>Ga0302320_10025328_pt1 | contig 11542 bp, 7 predicted proteins | sample Bog_T0_3_FD_202130 | JGI IMG/M metagenome (GOLD analysis project Ga0302320, IMG submission 202130) | Peat permafrost microbial communities from Stordalen Mire near Abisko, Sweden - Bog_T0_3 | ecosystem: Environmental > Terrestrial > Soil > Wetlands > Peat | place: Sweden: Abisko, Stordalen Mire... | reverse complement strand
GGAATGACGAGGAGCGCGCCGCGGCGGACGTGGGAGCCTTGCTGGTTCCAGAGGGTGAGCTGGCCGGAGAGCTGGGCGTTCTGGTCGATGCGGGCTTCGATTTGCATGGGGCCATCGACGAGGCGGGTTTTGGGGAAGTTGTAGACGACGGCGGTGCCGTAGTTGGGGCCGTCGCTGCGCGTGGCGATCCAGCCGATCAAGTTGTTGCGATTGGCGGGGGTGAAGGGCAGGATGCCGACGAACTCGCTTTTGTTTTCGCCGGGGAGCTTCATGAGGACGTAGTTGGGGTCCATGGCGAGGGTTTTCTGTTCGCCGGAGTCGGCGGTTCCTAGCTCGGAGGCGACGGTCCAGAGGTCCTCGCGGTTGTAGAAGACTTGCGGGTCGGTCATGTGGTAGAGGCCGTAGACCTGGGCCTGCTGCTTGAGGAGCATTTCGGGGTAGCGGACGTGGCGGCGCAGGTCGGCGGGCATGGCTGAAGCATCTTGGAACAGGCTGGGGAAGATGCGCCGATAGGCCTGGAGTATGGGATCCTGGGTGTCGAAAGCGTAGAAGGTGGCCGCGCCGGTGTAGGCGTCGACGGTGATTTTCACGCTGTTGCGCAGGTAGTTGATGGAGTTGTCGCCGAGGGCGTAGTGGCTGGAGTAGGGGTAGCTGTCGGAGGTGGTGAAGGCGTCGAGCATCCAGCTTAGCCGGCCGTCGTCGCCGACGACGATGTAGGGATCGCTATCGAAGGTGAGGAACGGGGCGAGGGCGGCGACGCGGTCGCGCAGATTGCGGCGCATGAGCAGGCGGCTCTCGGCGTTGATGTCGTCTGAGAATGGGAGCTTGGTGAGGTCGCCGCGGTCGAAGGCGATGAGCAGACGGCGGAAGAAGCCGCCGAGAAGGATGCCACCCTCGCCCTGGTAGCTGGTGAGGTTGTTGGTGGCGCCCTGGGGGTAGTTGAACTCCTGCTGGCGGGTTTTGACGTAGATGTCGGTGTCGGTGAGCTCGCCGAAGTAGATTTCGGGGCGGGTAACCGAAATGCTCTTGGTGGTGCTCTGGATGGGCATGTTGCTGAGGAGCAGCGTGGGAAGCCCTTCAGTGGTGAATCCGTTGACGGGATTCATGGTGATGCCGTAGCCGTGGGTGTAGATGAGCTTTTCGTTGATCCAGTTGCGGCTGCTTTCGGGGAGCTTTTCGACGCTGAGCTCGCGGGCGGCGAGCATGACCTGGCGGGTTTGGCCGTCGATTTGGTAGCGGTCGATGTCGATGCCGGGGAAGTCGTAGTAGGTGCGGATCTCCTGGATTTGGCGGAGGGTGTCCTGGAGGGCGCGCCAATCCCAGAGGCGAATGTCCTGGAGTGTGGCCTGGTTGTCGGCGGCGTCGGCGGCTTCGACGGTGGTTTCGGCGGGAAACTCCTTCTGGGTCATTTTGTCGAGGCCGTAGGCGGCGCGGGTGGCATCGATGTTGTTGGCGATGTAGGGCTGCTCGCGGACGAGCTCGTTGGGCTTGACGATGAAGCTGGCGACGTACCAGCCGACGAGCTGGACGCCGAAGTAAATGACGATGGCGGGGAGGACGGAGAGCGCGAGCCAGCGGACGCGGGGGGGGGAGATGAGGTTGACGGAGACCATGATTGCGCCGACGATGAACGCGATGCAGACGAGCAGCATGCCGGCGAGGGTGACGTGAGCGTCGGTGTAGGTGACGCCGCCGAAGATGGTGTGATCTTCAAAGAGGCGGTCGAAGCGGCCGATATAGGTCCGCATGGCCAGGACGAGCAGTAGGAAGGCGAAGGAGACGGAGAAGCCGCGCCAGGCGAGGGGAATCTGGCGGCCGTTGCGGCCCTGGATGAGGCGCGCGCTGCCGGTGACGAGGACAAAGAAGATGGAGACGAAGCAGGAGATGACGCCGACGGTGAGAAGCCAGCCGGTGAGGATCTGCCAGGCGGGGAGGGTGAAGAGGTAGAAATTGAGTGGCAGGGCGAAGATGGGGTCGGATGGGCCGACTGATGTGGGTGGGGCGAACCAGTAGAGGGCGAGGGTCTGCCACTGGCCCATGATGCCGAGACCGGTGACGAGCGAGATGACGAGCGCAAGCCCCAGGGCGATCCAGCGGAGGACGCTGCCGAGGGGAAGAACGATGGCGCGGCCATTGATAAAGATGGTTTTGTCGTCGGGCATCTCGGAGCGGTAGACGCGGCGCAGGATGAGGAACCATCCGTAGAGGACGGCGAAGGTGAGGGCGGTGGAGACAGCGAAGACGGACCACTGGAGGCTGAGCGTGGTGCGGAAGACCGAACCGTAGCCGAGGGAGGCGAACCAGAGACCGTCCACGTAGTAACTGAGCGCGGTGCGGCTGCTGAAGAGGGCGACGGCGACGACGGCGAAGAGGAGAAGGACGATGCGCGGCTTGCTCGGATCGCGCGGGGGACGTTCGGACTTAAGAGGCCAATCGATGGTATCGGGCATGGTTCAACACAGCTTTCACCAGCGTTTGGGCTGGACTTGCGGGACAACGCCATTTTACGCTCACCGCCGCCTGGCCTTGGGCGTTTGGGACCCGGCTGCGGATTTGGTTTGAACCTGCCCAGAGGAATGGTCTACGACTGGGCGCAACCAAGGTATTTTCTCCCATGGCCGCTGCGCGGGATGCTCAGATTGATGCGACTGGGTGCAATTTTCGCGAGAACGCACTATTTCTTTGACGAAATCGAGGAAAATGCTTTGAATGGTGGGAAGTCACGATGCGAACACGAGACGCGGTTTGCGCAAGTTTCTCAAGCGGGAGCGCGGCGAATGGCGATTTGGAACCGGGGCTCGCTTTCCCTCGCCGGTCGAGGGGACGCGTGGTCTTGAGGAGGCGATGAGGTTGCGGATGTTTCTGTTGCGGTCCCTGGGAAAACTCCTGATTCTGGCCGGTATGTGCGGCGTGGCCTTTCCGGCATGGGCGCAGGTGGCTGGATCGATCACCGGAACGGTCTCCGACGCGACGGGGGCGGTTTTGCCCAACGCGGGGGTTGCGGTGCTTGCGCCGGAGACGGGGATCGTCCGGCGCACGACGACCAACTCTGCGGGCGAGTATCTGGCGACGGGTTTGCGCGAGGGCTCGTATCGGGTGACGGTGACCGCGCCGGGTTTCAAGACGTCCGTGGCGAAGGGGGTGGTGCTGCGGGTGGGGGAGAATATCCGGCGTGACGTGAAGCTGGCGGTGGGCGAGGCGAGCGTGGAAGTGGTGGTGGAGGGTTCGGCGGCGGGGACAATCGAGACGCAGAGCTCGGAGCTTTCGACGACGATCGACGCGGCGCAAATCAGCGAGCTGGTGCTGAATGGGCGGAGTTTTGCGCAGTTGGTGATGCTGACGCCGGGGGTGAGCGACCAGACGGGGCAGGATGAGGCCGGGGTGGGGCCGACGGGAAGCGTTTCGTATGCGATCAATGGCGGGCGCAACGAATACAACAACTGGGAGATCGATGGCGGCGATGTGATGGACTCGGGGTCGATGGCCAACCTGAATGTCTTCCCGAGTGTCGATGCTCTGGAGCAGGTGCAAGTGCTGACATCGAGCTATGACGCGGAGTATGGGCGCAGCGGGTCGGGGACGATTGAGGCGGTGACCAAGTCGGGGACGAATGCCTTTCATGGTGAGGCGTTTGAGTTCGTGAAGAACCAGGCTTTCAACTCGCGGTACTACTTCAACGAGCCGGGGGAGCCGATCGGGGCGTTTCACAAGAACGACTTTGGGTATCTGGTGGGCGGCCCGATCAAGCGGAACAAGCTGTTTTTCTTTTGGTCGCAGGAGTTTCGGCGGGAGGAGGTGCCTGGGTTTTACCAGTCGCTGCTGCCTACCAATGCCGAGCGGGCTGGGGATTTCAGCGCGGTTTGTCCGGCTTCGGGGGAGTATTCGTTCTCGGACTACCCGGACTGTCCGGCGTATAACACGGACTCCAACACTGGGTTGAATATTCCGTTTCCGAACAACAACCTGTCGGCTTTTATCGATAAATCGAACGCGAATGCGCTGCTGACGGTGGTGCCGAAGCCGAATCTGAATCCGGCGGGGAATGCGGATGGGTATAACTTTGAGATGGTTGCGCCGGCGCCGATGGCGATGCATGAGGAACTGGTCAAGATCGACGACGAGATTACTTCGAAGCTGCATGGGTCGATCCGGTTCATTCACGACTCGTGGCAGCAGCGGTATTTGGAAAGCTCGCCGTGGAGCAATTCGTCGCTGCCGGGGATTCCGGGGCAGGAGACGGGGCCGGGCGTTTCGCTGGTGGGCAATCTGAACTGGACGCCGAACGCGACGCTTACCAATGCGTTCATGTTCGGGTATGGCGCGAACCATCTTACTTTGACCAATACGACGAGCGCCGCCGATACGCCGGCGGGTCTGACGATGACGGCGCTCTTCAATAACAACTTTGGCGGGAAGGTGCCGATGTTTTCGGTGAACGGCGGTCAGACTTACTACGGATTTACGCAGGATCCGGGTCCGCTGCCGTTTCGCAATTCCAATCCGACTTATACATATCGCGACACGGTGACCAAGCTGCTGAAGAGGCATACGATCAAGACTGGATTCTACTTCACGGCGAACCAGAAGAACGAGGACGCGGAGGTTTGGACGCAGGGGCAGCTGGGCTTCAGCACCGACCAATCGAGTACTTACATGACTGGAAATACGACGGGGAACTCCTTCGCGGATATGCTGGTGGGGGATATTCGGTCGTTTGGGCAGGCGAATGCGGAGCCGAAGTATTATCTGCGCTTCAAGATATTCGAGCCATTTGTCCAGGACGACTGGCATATTACGCAGAAGCTGACGCTGAATCTTGGGTTGCGGATGAGCATGTTTGGCCTCTACAAGGAGCGCTATCTGCAGGCGTATAACTTTGACCCGGCGCACTTTTCGGCGGCGAAGATGCCGGTGGTGGACCAGAATACCGGAGCGCTGGATTTTTCGGGGTCGGAGTCGATCGACAACCTGAGCGGGATTGTGCATTGCGGGGCGGGTGGAATCCCTGTGGGCTGCATGACGGGGCACTTATGGAATCCCGCGCCTCGGGTGGGGTTTGCCTACGACCCGTTTGGCAGGGGGAAGACGGCGATTCGGGCGGCTTACGGGATTTTTTATGAGCACACGAATGGCAACGAGGCGAATGCGGAATCGACTGAGGGGCAGCCGCCGCTGGTGCTGCAGCCGTGGCAGTTTGGCATTCATGGATATACGAAGATAGGAGGCGGAAACTACTACCCGCTGTATGTGCAGGCGATCCCGACCCGGGTTACATGGCCTTACATGCAGCAGTATCACCTGGATATACAGCAGGAGATTCTGAAGAATACCTTGATGACGGTTTCGTATGTGGGTAGCCGGGGTACGCATCTTACTTCGCAGAACGATTTGAACCAGTTGCACGATTTGAATCAGGCGGCGAATCCGTTTAGGGGCGAGGAGGCGCTGAACGGGAATATCTGCAATAACCTGACGGTGGATGGGACGCCGAATGGAACTCCGGTGACGGGGGATGCGCTGGTGCATTTGAACATTGCCTGCGGGAATGTCGATCCGGATTTGTACCGGGAGAGTTTTCCTGGGTGGGATACGGTGCAGGGCATCGGGTTGAATGCAAGCTCCTCTTACAATGCTTTTCAAGTGTCGGGGCGACGCCAGGCGAAGGATGTGGAGTTATCGCTGGCTTATACCTGGAGCCACGCGATCGACAACTCGAGCGACCGGTACGATTCGAACTTTGTGGATACTTATAATTTGCGCGGGAACCGTGCAAGCTCCAACTTCGATCAGCGGCAGATCTTCAACATGACTTATATCTGGCATCTGCCGTTTCTTGCGCACGCGGGGCCGCGGACGCGGTCGCTGCTGGGCGGGTGGGAGTGGTCGGGGATTACGTTGATACAGACCGGGGAGCCCTTTAGCGTGAATAACGGCAACTATTACGGGGACAATGCGGGGGTGGCCAATGGAAGTGGCTCGGGGTCGTATGTCGATCTGGCGCCGGGGGTTTCGAAGACGCATGTCTCGGGGGCGAAGTTCATTGGCGGGGTGCCGGGGCCGATTCTTTACAACCCTTCGGCGATTATCGCGCCGCGGGCGCTGACGTTTGGCGATTCCGGGCGCAACGCGTTCAACCTGCCGCGGCGGACGCAGTTCGATATGGGTTTTTTCAAGCAGTTTGCGCTGCCCCGTGAGACGGCGTTCCAGTTCCGCGTGGAGGGGTTCAATGTTTTCAATCATCCGCAGTTCAATGGGGTGAACAACTCGCCGGGGTGTTATGAGCCGAGCGGCAACCAGCAATACAGCGCGGGCGCGAGTGAGTGCGTGAATGGGGCTGCGGATGGGAGCATTGCGGCGCAGGGTTTTTTCCACGCCAACAGCGCGCATGAGCCTCGGCTGGTGCAGTTGGGGGCGAAGCTGATTTTTTAGGGGTGAGTGGGGCGATCGCGAAGATGCTCAACACGCGCGAGCTGAGGAAGAGCGTCGAAATGCGCGTCGCGGGCGAACAATACCATTGAGTGCTGCAAGACGAGGGCGGCGATCCACATGTCATTCGTGGGTATCGGCGTTCCTTGCCGGCGGAGTTGCCGGTAGACGTTTGCATATTGCCGCGTGGTCTGGTCGTCCGCGTAGAGAATGGCTACGCCCGGCTTAAAGAGAAACCTGCTAAGGGCCGCTTCGTTGCGCGCCCCCTGGGTGCCCACCGCGAATCCGGCGCGCAGCTCTCCCACGACGATGAATGGCAGCCACACTTCGTCGGCTAGCTCCACAGCTTCGACCACGGAGAGTTCGCCGCGGCAAAGGTCGGTGTAGCGATTGGTGTCCAGGGCGAGCCTCATGCTTCTGCCCGGCTCCAAAGTTGCGTTCCACTGGCTTTTGGATTCACCGCCATATTTCCTCGTCAACAGAGTCCTGCTCTGCGAGGGCGCGGTCAAAGGCTGGATCTTGGCTCCAGCTTCCGGCGATATCGCCCAGATCGCGCTGGCGGACTCGCGTTTGGCCGAGGCCGAAGCCGCGAGCCAGGGCTTCGATTGCCACTTCGTTCAGGCTCTTGCCCTGTTCCCGGGCCGCAACGCGAAGGGCGGCATCGAGATGGTCCGGCACGTTGCGAATCGTATATTGCATACAGGGATTGTAGGTGGTGCAGGCATTCACCGCAAGCAAATATCTCGACGGCTCGAATCGACCCGGGGATGCCGCCGTATGAGTCGCTGTTCGACATTGCCGCATAGTCGTCGGCATTGAAAAAATCGCACGCCTTGGCTTCCAGGGAACGCACTCGTCGTTCCACTGCCGGAGGGTCGGATAACGACGTACACGATCGGCATCCGCTATCCGCCAAAGTCCCGATCCGCGAGAGAGGTGAAGGGAGCTGCGCCGACGATTATTCGGTTGTGTAGCGAATTTCGAGGGTGCGAATGCGGTAACAGGAGTAGACGAGGACGACGGCGATCAGGAGGAGCAGGCCGGCTGAGGCTGTCCAAACGGATACTGGCTCGGTCTGAACGGTAAGCAGGGCGAAGATACCCTCGGCTTTCACACTTACCGGCATCAGCGGCCGGAGATAGGATGCGACGCTGAGTTTTTGCAGGAGGGATGGAAGCACTGGGTTGATGGTCTCCCATCCGAGGACCAGCATCGCGGCGGGAGTCGGGTTGCGGTAGACCATGCTAAGAAGAAGAAAGACCGCTCCATATCCAAGGCACCCGAGGGCGACGATAGCGAGATAGGCCCCAAGCTGACCGCCCCCAGGACCGTTGAAGACGTAGTCGCGTCCGGCTGCGCCGAATCCGGCATAGATAAGGGCAAAGTCGGCGAGTATCGCCACACCGAAGAGACCAATTGCGCTGATGGAGCCGGCGGCAAACTTGGCCAGCAGAAGCACTTCTCGCCTGACCGGGGAGAGGAGATAGAAGTGCAGGCTGCGCTCGATCATTTCTCCGCGGATGAGGCGGGAAAAGATACCCAGGCAGCCAAAGAAGACTCCGAGACGAATGTAATAGAGCTGGATGATTCCTGCGAGGATGCCCGTATCTTCGCTCATCGTGGATACCTGATGGGCATCGAAGAGCAGATGAATGAGGATGATGACCGCGGGGATGAAGGCGAGAAAGTAGACCCAGCCGGCCTTCCAGGAGAGAAGGTTTCTGCGCAACTCGATGCGCGTGATGCGACTGGCCTGACGACCCCACAGGCCCCAGGGCTGGCGCGCCAGTGTCTTTCCGAAATCCGCGATCGATTGCTGTGTCATGAGGCGCTCCCATCCGAGCCGATCAGATATTGATAAATCGCGTTGGCGTCGTCGTCGGCTGGAGCGACCGCTTCGATCTTGACCAATCCGTCGGCTGCGATCCCGTTGAGCATGGAGTAAAACTCGTCGATGTCGGCGGTGCGCAGAAAGACGCCTTTGCCATCGGCGTGGAGCCGGGCTTCCACGCAGTGGTTGATGGCAAACATTCTTGAGGCGAGTAGCTCGGGGCGGTCGCAGCGGATAAGAACCTGCATGGGTTTTTCGCGCACTTCCTGCCGCACCTGGTGGATATTGCCCTCGGCGATGAGATAGCCGCCGGTGATGAGGATGACTCGGTCGGAGATGCGGTCGACTTCATCGAGGATATGGCTGGAGATAAGGATGTGCATTCCCTGACGGCCAAGTTCTTCAAAGAGCGCTATGAATTCTGCGCGGGCCATTGGGTCGAGGCCGTTCAATGGCTCATCGAGTACCAGTACACGGGGATGATGGGCGATGGCCTGGGCGAGGCGGATCTTCTGGCGCATCCCCTTGCTGTAACCGGCGATTTTGCGGCCGGCGGCATCGCCGAGTTGGACGCGCGCCAAGCTTTCCATGGCCAGTTGAAATGCCACCGACTCGTCCATTCCATGAATCATGAGGCTATCCATGAGAAACTGCCAGCCGGTAAGTCCGCGAGGAAAGAAATCGAACTGGGTGCAATAGCCGACCGCGGCGAAGAACTCCGTCGCGTTGGAGGGGGTAAGTCCGAGGACGGAGACTGTTCCATTGGACGGTTGCACCAACCCGGTCATGAGATTCATCAGGGTGGTCTTGCCGGACCCATTGGGACCGACGAGCGTAGTAATTCCAGGGGGAATCGAAAGCGAGACGCGATTGACTCCCAGGACTTCGCCGTAGAATTTGGAGACATTGTCGAAAATGATTCGGTCATTCATCCGCGGACTACCTCGCGGGCGCGAATACGCGCATTGAGCATGCTGGCGCAGACCATGCAGGCCAGCGCCAGCATGACAACGATTGCAGTGGTGGGCAGGACCCGGCCGGTGTGAATGGTGAATTCCGGCGCGCCCAACATGCGAGGCCAGAGACTGGACATCATGAAGGGAAGGTTGAGGAGAAATCCCCAGCGGGTTCGCAGGACGGCGCTGACGATGGCTCCCACACCGGCGGGAACAAAGACGGCGGCGAAGATGGCGCCTGTGGCGACAACGCGCCACTTGACCCAGGAAGAGAGCGCGAGTCCGAGCAAGGAGAGGAAGCCTATCCAGATTGCGGCTCCCGCGATAAGCCCCGCGGCGATGCGAAGGTTGGCCGCCACCCAGGGGAGGTCGGAAGAGTATCCCTGATAGATAAAGAGCAGGAGGCAGGGAATCCAGGTGACTACCGAGAGCGATGCAGCAAGGGCGAGAAACTTGCCGAGCAGATAGTTGAAGCGCGAGACTGGATGGCTGAGGAGGATGGGGAGCGCGTTGTCCGCGAGGTCGAAGCCGATCAAGCGGGGTGCGACCCAGGAGGTGAGCACAAGAGCGAGCCATGACTGGGTTTGCAGAATCCGGAGAAAGTAGCTGGCGTCGATGGCAATGAACTGGGAACCCTTGGCGCCGATGAGACTCCGGGCGAGCGGGTTATTCGCCAGATAGATGCCGAACATGAAGACGAGGCAGGGCACAAGACATACGGTGAAGAGTCCAATCGTAATCTTGGAGGACCATGCTTCGGCAAAGGCGTAGCGGGCAACGACGAAGATACGGCTGCCCACGGAAGTTACGCTGCCGGTATAGGCACTGTAGTTGCGTTTATAGACTGCCATGCGCGGTCCTTTCCCGGCCGTTCTCCATCGCTCGCAGGAAGATATCCTCAAGCGAGTCGCGCCGCTGATTCATGCGCCGAATCTGCACACCCTGTTCGGACGCAATCGTGTACAAATCTCTCGATTCGATGTTATCGGGAATGACGAGCTTGATGCGGCCGCCGGGAAACGAGGCGCACTCGCAGCCGAGGCCGCGAATGCTTGCGGAGAAACGCTCGGTCGCACCCACAGTTTCAAGTTCGACAAAGCTGCGGTTGGAGCGGCGCTCTTCTTCAATGTTGGTGAGCGCGGCGATGCGTCCGTTCTTCAAGATGAGTACCTCGTCGCAGGTTTCGTCGATGTCTCGCAGCAGGTGCGAAGAGATGAGGAGGCGAATGCTGCCTTCTTCGCGGATATCTTTGATGAGTTGAATCATGCGCTGGCGGGCGACTGGGTCGAGGCCATTGGTGGGCTCGTCGAGAATGAGCAGGCGGGGCCCGTGGGCAAGAGCCTGAGCGAGTTTGACAAGCTGTTTCATTCCCAGCGAATAGGTGCTTACCTTGCGGTAGCGGACCTCGCCGAGGCCGACATAGAAGAGAGCTTCGTGGGCGCGCTCCAGAGCTACTTCCGGCGGTAACCCGGCGAGCTCGGCCATATAGCGGACAAAGTGGACTCCGCTCATGTTGCCGATGAAGGAATCGTTCTCCGGCATGTAGCCGATGCCTCCACGGATCTGGGCTGAGTCCCGGTGGCAATCGAGGCCGAAGACGCGGGCCGCTCCACGCACCGGGCGATGAAACCCGAGCAGCGTGTTGATGAGCGTGGACTTACCCGCGCCGTTGGGTCCGAGCAGGCCGATCGCGCGCCCCTGCAACTGGCCCGTGAGGTCGCTTAACACGGTGCGGGTGGCGAGCTGGACTGTTAGACGGTCGAGATCGATGATGCCCATATCACTCTCTTACGTTGGCGACGCCGTGCTTGTTCCCTAAACTCATGAGAGATTCGAGGGTAAGAAAGTCGAATCCGAAGAGATGGCTGTCGCTGGCTACCTGGATACGGCTTTCTTCGCCACGCGCGCAAATGGCCGTCGGCCGGGCGTCGGAAGCTAACTGCCGCAGAGCGTCCGCGGTTTCTCCGCTGAACTGAGAGAGCAGCGGGGTGAGTTCGGGAGTGAGGTTCTGGTAGGCGATTGCCGAGTAGTTCTCGTCCGCATCCTTTGGCAGCAGAGCACGGAAGGCGGCGGAGTGGCCGAGCGAGTCTCCGCTGGCATAGGTGCGCAGCGCCTCCAGCAGCAGAGGCCGGGTTGGGGCTACGATCATGTAACCCTCGGCGAAGGTGTATTGGGCAACGATGGTGCCCGAGCTCCGATCGCGCAGCGAGTAGAATCGCTGGCCGTCAGCCCACTCGGATTCGATGGCGATCGAATGAGCCTGTTTGCCTTCGCTGCGATTGCGGACGAATTCCGATAGATGCTCCAGAGTCTGCTCCAGGCGCTGGGC
>Ga0302320_10025318_pt1 | contig 11544 bp, 12 predicted proteins | sample Bog_T0_3_FD_202130 | JGI IMG/M metagenome (GOLD analysis project Ga0302320, IMG submission 202130) | Peat permafrost microbial communities from Stordalen Mire near Abisko, Sweden - Bog_T0_3 | ecosystem: Environmental > Terrestrial > Soil > Wetlands > Peat | place: Sweden: Abisko, Stordalen Mire... | reverse complement strand
GGTCCGGTCCGGGGACACCCTGGGGATAACCGACGTCCAGCCAGCGGATCACGGACTTGAGAAACTTGTGGTGCTTATGGGAGGACTGGGGTGAAGTCACCCCCCTAGTCTCAGGGTGGGTCGCTAATGTGACGTCACGCGGTGACCACAATTCATAATCAGTTCATTATCTGAACAACTGGTGCTAGAAATCCCAAGGCGGCCTGCTAGCGGTGTTGCGGCACTTCGATGTCGGAGACAAGTACACGGACGCCGCCGGTGGCGAGTCGCGCCATGGCGGCGAAGAACGCGCCTGCTTCCGGTGTCGTCACCGCCACGCTGACCGCATCGTAAGTCGGGTAGTACAGGTCGATCATGCGGTAAGCGGGCGTCGGAGTCCCGTCTTCTTTCGGCCAGACCTTGGACGCCTCGATCCGGAGATACCCCGGTATTTTCCGAGCGGCCTTCAGTTGCTCCGATTCATAGGCGGCTTCGAACGCGGCCGGGTCGGTGGGGTTGTCGTAGATCACCGTGAGCTTGGTTTCAGACAATGGATTTCCCTCGCGTCGTTGATGAAGTCGAGCCTGCGCTGGACGGCCTGCGACGCTTTTACTTTAGGCCCGCGAGGCCGCTCCTGCGATGGGCTGACCTACCGCTTTAGAAGTCCCAGTCCTCGTCTTCGGTGTTGACGGCTTTGCCGATCACATAGGACGACCCCGAGCCCGAGAAGAAGTCGTGGTTCTCGTCGGCGTTGGGCGACAGCGCCGAAAGGATCGCCGGGTTCACGTCGGTCTCGTCGCGCGGGAACAGCGCCTCATAGCCGAGGTTCATCAGCGCCTTGTTGGCGTTGTAGCGCAGGAACTTCTTGACGTCTTCGGTCAGCCCGACCTCGTCGTAGAGATCCTGCGTGTACTCGACCTCGTTGTCGTAGAGCTCGAACAGCAGCTCGTAGGCGTAGTCCTTCATCTCGGCACGCTTGATGTCGTCGACCAGCGCCAGACCACGCTGGTACTTGTAGCCGATGTAGTAGCCGTGCACGGCTTCGTCGCGGATGATCAGCCGGATCATGTCGGCGGTGTTGGTCAGCTTGGCCCGGCTCGACCAGTACATCGGCAGATAGAACCCGGAATAGAAGAGGAAGCTTTCCAGCAGCGTGGAGGCAACCTTGCGCTTGAGCGGCTCATCGCCCTTGTAGTACTCCATCACGATCTCGGCTTTGCGCTGCAGGTTCGGGTTCTCCTCCGACCATCGGAAGGCGTCGTCGATCTCAGAAGTCGAGCACAGCGTGGAGAAGATCGAGCTATAGCTCTTGGCGTGCACCGACTCCATGAACGCGATGTTGGTGTAGACGGCTTCCTCGTGCGGTGTAAGCGCATCCGGAATCAAGCTGACTGCCCCGACCGTGCCCTGGATGGTGTCCAGCAGGGTCAGCCCGGTGAACACCCGCATGGTCAGCTGCTTCTCACTGGCGGTCAGCGTTCCCCATGACGGAAGATCGTTGGACACCGGGACCTTCTCGGGCAACCAGAAATTGCCCGTCAGCCGGTCCCAGACCTCGGCATCCTTGTCGTCTTGCAGTCGGTTCCAGTTGATCGCCGAGACGCGGTCAATCAGCTTCATTTTTTCGGACACCAGAACCCCACTTCACCAGCCGGTTTGCCTGCGATACGTCAGGCTCCAGACACTACCCCTGGGGTACGACAACGCGAAGCAACACAAGAGCTTGTGTTGCCGTGTCGCACGGCCGCATTGCATCAGCCCAGCCCAGCGTGCCGCAACGTGTGGGTGAGGCCCTCTTCCAGGGCGCTCAGCGCGATGTCGGTCAGGCGACTCAGTTCATCGATGTCTTGTTCACCCAAGCTCATCCACGCCTCCAGCGAGGCGAACACCGCGGTGGCCAAACTATGCGCCGCGATTTCGGCGATCATGGCCCCGTCGGCGGTGGGCGCCGACCGTTCGTGGATGAAGCGCTGGATCTCGTCGGCGACCTGATCGCACATCCGTCGAATGTGGCTGGAGATGATGCCCTGGTCGAGGTCGCGCGACCGGATGGTCGCGGCCTCACGAACCATCGAGAAGTCAAATGGAAACGCGTCCACGGCCTTCCGCACCGACGCGGTGATGGGCTCCCCGTGCGGGCGCATGGCCAATGCGCGAGCAAACCACTCAAAGCCGATGTCGTAGTCAGCGAAGATCACCGCGTGCTTCGACGGGAAGTGCCGGTAAAAGGTTCGCTCGGTGACCCCGACGTCGCCGGCGATGTCGGCGACGCTCGTTTTGTGCACGCCGTCAGCGACAAAGCGTTTCATCGCCGCCTGTTGCAGCGCCTGACGCGTGCGCCGGCTACGAGATTCCACGGTGCCAGCACACACCAAATGTCATCATTGACGCAAATATGTCACTTGTGACATTGTGCGATCAGTCGACGGATTACCAACGGAGGAGTCACCGTGGCGGACTATGACGCAATCATCATCGGGGCAGGTCACAACGGTCTCGTCGCCGCGAATGTGCTGGCCAAGGGCGGCGCCAAGGTGCTGGTCCTGGAACGGGCGCACTTCCTCGGCGGGATGGCCGCCACCCGGGAACTGTTCGACGGATACAAGCACAGCGTCGGTGCCTGGGCGGTATTGATCTGGCGGCAGGAGATGACCGACCGTCTCGAGCTCACCAAGTGGGGCTTCGAGTTGATGGATCAGTGGATGTCCACCTGCACGTTCGGCGACGCCGAGGACACCCCGTTTGTGATGTACAACGACCTCGAGCGGATGGGCCGGCACCTCATGGACGACCACGGGCCCGAGGTCGCGACGGGCCTGGGTGGTCTGTTCGCGCATATCGGTCGATTTGCGCCCTATTTCGTCGACTCGGCGTTCGGTCCGCCCCCGGACATCATCGAAGTGATTGCCGCCCAGCCCACCCCTGAGGACCGCCACGACTTCGCCCAGATGTGGTATGGCAGCACTATGGAGACCGTCCGCCGTTTCCTCGCGCCCGACCAAGGACGCTGCATCCAGGGCTCGCTGGCGGCGATGTCCATCGACGCCTTCGACGGCGGCCCCTGGACCCCGGGTTCGAACGCGTCGACGCTGTACCACTACCTGATCGGCGGCGGCAACGTCGAATACATCATGCCGCGCGGCGGCATCGGCTCGCTGAGCACGGCGCTATGCCGTCGCGCCGAATCATTGGGCGCCGAAGTGCAGATGAAGCAGCACGTCAAGCAAATCCTGGTCACCGACGGACGCGCAACCGGAGTCGAACTACGCGACGGCACAACGATTTCCGCCGACGCGGTGCTCTCGTCGCTCGACCCTTACACCACGTTCGTGAATCTGGCTGGCGCGCAGAACTTTCCGCCCGACTACATCCGCAAGATCAAGGAAATCAATTTCAACCTGGGATACATCCAGGCGCATCTGACCATTGACCAAGCCCCGCAATGGATTGAGCGGCTGCAGCCCTATATGCAGGACAACGGGCAATCGTGTCCGACGGTGGCCTACGCGCCTTCGGCGGAATACATCAGCGACGCGTGGGAGCAATACCGCAAAGGCCAGCTTCCCGACGCCCCGCCCACTTACCTGTACATCCCCAGCATGGTCGATTCGTCGCTGGCGCCCGAAGGCAAGCACAGCGCGACCATCTTCACCCCGTACTTCCCGACAGGCCTGGACGCCGACGAAAACCGAAGCTGGAAAGAGCAATACGCCGACACCTGCGTGCAGATCTTCGACAAGTTCGCGCCGGGGTTCGCCGACTCCGTCACCAACCGGGTCGTCTTCTCCAACCGCTACTTCGGCAGCACCTTCAGCGCACATGCCGGCGACTACTCACATGGCCTGCTGCAACCCAACCAACTCTGGACCGGCCGCGTCGTCGAGGGCGAGGACAAGTTCGCCACCCCGCTCGACGGGCTCTACTTGTGCGGCCAGTGCACCCACCCCGGGCCGGGGGTGACCGGCATCCCCGGATGGAATGGCGCCGAGGCGGCCCTCAAACATCTCAACGCGCGCGTCGGATAGGCCCTGGATAGCTCTTCGAATGAGCACTGTCCAGAGGCCGCCCAAACATGTACCATTTGGTACATGTTTAACGAAGACAGTATCGAGATAGCCGCGCCGCCGCAGCTGGTGTGGGATGTCTTCAGCGACGTCGAGCGCTGGCCCGAATGGACCGATTCGGTGACTTCCCTGGTCGGATTGGACGGATCCGCCCTGGCCGTCGGTAAACGGTTCGCGATCAAGCAACCCGGCATGCAGAAGCTCGTGTGGAAGGTCACTGAAATCGACCCTGGCTCGTCCTGGACGTGGGTGCAACGCTCCCCCGGCGTACTGGTGACCGCCCGGCACTGGGTCATCGCCCAACCGGGCGGCCGCACCCTGGTGCGTCAGCACCTCGAACAGCGCGGCGCACTCGGCGCACTCGTCGGGCGGCTGATGGCTAAGAAAACCAAGCGCTTCCTCGAACTCGAGGCCCGTGGACTCAAGGCCCGGTCTGAGCACCTCAGCCGTGCCAGTGGCCCGCAGTCCTGACTTGGACCGGCGCCAGCAACTGCTCGATGCGCTGATCGAGGAGTTCGCCGCGGGCGGCATCGGCGATCGGTCGCTGCGCGAGGTCGCTGCCGCCGTCGGCACCAGCCACCGAATGCTGCTGCACCACTTCGGGTCTCGCGAGGACCTGCTTGTGGCGATCGTCGAAGGGGTCGAGCGCCGCCAAATGGGCCTACTCACCGAGCTGCCGACGGATCCCGCCGAGGGGTTTGCCGCCATGTGGGCCGACCTGCACCGACCCGAACTACGAAACTTGGAGCGCCTCTTCTTCGAGTGCTACGCCCGCGCCGCCCAGGGCGAGAAACCGTTTGACCGGATGGTCCCCGGGGCGGTCAGCGGCTGGCTGGCCGAGGTCGAGGCCATTGCGGGCGGTGCGTTTGATCCGGCGATGGCGAGGCTCGGACTGGCGGTAACCCGTGGCCTGTTGCTGGACCTGGTGGCCACCAACGACGACGCCGGCGTGGATGCGGCCGCGAAGGCCTTCACCCAGTTGGTGAGGAGCCGCTGGCCGTAACCTCGCGCTGGGCACCGGCCACACGGGCCTTACCCACTCCGAAGAACTGATATTCGTCGGGCTGAACCGAGCGCGTGGCCATCCAGTACTGCCACGTGTAGCCGCCCCAAAGCACCGTGTTCTTGCCGTGCTCGTCGAGATACCAGCTGGCGCACCCACCGGTGTTCCACACCGAGCCGGTCAGCTTGCGTTGCAGTTCGTCGTTGAAGCGATCCTGCGCCGCGCGGGTCGGCGCCAGCGCCTGCGCGCCGAGCTTGTCGCACTTTTTGATCGCGTCTGCGACGTAATGGATTTGGGATTCGATCATGAACACCACCGAGTTGTGTCCCAGCCCGGTGTTGGGCCCCAGCAGGAAGAACAAGTTGGGCACGTCAGCGACGGTGATCCCGCGGTGCGCACCGATGCCTTCCCGGTTCCAGCGGTCCACCAGGTCTTCGCCGCGCTGACCCTTGATCTGCACATAAGTGTAGGAATCGGTGACGTGGAAGCCTGTGGCGTACACGATCACGTCGACTTTTTGCAGGGTTTCGCGGCCGGTTCCGTCGGCGGTCACGATCCCGTTGGGCGTGATCCGGCTGATGTGGTCGGTAATCAGTTGGGTCTTCGGGTCCGCGACCGCACGGTAATACTCGGTGGAGTTCAGGATTCGCTTGCAACCGATGCGATAGTTCGGGGTCAGCTTGCGGCGCAACGCGCGATCCTTCACCGAGCGGCGAATGTTGTACTTGCAGTAGGCCTCGATGAACCTCAGTGCATTCGGCCGCTTGGTCATACCGAACGCCAGAGCCTCCTGTCCCCAGTAGATTCCGAGGCGCGTCAGCGCTCGCAGCCCGGGGACGTTCTGCATAGCCCGGCGCAACCCCACCGGGATGTCGGGGTTGCTGCGCGGCACCACCCACGGCGGGGTGCGCTGGTAGAGCTGAAGTTCGGCGACTTGCCCGATGATCTCCGGCACGATCTGGATCGCGCTGGCGCCAGTCCCGATGATCGCCACCCGCTTGCCGGTCAGGTCGACGCTGTGATCCCACTGCGCGGAATGGAAAGCTGGGCCGGCAAATTCTTCACGACCCTCGATGTCCGGGAAGGACGGGATGTGCAACGCGCCCGCACCCGAGACCAAGAACTGAGCGACGTATTCGCGCCCGTCGGTGGTGAAGACGTGCCAGCGGTACTCGTCGTCGTCCCAATAGCCGCGGTCGACCAGGGAATCGAACTCGATGTAGCGGCGCAGCCCGTATTTCTCGGTGACCCCTTTGAGGTAGTCCCAGATCTCGGGCTGATAGGAGAACGGGTTCTTCCAGTCCGGCTTGGGCTCGAAGGAGTACGAGTACAGGTGCGACGGGATGTCGCAGGCACAACCGGGGTAGCTGTTGTCCCGCCACGTGCCGCCGATGTCGTCGGCCTTCTCCAAGATGACGAAGTCCACGCCCTGCTGCTGTAGCGCGATCGCCATGCCCAGGCCGGAGAATCCGGTCCCGATGATGACGGCGCGGGTGTGGACCGGTTCCTTGGAGGCCGCGTGCTCCACCTCAGTCACGGCGGTGACATCAGTCATCGTGATCGGTCCTCCTATCGGCGCCGGCGCATCCTTACCCCCGCAGCCGGCCTACGCGAATACCCAGTACCCAGAGTATCGGATAAGACGAATGTTATCGATGGCAGACGCTGCTCAGCTGGCCGCGGGGCTGCTCGGCAGCACGTTGTGGATCGGCAGATCAGGATCCAGCCTGATGCCGAGCGTCTCGGCCGTGCCGACGATGACCGCCAGCATGATGGTCGTCAGGTGGGCGACGAATTGCTCGCGCCCCATGCGCCGCGGGCTGTCGGAATCGGGGCCCAACCACCACTCGGTGGCCGACGCGGCCGATCCGAAGGCCGCGTGCGCGGCCAGTTCCAGTGCCGCGTGATCCAGCGCCATCTCGCGCAGCTCGTTGTCGAACATGTCCGCCATGGCCAGCGTGATCTCGCGGCCCTCGTTGAGGGTCAGAATCGTAGCCTCGGAGGTGCCCCCTGACGGGGCCTGAATGAACACGCGCAGCACATTGGGATGCTTGTCGACCAGGGTGGCGTATTCCTCGACGCTGCGCCGGACGACCTCTCGGGCCGAGTCCGTCTTCAGGTCGAGCGACGGGAAGATCGCCGCCCACAGCATGTCGCGCAGGCTTTCCCCGATCGCCTGGAACAGGTCGGACTTGTCGTGGAAATGCCGGTAGATCTTGGGCTTCGCGGTGCCGGCCTCCTCGGCGATTTCCCGCACACTCAACTCGGGCCCCAGGCGGTCGATAGCGCGGAACGCGGCCTCAACGATTTCGCCGCGCACCTTGGTGCGGTGTTCGCGCCAACGCTCGCTGCGCGCGTCGACCTTCACCCCGGGCTTCACGCTGGGGTGGGGTCGGGGAATTCTCACCACGCTAAGCACTTTACCGCGCTGCATTCGCTGACCTGGGCAGACTGGCCACTCAGCACGAGCCTTTTACAGCATGCAGGACACGCAGCCCTCGACCTCGGTGCCTTCCAGCGCCATCTGCCGCAGCCGGATGTAGTAGAGCGTCTTGATTCCCTTGCGCCAGGCGTAGATCTGCGCCCTGTTGACGTCGCGGGTGGTGGCGGTGTCTTTGAAGAACAACGTCAGCGAAAGCCCTTGGTCCACATGCTGGGTAGCCGCGGCGTAGGTGTCGATGATCTTCTCGTAGCCGATCTCGTAGGCGTCCTGGTAGTACTCCAGGTTGTCGTTCGTCAGATACGGCGCCGGGTAGTAGGCGCGCCCGATCTTGCCTTCTTTGCGGATCTCGATCTTGCTCGCCACCGGGTGGATCGAGCTGGTCGAGTGGTTGATATAGCTGATCGAACCCGTCGGCGGGACGGCCTGCAGGTTCTGGTTGTAGATGCCGTGCTGCTGCACCGACTCCTTGAGTCGCTGCCAATCCTCTTGCGTCGGAATGCGGATGCCCGCATCGGCGAACAGCTCCGCGACCCGCGCGGTGGCCGGCTCCCAGACCTGCTCGGTGTACTTGTCGAAGAATTCGCCAGAGGCGTACTTCGACTTCTCGAAGCCGCCGAACCTGCTACCCCGCTCGATCGCAATGCGATTCGACGCACGCAGCGCGTGGTACAGCACCGTATAGAAGTAGATGTTGGTGAAGTCGACACCTTCTTCGGATCCATAGTGGATCCGCTCGCGCGCCAGGTAGCCGTGCAGGTTCATCTGGCCGAGGCCGATGGCGTGGGACTCGTTGTTGCCCTGCTCGATCGAGGGCACCGACCAGATGTGCGTCTGGTCGCTCACCGCTGTCAGCGCACGGATCGACACCTCGATGGTCTGTGCGAAGTCCGGCGAGTCCATGGTCTTGGCGATGTTCAGCGACCCGAGGTTGCAGGAGATGTCCTTGCCGACCTTGGAGTACGTCAGGTCCTCATTGAACAGCGACGGTGTGGACACCTGCAGGATCTCCGAGCACAGGTTGCTGTGCGTGATCTTGCCCTCGATGGGGTTCGCCCGGTTCACCGTGTCCTCGTACATGATGTACGGGTAGCCGGACTCGAACTGCAGCTCGGCCAGCGTCTGGAAGAACTCCCGCGCCTTGATCTTGGTCTTGCGGATGCGTGCGTCGTCGACCATCTCGTAGTACTTCTCGGTCACCGAGATGTCGGCGAACGCGACACCATAGACGCGCTCGACGTCGTAGGGCGAGAACAGATACATGTCGTCGTTGTTCTTGGCCAACTCGAAGGTGATGTCGGGAATCACCACGCCCAGGCTCAGCGTCTTGATCCGGATCTTCTCGTCGGCGTTCTCCCGCTTGGTGTCCAGGAAGCGGTAGATGTCGGGGTGGTGAGCGTTCAGGTACACCGCGCCGGCGCCTTGACGAGCACCCAGCTGATTGGCGTAGGAGAACGAATCCTCGAGCAGCTTCATGATCGGGATGACACCCGAAGACTGGTTCTCGATGTTCTTGATCGGTGCCCCGTGCTCGCGAATGTTGCTCAGCAGCAACGCAACTCCCCCACCGCGCTTGGAAAGCTGCAGTGCGGAGTTGATCGATCGCCCGATCGACTCCATGTTGTCTTCGATGCGAAGCAAAAAGCAGCTCACCGGTTCGCCGCGTTGCGCCTTGCCCGAGTTCAAGAACGTCGGGGTGGCCGGTTGGAAGCGGCCTTCGATGATCTCGTCGACGATCTTCTCGGCCAGTCCGGTGTCACCGGCCGCCAACGTGAGCGCGACCATGCAGACCCGGTCCTCGAAGCGCTCCAGGTAGCGCTTCCCGTCGAACGTCTTCAGCGTGTAGGAGGTGTAGTACTTGAACGCGCCGAGAAACGTCGAGAACCGGAACTTCTTGGCGTAGGCGCGGTCCAGCAGCGTCTTGACGAAGTTGCGTGAGTACTGGTCGAGAACCTCACGCTCGTAGTAGTTCTCGCGAATCAGGTAATCGATCTTCTCGTCCTGATTGTGGAAGAACACCGTGTTCTGGTTGACGTGCTCGAGAAAGTACTGGCGCGCCGCGAGCACGTCCTTGTCGAACTGAATCTTGCCGTCCGCGTCGTACAGATTCAGCATCGCGTTGAGCGCGTGATAGTCCGTCTCTTCGGGCAACGCATGCGCGCTAGCGGTTACAGGCTCTGCAGTGACGGTTGGTGGCACGTCTGTTCCTTCCAGAAGTCTGTGAGTCCCGTGCGGACGGCATCCACGTCGTCCGGGGTTCCCATCAGTTCAAAGCGGTAGAGGTACGGAACGCCGCATTTGCGGGAGATCACGTTGCCCGCATAAGCGAACTCGGCGCCGAAGTTGTTGTTGCCCGCAGCGATGACGCCGCGAATCAACGACCGGTTGTGCTCGTTGTTCAAGAAGGCGATGACCTGCTTGGGCACGTAGCCCCCGGCGTCGGGGTCGGGGCCGTTCGCGTGGCCGCCGCCGTACGTCGGCAACACCAGCACATACGGCTCGTCGACCTCGATACGGTCATGTAGCGGTATCCGCGTGGCGGGCACGCCCAGCTTCTGTACGAAGCGGTGGGTGTTCTCCGACACGCTGGAGAAATAGACCAGGCTGCGCGACTGCACCGCAACCCCCTTACCTATCGCCTACCCGTCAGGCGCTCATCGCGGCACCGGCGAGCGCCTTGATGCGATCCGGCCGGAAGCCCGACCAGTGGTCGTTTCCTGCGACTACCACGGGAGCTTGCAGATAGCCCAGTGCCATCACATAGTCGCGCGCCTCGGCGTCGAGGCTGATGTCGACCTTGTCATAGGCAATGCCCTGCTTGTCCAGTGCCTTGTAGGTGGCGCTGCACTGCACGCACGCGGGCTTGGTGTACACGGTGATGGTCATCTGAAGCCGCTCCTTTGCGGAAGTTGCGGAATTGGTAAAGAAATTGTCAACGACTGGCAACTACTTGAGCACTACGTTTCAGCGATCCGTCGAGGCCCCAAATTCCCGTCATACGGCTGTCAGGTCGAAACGGCCCTGCTTCGATACTTCAAGCCGATTCCGGGAAGTTCACCAGGCCGGCCAGCTTGATGAACCTGGGATCTGCGGACTGTCGAAACACTACACCTAGTGGCCGACAAGGTCACGAGCTACAACATGTTCTGAATAACAATTCTGAAATTCGCTGGTCGCGAGCCCTGTCGCGCACGCCCGCTCGGCGTGTCGCAGCTCACAGCGCTCCCTAGTCATGGTCATGCCCCCTGGTATATCAGCGACCACCGACACGGCTGCCGCCAGCTTCGCGGCCGACGGCCCGCTAGCAAAGCCGCCGGCGCTAAGGCCGGCGGCTTTGACTATTCGTTTCTCCAGACGATGCTGATGACCAGCGAGCGAGTCAGCTCACCTCGGCGGCGAGCTTGCCCACAATGTCGCGCACATTCGCCGCGAGCTCCGCGTGTTCCGCGGGAGCCTTGCCTTCCAACGTTTTGAACGGCACCGATAGCTTGATCGACTCGACCACCCGCGCACCGGCAATGCCGAACGACTTGCGGGTCTCGTCGTGCGCCCACACCCCGCCGTACTGACCAAAGGCCCCGCCTACTACGGCCAACGGCTTGCCTTTCAGCGCGCCGCTGCCGAACGGGCGAGACAGCCAGTCGATCGCGTTTTTGACGACCGCTGGAATGCTGCCGTTGTACTCCGGGGTGACCACCAATGCGGCATCCGCCTCGGCAGCCGCCGCACGTAGCGCGGCTACCGCGGCGGGTTCGTCACCCTGCGCGCCGACCGCGGGGTCGATTTCCTCGTTGTAGAACGGCAACTCCCCCAGCCCCTCGAAGACCGTCACGGTGACGCCGTCGGGAGCGACCTCTGCGGCCAGCTCGGCGATCTGGCGGTTGACCGACGCCGCGCGCAGGCTGCCCACTAATGCCAGGACTTTGATGTTGGTGTTCGACATGTCGCCGTTCCCTTCGCTTGTTGATCTACATCCTTGCACGACCAAACCGGACTATAGTCCGCTTTATTCCAACCACGCTAAAGTGCAAGGGTGAGCGGCGTCGAGCGGTTGGGTG
>Ga0302320_10025317_pt1 | contig 11544 bp, 12 predicted proteins | sample Bog_T0_3_FD_202130 | JGI IMG/M metagenome (GOLD analysis project Ga0302320, IMG submission 202130) | Peat permafrost microbial communities from Stordalen Mire near Abisko, Sweden - Bog_T0_3 | ecosystem: Environmental > Terrestrial > Soil > Wetlands > Peat | place: Sweden: Abisko, Stordalen Mire... | reverse complement strand
TTGATGTGATTCTCGGTAAGCGGAATCTCCTGCCACGCATGAAAGATCGTCTCCATGACTGCAGCGTAGCCGGCGACCTCCTGCTCGTCGCGGCTTGTAAAAGACTGGATCTCCAAATTGGCCAAGAGGCGCTCAACTTCGCGGTCGGAAAGCTGGCTACCCTCGATGCGCGTCGATGAGCCGATGCTCTCGATGGTCGCAACGCGGCGCAAGGCACTGAGCCGCTCGGGAGCAAGTGTACCGAGCGCCCGCCATGCCCCTTTGAACTCATCGATTTCGGCGATGAGGGAAAGAATCTCAGGCGTAATCTGGATTGTGTCTGTCTCGACCATTTTTGGCTTCCACCATATATACACCCATAATGGCCCATATGGCTAGACTATTGAGCAACCATATACACACCCACAACCATCCATTAATCTAGGTCGGCTTCCGGGTGACAGACTACGTTCCTGTCAGCGTTTTGCAAACCGCATCAGAGATACTGGAGCATTATGACCGAATTGTTCCAGGGGGAGCGGAACGCATATTTGCGCAATTCGAGTCCCAGTCTCTGCACCGCCAGAAAATCGAATACAGGGTAATTCGGTCGAACTCCTTCGTCCAAATATTCGGGGCCATCCGCGCCCTAATACTGGGTCTTGTTGCCATCGGCGGCGGTCTGTTTCTGGTGTATGCGGGCAAGAGCATCGAAGGCTTCGGCGCATTCTTCACCGGATTGGCGTCACTTGTGGGCGTGTACATCTACGGGAAAGTTTCTCAGAGTAGCGAACGAAAATCCAAGCAAGGCTAGCCGTCATCTGCATGCCCCATCCCGCAACTCACTCTCAGATCACCACCCATGATTAGCTGATGCTCGACGCGCCGAGCACCCATTCAAATCCCGATCCGTTCGACCTCATCGAGCGAGATCTCATCGTTGCGCCGATCGTAGAGGTCTGTTGTTCGGGCCGACTCATGAGCCGCCATCTGCTGAGCGATCTCCAGCTTGCCGCCATTCTTCAGATAAGCCGTGATGCCGGTGGCACGAAAGGTGTGGCAGCCGATTTCAGTCCGAATTCCGGTCGCGAGCGCCCGCCGGCGGATCATCCTCCACACATCGGACTGGAGCAGGGAATTGCCGGTCAGCTCGCCCGATCGGCCCCTGGTCGTGCGAAAGAGCGGCCCTTTGCGGTCCTCGGCGATGCCGGCGGCGGCGATGTACTCCTCGAGATACCGGAAGGTTGTGGTGGGCTGGCATCTCGTGCTCCTTGCCGCCCTTCTCGTGCAGCCGAACCCATCCCCGGCGCCCCTGCACATAGAAGTCCTCGACCCGCATCGAGACAGCCGCTCCCACGCGGGCGAAGGTGTACACCATCAGGCCGATCAGAGCCCGGTCGCGCAGGCCGGGAAGGGAAGTGGTGTCGATCGCGTCGATCAGGATACGCGCCTCGTCCACATTCAGGACCGGCGTCTTGCCCTTTTTCTGTGTATACTTCGGCCCGCGCACTATGCAGCCACCTGGGAGGCAGCGTTGCAAGGTTGTCCCGGCCACCCATTTCACTCGAATCCAGCCACCTGTTTCGGACGGTTTCCGCCAATCGGCCAGGAGTCAATCTCTCAGTTGCCGAAAATGCCGATTCACGGGGGGAACATCAAACGTCAAAGATAGTACGCTAGGAACGCTGGCCCCCTGTGCATTACAGTTGAGGTTGCCGTTAAGAGCAGGAGCCCCTTTAGATCAGATGAGTACCTCCCCAGAGCCGGTCCCTGCCTCTACAACAAACCTCAACTCACCACTGGCAGGCCTTTGTGTTTTCGGCCCCAGGGCGGGCTATAGCCATCAAGTCAGCATCCTCGTATCGCAACTCGACTGGATGCGGCGGTGCGTGTTGATAAGACTTCAGGGTCTGACGCAAGAAGATCTTGACTGGCTCCCTAGCCCGGATGGAAACACGATTGGGGCGCTCCTACTTCACCTGGCCGCCACCGAGACTTACTACCAGTTCCACACATTCGAGGGTCTTCCCTGGGCCAATACTTCACCCGAAACGAAGAAACGGTTTGGACCCGCGATGAAGCTGGGCGACCTTGGGCGCAGACTGGTGAAGGGTCACGAGCTCACGTTCTATCTGGATACGCTGGCGGAGGTGCGTGAGCGCACGCTATTAGAACTCAGAAAGCGCGACGATGCCTGGCTGATGGCGGTTGATGAGAGCTGGTTCTGGGGACCGACGAGTAATCTTTGCAAGTGGTTTCACGTCTGCGAGCATGAGTCTCATCATCTCGGACAGATCGACCTGCATCTGAAGTCCCTGAGACGGCAGATGCTGGAGTCAACTCCCGCGTCTGCGACCGCTGGATCAAACGCTCGGTCCTAGTGCGCGCAAACCCGGGCGTTTCATGCAAGTTCGACCCGGTTGGACGTGCAAGCAACCCGTAGTTGCTCAAAAGCCCGATTCACGTGCACTTCAATGAGCCCGAGTGAACGGTATCCCTCATAATTGCGATTGGAAACAATGATGAGGTTTCCCGATTCGCGGGAGGTTCAACCCTCACCACTTGCAGGGTTGTGCGGCATCAGTTTTTCTGTTCGGTTATTTGGTAATCCGCTGGGATCCTGAACAGAGAGGGATCGGGTTCGGAACGCTGAAGGTCGACGACAGTCATCGCGATCTTCTGTCCGCGAGGATCGTCTGATGTGGAGGCGAGTGGGATTCCAAGATCGGGTGAAGTCCATGTTTCCTCAATCACGCGGACTGGGTCGCCGTTGCTTAGCGTCGCGGCGTGCAGAGTGATGATCCGCCTCTCCCCTTCGGCGGAGGCTCCGGCAATGGTCCTCGGAGGAAGATCGGTTGTGTCGCCTGACGGATGGGCAGCGCGGTATTCCGCGGCCTTGGCACGAATCTCTGCCGAACGAGCCTCCTGCTCCGGCGTCGGAGGTATAGGAAGAGAGATGTGCGTAAGGATCGCGGTCTTATTGAAAGCGAACAGGCTAACGATTGTCTGCGCAGCAGGGTCGGTCAGGCTCACGAAAGGTGGCCCGCCGGATCCATTCGTCAATTCGGTGCGCTCGCGCCCCGCCGAGTCACGCATCCTGCGTTGTTCAAGAACGGTGGTGGTCCATGTTCCGTCGGCGAGCCGCTTTGAGGTGGTGGTCTTCGATACAAGGGAGTAAGGTTTGCCAGTGACGCACTTCATCTTGAAGGGTGGGGGTCCGCCCCTCGGCGCAACAAACGGCGGAAATGCAGGCGTTTGCGCCTGAACCGACGCCACCGCGAGGACGAGTGCCAAGGCCGCTGAGCTGAATACAAATCTGCAATGCATAAAACACCTCTGGAGCAGCATCGGGGAGAATTATACTCGGCAACAGTTTGGGGTCTTGGGAAGTGCCGCAAACCACCGCCCTGTTCCCTGAACGCTTCAGCCATTCTATGAACAGTTGGTTTCCGGTCCAGCATGGCTCTGCGCACCGCATGAAATACGGGGACATTGAGACTGCCCCAGCCCGATCCAACAGGCAGATGGTTCCCAGTTTCCCAAAAGCCCGATTCAGCGGCACCGGCTACCGAACCACATACGACAGTCTTCCACTTGTCCATGTTGTGACACCAACTCCTTGGCATCTCTCGAAGTCACTCCTTGTTCGCTACCTGTTCGTTGGATTCTTCTCGGGGCTTGAAATAGAGCCAGCGCAACATAATGTACCCCAGCAGAAAAAGCGACGGTGAGGCGACCAAATAAGGCAGTGAATCCCGCAGAAGGAAGCCCGTCGGTTCGGGGATCAGCATCGTGCGAGCCACGCCTCGCATTGACCAAGCGGTAATCGGCGCGGTAAAAATGCTGACGAAGTCGAGGATCGCATACGCAAAGATCCACCCCAGAGCCAGCGCTCCCACGTAACTTTCCACCAGGCTGTGTTTCAGACGGCTAAACATGGTTGCTCCTTGTCAGTCTCTTGCAACTGAGGGTCAGACTGCGAATTGGCCCCACGCCGTGTATCCACCGTGAGAGAACCCATGCGGATGCGACAGCGCTCAAGGCAGAAATGAAGTTTCCCCACAATTCCGTCAACTGCATGCGATCGACCGCATTGAGCGTGCGCGAATAATAGGGAACATCGAGGATTGCAATCGCCGTGCATATGAAGGTGGCTGCGCGGGAAATTGGCAGCCATAAAGCCAAGAACGCCGAATTGAGGGAATGAAGAAGCAAAGCCGCGATTGCGACGTCGGACACATGAGACTCGGCGAGCACGGTGCGAAGAGAGGATTTCAAGGAGATCTCCGGTTCGTTGAAATTGTCGCAGCTTTCTTGCACAGCGAACGATATTTCGATCCGGCTAAGTCGAAATTCCAAACAAGTCTCGAAATACGGGGTTTCATCCAAAGTGGGACCCACTACTAGAGGAGCTGACGAGCCATAGCTGGTCAAAGCGCGACTTCGCGGGCAGTTCAATCGCAAAACGCAGATCGAGGATCGCCGCAATCACTCGAAAGACATCCTCGCTCGCCTACAAACGATTGAGTCCCCGTTCCCAGGGCCGCGAATCATTGTCGCGGCGTATCGCGGGCACTCTCTGGGCATTTGCGGTGTCTAAGACATAGAGTCACCCTCTGCTATCGGGTGTCGAGGTAGCGATGCTGCGTCCGAACGTGCTTCTCGCGAACCTTGTTGTTCTTCTCCCGGCTAGTCTCTTGGCCTGTCAGGCCTGGACTCCTGGTTCTGGGGCTGTTCTTCAACACTCGGCCGGCACGGCAGTAGAGTCAGCCCCGATTTCGCTAGCTCTGGAATTGGACCGAGCCACCCTTATCCTGAAGCGAGGACTAAAGGAAGATTGGGGAGCCCGTGATCAATATCTCACAGCATTTGAGAGGACGCCAAGCACAGACCATACGGGTCGACCGGTGGCGGATGCAAAGAAATACGTCGAGTGTGCAATCGGCGCACATCTTCGAACTCATCAGTTGTGGGATGAGGGGCCACCCATTGAGGTTGAGATACACCGTACGATAGTCGAGTTCACGAAACTGCGAAACGAAGCAGAACAGGGAAATGTTGCCGAGCTTCCGCCGTCACCCTGCGCCCCCCCAGCGCCAGGGAAAGTTACAGTCTCCGCTGGCGTGGCCGCGGCCATGCTAAAGACCAAGATCGCTCCCGTCTATCCAGCCGAGGCACTCAAGGATCATGTCTCCGGTACGGTCGTTCTTCATGCCACTATTAGTACCGAAGGCAGGGTGGAAGCGCTCGCAGTTATCAGCGGACCCGCATCGCTGCGGCAAGCCGCGCTGGATGCCGTTCGCCAATGGGCCTTCCGCCCGTACCTGCTGGACAACAAGCCGGTCCAAGTCGAGACCACCATCAATATTGTCTTCCCACCAAATCGCTAGCCGTGTGATCTGAAACCCAAGCTATCCGGCCCCAGATGGACCAGGCCGCTCGGTTGTAATGCACGCAATACGGGGTTTCATCTAACTGAGGGTCGAACCGATCTCGCGGCATTCGCTCAGTTGCTCAAAACGCCGATTCACGGGAGGTTGTACAGGAGGTCGTTGGATTTGGTGGGATGCTCTGCCTCGTGTCCGATTTCTGAACTCATTCGTTCATCGCCCGCGACTGCTTCGGTCGGACGGCTAGGATAAAACTCACACCGTATTGTGTAAGCGCGTATTTGACGATAGTTCCTCCATTGTCGCCTGGAACCTGAATCTCTTCTCCGGCGATCTCACGGTAACCAACGCGGCCAGGCACATACTCCGTCTGCTTTCCGATCAGGTTCAGCCGTTCTAGGTCGTGAAGCATCAACTCGAAGTTCGTCATTTCGTCGTAAGCTGCCAATTGTTCAGGCGACATGCGGTCCTCGTAGATTCGCATCTCTGCGGGACTTGGCGGTCGCAATTTTGGGTTGTAAATGTCTACGAGAGTGACATAGCTGAGATCAACCCTGCCCTCCCGCCTACCGAAATTGTAGGGTGTTGGCGCCGTCACCCGTGCAAAAACCCGATCTAAGTAGCGAGCCTCCGATGGCGTCAATTGTGAGAGCGTTTGACCGAACGACGGCAGCACACCGTCTGCTGCAATCGCGGTGTTATCCAGAAGTGCCGCCCAGCGGTCTTGGAGCTCATCGTCGCTCACCATCGCGGCATCTCGGAGCAGCGGAAGCACTCGCTTGAACTCCTCAGCATCGAGCGGTCGATAGTCTCTTTGCTGTGCCCACTTCGGAAAGAGACGGTTCAAATTCTCGCTGCTATAGAAGCGGATGACATCACCCAGATCACCCAACGCCATGCCAACGTTCTTCAGCATTGGGCCGAACAGGCTCTTGAACGACTCAGAGTCCATCGCGCCTTTTACGATCTCCCCCGCTGCCTTGTTTGGGTCGATGAAATCTGGGTCGCTCATCGTTGTACACCTCTCACCTCGGGTCAAGATTACTCCGTGGCGATCTCACTATATACTCCGTGCATTCCGCCGTTGAAGGGCGGATGATTACAACACCGATACTCGCAACGCCAAGCCGGACGGGGAAGAGATTGCCATTTTCCCATCGTTGCCGCTATCGTGGAGCCGGACCGAAAAGCAGCGGAGAAGGACGAACGATGCCCTCAGATTTGATAGCCCCTACCTCATTCGCATGGGCTCTCACGCACATTCGCCGATTCGGAGACACAGATATATTCCCGGTGCCATTCGAATACGAATGCATTGCTCACGACTGGAACATGGTCGGCCCTCTGCTCGCCAGCGCCGATTTCGCAGAACGTCGCCTATCTGCGGACCGTAGAGTCATGATGCTGAAGCCTGGAGGCGGCTTTAGGGCAGCGACCCAACTGGATCCATTAGATCAGCTCATCTATACAGCTGCAGTGTACGAAGCGGCACCACTGATCGAAGAAGCACGCATCCCTGCGGACCAAAACATTACGTGTTCATACCGAATTGCAATAACGCCAGAGGGTGCGTTCTTCCCACCGATAAGCGGATGGAAGGCTTTTCACGAACGTTCAAGACTTCTCGCAAACGCGGATTTCACGCACGTTTTTGTGGCGGACATTTCTGATTTTTACAACCAGATAGGACAACATCGCGTCCAGAACGCCCTTGAATCTGCGGGCGTGAGCAACGAGCGTTCGCGCAACATCGAAAGGTTTCTGAACCACATGACCGCGAAGCAGTCACGAGGTCTTCCAGTCGGTCCCTTCGCATCTATCCCACTTTCGGAGGCGTGCCTGATTGATGTGGACAATCTCCTCCTGCGGATGCGATGCGACTTTGTTCGCTTCGTCGATGACATTCGCATCTTCACGCGCTCCCGCAAAGCAGCAATTGAAACTAGGCACATACTCTCCAAGTATCTTTTTGAGAGTCACAGGCTCTCTCTCGAGGGCAGCAAGACTTATGTGCGACCGGTAGCGCGGTTCATCGCCGAGGAGCTTATGGATCCAGAGGAGCAGGATAGAGACGCAGCCGCGGCACGCGTGAAAGAGAAGCTCGATGAAATCATCGATCGGAACGGTCCATACTGGGACGGAGCGTTCGATGAAGACGAGAGACAGGGAATTCTGACGCAAGCGGAGCGTGAGAGCCTTGTCGAACTCTTCAGAGCCTGCACCCAGCAACGCCCGTTCCGACTGGGGCTCGCCAGATATCTCCTGCGAAAAGCTACACAACTCAGAACAGTGCTGCTTCTCGAAGAAGTGATGCAAAGTCTCGAAGTGTTGGCGCCGGTAATGCGAGACGTAGTGGGCTATCTAAATTTGGCAATTCCAACCGCAAACGCTCAGACCTATGGGCGGAGAGTCATCGACTTTTGTCATACCAGCGACGTAGGAGAACTGCCATTCGTCAGAATGTGGGCACTCGAGCTTCTGCTTCGCCGGACTGACGCCGCGACACCGGCACAGGCCATCGATCTCGCAACAGAATCAGCCGCCGATTTGGGCGATAGACCTGTAGCTCTTCTAGCCGGAGCGCATCGACAGGTGGATTGGGTACGAGACAGAAAGGAAAGATGGCGTAATTACACACCGTGGGATAGGCGTGCACTGATCTGGGCAACAAAGGCGCTGCCGAGGGGCGAACGGCATCCCTTTCTAGCGCTCGTGATAGATCAAGGGGACGCCCTCGACGCCGCAATAGCGAAGCACTTGCGATCAATGCCGAACTAAGCGTAGCCGGATCGACGGGGCGCAGTTTCAGTTTCATGCCTCGCCGCTGGCTCATAGGCCATTTGGCCTCCTCGATCGTGTCTGATTTTGAGAAGGAGGCGTGCAGGAATCCACAAGCAGAGTTTAGGAGTAAGGTGTCAGCGAGGATTGTCGAGTTCTGACCTGTTTCCTGCCTTCACGACAACATTGAGTGTGCCAGTGATGAGCTTGGGGAAATTGCGCATCCAAATCTCGTAGTCCAACTGAAAGGGATGAACATCTGTCTCTTCGCGGAAATGAACGTTGAGAGCTCTGGATTCTTCGCACGTATGTCTCAAATTATTGGCTGTCAGTATGACTTCACTGCCTTCCGGAAAATTCCGGATATTCCCAATCTTGATTTCATGAAGTGAAGGATCTTCTTCGACATAAATGTCGTCGTTTTCTCTGGCTGGGGGAGAGGGGGCTCTACTTTCGAAGACTGGGGGAGTGGGCGCATTCAGGTATCCCTTGTAGGCCCTATCCGCAACAATCGAAATCCCTCTGGGAAACTTCAGAGTGACTCGAATGTCAGTGGCCGATATGCCTCCATCATTTCGCAGCACGAAAACGAGCGCCCGTGTTTTCGATCGCCAATTCTCTGTTTCTTCACTCCTCTTGAGATACGTCCTGTAGAGCGCAAAATATCCGTTCAAGTAGTCGTTGAACTGTTGAAGTAGCCTCAGGTCTGATCGCCTGAAGAGGTAGCCAGGAGGGGGAATCGGATTGGCGCACAGATACGGATTCTTCTTCTTCTCCTCATTCACATGAGCATCGAGCTCCTCTTCCGTAAGGGAAACATCTCGCCAATAGACGGTCGCCATATCAGTCTCGCTCCCATCAAATCGCCGCAGCAACTCAAGCTTTAAGTCTGGAAGTTGCGCACTCAAGTTCTTTACCTGATCCTGAAGCGCAGTGATTTGCCTTTCGTCGGCATCGGGTTCGTCCGGTAGTCGCAAAGAATCAGGCATCGGACAGGCCACAATTTGACTCTGACCTCCAACCTTCAATTCCAAACCTAAATCCGCAGTGATCACGACCGCCTGTTCTAGAGATAAGCTGTTCTCACGAGCGAATTCTATGGCAGAGGCAATAAGGTAATCATCGGGGACTTCTCGTGTCAGATGATAGATCGAGAAATCGAGAATGGGTTCGCTCCTCAAGAAAACAATATCAACATTGTTTCTCACTTTCACGGGTTGCGGCTGGCGGGAAAGTTTTGCGAGCTGACTAAGTGAGTTAGCAGCTCGGCGTTTCAACTTGCCTCTTGGAGACGTGTCTTTATGTTTATTGAGCTCACGAATCGTAATTTGAGGAATGATGAGGGTCGCTTGGGCGCAGGAGCTTATTGCTAGCCAGTCGATCTGTTCGATGGGCGGGAAGTGCTCGAAAACATTCGTATCCAAACACAGAAATTTTTTCATACCGTCAATTATCCCAGCCCCGACTAGGAAAAGGACTGAGAATCCTCAATCTCTCCAACACCCGCCGAATCGTAGTGACAAAGTGGGCCGGAGGAGTTGAGCAATCTCCGATTGCTTACGTTTGCTCGGTGGCAGTTCTCTCGACCGGCCAGGACTATCGAGCAGCCGTGCCCGAAGCGCTGGCAGCTTAGACGGATTCAATAACCAGCAACATCAACTTTTCCCCACCGAGGTCTGCACTGAATAAGTGAAGATGAAAGAACAGTCAAAACCGCGTACCTGAAACCTGATTGGATGAATGGCCGCTAGAAAAACCGACGTGGTTTCTAAGGACAGGTGCGCGGCGTATGCCATCAAGGCCAGGAGAACACTCCACCTAACGGCTACATTGACGTAGACTGCTGGCTGCAATGTTATGCCGCCATCCTGCAAAGTTTATGCAGCCACCTGGCGGAGACAGCGTTGCAAGGTTGTCCCGGCCACCCGTTTCACTCGAATCCCGCCACCTGTTTCAGACGATTTCCGCCAGTCGGCCAGGAGCTAATTCCTCAGTTTCTCAAAACGCCGATTTACGCGCATAACGTGACTTTACCGGCACTTCGAGCGACATCATGGAGCCAGCGTCTTGGCATTGAGTTTGCCGATGCGACCGTGGGGGCCGACGACGAAGGGCAGCGAGAGCGCGTTCCAGTCGCGGTCGGCGCCCGGTGTGTCGGTGGCAGAGGGTTTGAGAGCGCGCCAGTTGCGGCCGTCGTCGGTGGAGATGTCGGTGCCGTTAGGGCCGACGGTGATCCAAGTCTTGCTGGCAACGTCGTAGGTGACGGCGGAGCGGTAGCCGTGGGGTGGAGTGTGAGCTGCGCGCGCCGCCGCCGGGTGCCCAAGAAATGATCTGGGCCCCACAAAATATACCGTCGCAGCTACCCCGTCAGTAGTCTCTGGTTGCTTATAATCGCCGCCCACAATGACGACTGTGTACGGATACTTAAATTGAGGGCCATAGCTATAGTCAGGTAATATAGCCATCGCAAATGCACCAGAGTATTCATTCCCATGCGCCAAAGGCAAATTGACGGTGGGATAGGAGTGGTAACACCACAATCCGTCAAGCTCGCATCCACTGTCACTGAAACGAAGACGGGCCACACTCCCGCCCGTGACAAACAGGATTCTGTCGAGCTCGTTGGTGACAAGCGATTGGTTACTCGCTGCAAATGCAGCCTCGCCGCCTTTTGCCACAAATTTATCCGGGCTGCTTAGCCAAGTACTCCCACGATCGCAAGTATGAAATGTGCGGAAAGAGCCATCAACGGGGTCGCCGAGTAGATAGCCACAATCGTGAAGTACATGGCGCTCTATATCAGGATGATGTACGGGACCGCTTAACCAGGGATTTCCAAAAACAATATGGTCCGCCCCAGAGAAGCTCAAGGCGTCAAAGAAGCCGTCGTTATCAGGATTCGTGAAAACAAGTTTCCAGGTAACGCAGCCGTCGGTGGTTTTGTAGAGGCGGGAGAGGTCGCCTTTGCCGCTGGACATGACGACGGCGGTGTCGGCGTCGAATGCCTGAATGCCACGGAAGTCGAGGGCTTCGGCGTCGGGTGGGGGGGCGCAGCGCTGCCAGAGGGCGCCATCGTCGGTGGTGCGGAGGACGGTGCCTTCGGTTCCCGACGCCCAGGCGATGCCGTTGCCGAGGGCGTGGATGCCACGGAGGTCGGAGGTGGTATGAGATTCTTCAATCTGCCATTGAGCGTGCGTGCTGCTCAGACCTGCAAACAAAAACACGACGAAGAATACGAGCCGACTCATACGGAAGCAGTGTACCGGTAGCAGCATCAATCCGCGCAGCAGAGTTCGTAGCTCCCTGAATACGTGGTTTTGACTAACTGAGATTTCTCCTGAGCATGCCTGGCGGGCTGATGATGCTTTTTAGCTGGGCGCTGGCGGTAGCTCTATCC
>Ga0302320_10025316_pt1 | contig 11545 bp, 7 predicted proteins | sample Bog_T0_3_FD_202130 | JGI IMG/M metagenome (GOLD analysis project Ga0302320, IMG submission 202130) | Peat permafrost microbial communities from Stordalen Mire near Abisko, Sweden - Bog_T0_3 | ecosystem: Environmental > Terrestrial > Soil > Wetlands > Peat | place: Sweden: Abisko, Stordalen Mire... | reverse complement strand
CCTCGCGCGCGCCCTTGCTGTCGGTGATGAGCACATTGCCATTCGCCAGGGGCGTTACTCCCCACGGCCGATCGGCGGGAAACGACCAAAGCTCGTTGCCCGCAGTGTCGTACTCCACCACCTTGTTCAAGTCCATATGCGCCACCAGCAGCGTTCCCTGCGCCGTCAACCGCGCGTGCCGGAACTGCCCATGTGTACTGGGCGGCTGCTTGGTCTTCAGCGCAAACTCCCGCTCCGTTGCGCCACTGACAATGTTCACCACGCGCACGACTGCGGGGTCGCCGTTTTGGATGAACAGCACTCTATCCGCGCCGATTGGCACCGCCGTATGCACCTCATGTCCAGCAGGCGCGTCGTAGTTCCACAGCACCTTTTTGTCCGGTGAAATAAGGGTCACGCCCACCTGGTGCGTGAACAGCACATTGCCATTCGACAGCAGCACCGCATCGCTGATCTCGCCTTTGCCCGCCGGGTCACTGTAGTGCCACACCACCTTGCCGCCGCGCACAATGTAGATGTTGCGCTCATGCGACTCGCCGGCGTACATAAAGTCGTGCTGCGCCAGCCCACCGCCAGGCAATTGCGCCGCCACGCCCTGCGCCCGCGAAACCCCACCCGCAAGCACACCAAAAACCACGAAAAACGCTGCCGCTCTGCTCCGCATTCGTGCCTACCCTCGCTGTTACGCGCATTCTCTTAACCGCCAGAATGCCGCGCAATGAGCATACAACCCGCCACAGCTTATCATTCTGACAACTGACAACTGACAACTGACAACTGACAACTGACAACTGAAAACTGACAACTGACAACTGAAAACTGAAAACTGCCCTTACTTCCAAGCCCCCAGCAGCCGCCGCAAAAGCACAATCTGCCCCAGATGGTAGGAGTTGTGGTCGGCCAGCACCAGCGCCTCGCGCAGAACCGTCTGCCCCGTCCCATGTGGAATCTTTTGAAATAAGTCCGTCTTCTCATCGGCCACCAGCGCGCACATCGCACCAAGGTCGATGTAATAGGCCTCCACACTCGTATCCCACGCCGCATCGTCCGGCGGAGCAGCCGTCGCCGGCCAATACTCCTTCGGCCACTCGCGCTCCTTGTACCCGGGATTGACCGAAAAATCCAGAATGTCCCACTGCGCAATCCGCAAGTGCTCCAGCAGCTCCCACGCCGAGTGATCCGCCCCCTCCGGCGTGCTGCCCCGCAACTCCCTTGGAAAATCCGCAATGCCGTCTTCAAACAACACGTGTGCTTCCCCGCCCTTGAGCAGCTTTACCAGGTGTTCCCGCAATGCCTTGTCGTTTTCCATGCTTCTCCTGTCCCTACCCTAGGAAGAGATTCCCCGCACTCGCCAAAGGATGCCGTTAAAACTTGACCTGCTCTCCGCCCTTCATCACAAATTTCACATGCTGCAGAACTGAAATATCCTGCAATGGGTCTCCATCCACTGCGATCAGGTCCGCGAACTTGCCCTTTTCGATGGAACCGATCCGATCGCTCCAACCCATCAGGTCAGCTGCCACAGTGGTAGCAGCCTGCACGGCTTCAATGGGTGTAAGCCCCAGCTTCACCAGCGACACCAGTTCGTTTGCATTCTTCCCCTGCGTATCGTCGTTCGAAGCATCGAAGCCGCACACGATCTTCACATGCAGAGCGAGCGCGTTGGTAATCTCCGAGCGAAGAGACTGCATCGTCGGCTCCATCTCTGCGCGCTCCTCTGGCGTCTTGGCTTCGTAGTAGGCTCCCGACACTGCCGCCGAAGTAGGAACAAGAAACGTGCCCTTCTCCACCATCAGTTGCAGCGTTTCCTTGTCGACGCCGGTCCCGTGTTCCACCGAGTCGACGCCACTCTCCACCGCGTTGCGAATGCCCTCCCGCGTGGTTGCGTGCGCGGCAACGTGATGCCCGCCCTTGTGGGCCTCTTCCACGATGGTCCTTATCTCATCCCGGGTAAGAGTTTCGTGCATGTACTTCTCGGTATTGGGCGATCCAATGTCGAGAAAATCCGCGTATACCTTGATCAGATCGGCTCCGTAGTAAATCTGTTCACGCACAGCGCGCCGCGCCTCATCTGTGCCTGTAATCATCTGCGCCCCGCGGGGAAATCCGTTCAGGTCCGGCGAGAGGCGCTCCGGAAAGTAGCCCCCTGTGGCAGCGATTGCCCTCGTTGCCACCTGCATCCTCGGTCCCTCTGCCAGTCCGCGAAGAATTGCCGTGCGCAGAGCCACGTCGGCATAACCGGAGCCTTCGCTCTCCACATCACGCACCGTCGTAAAGCCCGCCTTTAACGTGAGATGAGCATCGGCTGCGCCTTCCAGCGCTCGGTAAGCCTCGGACTCCTTGGCCAATTGAAGAATATAGTTGTCGTTTGCGCGGCCTTCCGCAACGCGCGCCATCAGATGGGTGTGCGCATCAATCAGGCCCGGCAGCAGAGTCGCTGAGCCAAGGTCGATCACCTGCGCGCCCGCCGGCACTGCAAGCCCACTGCCCGCGGCAGTAATCTTATCGCCTTCCACGAGAACAACGGCATCGGCAATGTACTTGCCGCTCGTCACGTCCAGCATGCGCTGGCTACGAACCGCAGTCACCTGGGCACACAGGTTGGCCGCCGCTCCGGCAAGAATACTGATCATCAGAATCTTCACGAACCGCATCCGTTTTTCTCCTTCGAATCCACTTTTCCTTCGCGTTCGGGGTAACCGGATTCTAAATGCTGCCAATGCCGTCCTCGACAGTGTCCGCTGGATGCTCTAGGCTCGACGTGTGGGCTTTCAGGATTTCCTCGGCAACGCGCATACCGTCACGCACCTCCGCGAGAGCATTCGCGCCCAGCGATTCCCGCACTCGCTCATCCTCTCCGGTCCCAAAGGAGCAGGCAAATACACGCTTGCCCTCATGCTCGCCAAGGCCGTCAATTGCCTGAATCCAACGGAAACCCCCTCCGAATCAGGCCCGCTCCCCGACTTCTGCGGCGTCTGCGCCAACTGCACCCGCATCGCCGACTCCAGCGATCTCGAAGCTCGCGTCGCCGAAGCCGTCGAGGCCCGCGAAGCCCTCCGCGAAACCGACAAAAAAGAAACCCGCATCCTCATCCAGACCCACCCTGACCTGCTCATCGTCCCGCCCGACCCGCCGCAGTTGCAAATCAAAATCGGCCAGGTTCGCCAGGTCATCCACGTCGCCTATTACCGCCCTCCGGTTGAATCCCGGCGCACCTTCACCATCTTCACTTCGTCGGCATTCATGAAAGAAGCCGCGAATTCCCTGCTCAAGGTCCTCGAGGAGCCTCCCGAGCACACATCTTTGATCCTGCTCACCGAAAATCCGCAGGAAATGCTGCCCACCATCCGCTCCCGCGCCGTCATTCATCGTCTGGGCGCCATTCCCGCCGCCGATCTTGAGGCACTGCTCGCCAAGCGCCGGCCACAGCTCAAGCCAGCCGACCGCGCCCTCGCCGCGCGCCTCTCCGAAGGCGCCGTCGGCCGCGCCCTCACCATCGATCTCGCAGCCTACCTCGCCAGCCGCCAGGATGCGCTCATCATCCTCCGCACCGCCTTGCGGGATCCGGACTATTCCACCCTCTTCCACGCCACTGAGAGCTATCGCGCCGGCGCTGAAGGTCAGGAAAGAAGCATCAACCTCATACGCGCCCTCGGTAGCCTCATTGAAGATATGCTCCTCACCGTTGCCGGCGCCCCACACCTCATCCGCAACCTCGACCTGGCAGCCGAGTTGAACAGCCTCTCTCAGGGCATTTCTGTAGACTGGATCGACGGCGCATCCCGTGCGCTCTCTCAAGTTGAGTCAGGCATGCGGCGCAACTTGTTGCGCAACGTCTCCCTCGACGCCATGGCAGTCGGCATGGAGCGGAACTGAAAACCCTGCCCGAATAGTCCCCGCTCTTTCTCTCGAAAAATAAGAGCAACCCCCGATGGGCTCAGGGCATCAATAGTGTTACAAGAAATCTCTCAAAGCTTGCGCGCATGCTCTCGAAGATCGCATTCCTTAGTTCGAAGAGCAGTTCGTTCGTCTCCGGGATTCGGAGAGTGTGTTTCTTTTTCTGCTGGGTTCGATACCGCGCGAACAATTACCAGGAGATCGGCGATTCTTGGCTGCCTGTCCTTGAGTAAAAACAAGACCGCGGTAATTTGACTTAACGTTCTTGCCCAACGGAGGATTTTCCCCTATGAGCATTCATGCAATCGTTCCCCCATTCCGCAGTGATTCAGGCCCAGACTCCGGCCGCTCGAAAGAGCGCAATGCAACCACCCGGTCCTCGCAGCCTCGTCCCAAGCGGGCCCCGGTTTCGGCTTCTCCCATCCGCTTCCCTGCGCACTCCACCATCGAGGAAGCAACTTACCGTCAGGCGGAGCTGTTCTATCTGCAAAAGCAGATTCAGTCGCAGACGCCAATGGTCGTCGTTATGGAAGATGGGGAGATTATCGAAGGCTGCATCGAGTGGTATGACCGCAACAGCATCAAGGTCCGCGGGCGCGCCAAGTCTCTGATCTACAAGGCCGCCATCAAATACATGTACAAGCACGGCGAACAGGGATGACACCCATTGTTGAAAGTCGTGATTTGAAAGAGGCACGACGATGCGATTCGAAGGCCACGAAGATGCGCGATTTGAAAGGGCACGAAAAGTCTAAATTTAAAGGGACACCAGGATGCACGAATTCAAAGGGCACGAAAAGTCTTAATTTAAAGGGACACCAGGATGCGCGATTTGAAAGGGCACGACTTTAGTCGTGCCGCATGGCCGGGGAAAACAAAGGCTGGGCTTTAGCCCCTGAGGGAAGTTTTTCAGCGGCTTGTACTCCCCCCCAGCCCACAACTCATTTCCGTTCGCTACTCCTCGCCAATGTCCTCGTTCCAAACCTCCGGATGCGCCGCGATATAGCCTTCCAGCAGTGCGCGGCAATCCGGACTATCCAAGTCGATGACCTCGACACCGTTTTCGCGCAGCCACTCAAGGCCGCCGCCAAACGTGCGGCTCTCGCCCACCACCAGCGTGCCAATGCGGAACTGACGCACTAGGCCGCTGCAATACCAGCACGGCGCAAGCGTCGTCACCATCACCAGGTCGCGATAGCTGCGCTGCCGGCCTGCGCGCCGGAATGCATCCGTCTCGCCATGAACGCTCGGATCACCCTGCTGGACGCGCCGGTTGTGGCCGCGGCTCACCAGCTCTCCATTGCGCTTGAAAAGCGCCGCGCCAATGGGAATGCCGCCCTCTGCCAGTCCCTCTCGCGCCTCTTCCAACGCCACCGCAAGCATCTGATGGTACAAACCTGAATCCGTCAAGAAATCCTCTGCTCTCAAGGATAAGGCACCCCACCCTGCTCAGAACATCGCATGGTCTTCAACCTCAAGGCAATCGCAGATTCTCGTCCCGGAGCGACGCGTCGATAGTAGCCCCGGGTAAACGCAGCGGAACCCGGGGACAGTGTCCCAGCAGAAATCTTCCAGCCCCGTAGAGTCGGAGTGTGTCAGCCATTTCCCTGCCTTTTGACCAAACCACCACCCCAGGATGTACGTTGAACACTAGGAGAGGCATCCAACAAATCATGAAGACACGCATATTGGGCAAGAACGGACCGGAAGTTTCCGCCATCGGCCTCGGCTGCATGGGCATGAGCGAGTTCTATGGTCCGCGCGACGAAGCAGAGTCTCTGGCCACCATCGACCGCGCACTCGACCTGGGAATCAACTTCCTTGACACATCGGACATCTACGGTCCGCACACCAACGAAGTCCTGGTCGGCAAAGCGCTCAAAGGCCGCCGTCACAAGTTCTTTCTGGCAACAAAATTCGGCATCCTCCGCGATCCCGCCAACCCCGCGCTGCGCGGCGTCGACGGCAGTCCAGCCTACGTTCGCAAAGCCGCGGAAGCCAGCCTCCGCCGCCTCGGCATTGACACCATCGACCTCTACTATCAACATCGCGTCGATCCCAAAACCCCCATCGAAGAGACAGTGGGCGCAATGGCTCGCCTGGTCGATGAGGGCAAGGTCCGTTTCCTCGGTCTCTCTGAGGCTGCTCCGCAAACGCTGGAACGCGCCTGCAGCGTGCACCCCATTGCCGCCCTGCAAACCGAGTACTCCCTCTGGTCCCGCGAACCCGAGCCCGAAATCCTCTCCGCCTGCCGCAACCTCGGGGTCGCCTTCGTCGCCTACAGTCCGCTTGGTCGCGGTTTTCTCACCGGCGCATACAAGAGCCCCGAGGATTTTGCTCCAGACGACTATCGCCGCTTGAGTCCACGCTTCCAGGGCGAGAACTTCACCCGCAATCTCCAGCTTGTAGATAAAGTGAAGTCCCTCGCTGCAAAGGCCGGAATCACTGCCAGCCAGCTTGCTTTAGCCTGGGTTCTCGCCCAGGGTGAAGACATTATCCCCATCCCCGGCACCAAGCACCGCAAGTATCTCGATGAGAACGCCGCCTCTGTGGACATCAACCTTGCCCCGGAACTGGTCCAGAACCTCCATGACATTTTCCCGCCCGAAGCAGCTGCGGGCGACCGCTACCCGGAAGCAATGAAATCGCTGCTCAACGGTTGAAACGTGCACGGCCGTTTGCGAGAAAACCCGTTAGATAGGGGCTTCACAGGGTGAGGTTTTCGAAGGCTTTGTAACAGGGCATGACTTCAGTCGTGCCGATAAAGCGAATCAAACCATCGTCGGGCTTTAGCCCTTGCAAAACTCTCTGCGGGATTTCGCCCACAACGAGCCCTCTTAGCCCGGTGGGAACCCGAATTTGAGACTGACTTACGTCCGAGCGTCCTGGACGCACGGATCAAAATCGCAAGAAAAAAACTCCCGCCACGCTTGCCCAGCATGGCGGGAGACAAAGTGTTTACAACATCCGGTGTACGTCGATTCTGTACGACACCAGATCTTTGTGGACCACATCCTGATGGCAGGTATCGATCAACGCGCCTCTCTGGGACGCTCCCGCCTTCGTAGCCAAAGCCGCTTACTTGGCCGTGTAGGTGTAATCCTTGTAAATGTGGACTCCGTTGTAGTCGGTGAAGACACGCGCATAGATCGTCCCCCCGGTCACAGGCAGGTTGTTCACTGTCGCAGACGTGGTGGAAGTGCTGTACTCGGCCGAGTTCAGCAGATTATCCGAGCCAACTCCAGTACTTCCCAGGTGCAGGAAGTAGCCTTTGACGGCGCTGCCCGTCGCCGCAGACCAGTCGAACGTCACGCTGGCTCCGGTCAATGTGCTGCCCGGTGTCGGTGTCGTCAACAATGCCTGCTGCGCTGCCTTGACAGTGTAGTCCTTGTAAATGTGGGTTCCGTTGTAGTCGGTGAAGACACGCACATAGAGCGTCTCTCCGTTGGTTGGCAGGCCGGTGAGCGCAATGGATGTCGTGCTAAGTTCAGGCGAGTTGTAGAGGTTGTATGACCCGGCGCCAGTGCTTCCCACATGCAGGAAATAGCCATTCGCGCTGCCGGTTGCGGTTGTCCAGTCAAAGGTAACGTCAGGTCCTGCCACTGTGCTGCTTTCCGCCGGACTGGTCAACGTTGCCTGCTGTGCTGCCGTAAACACATAGTCCCGGAAAACGTGGTTGCCGTTGTAGTCGGTGAAGACGCGAGCGTAAATCTTCTCGCCGTTGGTAGGCAGTCCATTGATCGTCACCGACGTGGTGGCTGCGCTGTACTCCGCCGAGTTGAGCAGGTTGTCTGACCCTGTTCCAGTGCTTCCCAGATGCAGGAAGTATCCGTTGGCGCCTGCGGCTGCGGCCCACTTAAAGGTGACGCTGGGCCCAGCCAATGTGCTGCTTTCAACTGGCGAGGTCATTGTTGTCGCCGTGTCCGGAGCAATCGTGAACGCCAGGGTATGCTGGCCTTCCACGTTCCCCGCGCCGTCCACGCTCCAGTACTTGAGGCTATGGTTTCCCACCGCTGACACCACAACTGCCGATCCGGCGTAAGTGATCTGCGCTCCGCCATCAAGGGTGTAGTAGGTCGCAGCAAGACCGCTGCCGCCCGTGTCCGCGGCGCTCAAAGTGATGCTCACCTTTGAGTAGTAGCTCCCGCCCTGAAGATCTCCGCTCGGCGTGGCCGTGGTTGTCGGCGCAGTCTCATCGATGCTGACCCAGATATACGGTTCCGTGCTGAAGTTGCCGGCATAGTCCTCGGTAAAGTAGTAGATGTAGCTCTGCTGCTGTCCCGAGACCGTAAACGGCCCAGTGTAGAGCGTGCATGCGCCGAGACTGCCCGGATAGCACGCGCCGGTATTGATCGCATAGTAGGTTGCCTTGATACCGGATGCCGCACTGCCGCCGGGATCTGTCGGTGTCAATGTCACCACCACGGACTTTTTAACCCACGTCGAGGACGACGTAGCGGGGTTCGTGGAGGCACCGATTGTCGGCGCTACCGAGTCAAAGCAAACCGGACCATAAGAACCGTTGGTGACGTTGCCCTGGTTATCCCAGCCTCTGACATAGACTGTGTGGCAGCCCTGGCCGGATGCGGCTTCGCAATACGTGCCGTTGTTGTCCACGCACCCGAACGTGGAGAACGTGTACTGCGGGCCGGTGTAGAACGTGTCTCCGTCGCCGCCGTGTGGCTTGCTATGCGAGTCGGCAGGGATGGTGTCCCAGCCCAGCGTGAATCCGGTGGCGCCGGGGGCCGTATAGCCGTTGCTGGATCCGTCAGCCAACGACCAATCGACAATCTGGTCGGTGTTGTACCAGGTGTTTATGGTCGGGCCGCCGAAGGAGAGCGAGGGCCTTCCATCGGCCGGAATTATCTCCCAGTTGATGCCCCAGGCAAGCTGCATCATGTTGGCCGAGCCCCAGCCGGTAATCGGGTCGTAGCCCGTATAGGCGCAGTAATAGAACAGGTTGTAAGCCGCTGTAACGTCGTTGTCATCGCAGCCGCTGACCATGTCGTAGAAGGGATTGTGCGGCGCGCCAAGAATCGCGTCGTAATACATGAACGGAGCTGCGTTCCCAACCGGAGAGCAAGGCGAAGTGCCGCTTCCTCCGCACGCGTTCCCAATGTAGTCCAGGTACGAGTTCTCCTGGGCAAAGAAGCCCGCCAGCTCAGGCGCCACAATGCTCGTTCCGCCTTCATCCTGCCATGACCCGCCGGAGACGTACCACTGACCCAGCACATCCGGGTTCGCCGTCAGCGAAATGTCGGGCACCATGCGGTTCGTGTTGCCGGTTTCTACGTATTCCGCCCCCGCTTTCCACAAATAGAAGGGAGATACGACGCCGTGCGGGTAAGCAGTGCTCGTTGTGCTTGTCTGCCATGAGGGCGCACCAAACAGGACGCTTACTCCGCCGGTGCTGCCGCCATGGTTGCTGTCGCAGGCGCCTGACCAGTTTTCGCCCTGCCAGGCGGTTTCACTGTAAAAGGTCCCGTCGGTATACATGTCCAGTTGCGTGCCGCCCGCCGCAATGAAATCCGGGTCGGAGGCCGGGTACACCACCGCGGTCGCGTTCCCGCAGCCAGCGCTCGCTCCGCTATCGCCGGAAGACGCGACCAGCGTAATGCCGGTGCCCACCATGGTGTTGAAGATGGGATGCATGGTCCCCGTTGCAACCGAGCCCGAGAATCCCACGTTTTCTTCCCATCCGTAGCTGGTTGAAACCACCTTTGCGTGGCCGTCGCTCACAATGTCGTTGAAAGCGCTCTCGTATGTGGTGTAGTAGCCATTTGTCATCTCGTATTCATAGATATGCGCTGTGTCCAGATAAGAGCCGTAGCTGTTTGACATTGCCATGGAGTATTCAACGTCCAGCGGAGCCTCCCCGTCATTCCCAGGGCAGGACCCGCCGCCGATGCAATACCAGCTCAGGTTGTATGCCATCCCATACGCGCTTGCGAATGTGTTCACGTCGCTCACGACGAAGCCTCCATAACCAACCAGCGCAATCGAGGACTCAGGCGGCGATCCGGCAGAGGCGCCCGGCTCGTTGCAGCAGTGGCTCAGCTTCTGCAGAGCGTTAAAGTCGTAGCCGTTTGAGCTTTGAACGTTGTCCGGATCCATTGCGTACGTGCCGCTCATATAATCCAGCGGATAGTTGTCATTGGCCCTCGGAGTCGAAGGCGACACGCTCTCAGTCTTCGCCGCTGCCCGCGACGTCATCGCTGGAAGCCGGGACGCCGGGGCCTTCTTCGGGTCACCGTCGCCTTGAGCATTGCCGGGCTCAGAGATTTCCGGACCCGCAACATAGTCGGCGCCCTTTACCGTGGCATTGCGCGATCCGATCCTGTGCGGCCGCTCAACATTGCTCAGGCCCGTCACAAAGCTCAGGATGCCGGACAGATTGGCGGGGATCTTCGGGTCGCGATCGTTGGAAAAATCAACTTCATCGCCAACCTGGTAGTTGTTGATGGTCAACCCGAACGCCTTCTCAATCGTGCCCGCCGTTCCTTCCACGTTCACAATAAGCCGGTCGGAATAGCGTCTCGTCACCGTCAGGCCAACACTCTCGGCCCAATCCACAACCGCCTGTTCATCCGCGGCCGAAGGGGCGTAGCGCGCGTTCCACTGGTCCAGGGTCAGGAACTTGTGGAAGTTGGGAGAGCCCTTGGTTACCAGTTCCTTGATGAATTGTTCCTCTTCCGGCATGTGCGGCGGCTGAATCGTCAGCACCAGCCGTAGCTTCTGATCCGGGTTGTAATGACCCACCCGGACTGCCGTCCCGTCCAGAATCTTGGCCGGCGTATGTTTGTCGAGGGTTACCAAACCTCCAGACGGGACAAATGTCCGGGCGCCTGGGGTGGATGCGGAAGATTCGCCCTGTGCCCGCCATGAGCCGGCCAGGAAGGATGTTACAGCAAGCAAACAGGCCAACTTTAAAGCCTTGTTCGTCAGTCGGGGGAGTTTGAGATGGAGCATTTGTGGAACCTCATCCGGAAAATCGTGTTTTGCCTGGTCGGTCAATGCAGCCGCGCAAACAAGCTGCCCACTCGATTCCGAAAACAGACCATGGATCAAAACGTGTTTAACTTCGCACATGCCGAAAAAAGAAGTCCTCAATTCCCCTGTCAATCGAAATCAATAAATATCAATCCAACTATCTCGTTTAAAATCAACATCTTTACGGCCGATGTCAATTGCGATCGATCGCCCGTTGACTCCCCTTTCCCTCCCATCAAGGGGGCCCTTCAACTCCATGAAACGCCGCCCATCGTGCCTTTTGCGGGTCGCCGCATCATCTCCCGCGCCGGCAAACGGTCCGTTCCCATTCCAAACGGACCGCCCGCCGAGCCCCCAATCCGTGTCGCGCCATTGAAAAAAGCGGCCAGGATTTGCTCCTGGCCGCTCCCTCCACCGCTCGCCTGCCCCTTGAAAAGCTCAGCAGGCAGCGATTCCTAATTTGCTGCCGTGAAGGTATAGTCCCTGTAAACGTGTATTCCGCCGTAGTCCGTAAAGACTCAAACGTAAATCGTGCCCCCGGTGGTCGGCAGGTTGTTTACCGTCGCTGAAGTTGTGCCGGTGCTGTACTCGGTCGAGTTCAGCAGGTTTTCCGACCCCACTCCGGTGCTTCCCACATGCAGGAAGTAGCCGTTGATAA
>Ga0302320_10025314_pt1 | contig 11545 bp, 7 predicted proteins | sample Bog_T0_3_FD_202130 | JGI IMG/M metagenome (GOLD analysis project Ga0302320, IMG submission 202130) | Peat permafrost microbial communities from Stordalen Mire near Abisko, Sweden - Bog_T0_3 | ecosystem: Environmental > Terrestrial > Soil > Wetlands > Peat | place: Sweden: Abisko, Stordalen Mire... | reverse complement strand
GCCCGAGGGCCGGACCATCCCCGAGGTGTTCCTGGCCCAGGCGGCGCGCCGCCCCGGCCGGGTGGCGCTGGCGGACCAGATGGGCGGCGCCCGCACCTACCGCGACCTCATCACCACCATCTTCGCCCTGAAGCCGGTCATCGAGGGGATCGAAGGCCCCTATGTGGGCATCATGCTGCCGGCGTCGGCCGGCGCCGCGGCCCTGTACCTGGCGGTCGCCTTCGCCGGCAAGGTCCCGGTCATGGTGAACTGGAGCACCGGCATGAAGAACATGGCCCACGGCCTGGAGCTGCTGGGGGTCAAGCGGGTGCTCACCGCCGACAAGGTCATCGCCCGGATCCAGTCCCAGGGCATGGACCTGACGCCCCTGGCCGGCCTGATGCTCCCGCTGGAGCGGGTGGCCGCCGGGCTGTCCAAGGGGGCCAAGCTCAAGGCCTGGCTCAAGAGCCGCGTCTCCTGGCGGGAGCTGCGCCGTCCGGTGCCCGACACCGCCGTGGTGCTGTTCACCAGCGGCAGCGAGAACCTGCCCAAGGCGGTGCCCCTCACCCACGACAACATCCTCACCAATGTGCGCGACCTGGTCCAGGAATACCGCTTCCTCCCGGAGGAGCGGATGCTGGGGCTGCTGCCGCCGTTCCATTCGTTCGGGCTCTGCTGCACCATGATCCTGCCGCTCTGCACGGGCATAAAGGCGGTCTACTACCCGGTGCCCACCGACGGCGGCGTGCTGGCCCGGCACATCGAGAGCTACGGCGTCACCATGCTGGTGGGCACCCCCACCTTCCTGAGCGGCATCACCCGGGCCGCCCGGGACCCGGAGCTGCGCAGCCTGCGCTATGTCATCACCGGCGCCGAGAAGTGCCCGGACGCCCTGTTCGCCACCGTCGCCCTGCGCTGGCCGGCCATGCGGATCCTGGAGGGCTACGGCATCACCGAGTGCTCGCCGGTGGTCTCGGGCAACCGCGAGGAGCGCGTGGTGCGGGGGACGGTGGGCGTGCCCCTGCCTTCGGTGCGGACCGCCATCGTCGATCTGGAGGAGCGGGAGCGCGTGCCGCCCGGGACCATCGGCCTGCTCCTGGTCCGGGGGCCCAGCGTGTTCGGCGGCTACCTGGGGTCGGACAGCCCCCAGCCGTTCGTCCCCTTCGAGGGCGCCTCCTGGTACCGCACCGGCGACCTGGTGCGGGAGGACCCGGAGGGCAACCTGGTGTTCGCCGGCCGGATGAAGCGGTTCGTGAAGATGGGCGGCGAGATGGTGAGCCTGCCGGCGGTGGAGGAGGCGCTGCTGGAGCAGTTCGGCCGGCCCGACGACGAGGCGGTCCCGCTGGCCCTGGAGGCCCTGGAGACCGAAGGCAGGGTCGACCTGGTGCTGTTCACCACCCGGGCCATCGCCCGGGAAGAGGCCAACGCGGCCATCCGCGCGGCCGGCTTCAGCCCCATCCACAACGTGCGCCTGGTCCGGAGCCTTGCGCAGATCCCCCTGCTGGGCACCGGCAAGACCGACTACCGGGCCCTGCAGACGCTGCTCAAGGGCCCGGTCCCGGCATGATCGTCGGGAGTCGGCTCTCTCGGTCCGAGCATGGTCGACGGCGGGAAACAGACGTCCCAGGCCGCCAGGTGCCGGGCCACGTACTCCCGCGACCAGAGCCCGAGCCGCTGGCGCAGCGACATGACCTCGGTGCTGGCCGGGACCCCGTAGGCGTCCAGGCCCATGTGCCGGGCCAGGTACAGCGCCCGGGCCAGGTGGAAGTCGGAGGTCACGATGATCACCCTGCGCACCCCGAACACGGCCTGGGCCCGCTTCAGGCTGTCGTACGTGCGCCGGCCGGCGAAATCGCTGATCACCAGGCGCGGCGGGACCCCCCGCTTCAGCAGCCACCGGCGCATGGCCTGGGGCTCGTTGTAGTTGGACGCGCGGTTGTCGCCGGACACCAGGAACCAGCCGCCCTTGCCTTCCCGGAACAGTTCCAGGCCGGTGTCAAGGCGGGACTGCAGCACCTGGGTCGGTTCCCGGTCCGGCAGCACCCCGGCCCCCAGGATCAGCACCGGGGCCTGGGCCACCGGCAGCGTGGCGGCCGTGAAGATCCGTTCCCGGCTGAGCATGGGGAATCTGAGGAAAATCCAGAGCAGGTCTCCCGCGAGCAGCACGCATCCGGCGATCCACAACCTCAGCAGTGGAGTCCTCCAAAGAGTAAGTGAGGCAGAGAGTCGCATCCGGGTTAGCATAGACCCTTACCCTGCCTTGGGTTCAATGTGAGTGAGTATAGATGAATCATAAAATCACCCTGCATCTGCCCCATTCCTCCGCCCCGCCGACCGCTGGCGCGGCACGGTTCAAGCGCCTGTCCATGCTGGTTCTGGCTGTGTGGACGGTCGCGGGCACGGGCTGCTTCCGTGCCACCGGGATCCAGCGGACCCCCATGGCGGCGGAAGTGCTGCCCGAATCCGGGGGCGACTCGGTGCTCGGGCTCAAGCTCAAGGGCGGGGCGGGGGATCTGTACCTGGGCAACGATTTCATCCAGGTGACCATCGACAGCACGACCTACCTGGATCCGGCCCAGACCCCCCTGGCCGGCGCCGCGTCGGGCGGGAGCATCGTCGATGCCGGCTACATCGTCCTGGACGGCAGCTACAACCGGGTGAGCGTCCCCGGCAACATGATGAACCGGCTTACCCCGGTGGTGAACCAGGACGGGGCCATGCAGATGGTCTTCGACCAATACGCCACCGCCAACAGCGGGGACCTCTCCTCCATCACCATGACCGGCCGCCTGCTGGATCCCAACGACAGCCTCGGGACCCACACCAGTCCCGTGGCCGGCGTGGCGGTGACCCACCTGCTCTCCATCACCCAGCTGGAACACTTCTTCACCCTCACCACGACGGTCACCAACAACTCCGGCGCGACCCTGCCGATCACCAGCATCGGCGACTCCCTCGTCCAGCAGGGCGGCGGCTACGCCTTCAACATCCCCGCCGTCTACGACTACCAGGGCAACGCCCTGCCCGCCGGGGTCCGCTGGGGGGTGCAGGTCCCGGGCAGCGATTTCAACAACCCGATCCAGACCAGTGTCCAGGCGCCCATGATCGGGCTCATGAGCACCGAGCCCGGCGCCGACACCGTGGATTCCCACTGCAGCCTCGGCATCCTGCCGGCGGACGCTGACATGCTCCTGGTGGCCGCCGATCCGCAGAACCTCATGAACGTTCCGGCCAATCTCAAGCCCCAGTTCCCCCAGCGCCTGGTGGCCGGCAGCCTGCCCACAGCCGCGGGGCTCGCTCCCGGCGCCACCCTCACCTACAACCGCCGGCTCTTCATGGTCGGCGGCACCAGCGTGGCCACCAGCGTGGTGGGCGGCCTGACCATCCCCGCCTACTACCCCAACCAGGGGACCGGGCTGTTCAACCTCATGGACACCTACCGCTTCAACGATGTCAGGCTGCGTCCGGTGCAGGATTTCGGGACGCTCACCTTCGCTCTGTCCAGCTCGTCCCAGCGCCAGGGGCCCCTGCCCACCGAGGTCCGGATCGAGCGCAACCTGGCCGCCGCCACCCCGCCGGTGCCGCCCGGCGCCGACTCCTGGCAGGTGCAGCGGGTGGAGTTCCTCATCCCCAACGAGAACCTCGTCTCCCAGACCACGCTGGCGCCTTCCACCGTGTCGGTGCGGCTGCCGGTGGGCATCTACCGCATGGTCCTCACCGACCAGACCCAAGTCCAGACCCGGACCGCGTTCACCAACGTGAACGCGGTGGCCAGCCCCACCGGGAACAACCAGCTGGGCCTGTCCGGGCCCCTCTGGATCCAGAAGGACCAGAATTTCCAGATCAGCCCGGACGACATCCTCTGCCCCGCGGTGGCCAACGACGCCGGCAACACCTCCAACCAGGTCGGCCCGATCACCACCAACCCCTACTCGACCCATTATTTCACCACCCGCGAGGAGAACGGGCCGTGGGGCAGCCTGCAGCCGCTGCGCATGACCTTCCTGGGCCTCAACGGCACCGCGGACCCGGTCATGCCGCGCATGCGCACCCTGGCCACCTACTACGATGTCACCAACAAGGTGCCCCAGGTCTCCGCGGGGGCCATCCCGGGCCAGTACCAGTTCAGGGCCGGCAACGAGATGTTCGGCACCGCGTTCACCCGGCTGGTTCCGACCCAGTTCGCCTGGTTCGCCAACGGCGGCGACTACCGGGCCTATGGCCAGCGCGGCCCGCTTTCGAACCTGCTCAGCCTGGACTTCCAGACCTTCGATGGCCAGTCCGAAACCAGCCACATCTTCACGGTCCAGCCCCAGGGCCTGCCTCCCGGATGGACCAGCTTCGATCTGCCCGGTCCCGGCATGGCCACCACCGGCGGCACCCTTCCCTCGGAGAAGTGCGCTTCCGCCATGGCCAACGGAGTCCAGGTGGTGGGGCACACCGAGCAGGATCTCCTGGTGAACGGACCGTTGCTCTGGTTGAACTTCAGGACCGAATACGGCTCCCCCGACCTCACCCTCTACCAGATCCCGGCCAGCCTGAGCGCCATGACCCGGCCGGTAAGCGAGCAGTTCGGCCAGGACCCCTTCGTGGTGGCCGGGCGGACCTCCACCCTGGCCAGCTACGGTACCGCCGCCGCCCTGTTCACCCCGCTGCCCTCCAATGCCCCCATGGGCGGCGCCATGCCCAGCGGCGGCTGGACCCTGGCGGATTTCCTCGCCCAGGCCCAGGGGCAGTTCAACGTGGTGCTCCGGCCCCGCGGCCCGGCAGGCCTGTTCACCCAGCAGGCGGCCCCGACCGGCCCCGCCCCTCCCGCCTGGAACACCGCCCTGAACGCCTGGTGGGGCCCCTGGTCCCAGCTGTCGGGTCCGCTCTCCGCCGGCATGACCAACGGCCGCTTCGACGCCCTGGAGCTGCTGCGGGGGGAAAGCCTGGATCCCGCCAACCCCACCCCCTGGTTCCAGGAGTTCCTCCAGGTCCGGTCCGACTGGTTCGGGCTGCTGAACTACCAGTCCCCTGCCTCGTTCACCAAGGCGGTGGGCCTGTCCTCGGCCAGCTTCAGTCTTGACACGCCCGTGGGCCTGGCCCGCACCTACCTCAAGGCCAGCCCGGTCATCGAGAACGATCTGTCCACCGTGCAGGCGGCGCTCCAGTCCGGCGCGGCGGTGGCGTCCACCGGCCCGTTCCTGGACGTGAGCATCGGCGCCGCCGGCCCCGGCGGCACGGTCCCGGGCCCGCTGGAGGGCGTCACCCTGGTGGTCAACCTCTGGAAGACCGACTGGATGCCCGTGGAGGAACTGCGGGTGATCGTCAACGGCACCCAGGTGGTCGATCCCGCCATCAACCTCGGCGCCCTGATCCAGTCCAGCGCCGACCCGCGGCTCTTCAGCGGCAGCTTCACCCTGACCCAGGCCCAGCTCCAGACCAGCGCCGGCAAGGACGCCTGGGTGGTGGTGGAGGCGGGGGTCCCGCTGACGACCACGGGAATTTATGCCGTCGGCACGCCCTGGAACCTTACAATGAGAGGCATCTATCCCATCGCCGTCACCAACCCGATTTTCGTGAATGTCACCGGTGGCAGCTACAAGCCTCCCATGCCGTGATCCATGAATGAATGGCTTCCCGAACGTCTTCCAGAAGACATAGAGGCTGAACGCGCCCTGCTGGCCACCTGCTGCGCGGCGGGGGCGGAACTGGCCGCCACCGAGATCGTCATCACCCTCACTGAGGACGATTTCGTGCACCCGGCGCACCGGGCGGTGTTCAAGGCCCTGCGCGCCCTGGTGGAGGCCCAGGTCGAGGTCAACTCGCTCACCCTCAAGGACGCCCTGGACCAGGCCGGGGACCTGTCCCGGGTGGGCGGCTACACCGGGCTGGTGGAACTGCTCAGCGCCGAGGAGGTGGGCCGGCCCGTGGTGCTGGCCGATCTGCTGGTGCGCAAGCGCAAGCTGCGCCAGCTGATCCGCCTGGGCGCCCAGCTGGTGCGCCAGGCCGCCGAGGAGGAGGCGCCCCCGGACGCCCTGGTGGAGCAGGCCGGCGTGGACCTGTTCCGGCTGGCCCAGGGCCGCGACCGCCGGGGCCTGGAGCACATCCGCGACGTGGCCAACGAGACCATGGGGGCGCTGCTGGACCGGCTGGAAGGCCGGGGCTCCACCGGGCTCAAGGTGGGCTTCAGCCGCCTGGACAACCTCACCCAGGGCTTCCAGCCCGGCAACCTGATCATCCTGGCCGCCCGTCCCGGCATCGGCAAGACCGCCCTGGCCCTCAACTGGGCGCTGCGCGCGGCCGAGCTGCACCATGCCAGCGTGGCGTTCTTCTCCCTGGAGATGTCCAAGGAGGAGGTGTTCAGCCGGATGCTGTCCGCGCACAGCTCGGTGAACATGAAGCAGGTCCAGGCCGGCACCTTCGACGAGGAGATCCAGGCCAAGCTGCTGCGCTCCCGGGACGCGCTGCTGGAGCTGCCGATCTACATCAACGACCAGGCCGGCATCACCATCCGCGAGATCACCGCCATGGTGGACCGCCACCTGTCCCGGTCCAACCAGAAGCTGGACATGGTGATCGTGGACTACCTGCAGCTCATGTCCAGCCCCGATTCCTCACGGGCCGCCAAGCAGAGCGAGGCCGTGCGCATCGGCGAGATCAGCCGCGGCTTCAAGCTGCTGGCCAAGGACCACCACATGCCCGTGGTGGTGCTCAGCCAGCTCAACCGCGAGGTGGAGCACCGCCAGGGCGGCCGGCCCCAGCTCTCGGACCTGCGCGATTCCGGCTCCATCGAGCAGGACGCCGACATCGTCATGTTCATCCACCGGAAGATGAAGGCGGTGCTGGAGGGCGACGAGGACGACCGCTCCGCCGAGCTGATGGTCTCCAAGCACCGCAACGGCCCCACCGGCGCCGTGGCGCTCTGGTTCCAGGGGGAGTACGCCAGGTACCGCGAACTGGAGCGGGCCACCGATTCCGACCTGGGCTGATGGATTCCCTCCCCCGGTTCCCGCTCTCCGCCAAGGTCACCGCCCTGCGCGGGGTGGGGCCGGTGTTCGCCGAGGCCCTCGAGGCGGCCGGGATCCTCACCCTCAAGGACCTGCTCTGGTCCCTGCCGCACCGTTACGTGGACCGCGGCAGCCTGCGGCCCATCGGCGAGCTGGGCCTGGGCCAGGACCTGGGCGAGCGCGAGATCGTCACCGTGCTGGGCACCATCCAGGACCTGCGCCAGAGCACCACCCGGGTGCAGCGCATGAGCCTCACCGAGGCGCTCATCACCGACGGCACCGGCAGCCTGCGCCTGGTGTGGTTCAACCAGCCCTACCTTGGCAAGCAGCTGCGGGCCGGGGACCGGGTGCTGGTGTTCGGGCCGCTGGCTTCCGGCCGCCACGGCCTGGAGATGCGCGGGCCCGCGTTCGAGCTCATGGGCCGGGGCGGCGACGACGGGCAGCTCTGGGTCCGCCGCTTCCTGCCGCTGTACCGCAAGCTGGGGCCGGTGCTGGGCCGGGCCCGCCAGCGGCTGGTGCAGGAGGCCCTGGCCCGGGCCGCGGAGCCCGAGGAGTGGCTGCCGGCGGAGCTGGCCCGGCCGGTGCCCGGCACCCTGGACGCCCTGCGCCTGCTGCACCAGCCTCCGGACGACAGCGACCCGGCCGCGCTGGACGCGCACGCCACCCCGGCCCACCGGCGCCTGGCCAGCGAGGAGCTGTTCGCCTTCGCCCTGGGCGTGACCCTGCGCCGGGCCGGGCGCATGGCCCGGCGCGGCCAGGCCGTGCCCACCTCGCCGGAGCTGCGGGGCCGGCTCAAGGCCTACCTGCCCTTCACCCTCACAAGGGCCCAGCGCCAGGCGTTCAAGGAGATCGTGGGGGACCTCACCTCCGGCCGGGTCATGCACCGCCTGCTCCAGGGCGACGTGGGCAGCGGCAAGACCCTGGTGGCGTTCCTGGCCATGGCCATGGTGGCCGAGACCGGAGGCCAGGCGGCCCTGCTGGTGCCCACCGAAGTCCTGGCCCGGCAGCACGCCGCCACCGTCCAGAAGCTGCTGGGGGAGGCGGCCGGCGGCATGGAGCTGCTGCTGGGGCCCATGAAGGCGGCCGAGAAGCGCTTGGCCCTGGCGCGGATCGCTTCCCTTGAAGCGTCCTACATCATCGGCACCCACGCCCTGTTCCAGGAGGCCGTGACTTTTTCGAAACTGCAGCTGGTGGTGGTGGACGAGCAGCACCGGTTCGGCGTGCGCCAGCGCGAGGCGCTCAAGCAGAAGGGGCTGGACCCGCACTGGCTGGTCATGAGCGCCACCCCGATCCCCCGCTCCCTGGCCCTGGCCCTGTTCGGCGACCTGGAGCAGTCGGTGCTGGACGAGCTGCCCCCGGGCCGCCAGCCCATCGCCACCCGGCTGGTGGAGCCCGAAGCCGCCGAGCGCGCCTGGGCCATCGTGGACCAGCAGCTGGAGGCCGGGCACCAGGCGTTCGTGGTGAGCCCGGCCATCGACCCCCAGGACGAGGGCAAGGTGCAGCTGAGGGACATCCAGGCCATGGAGGCCCTGCTGCGGGCCCGGTTCCCGGATCACGCGCTGGCGGTGGTGCACGGCCGGCTCAAGGCCGACGCCATGGCCGAGCGCATGGATGACTTCGTCTCCGGGCGGGCCCGCATCCTGCTCGCCACCACCGTGATCGAAGTGGGCGTGGACGTGCCCAACGCCACGGTCATGGTGGTGGACCACGCCGAGCGGTTCGGCCTGAGCCAGCTGCACCAGCTGCGCGGGCGGGTGGGCCGGGGCGAGGCCCGCAGCCACTTCCTCATGCTCTCGGCCAGCGAAAGCGACCGCCTGCGGGTGCTGGTGGAGACCCAGGACGGCTTCCGGATCGCCCAGAAGGACCTGGAGCTGCGGGGGCCGGGGGAGTTCTTCGGCACCCGCCAGGCCGGCCTGCCCCAGTTCCAGGCCGCCGACCTGGTGCGGGACCGTCAGCTGCTGGCCCAGTGCCGGGAAGCCGCGGACCGGGCGGTCCAGCGAGGGCTCAGCGAGGCGCAGCTGGCCTGGCTGAAGCAGGAGCAGGCCCGGATGAAACTGGCGGAGATATCCTAGCAGTCGTTACAGAGCTCGCTCTGTTACGGCAGCTTGTGCCCAGCACGCACGCCTGAGCAAAACGCGATCCAACGGTGTTAAATTCCGCCCAGCTCCACCGAAAGGATGCCCTGGCAGGACGGGCAGGCGATCACGTGGCCCCGGCGGGGCAGGGAGGAGACGAAGTTGACCCGGCCCCGCAGCAGGCGGACGATCACCACCGAATGGATCTGCTGGTGGCAGAGAGGGCAGGGCAGGGGCTTCTCCATCATGTATTCCGCTTCGCCGAAGATGACCGGGGAGGCCGGAGGGACTTGGGGCGCATCCATGGTGCCTGCCTTGGTAAGTTGAACCATATTGCCTTCAAGCCTCTCCCCGGGACAAGGAAGAGTTGGCAGATTCCTGTTTTCCTGGCCGGGAGGCCGGATGAGACCTATCCTCATAGTCATGAACCTTCCCTCCAAGGTCGCCCTCGCATCCCTGGCCAGCATCCTGGCCTATGGGGTCGGCCTGGAAGTGAAGGACATCCCGCGGGCGGTGAAGGTGCCCCCGGGGGTGACCCTGGTGGGCTTCGGCGACCTGGCCGGGGCCGCCATGCCGGACCCGGGCGCCCGGGCCGCGCAGGGGGACTACCTGAAGGCGGTGCCCCGATCCATCCTCCAGCTGGAAAACCAGCGGGTGCTCATCCAGGGGTTCATGATCCCCACCGTGACCGCCGACCACCGGGTGAAGGAATTCCTCCTGGTGCGCAACCAGGCCAGCTGCTGCTTCGGCCTGCCGCCCCAGGTCTCGGAGGTGCTGGAAGTGCGCATGTCCGGCCGGCCCGCCGAGCCGCTCATGGACCGGACGGTGAACGTGATCGGGCAATTCCACATCCAGGAGCACTGGGCCGGCCCGTACCTGGGCTCCCTGTACCAGCTGGAGGCGGACAGCGTGACCTCCGGCTCCGCCCTGAAGCCCTTGAAACTGGCCCGCGCGCCCCAGGCCGACGGCCTTGAATAGGAAACCCCGATGACCCGTGCCCTGGCCTGCCTGCTCCCCGTCGCCGCCGCCCTGAGCCTGGCCGCCGCCGTTCCCCAGGCCCCTTCCGGCCCCCTGCAGACCTCGTTCAAGGTGCTGGCCGGGTTCCACCTGCCGGAGGCCATCTTCAAGGCCAAGCCTGGCCACGTGCGCGGGTACATCCCCGAGTCCATCCGCAGCCTGGACGGGCGGGAAGTGTCCCTCACCGGCTTCATGCTGCCCATCCGGATCAAGAACCGCCTGGTCACCGAGTTCATGCTGCTGCGCACCCAGAACACCTGCTGCTTCGGCATCCCGCCGGAGCTGCACGAGGTGGTGGAAGTGCTCAAGGTGGACAGCCCCACCAAGGTGCTCATGGACACCCCGGTGACCGTGGTCGGCCACCTGCACGTGCGGGAGCGCTGGGAGGGCACCTTCCTCTGCTCCATCTACCAGATGGACGCGGAGAAGGTCACGGCCGAATAGCGGGAGCCGTTCGGCGCCCGCGACCGGCTAGCCTCGGCGGGTCTTGCTGAAGCGGGCCAGGCATGTCCATGGAACGCTGAATTTATAAATTTTTTATTGTAACTCTTGAGACCTTGCCCATTGTGACTCATCTTGTGCCATGACAGATCAAGCATCTGTCGGGTGCGTCGCACCCTGCCATGTATTGAAAAAAAATAACAATTAATTGGTGACCGTCCATGGCTCATGACAAATCTTTCCCCTGGCTCCAGGCTCTTCCCCGGAGGCTGGGCGGCCTTCAGATCGGCATGGTCTCAATGGTCCTGCTCGGCCTGCTGCTCGCCCCGGCCTGCAGCAAGAGCTCCGGGGGCGGCGCCGGAGTTCAGCCCGTTCAGCCCGTGGTCCAGTCGCTGGACCGGTCGAGCCAATACCCGGGACAGTCGGTGACCCTCAAGGGGGCCGGTTTCACCGGCGCGGACCAGGTCAATTTCGGCACCGTCCAGGCCTTGAAATTCACAATCATCGACGACAGCACGATCACTGCCGTCCTGCCCGCCGGGCTCGCCAGCGGCCCGGTCCCCGTCACCGTCCACACCTCCGCCGGGCTGAGCCCCGCAACCGTGACCTTGACGGTCCTGGCGCTGCCTCCGGTGCCGGTGGTGGCGGGCTTCGATCCCCCGTCGGGAGCCCCCGGCAGGCTGATCACCCTGACCGGCACAGGATTCCTCACGGTCAGCGGGGTGCGTTTCGGCGGGGTCGCTGCCGATCCGGCGACGATCACGGCGGTGAGCGACACCACCCTGACCGTCAAGGTTCCCGCCGGCGCCTCCGGCGCAGGCCTGATTTCGGTGGTGAACCCCGGGGGCCCCGGGATGTCCAACGGGGACTTCACCGTGGCCCTCCCCCCGACCCTGGCGAGCTTCCTGCCCAATCCCGGCCTTCCGGGCACGGATCTGGTCCTGACCGGCACCGGGTTCACGGGCGTCACCAGCGTGCTGTTCGCCACCGCCGCCCCCGGCACCAGCGTATCCGGCACGATCCAGACGAGCACGGACACCC
>Ga0302320_10025313_pt1 | contig 11545 bp, 9 predicted proteins | sample Bog_T0_3_FD_202130 | JGI IMG/M metagenome (GOLD analysis project Ga0302320, IMG submission 202130) | Peat permafrost microbial communities from Stordalen Mire near Abisko, Sweden - Bog_T0_3 | ecosystem: Environmental > Terrestrial > Soil > Wetlands > Peat | place: Sweden: Abisko, Stordalen Mire... | reverse complement strand
GAGATACGGATTCGTCCGTGATGATCCCACACCTCGTCGCCGGCTACAACCCCAACGCCCAGTTGTTCGCTCGGGCCCCCAAACCCGCTAAAACAGGTTTGATTCTCTGTACTCAGCTTTCGCCACGCGCCGGCAAACTGATGGATCTGCACATCCACTCCAAAGTAGTCCTCCAGAATCTGCTGCAGAGAAGCTGCGGGACGAACATGACGCGCCAGGAGCCCCGCGTAGTTCAGGTAGGCCGCATCTGGAATTCCGCCCCGATCGCGCAACCCTTCCGTGCCCAGACCCAACAGATCGAGCAACCGGGTCGTGAACCGATCCTCCCTCGTTCTCTCGTATTCGACAAAGAAGCGATACTTCTCCCAGCCTCTATAGAAAAACGAAATCATGCGATGGTTGAAGATATTGAGAAACTCTTCCATCGCATAATCTTTTGCCCGGGCGCGCTCAATCAGGAACTCAGTGTAGGGCGCAGGCATCACGGATATGGCGGCACAAAGTCCCATGAACTCCACCGTCATACTCACCTGGCCATTCTCCAGGTGCTGCAAAGCGTGAAGCTCGCTGGGCGGAAACCCGAGCGAAGTTCGGGCCGAAAAGCGGATCGTCTCTCCCTGGGGAGTCACGAAATACCCAACCGGTCTTAGATCCCGCTCCATTCTCTGCAGCATGCGCACTGCCTGAAAAAAATGCACGCGGAAAGGTTCTTCGTCAAGCATCTTGCGAAGATTCTGAAACTCGAGTCCTTCTTTCACAATACTTGTCTGCCCGGTTAGAGCAGAGCTTGCGTTCCAGCTCGCGGCGGCCATTTCCCCAGCGCCTCCTTTCGTAGACTGCTCTTGGCGGTGAGCTGCGAAAAGCTGTTCATTGAAGCATAACTGGCTAGAAATCGATCGATCACAGCGGAAAACAAATACAATCCGCTGCCGGCAAACTGCTGTTCGTCAAAGTCCATCTCCACCTGCGTTCCGCGCGCGGGAATCAGTCCGTACTCCGAGTCCACCAACGCAAATTTCGGCGAAGAGTTCATCCGCAAAATGGATCCAACCTGGTTTTCGTTTGCCGTCGAATCGCTCAAGTTATGCAGGCGAAGGATCTCCTGCATCGCGGTACGGCCCTCTTCATTGAGCGAAAGATAATTCAGTGAGAGAAGCGAAATCAAGCGCCACAAATGTCCTTGTCCGCCTGGCGGGTTAACGCTCGGGGTTGGCCGCCGCAAGGCCGTTACGCTCTTGGCGGCGGGGTACCCCGTTACCTCAAAGTCCCCCGCCTCCGATCCAAACTGTAAACGCGAAGGCAAGTCGAAATTGGTGCAAAGACTCCGCACCATCAGCACATCCGCTTCCGGTTCACTGAATGCGCCGCTCAAGTCGACCACCGAGATCGTCATCGTCGACGGTTCTCGCTCGCCAAACTCGTTCATATGACGCGTTGCCACCCAGAATGCCAGATCGTTCCGGTTCCGGGTTTGATGCCTGAACGCATGCATCGGCTCCAGCACCACGGATTGCCGCAATCGTGGGTTTGTCGCCACCACTTCTTCAATGCTGAAAATCTCCATCACCGTTGAATGCCGGTTATCTGGAACGACCGTGTAGTGGTCGCGCGTCTGATTCAGCAGGATCGGTTCCGACATCTGCAGGAAAAGATTGATCGCGGGCGTGCAACTTAACCGGAAGGTCCGCTCGTTCACTCCAAGCTCCAAAACCTGTTGACGCTCATTCCGTTCGAAGCTCGAAAAGAGAAAGACAATCTCGGCCTCTTCACCAAAGCCGGCCTGCGTCAACGGCTCCAGACCCTCGAGGTCAAAGAACAGAAACTTCTCCGGCATCGCAAAGTATTCCTGCAGCAGCCGGTGGCCATCCATTGATCGCCGTACAAAAGGCAACATGCATTCTTCTGCATCGAACCCGATCATCTTGAGCCGTCCAGGTTCAAGACTGATCAGCTTCTTCTCATCCTTTGGATCGCGAAGTTGAATCTCAATGCACTTCTCTGACAGAAGCTCATAGAGCGAATACACCACGCTCGCATCTCCTGCTAGGTGAAACCGCAGGCGAGATATCGGGAGCCCTGTGAACACCACATCTTTGTGGCAGCGAAGCCGCAACCGAGCCGCTGCGGCAGCCTGAACTCCAACTGTCGAGCGAGGCGGCCGCTGCATGCGTTCCGGTTGCCGCCATTCCGCGCTGGCAATCGAAAAGGGCCAAAGATCCACGTCGTACGCAGTCTGGAACCGGCACGGCAAACCGTCCACCGTCGCCTTTGAAACCAGAGGCGTGCCTCGCGGAATGCTCAACCCCGCTGTCTTTTTTCCCTGCGTCGGATCTGCCTGGCACTCCACAATCGTCATCGAAGGAATGGGGCGAAGATACCCCGGGTGAATCACCCGCGTCATCGCTTCGGATATCTCTGGGAAATCGTCGTCAATCCTGCGATGAACTCGAGCAGCCAGAAAAGCGAAACCCTCTAAAAGACGATTCACATGGGGGTCGTCGCAGCGATCGGGGTCCAGCAAAAGCCTGCCCGCAACCTTGGGATACTTGCGCGCAAACTCCCCGCCCATCTGATGCAGATAGGTCAGCTCGCGTTCATAGTATTCCAGCAATTCCTCGCGCATGACTTACTTTACCTCGTACTCCCCGCTAATCAGTTCCAGCACCGTGTCGAATTTGATCTCTTCGTTCATATTTTCAAAAGTAACTTGCCCTTCTATATGAAACTTGAGACTTCTGCTGAGCATATCTGTGCGGGACATGAATACACGAGGCTGCACGATGCGCGGCTCATAGGTGCGAATGCACTTCTCCAGGGCGGCAATGAGCGATTTCTCGTCCTTCCCCGCGGACCCCCCAAAACTGTGAACATCCGGCAGGCCATAGTTCAACACTGAAGCGCTGGTCTGTGGAAAGGGTTCCAACTCCGGCATCACCGGCTTTCTGGTGTTCAGCAACCACTCCAGATCCCGCTTCAAGGAATCTCGATACATTGCGATAGACGCGGCGCGTGATTCCGGCCATCCCTCGATATCCGTGAGCCGGTCGACCAGGGATTGTGTGACAAGAATCTCAGACTTGGTTCTGGCCAACTCTTCCTCCCCTGATGCAATGTGAATGAGTTATCGCAGAACAACTAAGTCGAGCCACTGCTGCGTCTCCGGATTTGCAGTCCCGGTATCGTCTTCCAGGGTCCAGAAGCGAATTTCAGGGCGCACAATCAGCAGGTTCTTCACCGTTCCCACCACGGCATCCGAGATTGCAACAGCGCCCGTCTCCTGACCCGCCCGCCAGATATACCGATGCAAATCCAGCCAGGTTCTGGCGCATTCGCTGGCCAGAATCGGCAAAGATGCACGCAGCAATTTATGCCAATCGCCCTTGCTGGCCAGCGTTCGCAGAGATTGACGCACCTCCGAGCTCGGTCCCACCGCAAACCCCGGAGCGGGCGTCTCTCCCTGCATCCGAGTCTCCCCTAGACGAAGCCCGGAACAAACAAGATACGGCACCGGAGACTTCGAATCCTTTTCAAACAGGAACTGCGCGCTCTCCACAACCATGGCATAGGCGTCCGCTACATCGCTCGGTTGTCCGGCGCTTGCGGCTCTGCGCTTCGTCGGCTGTCCAGTGGGCTCTCCACCCGCATCGACTTCACCTTCTCCCGAGTCCGCCTCATCTCCACCCTCGTCTGGGGGTGTTTCGTCAACAACAACCACAACGGGGTCTGGCTCGGTTTTGCGCTTCTCATTCAGCAGCGATTCAACGAGCATGTGCAGCTCGTTCAGCCCATCGCGCAGCTTGGAGAGGCTCGGCGCGTTGTCCCCGTACACCCCCTCCTGATACTCGTCGAGCTGTTCGGCGGCAACCTGAGCTTCGACAAGGACCGCTTCAGCGCTCGAATAAAGAACCTTTGGACTCTCCGCAAATGCTGAATCGAAATCCTCTGCGGTCAACCTGCCATTCTTGATCGCATCGGCTCGAGCTTCTTTCTTTGCATTCGAGGTAGCATCCTTCTCAAAGCCCACCCTCCTCGATTCCAGATAATCCTCAAAGGTCAAGCCGCTCTTGGTCAGGGGAACTCTACGCGTAGTAGTGAAAATAATGCTTGCCGCCTGCTCGGCCGCAACCATCCGCATCTCAATATCGTTGCCGTCCTCGATGACCGGATAGAGCGTTGGCCAGAAATTCTCCTGGATGGCTTTAATAAATTCAATGCAGGGCACCAGGACCGAGAAACCTTCAGTTCTCAGGTGCGCTTCCACAAGCCACCCAGCCAGCCGAAGATCCTTGCTCTTCTTGGCCAGCGACTCGCCTGCCTGCTTGATTACTGTTCGGTTGTCTGCCCTTTTTTTCTGGGAAACCGCCCATGCGCCTTCGGGAAGATCGTCGAGATCTTCCTTGCGCGCTTCCTTGATCTGTTCGAAGACCTTGTCGTAGTAAAGATCCTCGCCCGATGGATTCTCTCCTGCAATCGGCGTAAGCAAATCCTCACGCAGAGGCATCTTGAGACTCCTTCTCTGGAGCAGTCCAAACCACGCTGCGAATCTCAAGCAGCGGAACTTCGACGTCGTCGATCAGCATCATCTTCGGCCCGTAAGGGATCTCGCCAAATTCCTCGTCCGGCTCCCAAACCGACTCCCGCCCCAATTGAACGATCTCTTCCGCGTTGCGTGAAGATTGCGGGCACAGAACAGGAAGCAGAACTTCGCCAAGCTCCTGCAGGCGAAAGTCCGCGCTGGTATCGAGCCGCGCTCGCGCCCAAATCAGGTCGCGCAGGTTCGCAGGTGGCTCAATTTCGATGCGGCGAAGATAGTGAATCGGAATCCAGGTATAACTTCCTGCAATGAACACTTCAAGACTTGCGCCAATGCGAGGGTCAGCATCCGCAAACTCGCTGAATGGCTTGTCGTTCCAGACTCCAGCATGAACAGCCTCGTCCTTCGACGGGGGCATCTCATGGTTTGCAAACATCGCTTGCCGTGTGCGCTCGGCATGCAGCGCACTTCGATACAGCAGCGTCCCGGCGGCAGCCTCGGCATTCGCTCCCGCAAGAAGATCCAACTGTTTCTCTGCCCGGTCAAACTCGCCGGCAAACAGCAGAAGCTCAAACAGGAACGTGCGGCGCTTGACGTCGAGAGGGTTTGACCTCAACTCGTCGCCAAGCGCCTTGATGGCCTCCCGCAGCTTTCCTTCGCGGTAAAGCGCAAGTGGTGTCATTGTCGGTTAGGTGACCTTGTTTTCCTTCGTGCTGTAGGTAACAGCACCCGTCGTTGTCAAAATGCCTTGTTCATTCTGGGTGCTGTACTCAGACTTAATTTCGTTGTAGCTGAACGAAACACTCTCCATTGGAATTTCGCCGGACCCGGAGATGCTTTGCGAAGTGACGAAGAGTTCCTTGAAACTGAGTGTGAGGAACGGCTTCCCGCCCCCGCCGGTGCCTGTCTTTACAGCGGTAAGAGTTGCCGTCTTGACGTGGGTGCCGGCGCACAAAGCTTTGAACAAAGGCGTCGTGGCCTTGTCCATGTACTTCGAGACCGACAGGTCTTGCAGGTCAACCTTGCCGGCGCCCGACCCGCCGGTTCCCGCAACCGAACTGACGTTGTGGCCACCCCATGAAAACGAGAGAAGCTGGATCTCATCCTTATGTCCATCGGCGACTGACTCGCCGTCAATCGAATCGATTTTGAAAAAGAAATCAACTGCCATGTGACAATCCTTTCGTGTTTGACCTTGCGTGAAGGCCGGTTGGGGATTCCGGGTTCAGAGAACACTGTAGGAGAGCTATTTGCCAGCAGGCGCAGGCAGATCCGCTACAAGTCTCAACGACACTGTCAGTTCATCCAGTTGGAAGTGGGGACGGAGGAACGCGACGGCACGCAGCGCGCCGGGCTTTCCGGGAACTTCCTTCACCTCGATGCGAGCCTCGCGCAACGGCCGTTCTGACTTGGCGTTGGGCGATGCATTATCGTCGGCGATCACATAGTTGGAGATCCACTGGTTCAGGAAAAGCTCAGCCTGAGAGCGGCTCATCGTGCTGCCCAGCTTGTCACGCATCATCGCCTTCAAATAGTGCGCGAAGCGGGACATGGCCAGCATATAAGGCAACTGCGCCGAAAGCCTTGCGTTGGCATTTGCCTCAGCCTTGTCATACAGCTTCGGCTTGTTGCAGGTCTGTACGCTGAAGAAGGCCGCATAGTCCGTCCCTTTGCAGTGCACCAGCGGTACAAAGCCCTGGTCGGCGAGCTCCTTCTCGCGACGGTCGGTGATGGCAACTTCCGTGGGACACTTCAACGCCACGTCGCCTTCGTCAGTGCGGAAGTTATGGGTGGCCAGTGCTTCCACCAGACCGCCATTTTCCACGCCGCGAATCGATGCGCACCAGCCAAACCGTGCAAACGAGTTGGTCAGCCGGCCAGCCAGTGAATAAGCTGCATTGCCCCAGAGGTACTTCGAGTGATCGCGACCGTCGACGCCTTCTTCGTAGGCGAACTCGTCAATCTGCCGCGTGTCCTTGCCGTAGGGCTCACGCATCAACACGTGAGGCAGGGCGAGTGCCACGTAGCGGGAGTCGTCCGTCTGCCGGAATCCCTTCCACCGGGCATATTCGGTGCTGTCGAAAACCTTGCCAATATCCCGGATTCCCGACAACTGGCCGAACTCGCCGAGGTTGATCATCTCCGGTGCCGCGGCCGAGAGGAACGGCGCGTGCGCTGCCGATGCAACCTGTGAAACCTTCTCCAGCAGCTCAACGTCTTCGCCGCTGCGGCTGAACTCGTAGTCGCCCATCAGCGCCGCAAAAGGAGCGCCGCCGAAGACTCCGAATTCCTCTTCGTAAACTTTTTTGAAGAGAGCGCTTTGATCGAATTCCAATGCCCGCTGCAAGTCCCTGAGAAGATCCTTCTTCGAGACATTCAGCAGCTTGATCTTCAGCATTTCGCTGGTTTCACTGTTGATCACCAGGTGCCGGATGCCGGTCCAGGTGGCTTCCAGCTTCTGGAACGCAGGGTGATGCATCACTTCGTTCAACTGCAGTGATACCAGGCGGTCGATTTCAGCAACGCGTGCGCCAATGGTCGCTTCGGCGTCGCGGGTGAGTGTCATGTGCCCTTCAAGAACCTGGTTGATGAACTCCTTCACCATGTCCTTGCCGCGCTCCTGGGCAAGTGTGTCCTTGCCAAAGCGCCCCTGGGCAACAATCTGGTCGAGTAGGGAGACTTCAGTGGTCTCAGTGGTCTGTGTTTCGGCGGCCTGCCCCGCCGCGGCATTCGCTGGACTACTCATTTTTGTCTCCCTCTGGCTTGGCGCCAACTTCGGAGCGGAGCTTGCTCAGCTCTTCTGTCTTCGACACGGCATCGAACAAAGCCTGATCCAGTTTGTCGTTGCCCTGCAGACTTCCGCGCAGGTTCGATAGCCGGGTCCGTAGATCGAGCAGCTCCTTGATCGGACCCACTTGTTGGGCGACTCTAGCGGGCGAAAAATCTTCGAACTCCTCGAAGTGAAGATTCACGCCAACCTGCCGCGCATTCGGCTCGGAGCTTAGCTTGTTCTCCACTGAGAAACTCAGGTGGGGCGCCATGCCTTTCAGCACGCTATCGAAATTGTCTGGGTTGATTTCGACAAACTTGCGATCTTTCAACGCCGCCAGCGGCTGCTCCGGCTGCCCTGTAAGATCTCCTAGAACACCCATCACGAAAGGCAATTCCTTCAGTTCAATCGCGTTTCCGACTTCTACGTCGTAAGTGATTTGCACCCGGGGTGCCCGGACGCGACTCAGTTTCTGCTGCGAACTCTCTCTGGCCATAAACCTCCTTGTATGCGGGGAACTTAACAAAATCAAAGAAATCACAAAAAGGGGATGCTGTCCAGAAGTTTCTTTGACAGACCGATATTACCGTAACCCGAGCCGGAATGAGATGTTGCGAAAAATAAATTTATAACTCTCTTCGCTCCTGTGCGACGATGTTCGTGGACTCGCCTATACCCCCAGTCAGTTTCGCAGCCTTCGGTTTGGACACCGTCTCGGCTGAACGGGTAACATCACATCTCAGCCGAGGTTGCTCAGCAAATGCGACAGCTTCAACCTGTCATCTGGTCAAAAGGTACTTTCCTCTCGCCTCAGCACTTGCAGGCGCAGGAGCGCTTTGTTGAAGACAGTTCCAGATTCTATCTGGACTCTCTGAACTCCCGGTCATGGGGGTTTCGAGAAATCCAGATCGACACAAAAGCTCTCTCCGAGGGCCGGCTCGCAATAACCCTCGCCTCGGGCATCTTCCCAGACGCGCTCCCTCTGGACATTCCCGCCTCGGAGTATCCGCCGCCTGCCCGCATTCTCGATGAATGCTTCCAGGATGGACGGCAGAGCTGCACCTTCTATCTCGCAGTGCCGGAATATCTGCAAGGAGGCATGAACGTTTCGGTGGATCGCGGTCGGGTCAGCACCCGCTTCCTGTCTCAACTGCAGATGGTTCGTGATGAGAATACAGGAAGCGGCGAAAAGCCCGTCCAGGTTGCCCGCAAGAACCTTCAGATTCTTGCCGACGGTGAGAACCGCGAGGGATCGGTCCTCCTCGGCTTCATGCGGATTCTCCGCTCGGAGACGGGCATCTACCAGGTCGATCCCACTTACATTCCGCCGCTCATCGATATCCACGCACACCCCACCCTGAAGCGCATCCTCAGCAACATGGTCGAGCTATTGGTAGCCCGAAGCAGCCAACTCTCCGGAACCCGCCGTCAAAAGAACCAGTCGCTGGCCGACTTCGGCGCCTCCGATGTCGCCAATTTCTGGCTTCTCTACACCATCAACAGTCACCTTCCTGTGCTCCGCCACTTCCTCGAATCAACCAACACTCAGCCGGAAATGCTCTTCAATGAACTTTCCGACATGGCCGGGGCACTAACCGCCTTCTCAAACAAGATTGCCCCCAAAGACCTGCCTGCCTACAACCACGAGCAGCTCGGCGCATGCTTTGGAGAACTCGACCGCCTCATTCGCGTCATGCTTGAAACTGTTGTCCCCAGCAACTTTGTATCCCTCCCTCTCAAGAGAGTCAGGGATACTATTTATGCAACATCGATCGACAAGGATTCTTACTTCGAAGGATCACGCTTCTATCTCGCCATCTCCGCCGATATTCGCGATGCGGACCTGATCGACCGCACTCCGCAATTGCTCAAAGCCTGCTCTGCAACTCAACTCGAGACCCTGGTCCGCAACGCACTGGCCGGGCTGCGCCTCACGCACGTCCCCACGCCACCCAGGTCGATTCCAGTTAAGCTCCGCCATCAGTATTTCTCCATCGAGCAGAGCGGGCCTTTATGGGAATCGGTTCAGCGGGCAAGAAACTTCGCCGTTCACGCCCCGGCCGATATCCTCAACCCGCAGATGGAGCTCATCATCCTGCTTGCCCAGCCGGCCTAAAGCGGATTCGGATGATTCGACCGGGCACGCGAACGGGCAAGACAGTTGTCATGGAGGGAATCAAATGCCAGCCTCCGATTACATGCGGCCGATCGATGTCGCGGCTTTCTGCAGCGCCGCCAAGCACTTCGACGTTTGGATTGTGGTCCGTGCTTCAAACCCAGCCGGCAAGCAATATATCGGCCTCCGCGGTTACGTTCCCAAGCGAATCGATTGCAAAGCCAAGACCGCCAAGACCGATGTGAATCTGCTCGGCGCACCGGGATTGAAGAAGACCGCCGGCTTGGTCGTCAACCCTGAGATTGATGGCATGATCGCCGCCTTTGCCGATAGCAAGGGCATCGTTGAAGAGTGGAACAAATTCAAACCCCTGTGCTACATCCCCAAACCTGGCCCGCAGCCACTTTGGTTCCCGAACGGGATGCAATACTCAGTCCAGATGGACCCCTCAAGCGATCGATACGGCTGCGTCCTGTTCAGCGTATCGAGCAACCGAGCGGCCGCATCCTACATTCACTCCGACTACGACCTGTTCGGCATCGTTCCTATGTCTGATCCTTCTTCGAACATTCGCGTGGTCGATCAAGGGGGACGCCATGGCCAGCCTCATGCCCGCGGCCGGAACTTCTTCGATGTTCAGCATTATGTAAACAACCGCATCGGCGTCCCGATGGTCCTGCACGGTGAGCAGGACACATTCAAAGACGACCTCAACGACAAACTGGATGTCTTCCCCCCGGATGGAGGAACACCATTTGAGGCGTACGGTCCCGAGGCCATCACGCGGCTGTATAAGATCACGTTTAGAGGCAGGCCCATGTACGGCAAGGACTCTAACCCCAAGCCATTCTTCGGTCTTTGGCAGGCTCTTGGCCCAAACTCCTAGCAGGTAGCCCAAGCACCAGTGCTCCCCAGACCTCGGTCTCGAAGCCTGAGGAATTTTCGTCTTGATTCGTGATGACTCATTAATGCTTCATCAGGAAAATCACTGTCACAATCAGCACAACCAGCAGCACAATCACCACGACCAGCAGAATCGGAATCAACTGCTGCATCTTGTTCGCCGGTGGCTGAGGAGCCGCTGCCTTCGGCGGCGGTGGAGCTTGCGGCACAGCCGGCATCGGAGGCGGCGGAACATACATCCCCGGCGCCTGCGGTACGTGAGGAGTCGGCGCATACATTGCTGGTGCATGTGGAACAGACGGGGGGTACACAGCCGGTCGTGGCACTCCGCCGCCGCCATGCATCCCGACAGCGGGCGGGGCAACTGGAACCGAATAATTCGGCATCGGCGGAGGGGGTGGGGGCGGAAGTGGGGGCGCCATTCGCTGTGGTGGCGGCGGCGCGCCTGCTGCGCTCTCCGCTGCCGCGGCCTGGTCACCCTTCATCGCCTGCTCGCGAATCCTCGATGCATCCAGAATGCGCGTAAACTCGCTCGGCCCAGACGCCCCTGAAGGGGGTACGGGCGCATTCATTGCAGGCTCGCGCAGGTTCGACTGCGCGTAAACCTCCGGCGCAGCCTTGAACCCGAGTGAAGGAGCCAGAGTTTGTGGCGGCGCCCAATCCGGAGCTTTCGACTTTGCCGCGGCTGGCTCCTCGCCAAGAGATGCGTACGTCTGCGTCCACGCGCCCGCTCCAGCGCCTTGCGGAGAGGTCAGCGGCGCCTCGTCCCTTCGCTGTATCGGAGCCTTCGATGAAGGATCGTCCAACATGCGAATCAGTTGCGTGATGCCAACACCACCTGCCTGCGGAGGAGTTGGAGCCGGTTGCGGTTCAGCGAAGGGCTGCGCGGCAAAGGGATCGCCACTCGCCGCGGCGGGCTTCCCGCTCTCTGGAGTCAGTCCAAAGTTCAACCTGTCCGACACGGGCTTCTGTTCCAAAAGAGGAGGCAACTCCGCCGGCGCCGCCTGCGGTTCAAGCGATAGCATCCGAGTGAACGAACCGGCACTCGCCCCGGAGGAATCCCTCCGGTCCATATCGCTGCCCGCCGGAATCGGTGCAGGGGCTTCTGCGGCCCCTAAACTGCCAAACATCTGCGTAAAAGATCCTGGCTTGCTCTCCCTCGGCGGTGCCGCCGAATCCCTCAATGGCGTAATAGGCGAGGGGGCGTCTGCGCCGCCCAACA
>Ga0302320_10025312_pt1 | contig 11546 bp, 8 predicted proteins | sample Bog_T0_3_FD_202130 | JGI IMG/M metagenome (GOLD analysis project Ga0302320, IMG submission 202130) | Peat permafrost microbial communities from Stordalen Mire near Abisko, Sweden - Bog_T0_3 | ecosystem: Environmental > Terrestrial > Soil > Wetlands > Peat | place: Sweden: Abisko, Stordalen Mire... | reverse complement strand
CACGAAGATCTCGCAGGTGATTCTCCCGCGGACCGGGTCCGCGCGGCCGGGTACCACGAGAAATTGGTCGGCGAAAACATTGCGTACGGCCCGACCTCGACCGCAGAGGCGGTGAAGGGTTGGCTGGAGAGTCCCGGCCACTGCGAAAATATCATGGACCCTCGGTTCGCCGAGATGGGCATCGCCTTCGCCTCCGGCCAGTCCTCGAAGCGCGGATTGTACTGGGTGCAGGTGTTCGCCGACCCGAAGATCTAGCGCGCGTAAAGCGCGCGGAACGCTTTCCCGGTATTGAGATAGGATGCTGGCATTCCGCCAACAGCCAGACGATTCATCATGTCCGATCATAACGGGTCCGCGCCAGCGTCGATCGCAACGATGCAAGCGGCGGACGCTGCTTACAATGCCGGCGACTGGACCACGGCCGGCCGGCTGTGCGCACAAGTTCTGGCGGCCGCTGCGGACAATGCCGATGCACTGAATCTCCTGGGCATCATCAAGGCGCAGAGTCGCCAGCCTCTGGAAGCCGCCGACCTGCTCGGGCGCGCCGCGGTGGCGCGGCCGGACAGCGCAACGGTGCACAACAACCATGGCAACGTGTTGCGAGATCTTGCGCGCCATGCGGAAGCGGTCGGCAGTTTCAACCGCGCCTTGCAGATTCAGCCCAACTATCCCGAAGCTCTGTGCAACAGGGGGGCCGCACTGCACTCCATGGGGCGAATCGATGAAGCGCTGCGCAACTACGATGAGGCGCTGCGATACCGTCCAGGGTATGTGGACGCCCATTACAATCGTGGCGTCGCTCTGCAGGATCTTGGACGGTTAGAAGAGGCGGCGCAAAGCTATGGGCGCGCGCTGCAGCTCAAGCCGGCTTTCGCCGAGGCACACTACAACATGGGCAATGTGCTGCACGAGCTCAAACGCTGCGAAGCGGCGCTGCAGAGCTATGACAACGCGCTGCGCATCAGGGAGTCCTTCGCGGAGGCGCACAATAACCGGGGCAATGCACTGCTCGAGCTTGGGCGCAAGGAAGAGGCGCTGCGCAGCTACGAGCGGGCGATCCAGCTTCTGCCGAATCTCGCCAATGCGCATAACAATCGAGGCAATGCGCTGAGCTTGCTCGAGCGCCCGCAGGAGGCGCTGGCGAGTTACGAGCGCGCGTTGAGTCTCGATGCCGATTTCCCGTGGGCGCGCGGAGCGAGACTGCATGCCAAGTTGCTATTGTGCAATTGGGATGGCATCGATGCGGCCATCGAGGATCTCATCGCCCGGGTCGCTCTGGCTAAGCGCACGACCCGGCCCTTCACCGTGCTGGCGTTGAGCGACGATCCATCGCTGCAGCGTCGGGTGGCGGAAATCTCAGCCGGCGTTGCCGAATTGGCACCGCGTCCTCTGCCGGTGCCTGCACAGCGCCCCCGAGGCAGCCGCATCATCATCGGGTACTACTCGGCCGACTATCAGAATCACGCGACCGCCAATTTGACGGCGGAGCTGTTCGAACTCCACGATCGACGGCGGTTTGAAATCATTGGATTCTCTTACGGGTTGCCAACGCACGATCCCATGCGACAGCGCCTGCTGGGCGCGTTCGACCGGTTCGTGGATGTTCGCTCGAGCTCGGACCGGGAGATCGCGCAACTGTCGCGGGAATTGAAAGTCGATATCGCGGTGGACTTGAAAGGATTCACGCAGGACTCCCGGCCCGGCATCTTTGCGCACCGGGCGGCGCAGATCCAGGTCAATTACCTTGGCTATCCAGGAACCGTCGGCGGCGAATACATGGATTACATCGTCGCCGATCGCACGCTGATTCCGCCGCAACATCGGCAACACTACTCCGAGCGCATCATCTATCTGCCGAACAGCTATCAGGCCAACGACCGCAAACGCCCTAGGCCTACCGAACAGCTCGCGCGCGAGGAACTCGGATTGCCGCAGAGCGGCTTCATATTCTGCAGTTTCAATAGTTGCTATAAAATCACGCCGAGCCTGTTCGACAGCTGGATGCGAATACTTCGACAAGTCGAGCGCAGCACCCTGTGGCTGCTCAGCGACAGCGGCGCCGTCGCCGGCGCCCTGCGCGCGCAAGCCGCGCGGCGCGGCGTGAGCGCGGATAGGCTGGTGTTCGCGCCGCAGCTGCCGCTGGCGCGCCACCTGGCGCGTTATCGAAGCGCCGATTTGTTCTTGGACACATTTCCCTGCGGCGGTCACACCACGGTCAGCGACGCGCTCTGGGCCGGGTTACCTGTGGTCACGCGACTCGGTGAGTCATTCGCGGCGCGCGTTGCCGCAAGCTTGCTGACCGCGATCGGACTCCCGGAGCTCATCACTGAGAGTGCGGCTCAATATGAGGCACTGGCGGTCGAACTCGCAACCGACCCGCCGCGGCTGGCAGCGGTGCGCAGAGATTTGGATCTAAATCGCGCGACCGCGCCGCTGTTCGACACGCCGCGCTTCACGCGCGATCTGGAACAGGGATATGTCATGGTTTACGAGCGGCATCTCGCCGGACTCGCGCCGCAGGACAGCATGGTGCCTTAAGGCAGGGAGGGAAGCCCGCCTACGGCGCGATTCGATCCGCGTTCAGCGTCGCTCCTTGAATGGTTCCCGTCACCGTCGCGATTGCGTTGATGTCGGCATCGTTCCAGCGAATCTGCAAATTTCCGACCGGTGCGCCGGTGCTCTCGAGGGTCACGTGCGCGGTGATGATGTTGCTAGTCTGATCCCACGACACCGTGCCTGACACCGCAATATCCGTCGTCCACATGAGACCCGTGAGTTTGAATTCGTATCCGGTTTCGCTCGGGGCGTAAGTGAACCTGCCACCGCGCAATCCTGAGTCCACGTAGTGGAAGGTCACGTAGTAGCGAGCGATCACATCGCCGACGGTTTCCAATCCTGCCGCCGCGATGCGCCGCTGCGCGTCGCTGGTCTCATCACCCTTGCGGGCGGTGAGCGGTGTCAGTTCGTTCGCCAAAACAGCAAACAGCGGCACCGTGCGCACAGGGCGCACTTTTTGCACGCAGTCGGTGTTGCCAGGGTCGAGGGTTCTGACGAAGCGATGCACGATGTCCAGGGTACAGTCGATTTCATCGCCATCGGTGACCACATGCCCCAAGTTGGGCACTACCACATGCACCGCGTCAGGGAATTGCGCCGTAGTTTCGTTGGCATCGATGACGGAGGTGATGGAATCCAGGTCGCCGGACAGCACCAAGGTCGGCACGGCAGGATAGTGCACGCTTGGCGGCAGCGGCTTTCCCGGTGCGCCGGGAGCCAGATCCTTGGGCGGCTCCGTCCAGGGCAGGCACGAATTCAATGGAGTGATGTACACCTGGGAGTCGATGCCCTCCTCGAAGGTGAACGGCGCGAATAAATACGGGCGATTCAAACTTGCATCCTGCAGGGCGGCTGCGTATTGCAGATTGCGAGCAGCTCGCGGCTGGTACATGTCATACAACATCGGGTAGTCGGTACAGGTGACGGCGCTGTACAGGCCGTCGCTGAAATCCTCGGGCAGGTCAACGCTGGGGGTATTGGCCTCGGCCACCAATCGCAGCAGCGGCAAACCATCGTTGGAATCGAGCCAGGCGCGCGCCGCCGCATCAAGATCGCGGTAAACGGGGGGTCCATAGCCGGCATAGTCGATGAGATAAATCAGCGAGGCTGTATTGATGGTCGTCGGCTGCAATTTGCCGTTGCCATCGGGCGCCTCACCACTGATGGGATGCGCACGCACGATGTTGATGATCTGCTGCATGCGCGAGGTCGCCGCTCCGCCGAGCGAGCTGCAGCTTGGCGAGCGATCGCAGGTGATGTCGATGCCGGACCATGCCGCCGCCCAGTCGGTGGCGAACCAGGGATCCGGCGGGCGCACCGGGAAAGCGCTGTCCAAAATGATGCTGCGTAGGCGCGTCGGATAAAGGCCCGCGAGAATTTGACCGACGAAGGTGCCATAGCTGTCGCCATAAAAATCCACGTCGGAAATCTCGAGCGCATCGAGCACCGCCACGATGTCCTGTGCGGCAAAGTCCGTGCCGTAGAACCAAGCAGTGTCGCCCAATTGCTTTGCGCACGCGGCGACCGCGCTCAACGCCAAGGTACCGGTCTGCAAGAACGGGCAGTCGATGGGACTCGAAAGTCCCGTGCCGCGCTTATCTATGATCAGCACGTCGCGACGGTCGCGCAGGGCAGTGAAGATCTCGAGGTAAAAGTCGCGTGAGCCGGTCGATGAATATCCCGGCCCGCCCTCCTGCGGCAAAATCGTCCCGACCCTTGGATGCTCGAAATCGGTGCGGGGGTAGTACTCGAAACCGACCGTGAGCTCGCCGGGCGTCACCCCGTTCGGATCAATCGGGCGTGTGATCGAGCCACAGTAGCCGGTGTACTCCGTGTTGCAGAGCGTGAGTGTGAGTTGGCCGACCGTGATGGTCGGCGGCTGGGCGGCAGCATTGCCGGCAACCGACAGTGCCGCGCAAAACGCGGCAACTGGTAGCGATAAGGTGGTCCGAGGTCGTCTCATGAGCATCCCCGTTTATTGTTTCGTAGAAGGTTAGCATGAGCGGCGAGAGACGTGAAAACCACGGCGCGTCCGGGCGCGCGGGTTACGGGACGCTCATTTTTTCGGCCAGCCGAACTTATAGCTGACCTCGGCGAGGAATGAGCGACCCACGGGGTTGAACCACTGGGAGCTGTAGTAGGGATAATTGATGTAAGTCGGATCGTATTGCGGCAGCGTGTTGAACACGTTATCGCACGCGAGCGTGAGCTCGGCGCGTTCCCAGAAGTGATAGGCGAGCGAGGCGTTGTAGACGTTGGTCGGGGGCAAACGCTCGGTACCGGCATAGTTGGGCAGACCGCCGATCCTCTGGCCATAGAACGTCGTCGTAACGGGGCCGAGCGTCCAGCTGATGGAGGCGCTCGCCTTGTAGCGCGGGATCACGTAGTCGTACAGGTCCTCCAGCTCGTTATCCGTCGGAGTTCCTGGGTAATCGATGGTGTGAGTCAACACGCTGGTGAGCCCGAAGCTGAAGTCGAAAATGCCGACGCGCCCAGCCTCCAGCGCATACCGGCCGTTGACATCGAAGCCGGAGGTGCGATCCTCGGCGGCGTTGATGGGCAGGCTTTCCACTGCAATGATCCCGAGAGGATTGAGCGTGAAGCTCGCGGGCTCGCGCGTCACCTGGCTTATCACCTGCTGACACATCGCTGAGCTGCCGTCGACAGTCTGGCCGGTAGGTGTCGAGCCCAAGCGGCAGTCGGCCTCCTCGCGCAGCAGCTCGTCGCTCGACTGATAGACCACCTCGTTCTTCAGCGTAATGCGGTAGTAATCCACCGCCAGCTGCAGGGTGCGCCAGGGGGCGAACACCACTCCGTAGGTAAGGGATGTGCTGGTCTCATCCTTGAGCGCGGTACTGCCGTGACTGGCGCCGTCAAAGTACACATTATTGTAGTTGCAGTTTTCAAAGGTCGGAGCGGTGGACGGCTGATAAAGCCGGCACAGATAGTAGTCGATGCCGCCGGAACTCGAGCCGCTAGGCCCGGCGTACAGATAGGACAGATCGGGAGCCCGGAATCCGGTGCCATAGGAGCCGCGGATCAGGACACTCTGGATGGGGCGGAACTCGAGCCCCGTGTTATAGGTGACCTTGCCCGAGGTGGTGTCGCTGTAGCTGTAGCTGTCGAAGCGCGTCGCTGCGGTGGCGGTGAGCATGGGGAAGATCGGTATGTTGAACTCCGCACCGACTCCGAAGCGGTTGCGCGATCCAGTCGCTCCAGTATTGTGATAATCGTAGTAGGCGCCGCTGAGCGACAACGGATCGACTTTCTGGGTCAGAGAGTCGTGACCGACTTCGGCAACCGCCGCGAATCCTAGCGGTCCCGCGGGCAGGTGTACGAGCTCCGTGGTGGCCACCGAAAAATTCAGGCTGTCGGTATGACTCTCGTCGTCGTCGGTCGAGAGATTGGTGATCGAACGAAACTGCGCCACGGTGAGCGGGGTGTACAGGCGGCTCGGCGGCGCATAATAAATGTTGTAGCCGCTTGCCGGATCTATCCCTAACGAGGGGCCGAGGTAGAGCGCTTGCGCCTTGGCGTCGATCAGGGCCGGCGTCTCGTCCGCGAGCTTGTTCTCAGAGTGGCCGAAGAATGCCTCATAGGTCCAGTCGTGCCCGAATGAGCCTTTGACACCGGTGTTCAGCGAGATCGTGGTGTCAAAGTTGTGAATCTCCCCCGCTTCGAACCCGCCCTCCTCGTTCGGAGTGAAATACATCCGCTGCCACTGCTCGATCTGGCCGGTGGCCGAATTGTAGAAAGGAACCGGCACCGAACCGCCGTCCATGGCGACACTGTTCTGCCACTGCAGCGGCGAATTGTAGCTGTCCTGGTGGGAGTAGCCGGCCTGCAGGTCGAGAAACAGGCTCGCATGCTCCGTCAGTTGATAGGTTCCGGAGCCATACAGGTTGATCGACTTGCGTCCGTTCTCGAGCGTGCCATAACCGATGTCGGCGCGGCTGCCGCAATAGTACCCGGGGCCGCCCGTGGGTCCGTAGCCCGGCCGAGATGCATAAAAGACCGACCCGCCGTCTAGGGACGCGAGCGCATTGCAAGTCGCCGGGGACGGGGCGATGAAATTGCCGTTCATGTCGTAGCGCCCGAACACAGCGTCGGCGTAGTTGTCGGAAGGACCTCCGGGGGCATCGAGGGTTGAGTCGGTGAAGTCGCGCCGGTAGGCCCATACCGGCTGTTGATTGAGGAGCTGCACGGTAAAAATTGAATCGAAACGCTCGTTTGAGTAACCGCTGGTGACCGTCAGGCGCTGCGAGGAGCCGCCGCCGAGTTCTGTCTCGCCATCGCGGAAATCGACCGTGGTGCCATCGGCGCTCTTCTTGAGAACGAAGTTGATGACCCCGGCAATCGCATCCGAGCCGTATACGGCCGAGTCGCTGCCGCTCAGCACGTCGATGTGATCGATCATCGTGGTCGGGATATTGGAGATATCGGTGAAGTTGCTATTGCCTTGGTAGGCCTGCGGATAGTCGGCGATGCGCCGACCGTTCACCAACACCAGAGTATGGTTAGGACCCATCCCGCGCAGATCGACCGCCTGCGCGCCAGGGGAAAATCCGTCGGTGGACGTGTTGTTATCCAGCGCCCCCAGGTTCTGGTTGAGGTTGCGCATGACATCCGACATATCCGTGAAGCCCTTCTGCTGGATATCCGCGCTGGTGATGGTCAGCACCGGAGCCGGGCCGGCATCGAGCGCCGCTGGTCGGGGTATGCGTGAGCCGGTGACGACCACGGTCTCGAGTTGCGGGCTCGCCAGGGCTTGAGGTTGGGGTTGGGGTTGGGGGGTCTGAAGCGGTGGGCCGGATGTCGTTTGAGACATGGCCGGCACGGCGGCCAACAAACTCAGCACGATCGTCACCAATACACGTGATCCCATGCATCCCCCTGCCCTCATTATTGTATCCGCACCCGATAACGAGTGTGGTGCGCTGCTGAGCATTGGCAGCGCCGAGTTCAAGGTTGTAACATTGCGCGAAGGGCTGCCGCAAGCGCCGCGAATGCTGCCTGCTTGGCATCTCGCGATTCGACGAAGGTTGATTCATGCACGCTCCCTTCCGCGCGGCGACCGCCGCAATGCTGTTGATGCTAACGATGCTGCCCTGCCGGCTAATTGCCGCCGCGTCGCCGGCGGCTGGAGCGCACGATTATCGTGACAAGAATTTCGACTACTTCGTCGCGGGCGATCCGGCGGCGCCGCGCGCCGCACAGCCCTACTTCACGCTAGCGCTGATGGGCGGCGGCGGCTCGGTCGATGCCGCTTTTATCGCACTCGCTCGTGGCGCCGGGCAGGGACACTTGGTGATCCTGCGCGCGGTCAGCGACGACAGCTTCGACCCGGACGACGGTAACTATGGCCGGTCGTTTAGTGCGGAGTGGGGACCGGTTGCATCCGCAGAGACCCTGGTCTTTCACAACCGTCAGGCGAGCTACGATCCGCGCGTGCTTGCGATACTCGCCCATGCCGATGGAATTTTTCTTGCCGGCGGAGATCAAGCCAACTACATCCGCTATTGGAAAGGCACCCCCGTACAGAAGGCGCTGAATGAGCACGTGCGCGCAAATCGTCCCCTAGGCGGGAGCAGCGCAGGGCTCGCAATCCTCGGCCGCTACAGCTATACCGCCCTCGATGGCGGCAGCCTCGAGTCCAAGGTAGCTCTGCCCGATCCATTCAGCAATGCCGTGACGCTCGAAAATGATTTCTTGCGTCTGCGCTTCCTTGGGGAGGTGATCACCGACTCGCACTTCTCGCAGCGCAGCCGCCTCGGACGGCTGATCGTGTTCGTTGCTCGCCTCGACGAGCAGCGTGGAGATCTCAAAGTGTTCGGTGTCGGCATCGACGAGCGTTCCGCGCTTTTAATCAATGGCCGCGGGATCGGCCGCCTCGCGGCCGGATCCGCCGGGAGCGCCTGGTTGGTACGCGCAACGCGCCCACCGCAGGTTTTGCGCCTCGGCGCCCCGCTCAGCGCCGATGGCGTCCAGATCACGCGTATCGGGCCGGACAGCGCCATTGATTTTCGTGGCGCCCGAGCGTCTCAGCCGGCGGATCAAACCAAAGCCGTCATTCGGGCTGGAGTGCCTGCTGCGGATCCTCTACTCGACCCACGCATTTTGCGCACGGTCGTACCGCCCGACGAACCCTGAAGTGCTGCGGGTGGGTTAAACGCCAAAATCCGCCACCCGACTACTATGAATACACGCACTCGCCCAAGTCGTGCCGCTATAGGTCAGTTTACCGGCGTGCCTGGATTTGTACGGCAGGACGTCTATGGATGACTTGGTTCTCAAAGGCGCTGGCGAATGCCCATGAGCGGTGAAAACGGACCCGGATCGAAATCTGATCCCGCTGCAGCGGGCACGCCTGCGTCCAGCAATGTGCGAAAGGCCACGCAACGCTTCATGAGTTCTTCACCATAGAAATGAAACTTATCGGGATTGTAGTACGCGTACGACGTAAACAACGCCGGCACAGCCCCGATGGCTTTAATTCAGCGTACCAGGTCGTCTTTGCACCGCGGCACACCCTTCAATCTCACTGCCAGCATAGCCTTCGCAATGAAAAATCCCAATCGAGCCGCCCGCACCGGCCTGCGCATTGGTAAAGACAATTGGCTCGTTCATGAGAATGCGGAATCCGGCAAAGACAGCGCCGCCGACGGAGTCAAAATTAATGTTGATTGAAAGGGCGACAGCTCCAACAGGTCCTTATCCCCGGTGATGATCCAATCCGCCTTGCCGTCGAGCGCGAGTTCAAGAAACTTGTCATCCTTCGGATCCCGACACCGCCTAATTGTGGTCGTGACAGGGACCCATTCGGCGACCCGCGCAAAGAGTTCGAAGAACCTCTGACGGTCCGACCGGGAAACGTAGGGATCGAATTTCGGGCGCAACAACGTCTCGGCCAGCTCCGTTAACGTTTCCTCAGATACTATGGGCTGCGCGCGATCCAAGAGCCGACGAACTACACGCGCTGTGATGGAGTTGGGAAGCAACAGCCGGCTGAGGAGTACATTCGTATCCAGGATGACGCGTTTAGTCATCCGTACGCAGCAACGATGCGAGTTTTCGCTCGGTCAGCCCGCGCTCAACAGCCGTTTGGCCTACGCGATCACAAAAAGCCTGAAAGTCGGCAACGGCCAGCCCGCGCAGGCGCGCGTATTCTTGCGGCGAGATAACGACTGCTTGATCGCGTGATTGGCGGCGAATCACCACCGGTCCCCGCTGTGCGTCATCCAAGAGCGCGGCGAAGTTTTGTTTTGCATCAGTTGCGGATATAAAGCGCACTTCTAGCTCCATGGGGCGTTTCGTTCATTATATCCGAATCGTACATTTTATCCAATCAGAGCACGACTGCAGCGCTAGACATGCGGACTTTTCGTCCGAGTGTCCGGGGTCGTTTTGGGGGGGTGCAGCCGGCTATCTAATACATTGATTTTATTGGAAATTGTGGCATGGAGGGAATTTGAAGAATTGAAGGCCATCCTTATCGTGCTGAATCCGAAGAGATTTTTGGGATCCCAAAGCTTTGTAGCCCTTCTCACGCTTCGCGGCCATTCGTGTGAGTACGGGCACCCTTGGTCGACGTACTCGTACACGATAACTTCTCGCTTTCCATCGTGATCACGATGCAGGCGACCGACGTATTGCGCCAGTGTCCCGGTCGATGAAATTGGCATGACGAGAAACAGCGTGTCGAGTAGCGAATCGTCAAATCCTTCCCCGAGATAGCGCCCGGTTGCAAGCACCAATCGCTCCCCACTTCCACCGGCCTGAAGCCCTGCTTGCGCGGTACGAAGTTCGCCGGCCGAAAGTCCTCCATGCAGGACGACGAGGTTCCGAGTAAATCGCTCAAAGCGAGCTCGAAGCGCCTCCAGATGATCGCGCCGCTCGGTCAGGATCAACGGACACCGGCGCGCTTCCAGTGCCGTGACGACGTCATCGAATATCACCGAATTGCGCGCCTCGCGGACCTTGTGATGGAAACCCCGCCGCAAGGCTTGGGACTTGGGGTCCACGCGATGACGCACCGGCCCGCACTGCATGAAGATAATCGGATGGTGCCCATCCTTGCGAGTCACTGTCGCGGACAGTCCCAACACACATCTCGCCTTTGAGCGCCGCGCGACCGGAAACGCAGATTGACCCGCTCAACACGAACGCGTGGGCTGGCCTAATGTTTTCCCTTTATAGCGCCGATCGACTGACGGACGCCGAGAGTGCTGGGCGAAAGTTTTTAGAGTTGAATCCGAACGCTGCATACGCGCACTGTAATCTCGGCGTGGTCTGGCTCGCACAGCACAGAGGCGAAGCTGCACTCGCGACCATGAGCACTCCCGAAGGACTGGAAACGCGTCCAGCCCGTCGGGTCACCCGCAGTCAGCCCAATCAGCCCAGGAGCGCAGAATGTATTTAAAAACTAAAATAAGACAATTACTTATTATAGATATTTGGAAACCTCTCCAAATTGGTTTAGCGAGTCAGGTAGCTAGACCACAGCTCGAGGATGTTCCACCCGAAACCGAGTGGTTTGCCGACATTGGCAACGCGCGCGCTCGGCGAGCCTACCGGAACGGCCTGAGAGAGTTCATGGCCTACGCAGGCATCGGTGTGCGGGTTGAAATATGACTAAGCACCCGAGCCCACGTGATTGCGTGGCGCAAGGATCCGGAGCGCCGGCAGCTTGCGGCTGGATCAATCCGGCGCAAGCTCGCCGCACTCTCTTCTTTATCCAAGTTTCTAACCGACAAGAACGCCGTGCCGACGAACCCCGTGAAAGACGTCAAGCGCCCAAAGGTCGATAGCTACGAAGGCAAGACAGCTTTCAAAAATAGCCCTTTCAAAATTTGCGTTCCCGATTGACGCGCAACAGTTGTCCTTATAGGCTAGCCGTGACCATCACGCCGCGCAGACGGCATAGGGTGCCGGGATATTGGCAGTATTCATAGGAGGGAGAGTAATGAGAAACGCAATCTTTCTTGCATCGG
>Ga0302320_10025311_pt1 | contig 11547 bp, 12 predicted proteins | sample Bog_T0_3_FD_202130 | JGI IMG/M metagenome (GOLD analysis project Ga0302320, IMG submission 202130) | Peat permafrost microbial communities from Stordalen Mire near Abisko, Sweden - Bog_T0_3 | ecosystem: Environmental > Terrestrial > Soil > Wetlands > Peat | place: Sweden: Abisko, Stordalen Mire... | reverse complement strand
CGTTGGCCCTATTTTTTTCCAAACCCCAGCACGTCCTGCATCGAATAGAGACCGGGCTTTTGCGTGCGGATCCACGAGGCCGCGCGCAGCGCGCCGCCCGCGAACGTGTCGCGGCTGGAGGCCTTGTGCATGAGCTCGACCCGCTCGCCCGGCGCGGCGAAGACGACGGTGTGGTCGCCGACCACGTCGCCGCCGCGCAGCGCGTGCATGCCGATCTCCTTCTTCGTGCGCGCGCCGACATCGCCGGCGCGGCCGTTGCGCACCATCTCCTCGTAGGTGCCCCCCGCAGCCTGCGCGAGAATCTCGCCCAGCCGCCGCGCGGTGCCGCTGGGCGCATCGAGCTTGTGGTGGTGATGCATCTCGATCACTTCCTGGTCGAACGCGCCACCTAGCGTTTCGGCCGCGAGCTTCGTCAGATAGAAAAGCAAATTCACGCCGACTGAATAATTCGGCGCGAAGACAATGGGCAGCTTGGACGCAGCGGCTGAAATCTTCGCCTTTTCCTCCGCCGTGTGGCCGGTCGTGCCGATGACAAGCGACTTGTTGCGCGCGAGCGCGAGTTCCAGCAGATCCGCCGTCGTTGAATGATGCGCGAACTCGATGAGCACGTCGCAGCGATCGACGATGGCCTGCAGATCGTCGTCGCGGTCCACGCCGCCGACAATCTCCAGCGCGGGGTCGGCCGCGCCAAGACGCAGCAGCGCCTCGCCCATGCGGCCCTTCGAGCCGACGATGATCACGCGGGTCTTGCTGCTCATAGCCCGAGCGCCTTCAGCGTTCCCTCGAGCTTCGCGCGGCTCGTCTCCTGCAGCGCGACGAGCGGCAGGCGCACGTCGGCGGTCATCCAGCCGGCGCGCGCCATCGCGGTCTTCACCGGGACGGGATTGGCCTCGATGAAGAGATCACGGAAAATCGGGTAGAGCCGGCGATGAATCTTCTCCGCCTCGGCCGCGCGGCCGCCGAGGAACGCGTTGACCAAGCCGGCTACGTCACGCGGGACGAGATTCGACGCCACGCTGATCACGCCCACCGCGCCAACCGCCAGCGCGGGCAGCGTCATCGAATCGTCACCGCTCAGGATCGCCACGCTGTCCGGCAGCGCCTGGCGCAGCTGGCTGAAGCGCTCGATCGATCCGCCCGCTTCCTTGATCGCGTTGATGTTCGGGCACTGGCGCGCAAGCGTGACCATCGCGTCGACGGAAATCTCGATGCCCGTGCGGCCCGGCACGCTGTAGGCGATGACCGGAAGCTTCGTCGATGCCGCGATCTTCGCGTAATGGGCAATAAGTCCGGCTTGCGACGGCTTGTTGTAGTAGGGCGTGACGACGAGAAAGCCGTCCACGCCGCGCTTCTCGGCCTCGACGGTGAGATAGATCGCCTCGGCGGTCGCGTTGGAGCCCGTGCCCGCGAAAACAGGGATGCGTCCCTTCACGACCTGCACGCAAAGCTCGATCACCCGCAGGTGCTCGGCCATGTCGAGCGTCGCCGATTCGCCGGTCGTGCCGACCGGAATGACGCCCGCGATGCCGCCCGCGATCTGCTCCTCAAGCAGCTTCGTGAAGGCAGCCTCGTCGAAACGATCGTTGCGGAAAGGCGTGACCAGCGCGGTGTAAGTACCGCGATAGGAAGAGGCAGGCATGGTGAACGATCAGGATAGCTTGGACCCCGATGTTGGCAATCCGGGGATGGGAGGGAAAGACCCCATATTCGGAACCTAATCCCGCCGCCAAAATTGCCGATAATGGGAGAAAGACCCCTGAACAACCGGCCTCCGTCCGGTCGATTCCCTCCCACGCAACCAACTTTCCCCCAAGGCCATGAAGCAATGTTTCACCCATCGTCTGCCGTCCCATGTGACGCTGCTGAGCGATCCGTGGCCGGAGGATTTCTCCGATGTCCGGGCGAAAGTGGAACACCTGGTCAAAACAGCCGCGCTTCCCCTGGCGTTAAAGAGTGCGCGGCGCAAAGTCCCTTCCGGCACGGTTTCGTCCTGAGTTGGCGAGCGCGCTCGGGCCTCAGTCGCCCTTGAAGTAAAACGCGAAGAACGCCGCTCCGGCAAGGAACGCAAACGCCACCATGTGGTTCCAGCGCATGCTTTCGTTCAGGACGAGGCGCGCGAAACCGACGAAAACGATCAGCGTGATGATCTCCTGCAGAATCTTGAGCTGATAGCCGGAAAGCGCGGTCGCGCCGATGCGATTGGCCGGCACCTGAAAACAGTATTCGAAAAACGCGATGCCCCACGCGATGAGAATCACCGGAAAAAGCGCCTTGTTGTGAAACCATTTGAGATGCCCATACCACGCGCAGGTCATGAACACGTTCGAGGCGAAGAGCAGCAGGATGGCCTTGAGAATCGGTTGCATGCGCCGACTTTAACCGCACCGCGTCGCGAAGGAAATCGGGCAGTGACCCGATTGTGCGCCTAGAGCGTCTTTTCAATAATCGCCAGCGCCTCGGCGATTTCGGCGGACGTCACGTTGAAGGGCGCGAGAACGCGGACCGTTTTGTTCGCCGCCGGAATCAGAATGAGACCCGCTTCAGTCAGCCGCGCGACAGCGGGCCCGGGCTCCTCTTTCTCCAGCTCAAAACCCACGAGTCCGCCGTAGCCGCGCACGGCCGTGATGGCTCCCTTGCCGACCAGCTTGTTCAGCCCGGCGACGAGTTGATCGCCCCGCGTACGGATGTTGTCCGCGAGTTTTTCCCGCTCCACCACGTCGAGCACCGTGAGCGCGACGGAGCAGGCCAGCGGCGATCCGCCGTAGGTCGTGCCATGGCTGCCCGGCGTGAAGACATCCTGGTAGGGCTCGCGAATCCAGACCGCGCCGATGGGGAAGCCCGCGCCGAGCGACTTGGCCATCGCGATCGCGTCGGGCCGGAACGACTCGCCGCCCGGCGTGTTTTCCAAAATCCGCTGGTAACTTTGCCACCGGCCCGTGCGGAAGAAACCGCACTGCACGCCGTCCATGAGCAGGAGCAGCTTCTTCGCATCGGCGAGTTTCCGCAGGCCGAGCAGATATTCCGGCGTGGCGACATAGACGCCGCCCTCGCCCTGGATGCCCTCGACTAATATCGCCGCCGTCTTCGGCGTGATCGCCGCCTCGACCGCGGCGAGATCATTGTAGGGAACGTGCACGAAACCGGGCACGAGCGGTTCGAAGCCGTGCTGGATTTTCTCCTGACCCGTGGCGGACAGCGTCGCCATGGTCCGGCCGTGGAACGAATTCGTCGTCGCGATGATCTCGTACCGGCCCGTCTCGTGGCCGAACTTGCGCGCGAGCTTGATGAGCCCCTCGTTGGCCTCGGCGCCGCTGTTGCAGAAAAAGACCTTGCCCGCGCCGGTGAGCTCGACGAGCCGCCGCGCGAGTTCCCCCTGCCACGGATTATAATAAAGGTTGCAGCTGTGGATCAGCGTCGCGCTTTGCCGCGCGAGCGTCTCGGTGATCGCCGGATGGGCGTGGCCCAGGCTGTTGACCGCGACGCCGCCGCCGAGATCGAGATAGCGCTTGTCGTGTTCGTCCCAGGCGCAGCAGCCCTTGCCCCTCACGATCGTGAGACCCCGCCGCGAGAGCGGCACGACGTACCGGGCATAGAGCTCCTCCGTGCGCGGCACAGCGTGGGCGGGAGGCTGGGTGGTCATGCCGCGAAGTATCGGGCACGTTGCCCGCATGGTCAATTTTGTCCTTCAGCGCGCAGCGCCTCAACCCAGGAAATCGGCGCGTCACTCTTTCGTGACGCGCCGTTCCATGTGCGGCCCGCATCCGGACCAACGCCCGGAAACAGTGCCGAACCAACTGACGGCTTTAGCGCCAGTGACCGGGACGCCAGTAGCCGTGGCGCCAGTGGCCCGGAACCCAGACCATGCCGGGACGGGGCGGATAGCTCCAGTAGCCGCCGACCCAGACCCACGCGCCGCCTCGCCACTCATTGTGGCCGGCGATCCAGACTGCGCCCGGGCCAGGCCGACCCCAGCGATGTTCATGATAGCCGGGCGGCGGAGGGGGAGGACCAATGTTAACGGACACCACCTGCGCGGAGGATTGTCCCATTCCAGCAAACGTCGTCACAGCGGCGACCAGCGCCAGCGCGATGACGGGAAGACGAGTAATTTTCATAGCAAGAATTGGACTTCATCCTCCCCTCGATGCTTCAAAGAATTACGCGACAAATCATTTCAATTTATTAACATCCGGCGTTTTCGAGCGCGTGGGACACTTCCGCTTACTCGCGATCTTCAAAGCGGCCGGGCGAGGACATCAAGAGACCCGAAACGACGGAAGCGATGACAATCAAGCCAACCGTCCCGGCCACGATCACGGGTTGGCGCGTCTGGATCACCGCGTACACAGCCGCGAGCGCGAGAACCAATCCCCCGAAGAAGCAAATCCATGCGCCTTTATGCGCGAAATTCACCGTCCAGCCTGCCCAGCGAACGCGCTTCGGCACGAGATAGCGTGGATCGTCCTTGCAGACGTAGATCGAATTTAGCCGCCAGTTCGCCGGATCATTCCACAATTTATCCAGCGTACCGGGCGGGAGTTTCGCGCTCATGCCGGTCAATAATAGGGCGTGGGCTGGAACTGCGGATATTTCGCCTGCAGCTTGGCGCGCCAGTCGGCAGCCGACTTGGCGTCGCCGGCCTTGTCGAATGCGTCGGCTGCGCGCGCCATGGCCTGCGGCTCGGTGTCGGACTTGTCGAAAAGGAGCGCCAGCGTGGCGAACATGCGTGCGGCCTCGGCGTAGCTCTGCGCGGCGTAGGCGACCTCGGCCAGCAGCATGCGCGCGGCGGCGCTGTCCGGGCCCTCGGGCGCCTGCAACAGCGCCTGGTTGGCCGTCGCCTTGGCCGCGTCGAGCTGCTGCGCGCCGAGTTGCGCGCGGCCCACCGCGAGAAGGACCGACGTCGCATTCTTCGCCTCGGGTTTGAGCTGCTCGTACTGCTGGTAACTCGTCACCGCCGACGCCCACTCCTTGCGCGCGGACTGGACCTGCCCGAGCTGCCACCACGCGCCCGCGGTCAGGTCGCCCGCGCCGGGCATCACGGTCACGCGCCGGAAATAATCCTCCGCGGTCGGCAGGTCATTGTCTTTCTGCGCCTCCTGCGCCAGCGCGTAGAAAAGCGGCGCGGGCAGCGGGCCCGCCGCCTCCGCGCCCGCCATTAGATCATACTGCCGGGTATAGCTGAGCGCCTTCGCCCAGTCCTTGACGCCATAGGCCCCGAGCGCCAGGCGCTGGGTCGCCGCCTGGTCCCACGCCGTCGGATCGGCCGCGCGCGACTCGAGCAGGAAGGGCTCGGCGCCCGCGTAGTCGCGCTGTTGAAATTGATAATCGCCGATCGAAAATGCGGCCAGCGCCTTCAGCTTGGTTTGCGGAAATTTGTCGAGCAGGTCGCGGAACGTTTGCGCCATCAGCGCCGCCTGCGACGGTCCGCCATGCGCGTAGATGAGTCCGAGCGACTCGAGCGCGACCTGCTGGTCGGGCGAGCCCGCCGGTGCCTGCGCCTGCACCGCCTTCCACGCCTCGGCCGCGGCGATCGCCTGGTTGTCATTTTGCAGGCAGACGGCCATGCGCGCCTCGGCTGTGAGCAGCGTGGCCGGCGGCAGCTTGCCGCCCTCGTCGATCAGTGCGCGATAGGCGGCCGCGGCCTGCGGCCATTGATGCAACTCGTCATAGGCGCGCGCGCGTTCCAGCAGAATCTCGCGGCGCGGCCAGTCGGGTGCAGCGGGCTCGGCCGCAAGCTTTTCCCAAATCGGCGCGGCATCGGCGAAGTGGCCCGCGTGCGAATAGTCCTGGGCCTCGAGCAGCTGCACACGCGCGTGATAGGGCGATTGCGGATAGGCTTTCAGGTAATCATCGGCCTCGGTGATCGTCTTCGTCGGGTCGGCCTGAATCGCGGCGAGCATCCGCTCGTACGCCGCGCTCGGCGCCGCGGGATCGGCCGCGAATTCCTTCAGGAACGCGTCGAAGGCGGTGACCGCGGCGGGCCATTGCTTGAGCGCGAAATTGGCATGGCCACGATCGTAAAGAATTTCCGCGCGCGAACTGGCCAGGACCCTGTCCTGGGTCGCCGCGTCGAGCTTCAGCCAGTCGTCGTACTTCTTCTGCGCGAAGAGCACGCGCAATAGCCCCGTGTTGGCGACCAGGAGCACCGGTCCGCTTGCGCCGAGCTTGCGCGCCTGCTCGAAAAGGTTTTGCGCCACGTCCGGCTGCTTCGCCGCGAGCGCCGACCAGCCGCCGCGAGCCGCCGCGGTCGCCTGCACGCTCGCGCCATGCAGGAGCGTTACGGCTTTCTGCCACAGCACGAGCGCGTCCGCCGGCTTGCCCTGCATGTCGTCCAGCTCGGCCAACGCCTGCGCCGCGTTGCCCGCGAGTTTGCCCGGCGGCTGCGCGTCGACGATGCCTTGCAGCAGTGCGCGCCCGGCCGGTTCCTTTTGCGTGGCGAGAAACGCGCGGCCCAATAGAAACTCCGCGTCCTCCTTCAGCACGCCCTCGCCGTGGTCGAACGCGTATTGCAACGGCGCGACCGCGTCGGCGAGCTTGCCCTGGTCGAAGAGAATCGCGCCGCGCTGCAGCTCGGCGTTGCAACGAAACGGGCCGTCGGTAAAGCGGCCCACCTGGTAGGTGTAAGCCGCGAAGGCGTCGCTCGTGCGCCCCAGCTCGCGGTACGACTCGGCGAGGTGGAATAGCGCCTCCTCCATGCGCCGGTCGGTCGGGAAGGTGTGGACGAAATCGGTGAATTCGCGCACCGCCTCGGCGTAATGGCCGGCATTGTACGTCGCGGTTGCCGCGTTGAACTTTACCTCCGCCAGCGGCACGACGGTCATCGGCGGCCCGGCGGGCTGCGTCGCGGACGCGGTTCCGTTGTCGCCGGTATCGGACGATTGCCCGGTCGCGCTGCTGTCGGACGACGCGGCAGGTGACGGCGTATTGTCATCCGAACGGGCGGATGCGGGCGCAGTTGGCTGCTCAACCGGCGGCGTGGAACTCCCCTTTTCCGGCGCGACCGGCTGGGCGACCGGCGGTGTGGTTTGGTCCGACGGATTGACCGGCTGGGCCCGGGGCGGCGTGACTTGCGGTCCCGTGTCGGGCCCGACGGGCTGGGCGACGGGCGCCACATTTGTGTCCGGCGCGTCCGAGATGTCCGCGCGTGCCATCGGCGCGAGCGCCAGCCAGGCCGCGATCCCGAGCGTGACTTTCATGCGCATGCGGCGCGGGCCGCTCAGCCGCCGCCCTTCTCCGGGTTCACGGAGAAAAAGATGTTGGTCAGCTTGGCCGCGCGGCAGGTGTCGAGCACCTTGACGACGAATTTGTAGGGAACCTCCTCCGCGCCGCGCAGGATCACGGGCTGATCAGGATACACCTGCGAAATTTGCGAGAGCTTGGTCTGCAGCTCGTCGATCGATACCGTGCTGCGCTCCAGCTCGACCGTCCCGTCGCCACGCAGGTTGAGGATGATCTCGCCGGGCAGGTTCTTGGGCTGCTCGCCGTTGCGCGCCGTCGGCACCTTCACCGCGATGTCCTGCTCGTAGCGCGACAGGTTCCAGGTCAGCAGGAAAAAGCAGAGCAGGAACATGATCACGTCGATCATGGGCGCGAGCTGGAGCTGGATCGGCTCCTGGGCGATGCGGCGGCGCAGGTTCATGGAACTCTGGCGGTCTCCTTACGGGTTCACGCGATGGCGTCGGCTCAACAAAATGAGCTCCTGGGTCAGCAGCGTCCCCTCCGACTCGAGGATGGAAATGAGATGCTGCACGCGCCCGCGAAAGTAGGAGAAGAACGACATCGCGATGATGCCGACGACAAGTCCGCCCGCCGTGGAGACCAGCGCCTGCGAGACGCCGCCCGCCAGCATCATCGTGCGCATGGAGGACGCGTTCGAATCGGCGATGTGGCCGAACGAGGTGAGGATGCCAACGACGGTGCCCATCAGGCCCAGCAGGGGCGCGAGCACGCCGACATCCATGATGTAAAGCACGCGCTGGTTGAGCAGCGCCGCGATCCGGTTGCCCTCCGCCTCAGCCACGGCATTGATCGCCTCGGGCGTGGCATCGGGATGGCGCTCGAGAAAGAGCAGCACGCGGTCAACGAGCCGCGCGGTCGCCTGGCCGCGCTCGGAAACGTAGGACGCGAGGCCCTCCAGGTCCTCGTTTTCGAAGAACGGCTCCATGCGCTCGAGCAGCTCGGGCGTGGTGATGCTCCGCACCGTCAGGGTGAAGAAGCAGTAAATAATCAGTGTCACCGCGACGACCGACGCGATGGCCAGCGGAATGAGAATCCAGCCCGCCGAGGCGACGACGGAAAGAAGGGACGTGTTGCGGACCGTTGAGACCGCGTCAGGGTCGGTCTGGGCCGTCGCCGCACCGGTCGCGGCCAAAAGGGTGAGACCGGCAATAAGGAATCGTTTCATGGCGTGGGGATCGCTGGACGTTGGACGCCCGAGTCACCTTACAGGTTCAAACCCGGTGGGCAAGAAGGGCGTCGCCATGTGAAACCCCTTTAAAGTTCGAAGGTTTCATGGATTTAGATTTCAAATTGACTATTTCCCGCTTCCACGCAGTCGCAATAATTCCTTGCCTCGTCGCGCCTTCCGGCGCTAACTCTCACCTTTTATGGCACGCCTTCTCGACTCGATCAATTCGCCCGCCGACGTTAAAAAGCTGCCTCTGGACCAGCTTCCCGTGCTCGCCCAGGAGATCCGCGACGAATTGATCGAGGTTTTGGCCAAGACCGGCGGCCATCTCGGGCCCAATCTGGGCGTGGTCGAGCTGACCATCGCCCTCCACCGGGTCTTCGACACCCCCACCGATAGTTTCGTCTTCGACGTCAGCCATCAGGCCTACGTCCACAAGCTCCTGACCGGCCGGCGCGACCGCTTCAACACCATCCGCCAGCCGGGCGGCCTCAACGGATTTATGCTCCGCACCGAGAGCCCGCACGACAGCTACGGCGCAGGCCACGCGGGCACGGCCCTCTCGGCCGCGCTTGGCATGGCCACGGCGCGCGACCTGCGCGGCGGGACGGAAAGCATCGTGGCGCTCTGCGGCGACGCGGCGTTCACCTGCGGCATCACCTACGAGGCGCTTAACAACCTGTCCGACCACACCAAGCGGCTCGTGGTCATCCTCAACGACAACGAATGGTCGATCGACAAGAACGTCGGCGCCATCGCCAAGCACCTGACCAACATCGTCACCAACCCGCGCTACGAGAACCTGCATCGCAGCATGGAAAAGCTCGTCGAACGCTTCACCGGCGAGACCGGCAAGAACCTCGCGCTGAAAGCCGAGGGTGTGGTGAAAGGTCTGATTTCAACCGGCCATCGTCCGAGCCTGATTTTCGAGGAAATGGGCATGTCCTATTACGGCCCGATCGACGGCCACAATCTCGAGACGCTTATCCACACGCTCGAGTTTGCCAAGCATCATGAGGGTCCGGTTCTCCTGCATGTCATCACACAGAAGAGCAAGGGCTTCGAGATCGGCATGTCGAAGCAGAAGAAATATCACGGCGTCGGCCCCGGCACCTACGACCCGGAGAAGGGCGTCGAGACGACATCGAGCGGCCCGCAGACCTATTCGCAGGTCTTCGCCAACTCGCTGATCAAGCTGGCCGACATGAACTCGAAGGTCGTCGCCATCACCGGCGCAATGCCCAACGGCACGGCGCTCGATCTCTTCCAGCCCAAGCACCCGGACCGCTATTTCGACGTGGGCATCGCCGAGGAACATGCCGTCCTCTTCGCCGCCGGCCTCGCAACCAAGGGCTACAAGCCGTTCTGCGCGATCTATTCCACCTTCCTGCAGCGCGCGTTCGACCAGATCGTCCACGACGTCTGCCTGCAGAATCTCAACGTCGTGTTCTGCATGGATCGCGGCGGCCTTTCCGGCGACGATGGCCCGACGCACCACGGTCTCTTCGACATCAGCTACCTGCGCTGCGTCCCGAACCTCGTGCACATGTGCCCGACGAACGAGGACGAGCTCGCGGACATGATGTTCACCGCGTTGCACCACGACGGCCCGATCGCCATCCGCTACCCGCGCGGCAACGGCCCCGGCGTCGCGGTCAAGGCCAAGCCGGCTCTCATCCCGATCGGCAAGGCCGAGGTCGTGAAGCACGGCACGCAGGCGGTCCTGCTCGGCCTCGGCGCGCTCCTGCCCATGGCGATGGAAGCCGCGAAACAACTCGAGGCGCAGGGTTATTCGGTCGCGGTCATCAACCCCCGCTCGGTCAAGCCGCTCGACGGCGACACGATTTCGTTTTTTGCCCGCAGCGCGGAAGTGGTCGTCACGCTGGAGGATCACGTCCTCGCCGGTGGTTTTGGCAGCGCGGTGATGGAGGAATTGGCAACGCGCGACATCCAGGTGCCGATCGTGCGCATCGGCTGGCCCGACGCCTTCATCGAGCACGGCAAGCCCGACGCGCTGCGCGAAAAGTACGGCATCAGCGTGGCGAACACCGTGGCCAAGGCGCTGCCCTACCTGCAGAAGGCCGCCTCGGCGACGAAGTCCGGAACGCCCGTCGTGGCTTAGTCATGACGCGGCTGCGTGCAGGAACCCTCCGGTTTTCGCCGCGCTCGCGCCGCTGATACGCCGATGCGCCTGGCCGCCGTCATTCTTCTCTTCAAGGAACAGGCGTTCATTGAAGCCTGCGTCCGCGCGATCTATCCGGTCGTCGACTCGATCTGCTGCGCGAGCCAGTACGACCGCAACATTTCGGGCGAGGAAATGGCGCCCGACCAGAGCATCCACGTTCTCCTCAACATTCCCGACCCGCAGAACAAGATCCGGGTCGTGGTCTCGCGTGATGTCTCGCATTACCCGGGACTCGACGATGCCGGCCGCATGCGCAACGCCGCGCGGCAACTCGATCCGCAAGCCAATTATTATCTCATCGTCGACTCGGACGAGGTCTGGCCCGCGGACGTCCTGCGCGAGGCGTGGGCCGAGGTCCAGCGCTCGCAATGGGCCGCCTACCGCGTCTCGAGCTACACCTATTTCCGCAAGTGGAACTACCGAGTCGTCGAACCGGGGAACGGCTACCGTCCGCTGGTGTTCCTGCGCCAGGGTTTCGACTTCGCCAACGACCGGCAGGTCAACTGGCGCGGCCCGGCGCGCTGGAAGGAATATTTCCGCAAAGGCCGCAAGCCGAAGATGGTTTACCTGCCGCCGGAACTGCGGCTGCACCACGGATCGTCCGTAGGCGACGATGCCCGCATGACGACCAAGCTTGACAACTACAGCCACGCCGGCGGCGTCGATCCCGCGTGGTTCGATCGCGTCTGGAAGAATTTCCATCCCGGGATGCGCGATTTCCACTACTTCACCGGCCAGGGCGGTCTCTATGAAAGCGTCATCGAAATCCCCACGCCCGACCTGCCGGAGGAAGTCCGCCGCTGCCGGTGGCCCGAGGGCTGGATCGACTCCCCGGCGCCGGCCCAGGGCAAGGGTGCATTAGTCAATTGACGTCCGCCATCCCAACGGCTTGCCTCTGCCCATGCGTTTGGCCGCGGTCCTCCTTCTTTTCAAGGAACAGGCTTTCGTCGAGGCC
>Ga0302320_10025310_pt1 | contig 11547 bp, 6 predicted proteins | sample Bog_T0_3_FD_202130 | JGI IMG/M metagenome (GOLD analysis project Ga0302320, IMG submission 202130) | Peat permafrost microbial communities from Stordalen Mire near Abisko, Sweden - Bog_T0_3 | ecosystem: Environmental > Terrestrial > Soil > Wetlands > Peat | place: Sweden: Abisko, Stordalen Mire... | reverse complement strand
TCCCTCGGCCTCCAGAATCGGAATGCGCAGCGCTTCAAGAGCGCGACGGATGTAGGGAATCTGGCGGCGCAGATCCTCCGGCATCGCCGCGCGATTGGCTTTGTAGCCCTCGTAACTCACCTCGTCAAAGCTCTGCGTCTTGCCGTTCCACTTGCGCAGCGGCTTCATCGCGCGCGCTCTCTCATCGCGAAAGACCTCGCCGCTCACATCGAAGACCGCGGCAAAGTAATGCGGCTGAAAATCCTGGCGCAACTTTTTAATCATGTTGACAAAAACGTAAACCGCCGCTGTGGGCAGGCCGCCGCGGGTGCTCATCGGCCGCGAGCGCTGCATGGCGTGGTAGGCGCGAAAGATGAAGCTCATGGTATCGAGCAGAAAGACGGGCGGTTTGGATTGGGTTGTCACGGGTACGAGTTTAACAGGGGTAAGGGACCAGAAAATACTCCGCCGTCGAGTTCCGAGTCAAAAATGAATCTATGTCGCGGTAAATCTCCGCTCTGCTATGATTTGCTCACGGTTTTTCCCCAACCGATTCCCACAAGTGAGGTCGTCCATGTCCACAGAAGCTGCCGCGCCCGTAACTCCGGAGCGCATCTATCAATTTGCATTTGCCTATGCTCCGCCGCTGGCGCTTGAGGCGGCAATTCGCCACCGCGTCTTTGATGTTTTAGATAGCGGCGCCAAGTCTCTGGATGAGGTTCAGACAGCAACCGGCGCGTCGAAACGCGGGCTGAGCGCGATCCTCAACTTTCTTGTCGGCCTTGATTTTCTGCGCAAGGAGGGCGAAAAATTTGCGCTTGCGCCAGAGAGCGCGGCCTTTCTGGTCAGCACCAAGCCCGGCTTCCAAGGGGGGCTGATTCGCCACACCAGCGAGCAACTGCTGCCCATCTGGCTGCAACTCAATGAAGTGGTGGCCACCGGCCGGCCAGCTAAATCCCACAACCAGCAAGGCTCAGGGAGCGAGTTCTTTGAGCAGTTTGTCAACGACATCTTCCCCATGAGCTATCCGGCGGCGCAGGAGCTGGCGCGGCACCTTGCTCTCAGCGGTCCGGTCAGCGTACTCGACCTCGCCGCGGGTTCGGGAGTCTGGGGCATCGCTTTGGCAAAAAGCTCGGAGCAGGTGCGCGTGACCGCCGTCGATTGGCACGGCGTGATTCCGGTAACGCAAAAGACAGTTGCCCGCTTTGGACTCTCCGAGCGCTTCACCTTTCAGGAGGGCGACCTGCTCGAGGCCGAATTCGGCAGCGGCCACGCCGTCGCCACGCTCGGCCACATCCTGCACAGTGAAGGCGAGGAGCACAGCAAGGCCCTGCTCAAGAAGACCTTCGAGGCGCTTGCACCGGGCGGGACCATCGCCATCGCCGAGTTCCTGGTGAACGCGGATAGAACCGGCCCGCTGAACGGCCTCACCTTTGCCATCAATATGCTGGTCAACACCGATAGCGGCGATACTTATTCGTTTGAAGAGATCAGTGAGTGGCTCGTTGAGGCCGGATTCACCGATGCGCGCACACTGGCGACCCATGGTCCTTCGCCGTTGATTCTGGCGACAAAACCGGAGTAAGAATGAGGCCAGCTGGTGGCGCAAGTCTGACCACTAAAGTTGGGTGGCCCAGGTCCGGGATTTCGGACCTGGGAATCTTCCAAACCGGTGTGTTTTTCCGATCTCTCCATCACCCCAGAAACATGCAGTCCCCATAACTAAAAAAGCGATACTTCTGCTCGACAGCATGGCGATAGGCAGCCAGCACCGTTTCGCGTCCGGCAAAGGCCGAGACCAGCATCAGCAAGCTCGACTGCGGCAGATGGAAGTTGGTGAGCATCGCGCCGACTAAACGGAATTCAAATCCCGGCGAGATGAAAATCTCCGTTTCGCCGGAGTGCGCTTGCAGCGGGCTGCCCTTTGCTTGAAGCGCGCAATGTTCCAGCGTGCGAACGGTCGTGGTTCCCACGGCGACGATGCGCCGTTCACTGCGCGCGGCAGCGTTTATTGCATTTGCTGCCTGCTCGGAGAGCGTATAGCGCTCGCGGTGCAGGCGGACCTGATCGACGCGCTCGACGCGCAACGGCGCAAAGGTTCCCAGCCCGACATGCAGCGTGATGCGGGCAATCTCGACACCCCGAGCCGCAAGCGCATCAAGAATCCGCGGCGTAAAGTGCAGCCCAGCCGTGGGTGCGGCCACTGAACCTCGCTCGCGGCTGAAGACGGTTTGGTAACGCTCGCGGTCCTCTGTCGCATCGTCGCGGTGAATGTAGGGCGGCAGCGGCATGTGGCCAATGCGGTCGAGGACGGCGTAGAAATCCTCCACAGGTTTGAAGCTGAGCAGGCGTTCGCCAAACTGGCCACGCTCGATAACTTCCGCTTCCAATTCAACGGCTCCGTTGGGTGCCGGGAAGACGAGAATTTCGCCGACGGCAACCTTGCGGCCTGGGCGGACTAGGACGCGCCAGAGGTTTTTGCCAGAAGCTTGTTGAGGTTTGTGGTTTCCCACCCATTCCGCCGAGGAGCGCGGAATGGATGGGGCACCCAGCATATTTGGCGTTACCGGCTCGGTGAGCATCACTTCAATCTGGCCGGTCGGCTTCTCCTTTTCTCGGCGCAGCGTACGGTGCGCAAAAAGCCGAGCGGGAATCACGCGGCTTTCATTCAGAACCAGAAGGTCGCCGGGCCTCAGCAGCGCGGGGAACTCGGTAAAACTCGCATCGCGCAGAACGCCAACGCCGCGATCCACAACCAGCATCCGGCTCATCCCGCGCTCGGCTGGCGGCTCTTGCGCAATCAACTCTACGGGCAAGTCGAAATCGAAGTCTGCAACGCGCAATCCGCTCATCCGCGCGCCTTTCCGAAATACTCGCAGGCCCGCAGGCGCGCGCACTCAAGAGACGCGTTCAGTTCCTGCCGCTTGGGCTCGAAGTCACTGGAATGCAGATCGGCGGCAACGTGCACCCATTGCGCCCAACTGACGCAGATACGCGTGAAGGGCTTGGGGATCAGAAAGCGATCCCAGGAGCGCATGACCCAGGCGTGCTCGGGCTCCAGATGGAAGCAGCCGATGGGCGCGCCGGTCATCTGCGCCAGTTTGATGGGGCCCATCTTGGTTTGGTGGATGGGGCCGCGCGGGCCGTCGGCGGTAAAGATGGCGGGACGACCACTCTCAATGACGTGCGCCAGTCCCATCACCCCACCCCGCCCGCCGTGGCTGCTGGAACCGCGCACGGCGTCATAGCCAAAAAGCTGCAAGACACGCGTAATCAATTCTCCGTCAAAGCTCTCGCTTACAATAATCACGGCGCGGGTATGGCGGTAGTAAACCGTACAGGGCAGCACGCACTGGTGCCACAAGCAGTAGATCCCCGCCCCCGGCCTCTGGCCAAAGACAACGGGCGTGGCTCCCTCTTCGGCAATCACCTCAAAGCGCCAGGTGCGGCTGACTATCCATAGCAGCGCCCAGACTACGCGCGGAACTACGACCAGCACAAAACGCTGGGCGAGGGTAAATCTGGCTTTGACCGCGGCAGTCATCTGCAACGATTCTATCGTCCGCCGGACGAGCAACTTTGGTACCAATTCGATCCCACCAACTGAGACAATGGCGCGCCTGGCAGCCTGGCGGAATTCGGGCGTCTGGAGCGCAAAACCGCCTCGATGTGGAAAACCTATCAGAATGCACTACTTTCGGTGCATTCTGCAAGTTATAGGGAGGGAAAGAGTTAAAGGGTTTTTGTGGAAATCGCTCCCTTTTTGGGATAAAGAAACCGTATTATTTTGCCATTTTATTAGGTAGAAGTGGCGTCGAATCAGTAAAATAGACAGATGGTGAAACGAAGAGATTCAAGCAGTAAACGCTCGAAATCTCCACTTCGGATTTGGTTGCTCGCAGGAGCCTCCTCCGTCGCACTGGCCTCCGTGGTGGTGGGTGTCTCCACGCGGACAGTGCATGCGGATGCGCGGCTTCCCCGGCCGGCCACAACCGCGCCACCCGCGGTTCCGATAGTGAGCGCAACGCCAACACAGCTAGCCCAGCATGAGCCAGCCGAGAGCGGAGACGCCCACCGGGGCGACATTCTGCGCGGTTTGGCCTCCTGGTACGGCGGCGTCTTCAACGGTCGGCACACGGCCAGCGGAGAGCGCTTTGACATGAACGCGCTGACAGCCTGCCATCCAACGCTTCCCTTTGGCTCGGTGGTGCGCGTCATCAACCTCAAAAACAAGCACTCCGTGGTGGTGCGCATCACCGACCGCGGCTATCTTTACGAGGGACGGGTCATCGACCTCTCTTACGGCGCGGCCGAGAAGCTGGGAATGACTAAATCCGGGCTTGCCTCGGTCAAGTTGGAAGTTCTCTCGCTGGGCAAGGACTACCGCAAGAAGCAGTAATTGCCTGCAAGATCAGCAAAAGGGCCAGCCTTCGGGCTGGCCTTTTTTGAGAATGCGAAAGAAGTATTCGGCCTAACGGCTGGGCCCGGCCATCTGGTGGAAGGAACCTAGTCTCACCACTGGCGCGCGGGCCGCCGGCGTCGTCAGTGTGTAATGCGCGGTGGCCACAGCGCTGTTGGTAAAGCCCGCGGCCACGGCGATGGCCTCGATAGTCTCGGCTGCCGTTACCGGAATGGCGACTGTGTATTTTGTCGAACTGGTCGTTGGCGCAGTGCCATTCGTCGTATAGTAAATCGTCACGCCGGGGGTGGCGTCCGTCAGCGTAATCATGGGTGCCGCCGAGTAGCTTCCGCCAGGAACCGAGAAGGAGGGCGCGGCGGCAACCAGCGTGTAATGTGCCGCCGCGACCGCGCTGTTGGTGTAACCCGCTGCCACGGCGATGGCCAGAATCGTCTCTGTTGCCGTGACCGGAATGGCGACGTTGCACTTGGTCGATGTGATTGTTGGCGTGGTGCCGTTCGTTGTGTAGTAGATGGTCACGCCGGGACTGGTGTCCGTCAGAGTAATCATTGGCGCAGTGAAGTAGGTTCCCGCCGGCTGCGAGAAAGAAGGCGCGGCGGCAATGAAGTTGTAATGTGCCGATGCGACTCCGCTGTTATAGTAGCCGGTCTCGACGGCGATGGCCTCGATAGTTTCGGTAGCCGTGACGGTAATCGGACTGGTGTATCTGGTCGAATTGGCCGAGGGCGCGGTGCCGTCGATGGTGTAGTAAATTGCCGCGCCGGGAGATGCATCGGCCAGGATCACTGTCTGTGTTGTGTAGTAGAGTCCGGCCGCCAGTGAGACGCTGGGCGTGGCGGCAACAAAGTTGTAATGGACCGCAGCGACTCCGCTGTTGATGTAGCCGGTTTCAATCGCGATGGCCTCAATGCTTTCCGTAGCCGCGACGATGATTGGCCCGGTGTACTTTGTGGAGGCACTGGACGGCGCGGTGCTGTTGGTCGTGTAGTAGATCGTCACGCCTGGGCTGGCGTCGGTCAGCGTCACCGTCTGTGTAGTGGAGTAGTTTCCGGCGGCAAGAGAGACGGCCGGTGTAGAGGCGACCAGCGTATACCGGACCGAGGCGGCGGCGCTGTTGCTATAGCCGGTTTTGACTGCGATAGCTTCAACCGTCTCCGTAGCACTGACGCTGATGGAACCGGTGTAGAGCGTTGATGCGGTCGTCGGCGTGGTTGCGTTCGTCGTGTAATAAAAGCTCACACCGGGTGTCGTGTCGGTCAGAGTGACCGCCTGCGTAGTGAAGTAGTTTCCTGCCGCCAGCGAGAAATTGGGCGCTGCTGCAATGAGTGTGTACTTGGCGGCGGCCAGTGCGCTGTTGGCATAGCCGCTGGCCATTGCAATGGCGTAGATGGTCTCTGAAGCCGAAACCGCGATCGGACCGGCGTACTGCGTCGAGGCGGTCGTAGGCACGGTTCCATTGGTCGTGTAGTAGATGGCCGCACCGGCTGTGGCGTCGGTCAGCGTTACCGTTTGGGGCGTAGTGAAAGAGCCAGTCGCCAGTGAGAATGTGGGCGCTTGAGCGACGAGCGTATACTTGGCCGCGCCCAGCGCGCTGTTGGCGTAGCCGCTGGCCACTGCAATGGCGTAGATGGTCTCTGAAGCCGAAACCGTGATGGGACCGGCGTACTGCGTCGAGGCGGTTGTGGGCACGGCGCCATTGGTCGTGTAATAAATTGTGGCGCCGGGTGTGGCGTCTGCAAAAGTGACCGTCTGCGCCGAAGTGTACGAGCCCGCCACCGGCGAAAAGGTTGGCGCAAGGGCGACCAGAGTGTACTTGGCGGCGGACGCTACGCTGGTGCTATAGCCGGGGGCCACGGCAATCGCCTCGATCGTCTCCGAAGTTGAAACCGTGATGGGACCGTTGTAGAGCGTCGAACTTGTCGTGGGCACGGTGCCGTTGGTGGTGTAGTAGAACGCCGCGCCCGGAATCGTGTCAGTCAAGGTCACGCTCTGCGCCGAAGTGTACGAGCCCGTTACCGGCGAGAAGGTGGGCACGACGGCTGGCGGCGTGATGACGTATGTAGCCGAAGCCACAGAAGAAGGTGCGCTGCCGCTGACCACCGCAATGGCCTGAATCGTTTCCGTCAGCGGCGCCGTCGCGGGAACCGTGATTGCGCCAGTGTACGGCGTGGAACTCGCGGTCGGCTTGCTGCCGTCGGTTGTGTAGTAGATGGTTGCGCCGGCGGTGGCCTCGGCCAGCGTCACCGATTGCTGGACCTTGTACGTTCCTGCCGCAAGCGAAAATACCGGCGCTGCCACGGTCAGAACCTGCACCAAAATCTGCGCGGTGTGTACGCGTCCGCCGCCGCTTGCGGTAAGAACAACCGGATAAATCCCCGTCGCTTTTCCGGCAATCACTTTGATCGTAAGCAAGTCGCTCATCGCCGCGCTCAGCGTCGGCGCGGCCGCGGCCGGCGTCACCGTAATGCCGGCCGGAGCGCTTGCCGTCAGCGTAACGATGCCGCTGAATCCGTTGATTGGCGACAGCGACAGCGTACTGAAGCCAGCGCCGGAGGGCGAAATCTGCACCTCGGCATTCTGCGTCGTCAGCGAGAAATCCGCTTGTGCGCTAACGATATTGACCGCGTTCGAGGCGGCTAAATTGTAATTATTGTCACCATTGTAAACACCCGTAAAGATATTTGTCCCATTGACAATGTCATAACCGGGAACCATCAGCGTCACCGTACCCTTGTTCAGCGGCGCCACAAACGAGAATTTCTGATTCTCTGAAAGGAAAAGCACAGTCCCGGTCGGCGTCGGCATTCCCACCGGCCCAGTTGCGGTAATCGTGAGCGCAAAGCTCTGGCTGGTAGCCGGGTTCGTCGAGCTTGAAGTCAGCAGCACCGTGGGAGTCAGCTTGCTGCTGAGCGCAATTACCATTCCGCCATTGGCCGCGCTGCCCAGCCAGTTGCTGTCGCCGGCGTAAGAGGCGGTCAGCGGCAGCAGGCCAGCGGGCACGTTGGTAAAGGTCACCACGGACTCCAGCGCCGCGTTGCCCGTGCTTCCAAAGGACTGCCATGCCCCCGTTACCGTGCTGTTGCCCAGCGTGACCGTTACGTTGCCGGTGGGAACCGCTCCATAAAGAGACAAATAGCCGGTAGCCAGTTGCACATCCACAGCCACGCTTGCTCCTGCGGCAACCGACGCCGCCAGCGGCTTGACGGTGAGGCTCGTGCTGCCCTGAATCACCGTGAACGAAGCCTCGGCCGCCGTCGATGAATTGTAGCTGGGGTCGCCCGAGTAGGCGGCGGTGATGGTGTGCGCGCCCGGCGCAAAGACGCCCGTGGACCACTCAGCCACGCCCGCCGCATTCAGCGGCTGCGTCGAGCTTGTCAAGGCTGTTGCCGTCGCCGCCGCTTTGTCGGTAAAGGTGACCGTCCCGGTCGCGGGCGTCGGCTCCCCGGCAATCGTCGCGTTCGCGCTCACCGGCTGCGCATCCAGATAAAGCCGCGCGCCATAAGGCAGCATCATACCGGCCTGAAGCTGGTAGAGATCCAGATCGAACGGATTCCATGCCCATCCGGTCGCGGCCAGCGTATCGTTCTCCGGCGTAATGGTCACGGTAACCGGCGCGGATTTGCTGGCGGCGTTTGTGCCGTCGCCGCCGTAGCTGGCGGTGAGCTGATAAGTGCCGCCGGGCAGGTTGTCGATCTGCGCGTAAAAGCTGCCGCCCGTCAACAGAGGATCGTCGATCGCCGCGTAGTGGCTGATGCCGTCGTTGGCCGTCAAGCTCACGCTCCCGGTCGGCGTGCCGGAGCCCGTCGTGCGCGCGACTGTTCCGCTGATCGTCGCCGTCTGCCCGTGGACAAAGCTCACCGGATTCACTGCCAGCGTAGTGGTGGTGGGCGTCAGCGCCACGCTCGTCCAATACTTGATCAGGTTGGCCACATCCACTGAGCCCAAGCCCGTAGCCTGATCGTAGCCCACACCAGCCGAGTATCCGTTTTCGACATTAAAACCACTCGAATTCGTGGTCGCTGTACCGGCCACGCAATTCGCCGTGCTCAGGTAGCAGAGCACTCGGCTGCTGCCCACCGTCACGTCGTGAAAGGCCGTCGGCTGCTTGGCGGCCAGCGGATAGTAAATGAAATTGGCCTGCCCCTGACGGCTTGCCCGGCTCTGGTTAATCAGCGCCTGAATGCCGGCCATCGCCTGCGTACTGGCCGAGGTGCTGCCAACCCCGCTCACCACTACGCTGCCGCCCGCATTCAGATTTGCGCTCGTACAGTCGCCGGGGTTGGCGCAGATCGGATAGAAGCTGTAGTTGTAGCCGTTGCCGGCAAAAAGTGAGACGTCGGGAAGATCGCGCAGCTTGTCGGCGGGAACGCCCACGCCGCTCTGCCAGGCCGGCTTTGCATAGCCCTGCGCCAAGCCGCTGGTGTAAACCGCTGCGCTGCTGGCGCCGCCGCCGCTGGCCAGAATGTTTTCGCTGGGCATGTAGTTTGGATTGCCCGCGTTGTAAAGGTTGTAGCCGAAGAAATCGTTCCAAACCTGCTCCGGCGCCGGCATCAGCAGTGAGACGGCGGGCGCGGTGGTGGGAGCCGACCAGTAGCCGGTCACCTGCGTGTTGAGAGCCGCCGCCGTGCCGGCATACTGGCTGTAGTAAAAATCCGTCCCGCCCACCGCAATGTTGTAAGGCGTCGAGGCAATGCCATTCACCTGCAGTCCGCTGTACGCCACCTGCTGCGCGTTGAAGTTATCGCAGCCAGCCGAGCCGCCATCGCCCGCGGCAACAAATACCGACTGCCCTTGCGCTGCTGCCTGCTGCCACAGCGCGCTCCAGAAGGCGTTGCCGCCCTGCCCCAGTTCCAGTTCGCAGACGCCGTAGCTGACGCTGATAATGCTGGCCTGGTTGTCGTCCACCGCGCGATAAGCCGCCAGCGCCAACCCCTCGGTCAGCGCCGTTCCTGCCGAGGTGTACAGCATCACCGTTGCGCCGGGAGCAACCGAGCCCGCAAGTTCGATGTCCAGGTACGCCTCAGTTGCATCGCCGTTCTGCCCTGGGTCTTCGCCGTCCACCACCACCTGAGGCAGGTTGGCCGTCAGCCCAAAGAGCGTCTGATAGGCCTGCACCAAACTCAGATCCACATTCGATTCGCTGATAATGCCGATCGTCTGCCCAGTGCCGGTAACGCCGGATTTATACACGGAATTAATGTCGTACTGCGTCGCAAAATCCCCCGGCGTCATCGCAAAATACACGCCGCTCCCCACTGAATACGTCCACTGCGGAGTCACTTGATGCGTCTTCGGATTGAACTTCGCCTGCCCCAGTACGCTCAAATGCGGCCGCGGATGAAAATTGTTCAGCGGCGTCAGCCCGCCAATCGCCGCGGCCAGCGCGGCCGGAACGGATGGCGCGCTGGCGTTGGCCAGATGCGTCTCGCCGTTGACTTCATAGCGATGAATCTGGGTCTGAAAGGCCTCGCTCACCTGCCCTGCGGTGCCTGAGAATTCAATGGCCATGCGCCCGGCATGAACCTGATTGATCGTCAGCCCATGCGACTCAAGCCATGCCGTCACCGCGGCCACATCCGAATCAGCCGGCCCGAATTGCTTGCCAAACTCTTCTGGCGTCAACCACTGATGAAATGCCGCATTGCCGGGCGTGTGCGCGGCCTGAAGAAAGTTGTCCAGCCCCGCCTGCTGCGCCCTCGTGCGCTGCAAAAGCAGCAGCATTCGTCCAGCCGGCATCCAGCTCTCCACCTCTCCCTGATCCACACTCGCAGACGCCTGCACCGCCGGATGCACGTTGCCGCGCAGCACCACACGCGCGCCTTCATCCACCGGCCCTTGAACCAGAGGCACGGCGGGACTCACCTGTGCGGCCCATGCGGCTGCCGCGGTCAAACTCAATCCTGTTAATACGACGGCACGGTGAAGAAAACATAGCGGATTCATGCTCAGGTCATCGGCTGAGTGAAGCGCTCACGGTAGATGCAAGCACCTTCCGTCACGTTACGCAGGTATTTATTCAGAGCCGCCCGTGCGCTTCAAATTGAGACAGCATAGGCTTCGAGTATAGAGACTCCCGCGGCTGTGATTATGCCAATATTATCGAAGTTAACTGAATACTCATTAACTTCGATAATTAATATGTTGATGGAAACACTGCCCTGCTTTTTTTCGATGTCGCGGCTGGTCAGTCCAGAGCGAAATCCGAGGTCACCCAAAGACTGAAAGAAGAATCTCTGCGTCTTCTCAGGAAAAATCTCGTACATGAACAGAGTTATTGCGGCAATTCCCTAATCGCTCTCCGGCCGCTTGAAAGGCTTCTGCAGCCATTGACGCGCCTCGTTCACCGCGCCTTGCGTATTGTCGTTGGTCTGCACCGCCAGCCGATACTCATTCACCGCGCGCTCCCGCTGCCCGGTGATGTCAAAGATTTTGCCAATCTGTATGTGGCTCCAGACCTCGGTCCAGCGCGGCTCGTCGTCGCCGCGCAGCGCGTCGCGGAACGAGTTCACGCTGGCCTGGTAGTTGTGCTGCGCAAAGAGCAGTTCGCCAATGCGGTAGTTGGCCAGCGAACTTTGCGAGTTGGCCTTCAGCGCCTCCTGGTACTCGGCCAGCGCGCCGGTCTGGTCGCCCTGCGCCACCAGTTGCTGCCCCTTGAGAATCGCAACGCGCACCTGCAAATCCGGCGTGGTCTTCAACACCCAATTCTGCGGATCGATGCTGATCCGCCGCGGCCGCCCAAAGGTGTCCATCACAAATTGCGTATCCGTACCCACAATTTCGATCCGTTTTGTCTCCGTCTTGCCGTCGGTCTCCACGCGCAACTCCACCGGCATGTTGAACAGGTCCAGATCCTGGCCAATGTCGCCGACCGTCCGGAAGCCCTTGTTGTTGCCCAACCGGTAGACGGCGTATTTGTTGTTGAATTGCGGCGCCCCGGTGCCGTCCACCCACTGAGCAAAGAACGGCGTCAACTGCTGCCCGCTCACCTCCGCGGCCACCTTCTCAAAATCCGCAGACCGCATCGAGCTATCCGTGTACTGGCTCAGCGCGCCCTTCAACGTGGCCAGAAAAGCCTTGTCGCCAATCTCCCAGCGCAGCATGTGAAAGATCATCGCGCCTTTTTCCAGCGTCATCGATTGAAACTCCGG
>Ga0302320_10025306_pt1 | contig 11548 bp, 9 predicted proteins | sample Bog_T0_3_FD_202130 | JGI IMG/M metagenome (GOLD analysis project Ga0302320, IMG submission 202130) | Peat permafrost microbial communities from Stordalen Mire near Abisko, Sweden - Bog_T0_3 | ecosystem: Environmental > Terrestrial > Soil > Wetlands > Peat | place: Sweden: Abisko, Stordalen Mire... | reverse complement strand
ACGCTCGTGCTCCTCCTCGCCGGCCTGGCCTGGACGCGCCTGCCCGACAAGCACGCCTGGCAGGTGGCGCTCACCCTGCTCATCCCCGTGCTGCTGGCCATCTGCGCGCTGGAGCTTCAGGCCGGCACGGTGCGCAAGCTCGCCACGGACGACGGCCGCCGCGTCAAGCTGGTCTGGGGCGCGGTCAGCCTCCTCGTCTGGGTCGCCGCCGGCGCGCTGGCCTGGGCGCTGCTCGACTGGTGCGACGACCAGATCCCGCTCCTCGCCGGCTACTTCAACTCCAAAGGCACAGCCCGCGCGCGGGCCACCGTCTTTACCTACGAACACATCTCGCTCTGGCTTGTGCGCCTCGAGTGGATTCTCCGCTGGGTCGTGGTGCCGGCCAAGCTGATTCCTTACGCAGCAGCCTCCACGCAATGGGGCTGGCGTCTGCCCTGGCGCAGGGTTTTCCGCTTCCTCTTCAATTGGCGCTGGTGGCTGGGCGTGGCCGTGGCCGCATTCCTCGGCGTCTGGCTGCCCGCCCATCTCTTCAACGCGCTGCCGAAGGGCTCCGTCGCCGCGCAGGAGTGGGCCGTCGCCTGGAAGCTGACCCTGGCGTATCTGCTCGCGGTAGGCAGTTGGGTGCTGCTGCTGGGCTGGTGGGCCACGCTCTTTGATCCGCGCAAATCACCGCCGGCTGAAGAAGTGCTGGTTCCCGTCCTGACCTCCACCGGCCCGTCCAACGGCGACCTGAGAGCCAGAGCAGAGATCCCGCAAGAGGATGTAGACAAGTGAGGCGTACTCTTCAAAAGCCTTTGCGCTACGCAGGGACATTTTGCGTCCTTGCATTTCTAGCGTGCGGCTTCTCGGCATTGGCCCAGAGTATGTCCGTGTCAATTCCATCCATCCACCTCACAGCAAAAGAACGAATCGTCGGCTTTGAGATTCACATCCAGTCCGGCATGATTGCGCAGCTTCCAAAGGTACCGCGTGGCTGGGGAATTTCAATCGACAACGATCCATCGTGGATGACCAGCATGAAGGGCAACCTCGCGGTCGGTTCGGCTGCTCTATCCCCCGATTTCTTCCATGACTTTGTGGTGGTTGAGCAGGAAGCTCCCCCGTTCAATCTTCCGCTCGAAATATCCGGAACGGTGCTTGTGACAGAAGACTTCGTCACACAGCGCACAATCAACCTGGAAATGAAGGATTTCCACCTGAGGCGTGTAGGAATGTACAAAGCCCCTGCGAGCGAATAGCGAGCTTGCGCCCCGCCGCAGGTGGTTTACGGAAGCGGCTTCAGCTTCTCGCGCACATCCGGAGCGCTCTTCGAATTCGGTGACAGCGTCAGAAACTTCTCGTACGCATCCTTGGCCTCGGCTTTCCTTTGCAGGTTCAGATACGCGTCTCCCAGGTTCAAGTACGCCACAGCCCGCTTCGGGTCCAGCGCGATCGCCTGCAGAAACCACTTCGCCGCATCGTCGTACCGGGCCATCCGAAAGTAGGCAAACCCGGCGTTGTTGGCGTAGAGAGCGGTCCCCGGCTGCATGCTGGAAGCCTTGGTGAACTTGGCCGCGGCATCCGCGTAGCGCTTTTCCTTGTAGAGCCGCATCCCCTCGTCGTTGTCGCCCGAGGCCGTCTCCACCGGCGCTTTCGCCGGCGCACTCGGCGGCGCAACCGTGCCGGCCGCCGCCGGAGCTGTCGTCGGGGCCTGCGCGTTTTGCGTCAGCTTGGCCTGCGCGGTGGCAAGCTGCTGCTGCAACTCCGCGTTCTTCTGCTCTTCCTCGCGCATCTGGCTGCGCAGCGTCTCCAACTCCGCGTTCATCTTGATTCCCTGGTCGCTCAACTGCGTCGAGTCGCTGTTCAGGAATTCGGTCTCATGGTTCAAGCTGAAGATGAAGTCGCCACCCTCGGAGCCGGGCAGGTTACCGAAAGACGGCGTCTGCTGCGACAGAGCCGAGACCGCCGGCGCAACGTAGGCAGCCAGCTCGGTCGCTGTGATGACGCCATCTCCGTTCAAATCGGCGCGCCCATCCAGCCCTTGCAGCAGCGTCCAGGTAAACACCGAGTGCCCGTTGGGCCCATTGTCGGCCACCTGCTGGTCGGCCCCGCCGGCCGTGAACATCTCGCGCGCCTCTCGGCGGGTAATCTCGTTCAGATAGTTTTGCGACGACGCCTGCGCGCCGCCCCGTGTCAGGCCCAGGCCGCTGTAGCAGGAGTCCATCACAAACAGCACATGCTTGGCCGGAATCGCCTCCGAAATATCCTGGAAGTTGGTCATCGAGATGGCCGTGCCTTCGAAATCCGTCAGGTCCGCGTCTACCGGGATAATGTAGCCCAAGTCGCGTCCCGAGGCCAGCTTGCGCGTCGCCCCGTGCCCCGCATAAAACACAAACACGCGGTCCTCGCGCTGCACCAGCGTCGGGTCGCCCAGCTTGTCGCCCAGCAGCGACAGAATGTTCTGCCGCGTGGCATCGCCGTTCAGCAGCGTGAAAACATGGTCGGGCTTGAAGTTGTACTTCTGAACCAGCAGGTCCTTCACGCCCTGCGCATCGCGCGCCGCATATTGCAGCTTCTGCCAGTTCAGGTAGTCGTCGATGCCGATGATCGCCGCCCAGCTCTCGCGATACGGCTGCACTGCCGCCGGCGCGGCAGCCGCTTCGGCCTGTTCGCCGCGCGACTCGGCCGGCCCAAAATCCGTCCCGTTCCAACTGACAAACTTGTACCCCTCGGCCTGCAGCTTCTCAATCACCACCGGCAGCGCTTCCAGGCCCACCTTGTGAATGTCGTGGAAGAGAATAATGCCCCGCTGCTCCTTCTCCACTTCGCCGATCACCCGCTGCGCCACCGAGTTTGGAACCGGATCGGCCCAGTCCTCCGAGTCCACATTCCAGATCACCGTCTTCATCTTGTCGGTCTGAATCTCGTTCAGGATGCCGGCGTTGGCCGCCCCATACGGCGGGCGGAACAGAACCGGCGGCGTCTTCATCACGTCGGTCAAAATCGCGCTGGTGTAGTCGATCTCCTTGGTGAGAGCGGCCTGGTCGAGCTTGGGCAGTACCGGATGCGTATACGTGTGGTTGCCGATGGTCGACCCCGACTCCAGAATCCGGTGGCTCACCTCGGCCGTCGGCCGCAGCGTCACTTCATTCTTGTCGTTGTCGGTGCCCACATTCTGGCCGATCTCGAAGAAGACCGCGTGCAGGCCGTACTTCTTCAGGATGGCCAGCACCTGGTCCGAGTAGCGGGGATGGGGACCGTCGTCGAAGGTCAGCGCAACGGTCTTCAGCGGCATCTCGGAGCCGGTAATCTCCAGCTTGCTCCTGGCCTCTGCGCCCCCGCGCGACTCGGCCTCCGGAAGCTTCGAATCCGACTCCCGCAGAATCTCCTCGCGGTTGTACTTCGTCTTCAGAAAAGCGACGTAGCGCTCCCACGCCTCGCGGTGAATCTCCATGCCGCGCGGCTGCATTCCGGAGAGAATCTGCGCGGTCTCGGCCTGGTAGAGCCTGTGGATCTTCTCGATCGCCGCTGTATCTTCGGCAATCCGCCGCCGCAGCGCCGCGCTGGGCACCTCCTGCGCAGGAATGCTGGCCAGCCCATCCATCAGATCGCGAAAGGCCAGCTTGTCCGCATCGCGGAACACGGTATTGCTTTCCAGGCGCGTCAGAAAGGCCGCGGTGCGCGAGGCGTCCGACTTGCCCAGGTCGGCGCGCAGGTCCTGCTCCAGTTTTTCGATGCGCTCGCCGTTCTCCTCGAAGTGAATCCAGGCCGCCGTGCGCACCCGCGCGCGGTTCCCCTCGTCCAGGGCGGCGGAGCCGTCCATCAGCACAATCACCTTGCGATAGCCGGCCACAATGTCGTCCATGGTGGCGGCAACCGTGGTGGAACTATGCGGCGCCGGGGCCGGCTGAGGAGCTTGACCCCAGAGCGATCCCGCCACCAGTGCGGCGAAGATCGGCAAACATTGGATACGCATGAGAGCACCTTGCAGAAAGGGAATCTTTGCTATCAGGGTACTCCATCGCCCCAGGCAACGCCGCGCCGGGAATTCGCCCGAGCTTCTATCCACGGTGCATCGTGGCATCGCTCAAAAGAAGCGCCCCGGACGCAGTGGCGTCCAGGGCGCAGGGGGAGCACACATCCTTTCTTAGAAGATGCGTCTCCCTGAGTTGACCAGGGCTTTGAGGTCGAACTTGATGCCCGCGTTGAGACCCTGCTTGTTGTAGTTGTAGTCGTCGCCGGCCACAACGTGGGTATAGAAGCCGAAGGCGGTAATGGTCGGCGTTAGCTGGTAGGAGAGGTGCGAGTAAATGCGCTTGCCGGTACCATACGTGTCGCCGTTGAGAGTAAAACCAACCACGGTCAGGAAGCGATCGTCGGTATAGATGCCGTAGCGCGGGTCGATGGAGGCGTATCCGACATCGCCGCTTACCGGGCCCGCCTTCTTGGCGGTGGAGAGGGAGAAGCCGTTTCCGGATGCAAAGTCGAACCCGTTGACGGTAATATCGTTCAGCCGCTGGTAGAGTTCCACATGGAAATTGTCCACCGCCTTAAGCTCGGGGACCTTGACCGTAGCCGCTTCGCGCAGGGTGTCCGTGCCAATCAGCCAGTTGTATTCGCCCGAGAGAGCGAGACGGTCGTGCATCATCTTCTTCTTGGCGGCCACCTGGCGATAGTTGGACTGGCTCAGACGGTTGCCGCGCGCAAAGAAGTTGGGCGTCGTGATGTCGCCTAGGTAAGCGCTGGTGAAGCTGATTTCGTCTACGCCCAAGTGCTTCGCGTCGCGAAGACGAACGCGCTCTCCGGCGATGAAGCCGTCGTCGTCGAAGCTCGTGATCTCGCTGCTGACGCCACGCTCAATCGGAATGGAACCGAATTCGACGGTCAACTGCTTGATCGGCGTCGCGCTGCCGTAGAGGTCGCGCATGTAAAAATTCCAGCCATTGCCATCGAAGTTGTACGGTTTGGTGCCGGCTTGGACGGCCGCCATGACCGCGGCCAGCTCGGCGGGGGTGAATTTGGCGGTAGATAAGCCTGCGTAGTAGCTGAATCGGTGTCCGCAGTAATCTGCAAATCCCCAATTGAAGAAGCGGCCCGATTCGGCGCGAAAGCCTATGAAGTAGCGGTCCTGCTTGTCGATCTTGATGCGGCCCGAGAGCGCTGTGCGCTGCTGGCCGTTGTCAAAAAGATCGGCGCCGTTTTGGTCGTATGACCTGCGATAGCGCTGTGACTCGGACATTTCGGTCAGGTCGAGCCAGCGGTCGGTGAGCGCTTTCTCTTTCGTTGCGGGCGCGGGCGCAGCCGGCGGTTTCACCAGGGGAGAGGACGCCGGGGGCGCAGACTCGTCGTAGGGGGCCGCGTATGCCAGTTGCTGTGCGAGGAAGAATTGCGGCGCAAGCGCCAGAGCCAAGGTGTAGAGAAGCGTTGAATGTTTGATGGGGGACCTTTCCAGCGACCAGCGCCTGGAAAGAGGCAAGTGACCTCTTCGTTCATGCACTATCGGCATAAGAAGGTAATCCGGATAACCTGGTTTGGCGGGTAGGTGGTCCGGTCATGAGAATCGCAGAGGCGGGTGGCCCCAATCCCGGCAACAGTTCCCCCCCGGCGAGGGTGCCACCGGTCTCTCGCTTTTTGGGGACTGGTGCGGAATGCCTCCGCCTCAAAAAACCCGCCCGTTTGCAGATAATTTCCAGTCATTTGGAGCACAATCGGCTCATAGCCTCGTTCTCCATCGGCCCAGCCCAGCGCGAAACCAGCGTCCACGCCTCGATCGGCCCTGCGGAAAACCGCTCGCAAGTCTCACAATTTCCGCTAACCACCTTATTTTCTTACATCTGCACTTAAACAAAGGCGATTCAAATACTTACGGCGGCCCCCCCAGGCCTATCCCGCTGAAAACCAAGAGACTTGCTTACAGGGATAGGGGGATAGGGGGTCACCCTCACGCCATTACTCTTTCCCCTGCCCCATCCGCCACGCCTTGATGAACTTCCAGTGGATGTACACGGAATGGTTGATGTGCAAAATCAACCCCTCTCGCCCATCCAGGAAGCCCAGCCGGAAAAAGTAGTTGTAAAGAAACGTCGCCGCCGGATTCGCCACCGTGTTCCACAGGAACGCCGCCCACCCCCTGCTGGTCCGCCCCCTGGCCGCCAGCAGTTGCGCAATCTCGCTGCTGTAGCGCTCCATGTGCTCCAGGTAAATGCTCATCGTCGGATAGGCGTAGTGCAGCATATCGCCCTTCAGTGTCCCCCGCCGCCCCGTAAACTGCGGAGTCGAGTGCGGACCCACCCCCTCGCTCAGCCGCGCCGCGCCGCGCTTGAACAGCCGCAGCTTGTGGTCCGGATAGAAACCTCCGTGCCGCATCCAGCGCCCGTAGTAAAGGTTCAGCCGTGGAATCCAGTACGCGTCGAACTTGGGCTCTCCCGCCAGCAATTGGCGAATCTCCGCCTGTAGTTCGGGCGTGAGGACTTCGTCGGCATCGAGGAGCAGAATCCAGTCGGAGGTACAGAGGTCGAGCGCAACGTTTTTCTGTTCGCCATGGCCGCCGAAGGCGTGATAGCTGGTTTTTGCGCCGAAGGACTGGGCGATTTCCAGCGTTCGATCCTTGGAGCCGGAGTCGACAACGACAATCTCGTCGGCCCAGCGAACGGACTCGAGCGTACGAGGCAGGTTCGCCTCCTCGTTCATGGCAATCATGGCAACCGACAGCGTCTTACGCATCGATGGAAGAATAAACCAGGCAACCGCGGTGCGGCAGACTTCACTTCGCGCCAACGGCGCTAGCGTCCTCAGCGGACAGCCGCAAGCGCCGCATCCGGCAAACCAGACCGCAGCCACGCCAGCACCTGTCCCCGCCCAAAGCGGTCCAGCAGCCGCTGCGCATACCACGCCGCCGCGCGATGTGCCGCTTCCGACTGCGCCTCGCTCCCTGCGTGGGCGAGCGCCCGATCGAGCTGGTCGAGCGGAAGGCTCGGCCGCGCGCCCTTCTCCCCGGACCGCGCATCGGCCCAGGCCTCCACCAGCCCCTCGCGCAGCCACAGCGGCGTCGCGGGCCCGGCCTGCGCCTCAACCAGCGCATGCAGGAACTCATGCCGCAGTACGGGGACCAGCAGCTTGCGCGCCGCCAGCGTCGAGAGCGGCTGCACGCCGATCCAGTTGCCCTCGGTGAATGCCGCAACCCATCCCGGCGCCAGCGTCCCGTCCCGAAACGCCGTCGTCGAGCGGAAGCTGCGCACCGTAATGGCGCCCGCCGGCTTCAGCCCTGACCGCGCCTCGGCTTCCGCCAGCGCCTGGCTCAGCCCCGGCAGGGAAGCCGCATCGCCGCCCGCCAGCGTCTCCAGCGCAAACCCCTGCCCTTTGAGCGTCTGCCACTCCAGCCCGCTCGCCTCGTCGGCGGCATTTGCACCGGGGAAGTATTGGGCAAGAATCTGCTCGCCATCGCGGCCGGCGGCGCCCATGGTTGCCGCACCCGCCTGGCACAGCCCTACCCCATGCCCCGACCCGCGCCCATGAAAGAAAAACTTGTCCCCCTGCGCCGAGACCTCGAACCAATTGCTGAGGATCTTGTTCCAGCCCAGCGCGCGCCCCACAGCCAGCCGGAAATCCTCCGCCGGCACCTCGCTCGCGCCAACCTTCAGCGTCACCGCTCGACCCGATTCGCCCCGCCGCGCCACGGAGAGCGACTTCCAGCCAGGGCGAACGAGGCCGGCGGAGGCCAGCGCTGCGGTCAGGTCGGCAAGGGAGAGGCTGGTGGACCACTCGCGCGCGCCGCCCGCCGCGCAGTAGGGATCGACGCGGGAAGCCAGCCACGGCATCGACCGTCGCGCTGCCTCGGTCCGGTCCGTACCCGGCCACGCCTCTTCGGGCGACACGGTTCTGCCGCCGCAGTTCTGGTGAAACCAGGCCTGCGCACGCTGGCCATGGAACCACAGCGTCTCTCCGGCGGTGGCCAGCGTCGCCGCGTGCGCAGCCGCCCGATTCCCCCCGCCACCCCAGTGCAGAAGCTGGCAGTGCGTCGAGTCGCACAGGTCGTAATCGCCGTGGCCATGCGCCTGGTGCAGCGCAAACGACCGCACCACAATCGCCAGCGCCTTCAAGGACTCGGCGGTGTCAGCGGGGCCGCTTTCGCTGGCCACCACCCGCTCGACATAGGACTCGACGGGCAGCGTGACACTCAGCACCAGCTCGCCGTTCCGCGCCGTAAACCGCACCGGGTTCCGCAGCGTCAGCAACTCCCCGTGAGCGACCAGCGTGACCGGACCCGCAATCTCGACGGCTACAGCAGCCAGAGTCTTGCCCACATCAAGCCGGTTTCCCGCGGCGCGAATCTCCGTGGCTTGCCTAAGCGGTGCCGATGCGCAAGCATCCACGGCCTTGCAGGTCCGCAAGTTTGCCGGCCCCTCGGCCGCCGGAGCAACCGTCAGGGCCTTGTCGTGCCAAAGCGTCCACAAGCCCACGCGCAGCAATCCAGGCTGATGTGCCGCGGCGCCCTGTCCATAAGCCACCCCGCCCAGGCTGGCCAGCAAGAGTGCCACGCACCCAGCTCTCCTCATGGCCGCTCCCGCCTGAGCGGCGAGTGCGCCAGCACCTCACCTGCAATCCTGGCCGCATCGGCCCCGTGCCCCGTAGGCAGGTACACAACTACCACAACCTGCGAGTGCGTCGCGGGAACCAGTCCTGCAAACCAGCCGTGGGTAGGCGTTCCGCCTCCCAGGTTCGCTGTGCCGGTTTTTCCGGCCACCGAGACGCCGCTCAACGATGCCGAAGCGGCGATGCCGAAGCTGGCCGAGTCCGTCAGGCCGGCCTGGACTACCTGCGCGGCGGCAGAGTCCGGATGGGCGTCGAGCTGCAAGCCAAGCCAGCGGTAGGCCGAGGCCAGTTCGAGCGGCGTCACGCGAATGCCGTCGACGCCGAGCAGAGCCAGACTGGTCTCGTCCGGCGTGTGCGGATCACGGAAGGTTGCCGTGGCCTCGTTGGGAGAGAGGCCGGTCTGGCCCAGCAGCCCGGTCGGCGCTAGGAGGGCACGCAGTTCACCCGGCCCCAGCGTTTGAGCTACCGCGGCGAAGTAGGTATTGCACGACCACGCCAGGGCCAGCCGCGCGTCCATGGGGTTGGATTGCGGATGGGAGCAGGCCAACGACCGGCCACCGAAGCGCAGGCTGCGGTTGCAGGCGATGCGGCGCGAAGGGGTCCAGCGGCCGGAGGCCACCAGGCCATAGAGCGCGAGCGGCTTGAGTGTGGAGCCGGGAGCGGCCAGGGTGCGGGCGGCTTCGCCGAGGCGGCTGGCGGCGAGCACATGTCCGGAAGCCATGTCGAGCACCACAATGCGCGCATCCGGGGCCGACCGGGCTGCCGCGCCAACGGCAGCGGCCCAGATGGACTTCGTCTCCGCGCCGCCACGGCAAGCTCCCGCCAGCAGGACCAACCCGAACGCCATCGATACGCCGCGCACACAAAGAGTATCCAACATCCGAGCATCGAATCCGGAGGATTATCGGTCCCGGCCCCGCCTTTCGCCTCCCGCCCCACAGGCATGGTAGAGTGAGATTCCACGGAGGGTAGTGCGCAATGGCGACGGGGCTGCACATCCCTGGGAACGACGAGACGATCGATCTGCAACAACAGGTGGCGCGCTTGCAGGCGCTGCTTGAGGCTTCGCGCCAGGTTCACTCGACGATCCGCGAAGAAGAGGTTCTGGAGCAGGTGCTGCGCATTGTGGTGCGCGAGCTGGAGATGGCCGGCGCCTCGTTTGCAGACACGGAGCTAGTTTACGGCGATGCGCCCGACGCCAATGCCCCCGGCGTGGCGCGCTATCCGCTGGAGGACCGCGACGGCAAGGCGATGACCGAGCTACTGGTGGCGCCCCCCGACGGCCGCGCCCTCACGCTCTATGAATCGGACTTCATCGAAGGGCTTTCGCTGCAAGCCGCGGTGGCCCTGGAAAACGCCCGCAATCACAAGCGCAACGTGGCCTTCGCCCGCGTGCAACAGGACCTGGATGCGGCCCGCCTCATCCAGCGCTCGCTGCTGCCGCAGACGCTCAAGTCCATCCCCGGCTACTCGCTGGCCTTCCGTTCCGCCACCTGCTACGAGGTGGGCGGCGATTACCTCGACATTGTCGAGATGCCCGACGGTAGCGTGCTGATCGCCGTAGCCGATGTGGCGGGCAAGGGGCTGGCTTCGGCCATCGTCTCCACCAGCTTCCGCTCCGCCTTCCGCGCGATGGCGGTGACCGGCATGCCGCTGGACGAGCTGGCCACGCGCATCAACCAGCACCACTGGGAAGAAGGCGAGGAGTCGCGCCGGCGGTATGTGACGGCGATCTTCATGCGCCTGTTCCCGGAAGAGGGCAAGGTCGAGGTGGTCAACGCCGGCCACAACCCAGGGTTTCTGGTTGAGCCGGGCAAGGCGGCGCACGAGTTCAACGCGGTGGGCACTCCACTGGGGCTGCTGCCGGGCATGAGCTACTCCATCGAACGGCACGAGTTCAGACCCGGCTCACGGCTGCTTTTCTATACCGATGGGCTGACCGAAGTCTTCAAGGGCGACGAGGAATTTGGGTCCGACCGCCTGCTCGACGAATTTTCCAAGTGTCCCAGCCAGAAGGCGGATGGTATCCTCGATGCATTGTGGACCAGCCTGGAAGAGTTCTCGGCCGGCGGCCCGCAGGCTGACGATATGACCGCACTGGCGCTGTGCCGGTGGCGGAGTAACGCGGAGATGCCGGCATGAGCGGATTGAAAACCACGAACGTTGAGGTCCGGCTGCCGTCGCGGATGGGCTTCGAGAAGGTGGCCATGAGCACGGCCGCCTCGGTGGCCAAGCTGATGGGTTTTCGCGAGGACCGGATCGAGGACCTGAAGACCGCCGTGGCCGAGGCCTGCATCAACGCCATCGAGCACGGCAACCGCCTCAATGAGAAACTATCGGTAGGCGTGATTCTCTCCGCCGGGGAAGACTCCCTGGAAGTGAAGGTCATTGACGACGGCAAGGGCATGAAAAACCATCCCTCCAGGCCGGACATCGACCGCAAGATGCACGGAGAAGAAGACCCGCGCGGCATGGGCATGTTCCTGATCCAGGCGCTGGTAGACGAGGCCGAGTGGGTGGCGGGAACAGACGGCAAAAGCAGTTATGTCCGGCTGGTCATCCGACTGGACAAGGAACAGGCATAGTCAAAGCTTTTTTGGAGATCATCGATCGTGCAGAGCGAAACCAAGTCGCATGTTGAGCAGCTTACCTCCCCGGCCGGACACCCGGTCACCGTCCTGCGTTTCGAGGGCGACATTGCCAGCACCTCGAAGGAAGCGGTTCTGGGCGCCTATCAGGCGCTGCCCAAGGCAACGGTCAAGCTCATCCTGCTGGACTTCACCAAGGTGGACTACATCAACTCCAGCGGCATCGCCCTGGTCATCCAACTGCTCATCGAGGCCGCCAACGCCTGACAGAAGGTCGCCGCCTTCGGCCTCTCGGCCCACTTCACCAAGGTGTTCACCATGGTCGGCATCACCAAGTACGCCGGCCTCGTCCCCACCCAGGCCGAGGCACTGGCCGCGCTGTAGAAATA
>Ga0302320_10025305_pt1 | contig 11548 bp, 11 predicted proteins | sample Bog_T0_3_FD_202130 | JGI IMG/M metagenome (GOLD analysis project Ga0302320, IMG submission 202130) | Peat permafrost microbial communities from Stordalen Mire near Abisko, Sweden - Bog_T0_3 | ecosystem: Environmental > Terrestrial > Soil > Wetlands > Peat | place: Sweden: Abisko, Stordalen Mire... | reverse complement strand
ACAATGCCTAAGCGACCGCTAAGACGCTGGCGGCTCCTGCACCCGCACCACGGCCCGGCGCACCAACTGGCCCTGGAAGGTGTAGCCGGGGACGAGGGTTTCCTGAATGAGCGCGTTGGCCGGCGCGGTGTCACCGTTGCCAAGTTGGTGGCGCTGGGAATCGTACGGTTCGCCCGCCGGCACGACGACGGCCACCAGGCCGGCGCGGCGGGCGGCGTCGCGGCAAACGTGTTGGAAGCGGCCGATTTGCTCCGCCACGCCGGGTTTGTCGGATTGGGCGGCGGCCTGGGACAGCGCGTAAATCTGATCCAGAATATGAACGACAATCTGCAACCACTCGGCTTCGCCGCGGCGCAGCTTTTCCGTCTCGAGGCGCAAATGAACACGTTCGGCGTCGTTGGCCTTTTGCAGGAATTCCGTGAATAACTTCGCCTCCGAGGCCATGCTCTCCGCCAGGTCGGTGGCGGTTTTGGCGGTCTTGGCCGCGTTGTCCTGCACGATCTGCCACTGCGAGGTGGCGTTGCTGATTTGCAGGCCCAGTTCGTCCAGCCGCTGAATTTTTGCGGTAATGTCGGCCAGCTTCCCCGCCTGGGCGAGGGCCTGACTGCCGGCGTTCCGCACCAGAAACGGGGTGAGGAACACGCCCGCGCCGCACGCGGCGCAGAGGATCAATCCGGCGGCTTCCCACCAGAGCAGCGGCCGGTGGGCGCCCTGGTACAAGATCACGCCCAACCCGAAAAACAGCGCGTCCACCAGCAGGAATGGCCAGAACGCGGGGCCTTTGGCAGCAGTCGTCATCGGGCAAGGTTAGAATGAAAAACGAAAGTGCAAAGCGCAATTTTGAGAATTAAACGGACGGCAATGTCTCATTTGCGAACAGTGCGCCGGGCGGGGGGGCAAAAGTGGCAGCGGCGTCTCGCCGCTGTTCCCGCGAGCCGAGGAGGCGGGACGCGTCTGCCACTTTAAAGGCACAATTGACATGGCAGGGGATTTGCTATATAAAGGCAAGCGCGAATGGCGTTCCATTATGCGGTAGTTTGTTGTTGGATCGTTTCATGAAGATTTATTTGCCACAGCGGGGATGGAGCAGGGCGCGGCTGCGCGCTTTTACGCTCGCCGAAGTGGTGATGGCGACCGCCATTGCCGCCCTGTTTTGCACGGCCATCGTGCAGTGCTACATGATCGGGTCGCGGCGGGCGCAGTATGCCGCCTGTTCCTTCGCCGCCAACATGCAAGCCATGAAGAAGATCGAGCAAGTCATCTTCGCCAATTGGATTCCCAGTTACGGCACCACCAACATATTTAATCCCGCCTTGACCAATATTAATCAGGACAATCTCGAGATGCCGGTGGCGAACACCAATCTCATCACTTGCACCAATTATACGACCGTCACCCAGCTTTCCACCAATCCGCCCTACCTGATGATCCGGGTGGATTGTGTGTGGGGATTCAACGGCTTGGGGACCTATACCAATACCGTCGCGGTTTTGCGCGGTCCAAACCTGTGAGACTAAAACTTGCCTCCAGCAAACGGATCGTCCGGGGCGCCGCCTTTACTTTCGCCGAAGCGCTGATTGCGCTGACGACGCTGGTGCTGGTGTTGACCGCCATGATCTCGCTCAACTTGTGGGGCCTGTCCATGACACAGCGCGCCTCGATCTGGCTCCTGTCCGCGGACGATGCGCGGCGGTCCATGGAAATGCTCCACGAAGATGTCCGCACCGCCAGCACGATCTTTGTGGGCTCGGGCAATTTGAGCGGTTTTACCAATGCCAACCTTAGCAATATCCAGGCCGGCAATGCCATGATGCTCTACGGCAGCACCAACACCAATAGCTGGGTTCTCTATTACTTCGACTCCCCCAGCAGCACGCTCTACCGTACCAACTGGGATGGCACCTCTGTCGGGGACTTTCGCGTGGTCTCGGCCAATCCCATCACCAACGACAACTACATTTTCACGATGCAGGATTACCTGGGAAATACGCTCAGCAACGCCACCCCATATCCGGTGATCTCCGTCTATCTTTCCTTCACCAAACTGCAGAATCCGCAAATCGAAATTGAGCCCGGAAGCCCGGTGGATTTTTACCAGATCAATTCGAAAATCGCACCGCGCATGAGACCATGAAGCTTATAATCCCTTCCACAAATTCTTCCCGGCAGCGCGGCGGCTGGGCGCTGATGATTGTCATGATGCTGGGCATGGGCGCCATCCTCGTGGCGGGCACCGTGGTAAAATGGTCCGATGTCTCCGGCGACATCACCGCCCGCAACAACGAATACTATGCCACCACCTATGCGGCCGAGGGCGCGACCGAGAAGGTTCTTTCGGCGATCGTTTCCGATTACGAGAATTACGGCGAGCCCATCGTCTATTCCCGGCTTTCGACCTATTCCAATTACTACCCGACCAGCGCGGACAACGCCTACTGGGCCAATTACACGTTCAGCGCCTCGGCTGGACTAACCAATCTCGTGTCCATCAACCGCATCAATCCGACCAATATTGTGTTGCTGGGGCCGCCGTATGCGGGATTGTACATGCTGGCGGCCACTTACGAGATCTGTTCCACGGCCATGAACACGACGACCGACTTTCATATTAACGCCTGCATCGGCCAGCAGGTGAATCTTGGCACCATTCCCATTTTCCAGTTTGCCATTTTCTTCGAGAACACGATGGAAATTGATCCTGGCGCCAACATGACGGTCAATGGATTTGTGCATGGCAATAACAACGTGTTCATGGATACGAGTGCGACCCTGGTTTTCTCCAACGACGTTTCCGCCTCCGGCACCATCACCATTGGCGAGAATCCGCTGGACCCCTCCTCGCGCGGCACACCCAACAATCCGACGTTTGACGGCTACCATCTGAGCAGCGTCGATCCCTTAATCCTTCCCGTGGGCACGAATTCATCCGGATCCATCACCAATAGCGGGCAGAACGTCTATGCCATCCTGCAAATCCCTCCTGCGGGCCTCTCTCCGACGTCGCAGACGGGCAGCAATTATCTCTACAACCGCGCGGACATGATCGTCCTGATTTCCAACAACAGCGTGACGGTTACCAGCGGAGTCACGGTGGACAACCAGGGGACGATCATCTCGAATTCGGCTTGGAACCTCTGGCTCAATACCAACTCCAGCGCCCAGTTTTACGACCAGCGCCAGGGCATCACCATTCAGACAGCGGACCTCGACGTCGGGATGCTGAGGGCCTGGAGCGCCACCAACACCACGTTGCGCACTGCCTTGGGAGGCCGGGATCTGGATTCGGTCTATATCGCCGATGAGCGGGCCAACAGCAACGCGGTGATCACGACCAACATCAGTTATTCGACCAACTTGGTGGCCACCAATACCAGCCCGTTTCTCAGCTACCCGGGAAGCGGCACATACGTCCCTCCCGTCACTACGAATTGGGTCCTCACGACCAACTCTGCCCGTCCTGCCGGCGGCACTTACCTGGGCAACGTCACCTCCAACACTTCTCCGACCCGATACATTTATGAGCTGATCACCGGCTACAGTTACGAACTGATCACCGGGATCGTTACCAACACCAGCTATTCCACCAATTACAGTATCGTCTCCCAGGCCGGAATCGTCATCACCAACGGCGCGACCTTGCCGACCCTCGGACTGGCGGTGGTCACGCCTGATCCGGCGTACATTGTGGGAAACTTCAACGTCTCGACTAATGGCACACCCGTCAACCTCGGCACATTCAACACGTCCCAAACCTATCCGGCTGCGGTGTACGCAGATGCCATCACCATCCTGTCCAGCCGATGGAATCCGCTCAATAGCGCCCTCACCATCGCCAGCAGGGTGGCCACCAACGATACCGTCAACGCCGCCTTCCTGACCGGCAACGTTCCCTCCAACGGCTCCTACTACAGTGGCGGGGTTGAGAATTTCCCGCGGTTCCTGGAGAACTGGAGCGGCTATACCTTTACGTACAACGGCTCCATGGTCTGCATGTTCAACAGCCAGATTGCCACCGCACCCTGGCCCGGCACCGGTACGGTCTATAATCCGCCCACGCGCAATTGGGCCTACGACCTCAATTTCAATAATGCGCTCAAACAACCGCCGCTGACGCCGCACGTCATTTCGGTCAACCGCGCGGCTTGGACCTTTCTTAACGCCAACACGACGGCTTTTTGAGTCCATGAGATTCGCATTGATCTTAATGGCATCCACGATGATGGCCCTCGCGGTTGCGGCTCAGGCGCCTTTCCACGCCTACGACACCTATGAGAACCTGATCGAGACCGGAAAAGTCCATAACCTGGTGGTGGACTTTGGGACCGAACGGTTGACCGTCCGCGTGCCCCGTGCCTATTCCGCCACGTTGGACAAGGAAGACCAGTCCGTCACGTTCAAGGAGGACACCGGGAGTATTGCCATCACCATGCTGGTGACGACCAATTCGCCGGGGGTGCTGCCGAACGACGGCGCTTTGCGCACCATGGCGCTGGCCATAGATCCGAACGAGAGCTTTTTGCAGGCGGGCTCCTGCGCCACCGGTTACAAGCCGGCCCGGTACGTGGATTCGATTCACGCCATCGATCCGTATCACCTGATTAGAACCCGCCACGCCTACGTGTCCTGCCCGGATGGATTGGTCGAGTTCGTTTATTCGGCCAAGAACGAAGCTTTCGACAAAGGGCGGGTGGTGTTCAATCTCTTTGTATCCTCGTTCCGTCTCGAGAAACTGGTCCAGCAGAAGCCGGCGCGATGATGAAACCACCCTTGCCTTCGGGCGCCGCCAAGGTTATTAACTACCCATGACTTTTCCGCAACTGAGCAAAGCCAAGAAGCGCAGTCAAATTCTCGCCATTGACCTTGGCAGCCGCACCACGAAGGCCGTCTTGCTGGATCGCAGACAGGATTCGTTCGCCCTGAGCAAATACTCGATCACGGATGCGCCGACTTACGAGAAGGGAATTCCGCAGGGACTGTTGACCGAGCATCTCCGCGGCATCGTTGACGCCATGGGCTCCAAGACCCGGCAGGTCACGCTGGCCGTGGGTGCGGAGGACTCGGTGCTGCGCAGCACGGAGATGCCCCTTCTGCCGCTCAACGACATGCGTCAGATGCTCAAGTTCAACGCCAAGAGCTATCTGCAGCAGGATTTGCGTGATTATGTTTTTGACTGCTACATCGTACCGCCGTCCGGCAAGGTCGCGAATGAACCGGGCAAGCCCGCCTCGAAGTACAAGGTGTGGGTCGGTGGCGCGCGGCGGGAATGGTTGACCAATCTCGAAGGCGCGGTCAAGAGCGCCGGGCTGGCGGCCGACCAGGTGACCTTGGCGGTCCTCGGTCCGATCAATGCTTTGGAACTGGCCGAGCCGGAGACTTTCGCCAAGCAAGTGGTCGCGCTGGTGGATTTGGGATTTCGCACCAGCACCATCAGCATCCTCGACTGCGGCGATTTGTGCCTCAACCGCACGGTGGAAATTGGCGGTGACAAACTGACAGCCGGACTTTCCGAAGCGATGAGCATCAGCTACGCCGAGGCGGAAGGCATCAAGATCGGCATGCCCAAGGAAGTGGAGAACCACTTGATGCCGCTGATTTCGCCGCTTGGACGCGAACTCCGCGCCTCAATCGATTTCTTCGAGCATCAGCGCGAGAAGACGGTGAGCAAAATTTTGATTTCCGGCGGCGCCGCCCGTTCCGAGTTTATCTTGCAACTTCTCCAGGCGGAACTGGCGGTGGTTTGTCAGGCCTGGGCTCCCACCGCGGCGGTGCAAATGGCCCTGGAACCGCAACAGATGGCCGACATTGAGCAGGTGTCCGGACAGCTCGCGGTCGCGCTCGGTGCCGCCACTTCTTCGTTTTAAACCATCCAAGGATTCAGACACGCTCTTGATTCCCGCTTGTTTTCAAGTTGTGACTGACCGTCCTCGGAACGCCGGCCTGTCGCGGCGTCGCCGGCGACGGATTTTACCGTGCGGAAACGCCCTTCCCCCCCGTTAGTCCCGATGCGAAAGCCTACGGAATGAACCCGGTACCGGCGAGGCCCTGCCTCATATTCAATCCGATGGCGCAGGGTGGCAAAGCCAGCCGCTTCCGCTCTCATCCCGATATTCCGCGTGGACAGGTCGTCCTTCTCGCCACTTCCGCGCCGGGTGACGCCCGACGGCTGGCGGCCAAGGCGGTGCGCGACGGTTTTCGCACCATCATCGCCGCGGGCGGCGACGGCACGGTCAATGAAGTCCTGAACGGGATTTGCGACGTGCCCGGAGGGTTGACGGTGGCCCGCCTCGGTTTATTGCCGCTGGGAACGGTCAACGTCTTTGCCCGCGAACTGCGGATGCCCTTGCGCACGGGGCCGGCGTGGAAAGTTCTCGCGGCCGGGCGCGAGCGCAACATTGACCTGGGCGTGGCCAATTTCCAACTGGAAGGCGCACCCTGCCGGCGTTGCTTCATGCAACTGGCCGGGGCCGGACTGGATTCCAGGGCCATTGAGTTGACGGAGTGGAAGATCAAGAAAAAATTTGGGCCGCTGGCCTACCTCCATGCCGGACTGAAGGCGTTGCGCGAAATCAAGCCGGTCATCACCGTCCAGGCGGACCGCTCGTTCGTGGGTGAATGGGTCGCGGTCGGCAACGGCCGTTATTACGGCGCGCCCATCGCGGTTTTTCCGAAGGCGCGGCTGGACGATGGGCTCCTCGATCTTTGTGTCCTGCCCAAAACGGGGTTCGGCACGTTTTTCGGCGCCCTGGCCGGGCTGCCACTCGGGCAGATGCACCGTTTTTGCGGCGCCCAGCAACATGCCGCGTCCACCATCACTTTGACCTCTTCGGGCCACACCATGCTGCAATTGGATGGCGAAAATGTGGGGGAACTGCCCGCGACGCTTTCCATCCAGCCGAAGGCGTTGCGGGTGATTGTGCCGTGAGGCAGGCCTCTCGGCCCGCAAAGGGCGAAACGGCCCTCCGGCGTGGCTGGCGCGAAGTTTCCCAATTTGTTACTTGCTTGCGAGGGCAGGTTGAATCAAATTGGACGGCTTGATTAGATTGGATTTTGAATGAATCATATACGAAACATCGCCATTATCGCGCACGTTGACCACGGGAAGACAACCCTGGTGGATTGCTTGCTGAAACAGTCGGGAACCTTTCGCGCCAACCAGGCCATTTCGCAGGAGGTGCGGATCATGGATTCCATGGACCTGGAGCGGGAGAAAGGCATTACGATCCGCGCCAAAAACGCGGCGTTCAAGTACAAGGATTACGACGTCAACATCGTGGATACGCCGGGGCACGCGGATTTCGGGGGCGAGGTGGAACGCATCATGAACATGATTGACGGCGTTTTGCTGGTGGTGGATGCCACCGACGGTCCGCAGGCGCAAACGCGTTTTGTGCTGCGCAAGGCGCTGGAGGCGGGCGCAAAACCGATCGTCGTGATCAACAAAATTGACCGCGACAACGCCACGCCGCACAAGGTGCTCGACCTGGTGTTTGATTTGTTTGTCTCGCTCCATGCCACGGACGAGCAACTGGATTTTCCGGTGGTGTACGCCAGCGCCAAGGAAGGCTACGCCAAGATTAATTTGAAGGACGAGAGCACGACGATGGAGCCGCTGTTTGATACGATCATCAAACAAATCCCGCCCCCGCGGGCCCACGCCGGCACGGAATTCAAGATGCTGGTGGCGAATCTCGATTACTCGGATTACCTGGGCCGAATCGCGTTTGGTAAAATATATAGCGGCAAGGCCAAGCTGGGCGATACGGCCGTCTGCCTGCACGGGGACGGCCGAAAGACCAGTGGAAAAATCACGGCGCTGTTTCACTTTGAAGGGTTGAAACGGATTGAAATTCCCGAGGCGCACGCCGGGCAGGTCATTGGCGTGGCCGGATTTGAAGATGTGTTCATCGGAGAAACCATCACGGATAACGAAACGCGGTCGCCCCTGCCCTTCGTGCCGATTGATCCGCCCACCATTCAAATGCAGTTTGCCGTCAATGACGGGCCGCTGGCGGGCCTGGACGGAAAGCTCGTGACGGCGCGCCATATCTGGGAGCGATTAAACAAGGAAATCAGAACGAACGTGGCCTTGCGAATTGCGCCGACAGAAGCGCCCAACATCTTTAACGTGGCGGGCCGGGGCGAAATGCAGATTGCGATTTTGGTGGAGCAGATGCGCCGCGAGGGCTACGAGGTGCTGGTGTCCCGGCCGGAGGTGATCTATCACAAGGACGCGGACGGAAAATCGCTGGAGCCGATCGAAAAATTATACCTGGAAATCCCGAAGGAATCCATGGGGCCAATCATGGAGAATCTTTCCGGGCGCAAGGCGGAAATCACCCAGATGGACCACCACGGCAATGACGTGACCATCGAGGCCTTGATTCCGATGCGCGGCTTGATTGGATTTGAAACAGACATGGTGAACACGACGCGCGGACTGGGCGTGATGAGCCATTTGTTCCACGAGTACGGCCCGCATCGCGGCGACATTGTGTCGCGCAAGAACGGTTCCCTCGTCAGCATGGAAGACGGCGAGGCCATGGCCTACGCGCTCAACATGGTGCAGGAACGCGGCCGCCTGATGGTGGTGCCGGGCGAAAAAATCTACAAGGGAATGATCGTGGGCGAAAATGCGCGCGAAAACGACATTCCGGTCAATCCGTGCAAGGCGAAACGGCTGACGAACATGCGTTCGCAGGGCGATGGCAAGGGCATTCAACTGGACCCGCCCTTGAAGATGTCGCTGGAACGCGCCCTGGAATACATCGGGCCGGATGAATACGTCGAAGCGACGCCGCTGAATTTGCGGATGCGAAAGAAGATTCTGGACGAGACCCAACGCCGGCGGGTGGAGCGATCGGGGCAATGAAGACGCCAGGTTACCAGAGCATCGCCGGCTCGGTCTCGGCGCCGCAAGGTTTCCGGGCGGCGGGCGTGTTTTGCGACATCAAACGGCTGGGCACCGGCAAAGGTTCCAACAAGGGCCAAAAACGTGATCTGGCGCTCATCGTGTCCGATGCGCCGGCGACATTCGCCGGAACCTTTACCACCAACCGGATTTGCGCGGCGCCAGTCAAACTTTGCGTGGAACGAATGGCACGGGACACAGCGCGCGCCATTGTGGTCAATTCGGGCAATGCCAACGCCTGCACGGGACAGCAAGGGCGGCGCGACGCGGAGACGATGGCCAGGACAGTGGCGCAGACTTTGAAGGGAGAGGGCGTGACGGCGCACGATGTTCTGGTGGCGTCCACGGGGCGAATCGGCGTGCCTTTGCCGATGACCAATGTCAAACGCGGAATAGTTGACGCAGTCCGCGCTTTGGACCGCGGCGAGGAAGCGGCGAAGCAGACGGTGGAAGCAATAATGACCAGCGATACGCGGCCCAAGGAGATTGCGGTCGAGTTTGTCCTGGGTGGAAAAATGGTGCGGCTGGGCGGCGTATGCAAGGGAGCGGGAATGATCCAGCCCGGGATGAGTCCGACCGGCGCGCGCCCGGCTTTGCGTTCGCTGCACGCCACCATGCTTTGTTTTCTCACGACCGACGCAGCGGTCGGGAAGAAGTTCCTCCAAACGGCTTTGAATGAAGCCGTGGCGAAAAGCTTCAACCGGATTACGGTGGACGGCGACATGAGCACGAACGACACGGTGCTGGTGCTGGCCAACGGCAATGCCGGAAACACTCCGCTAAACGGGAGCGAGAAGGAAGCAATAACTTTTGCCACCGCGCTGGAACATGTCACGCTTGAACTGGCCAAAAAGATTGTGCTGGATGGCGAAGGAGTTTCGCGGTTCGTGACCGTGCGCGTGACGGGCGCCAAGACATTGGCGGACGCGGATGCGGCGTCGCGGGCGGTGGCCAACAGCGCATTGGTGAAAACGAGTTGGTGCGGGGGCGACCCGAATTGGGGCCGGATTTTGTGTGCGCTGGGATATTCGGACGCGGAGATAGTCGAGAATAGAATTGACGTCGGCTACAGCACGCCGGGCGGGCGCGAAGTTTTGTATTCTTTGAAACGTGGCCGCCCGACCGCAGCCACCTTTGACGCACTTTGCAAAATCACGGCGACACCGGCGTTTGACTTGCACATCAACTTAAATTTGGGGAAGAGCGCCGCGTTGATTTATTCGACGGACCTGACGGAAGATTACGTGGATTTCAATAAAGGGGACATTACGGACCCGTCAACGTTGGGGGGATAGAACTCCCCAAAGCACCAAGCACGCCCGATGGGAAGGTTGAATTGGAAATTGGTTGAAAATCGGATCTGCCGGCGGGATATTTAGAGGGTGATAACGACCAAAGTGGACAACCGGAAGCGGGTGATGGTTCCCCAGGCCAGACCGGGAGACGTGTATGGCGTTCAGGAACACCTCGACGGGAGTTTCACGCTCACCGTGAGTAAGACGGTGGAGACGGGCAAGTTGAAATGCCGTGTGGCCAAGGAAAATGGTTTTACTGTAGTCGTCCCGGGCCAGGCGATAGACGAAGGGGCCATTAAGGAGATTCTGACAGATTTTCCATGAAGCATCTGCTGGACGTCAACGTGTTGATCTCCCCACAGGTTTCAGACCAGTATTTGGCGGGCCTGGCGGCAAAGCACGGATTCAAGCTGGCCACATTTGACGAACGCTTGAACCACCCGTCCGCTGAACTTGTTTCCTAGAGTTTGCGGGCCGAACAACCCACTTAAACCATGCACGAATTGAGTGCCAAAGCAGAGGTGTTGATGGAAGCGTTGCCTTATTTGCAACGGTTCCACGGGGGAGTTGTTGTCATCAAGTACGGCGGGAGCTTTATGGATTCGCCCAATCCGGCGGGACGGCTTAACGTGGCGCGGGATGTGGCTTTCCTGGCGGTGGCGGGAATGCGGCCGGTGGTGGTGCATGGCGGCGGCAAGGCGATCACGGCCGCGCTGGCCAAGGCGGGCGTGGCGGCGAAATTTGTGCAAGGCATGAGGGTCACGGATGGCGCGACGGTGAAGGTGGTGGAACAAGTGCTTTCATGGGAGATCAATCCCGACATCGTCAAGACGATTAACGCCCTCGGCGGGAAGGCGCAGGGATTTTCCGGGACCGAGATTTTCACCTGTGCCAAGATGTGGCTGACGGGGGCTGACGGGGAGAAGCTGGACCCTGGTTTGGTGGGAGATGTGACAGCGGTGAATACCGTACCGCTGCACGAGTGCCTCGAACAAGGCCTCACGCCGGTGGTCAGTCCGACGGCGCTGGGGCCGGGCGGGCAGATTTACAATTGCAACGCGGATGTCGCGGCCGGCATGGCGGCGATGGCGTTAAAGGCCGACCGGCTGGTTTTTATGAGTGACGTGCCCGGATTGCTGCGCGATCCGAAGGACCCGAAGACACTCATCTCCAGGCTGTCAGCGGGCGAGGTGGAGGGATTGAAGAAATCGGGCGCAATAGACAAAGGCATGATTCCCAAGGTGGACAGCGCGGTGGCGGCGGCGCGGGCGGGCGTGAAAAAAGTTTCGTTCGTGGACGGGCGCGTCCCTCATTCGGCATTGCTGGAGATTTTCACACAGGAGCC
>Ga0302320_10025303_pt1 | contig 11548 bp, 11 predicted proteins | sample Bog_T0_3_FD_202130 | JGI IMG/M metagenome (GOLD analysis project Ga0302320, IMG submission 202130) | Peat permafrost microbial communities from Stordalen Mire near Abisko, Sweden - Bog_T0_3 | ecosystem: Environmental > Terrestrial > Soil > Wetlands > Peat | place: Sweden: Abisko, Stordalen Mire... | reverse complement strand
CTTTTTATGATCTATTTTTGTTCACACTATATTTTCCTCTCTCTGACATCCTGACGACTTGCGGTTCCCCAGGATGTTCGCCGTGACGGCGCAGAGCGATCTTCGAACGGCCCGGCCACGACCAGGCGCATGGCCAAGCCTCACAGCGGAAGACCGCTTCGCCCGGGTGGTCGAAGCCTCGCCCATCGCACTGGTACTGGCTGGGCGCGACGGCCGCATCGAAATGGTCAATGCCGAAGCCGAACGCATGTTCCGATACCTCCGCCAGGACCTGCTGGGCGAACCGGTGGAACGATTGTTCCCGCCGCGCTTCCGTCACCAGCCGCCCGCACTGCCGGATGCCTTCTTCACCAAAGCCCTGCCGGGTATGCTGCTCGAAAGACAGTCGATGTTTGGGCTGCGCAGCAACAATGACGAATTCGCGGTCGAAATCGCCCTCAACCCAATCGAAATCGACGGCGAACCAATGGTGTTGGCATCGCTCATCGACGTCACCGCCCGCCATAAGCAGCAGCGTGAGCAGGACGAGCAGCGCCGCGAACTGGCCCGTTCCAACGCGGAACTCGAAGAATTTGCCTACGCCGCGTCACACGATCTGAAAGCACCGCTGCGGGCGATCTCGCACCTCGTGCAATGGATCGGTGAGGACATCTCGGCCAGCGCAAGCCCCGAAACGCTGGAAAACCTCAAGCTGCTTCAGGGACGGGTGGTGCGGATGCAGATGCTGCTCGACGGCCTGCTCGCCTATTCCCGCGTCGACCACACCAGTTCGGTCGTTGACACCGTGGATACCGCCGAGATCGTCCATGACATCGCCGACCTGCTGGCACCGCCGCCGGGCTTCAGCGTCGTTTGTGAAGGCACCATGCCGGTGATCCGCACCCATCGCGCCGCCATCCAACTGGTCCTGGAAAACCTGATCGGCAACGCCTTGAAACACCACGACCGGACCGAGGGCCGTGTGACCGTCAGCGGCAAGATCCTGGATGGAACGGCGGAATTCCGGGTCAGCGATGACGGTCCCGGGATACCCACCGAGTTCCATGAGCGGATCTTCGTGATGTTCCAGACCCTGGCAAGCCGCGACGACGTCGAAGCCAGCGGCATTGGCCTGACCATCAAGAAAAAGGTGCAGGCCCACGGCGGTGACATCCGCGTCGAAAGCACCCCGCCGAAACGCGGCTTTCTCGAGGCGATCGGCATGCTCGAACACTATTGGCGCATCATCGAATTCCCGGTCTGACAATCTCTGATTTTACCGCACCCCGTATGGCCGTCGGCGGCAACCGCCGGTAACCTTCCCGCCGGTAACAGGTCGGGACCAGCGGATGCGGCAGATCGAGCGGGACGAACTGGAGCCACTGGCCACGGGTGCCTGGATCCTCGGCACCGGCGGCGGCGGCTCCCCCTATCTCGCCTATCTCAACATGCGCAAACTCTATGCCGAGGGCACAAGCGTCAGCTTGATGGACCCGGCCGACCTCGACGATGACGACCTGGTTGCGGTCGTGTCCAACATGGGCGCCCCCCTCGTCGGGCAGGAACGCCTGTCCGATCCCGCCTTCGCCGCCAAGCCCGTGCGCATGATGGAGCAATACCTCGGCCGCCGTTTTACCGCCGTCATGTCGGTCGAAATCGGCGGCGGCAACGCCTTCCAGCCGCTGCTCGTCGCCGCCATGACCGGCCTGCCCGTGGTCGACGCCGACGCGATGGGCCGAGCGTACCCGGAAGCGCAGATGACCAGCTTCGCCATCGCCGATCTGCCGATGTTCCCCCTCACGCTGGCCGACATCCGCGACAACGAGGTCATCGTCGCCCGCGCCGCCAGCTGGAAATGGATGGAGCGCATCAGCCGCAAAGTCTGCACCGAGGTCGGCTCGATCGCCGCCACCTGCAAAGCCCCGCGCACCGGCGCCGAGGTGAAAGCACACGGCATCCTCTACACCACCACCCAGGCCATCGCGCTCGGCCGCGAGGTGCGCCGCGCCCGCCACGCCCATCAAGACCCGGTCGCCGCCACCCTGGCCGCGGCCGCCGGCAAACTGTTGTTTCGCGGCAAGGTCGCCGACGTGCAGCGCCGAGCGACCGAAGGCTTCCTGCGCGGCAATGCCGTGATGGAGGGCATCGACGACGACCGCGGCGCCCGCTTCGAGGTCGCCTTCCAGAACGAATATGCCATCGCCTGGCGCGACGGCCGCATCATCGTCACCACGCCCGACCTGATCTGCGTGCTCGACAGCGTCTCCGGCGAGGCGATCGGCACCGAAAGCCTGCGCTACGGCCAGCGGGTCAGCGTCATCGCCTTGCCAGCACCGGCAATCCTGCGCACGCCGAAAGGCATCGAACATGTCGGCCCGCGCGCCTTCGGCCACGACACCGATTACGTCTCGGTCTTCGGGGCCCAGCCATGAGGCGCATCGGCATCGACGTCGGCGGCACCAACACCGACGCCGTCCTGATCGACGGCACCAGCGTCATCGCCGCGATCAAGACCACCACCACCGCCGACGTGCTATGCGGCGTGCGCACTGCCCTGGCGCAACTGCTGGCCCAGGGCGATCCCGGCCGCGTCTCCGCCGTCGTCATCGGCACCACCCATTTCACCAACGCGGTGATCGAGCGCCGCGGACTGCAAAAAGTCGGCGCGCTGCGCATCGGCCTCCCCGCCAGCGCCAGCCTGCCGCCCTTCATCGACTGGCCCGATGACCTTTCGTCCATTGTCTGCGGGCAGATCCACATGGTGCAGGGCGGCCACGAATATGACGGCCGCCCGATCGTTCCGCTCGATACCGCCGCCATCCGCGAAGCGGCCCGCCGCATCGCCGATGCCGGCCTGACATCCGTCGGTGTCACCAGCATCTTTTCCCCGCTGACCGCCGAATGCGAACAGGAAGCCGAGCGCATCCTGCGCGAGGAAATGCCCGCCGCCAGCATCACGTTATCGCACGACCTCGGTCGCATCGGCCTGCTGGAACGCGAGAACGTGACGCTGCTAAACGCCTGCCTGCAGGACCTCGCCCGCACCATCGTTGCCGCCTTCACCGACGCCCTGCAAGGCAGTTCGATCGACGCTCCGTTATATCTGACGCAGAACGACGGCACCATCATGCGCGCCGAAACCGCCGCCCGCTTCCCGGTCTGGAGCTTCGCCTCCGGCCCCACCAACAGCATGCGCGGCGCCGCTTTCCTGTCCGGCCTGCAGGACGCTGTCGTCGTCGATGTCGGCGGCACCACAACCGATATCGGCTACCTCAAGGCCGGCTTCCCGCGTGAAGCCAACGCTGCGGTCGAAGTCGGCGGCGTCCGCACCCTGTTCCGCATGCCCGACCTGCTGTCGATCGGTCTGGGCGGCGGCACCGAGATCAACGGCGGGAGCATCGGCCCGCACAGCGTCGGGTTCCGACTGCTGGAAAAGGCGCTGGTGTTCGGCGGCGACACGCTCACCGCGACCGATATCGCTGTCGCGGCGGGTCGGATCGACCTCGGCGAACGCGGCCGTGTTGCCGGCCTTTCCCCCGCTTTGGTGGCCAGCACCCTGGCGCGCACCAGCGAAATGATCGCCGAAGCCGTCGACCGCATGAAAACCGAAGCCGGCGACGTGAAACTTCTCGCTGTCGGCGGCGGCAGCTTCCTCATCCCCGACCACCTCGCAGGCTGCAGTGAGGTCATCCGCGTCCCGCACCACGCCGTCGCCAACGCCGTCGGCGCCGCCATCGCCCAAGTCAGCGGCGAGGTCGACCAGATTTTTTCCAATGTCACCCGCGACCAGGCCGTAACGGCCGCGCAACGGGAAGCCGAAAACCGCGCCGTCGACGCCGGTGCGATCCGCAAAAACCTGAAACTTGTCGAGCTGGAGGACATCCCCTTGTCCTACCTGCCCGGCGACGCCCGCCGCATCCGCGTCCGCATGGTCGGCGACATCGGTGGGCATTGACTTCGTAACGCAGGACAACGCACCCATGACCTACATCGCCGCCATGGACATCAAACTCGGCGTCCGACCCATCGGCCCCACCTTCGGCGCTGAAATCACCGGCATGCCCATCCACGGTGACGTCACCCCCGAACATCTCGCCGAGTTCATCGCCCTGCTGCATCGTTACCGCGTCCTGGTCGTCCCCGAAACCGCGATCGCTCCCGCTGACCTCGTCGCCTTCAGCGCCCGCTTCGGTCCGCTGGAAATCCACAGCCGCTTTGAAAACACCCTGCCCGCACATCGGGAAATCTTCTGCGTCGGCAACGTCGAGCGCGACGGCATGAAAGCCTCCTTCTCCCGCGGCGTCGAACAATGGCACGGCGACAGTTCCTACCGAACCGTACCCTCCGACGCCTCTTTGTTCTATGGCGAGATAGTGCCGCCCGTGGGTGCCGAAACGATGTTCGCTGACGCTACAGCCGCCTACCGCTCCCTCGCCCCGGACCTGAAGCGGCAAATCGACGGTTTTTATGCCATCCACTCGCTGGAAACGTTGCGCCAGTGGGGGCTTCGCCATAACCCCGATCGCGACCGGAACACCGACACCATGCCGGACAAATTCCCGCCGGTCCGCCAACCTTTGGTGCGCACGCATCCGGCGACCGGCTCGAAATCGCTCTATGTCTGCCCCGCCGTGATCAGCCACATCGAGGGCCTCGAACCGGAGGCCAGTGCCGCACTCATCGACACCCTGATCGCCCACATTACCCAGCCCCGCTTCGTCTACAGCCACCACTGGCACCAGGGCGACCTTGTCATGTGGGACAACCGCGCCGTTCTCCACACCGCGAGCCTGTTCGATCACACCCGCTACCAACGCCTGATGTACCGCACCACCATCGCCGGCAACGCCCGCGCCTTGTCTGCGTAACCAACGGAACCGGGACCAACCCTCGTCATTCGACCATGTACCGCGTGAAGCACCTTCTCCGTGCCGCTTCAGCGTACTTCGCGCACTCCGTGGTGAAAGCCTTTCTTGCGAATCATCCACCATACCGAACCCCGAGTGCCGTGGCACAAGCCTGGCCCGCCCAACCCCAGGCGATTGCAGGAGAAGACCGATGCAGCAACCATTTCACCTCGGCTGGTTCACCAACTTCACCCAGGGCGACTGGATCAATCCCGTCTCGCAGGGCACCGGCAACTGGGACGGCAAGTTCTTCGTCGAAATGGCCCAGGCAATGGAGCGCGCCTGTTTCGACTACATCATGCTCGAAGACACGCTGATGGTATCCGAAGCCTACGGCGGCAATGCGGCCGCGACGTTGAAATACGCCTTGCAAGTGCCGAAGCACGACCCGATGCCGCTCGCCGCGATGATCGCCTCCGCCACATCCAAACTTGGCGTCGTCGCAACGATGTCCACCCTCGGCTACCCGCCGTTCATGCTCGCCCGCCTGGCCTCCACACTCGATCACATCGCCGGCGGTCGTTTCGGCTGGAACATCGTCACCAGCGGCGAGGATATCGCTGCGCAGAATTTCGGCCTCGACAAGCTGCCCCCGCGCGAGACCCGCTACGCGATGGCCGACGAATATGTTGATCTGGTCTGCAAACTTTTCGATTCCTGGGAACCCGACGCCGTCGTCAAGGACCACGCCACCGGCACCTATGCCGACCACACCAAGGTCCATCCCATTCATTTCGAAGGCCAGTTCTTCAAGTGCCGCGGCCCGCTCAACACCGTCCGCTCCCCGCAAGGCAAACCGGTTTTCGTGCAGGCCGGCGGCTCCCCGCGCGGCCGCGCCTTCGCCGCGAAACACGCCGACTCAATCATCGCCGTCGGCAACGGCATCGAGGGCATGAAGGCCTACCGCGACGACGTCCGCCGCCACGCCGTCACCGCCGGCCGCAATCCCGACGACATCAAGGTGCTGTTCCTTGTCTATCCATTCCTTGGCGAGACCGATGACGAAGCCAAAGCCCGCCACCACCACCTGGTGAACGCCCCAGGCTTCGTCGAAGCCGCCCTCGCCGCCGTCGGCACCGTCACCGACATCGACTTCTCCAGCTTCGACCTCGACAAGCCACTGCCCCACCTCACCACCAACGGTGAGCAAGGCTCGCTCGACAAATTCGCCCAGTGGGAATCAGGCAAAACCCTGCGCCAACTCGCGCAGGAACGTTTCGATGCCGGCATCCAACTGACCGGATCGCCCGATACCGTAGCCGAAAAAATGGGCGAAGCCATGGCGGCGATCGGCGGCGACGGTTTCCTGATCAGCACGCCGTTCCAGCGCATCAGCCGCCGCACCGTCACCGAAGTCTGCGAAGGCCTCGTACCGGCCCTGCAACGGCTCGGTCTTGCCCGCAAGACCTACACCAAAACCCTGCTGCGCGACACATTACGCGAATTCTGATCCTGCTCTGTTAGCCTGCCATCAAATGAATGCGCCGCACGAATTCCCGCGCTCTGGCATGCTGCGGGACCTCGAAAAAGCGGTTTCGATGGCGCATCCTTCAGCACCCGTCAATTGTACCCGGCCGGTTCCGCATCCAACACCGATGTCGGCCCCGTTGACCCAGCCCTCCGCAATCGCCACCATCAGCGCAAAACCACCCCAGGAGGAAACCATGTCCGTTCGGCTCGTCGTCACCATCACCGCCGCACCCGGCAAAGGCGCCGAACTCGCCGAGGTTTTCCGCGGCCGTTGCGCCGAGGTCATGCAGGAACCCGGCTGCGAACAATTCGAAGTCTTCCAGAGCGTCCTCAATCCCGACAAGCTCACTTTGCTCGAACTCTGGAAGGATCAGGCCGCGCTCGATGTCCATGCCAAGGTCAACGAAACCCGCGCGCCAATGCCCGCCGGTCTGCGCTCAGGCGTAACGGAACGCGAGGATTACGAGTACAACCGGACCCGCTAATCCAGCAGCAACGCCAGGTGCCGCGTCAGCAAACCATGCGGATCGCGCAATTCATGCACGATCGTGAAATGATTGGCCCGCGGCACCGGAATCAGCGCGCCCGGCAGATGCGACGCCGATCGCAACGCGTGCAGGTCGCGGCTGTCGGACACCAGCGGCGGCAGTTCCGCGGTGCCATAGGCAATCGCCATCGGCTTGTCCACCGGCACCAGCCGCATCGGCGACAACGCAATGAGTTCATCCTCGGTCAGCCGCAGCTTCTCGTTCAGATACGTGTCTCGGATCGGCCCAAGTTCGAAAACGCCGGAAATCGCCAGCCCCGCCTTCACCAGCCTGTGCCCCAGGCACAGCGCCGTCAGATGACCGCCCGCCGACCAGCCTGAGAGCACCACCGGTCCATTGATCCCGTTCGCCGGACCATGCGCGGCAAGCCAGTCCAGCGCCGCATTGATTTCGCCAACGATCTCGGTCAGCGAGGCATCCGGTGCCAGCGTATAGCCCGGCAACGCCGCCGCCCAGCCGCGCGCATGTGGTCCGGCAATCAGGTTGGAGAACTGCTCCTTGCTGTTACGCTGCCAGTAGCCGCCATGAATAAACACAATGCACGGCGCATCCGGATCGGCTACCGGAAACAGATCCCAGGTATTGCGCTCCTTAGGACCATATCGTTTATCCAGGTGCATCGGATTGGCCGCACGAAACGCCAGCGACGCCACTTCCCGCGCCGCATTCAGCACCGCGCTGTCCGCCACATGCGCCGTGTTGTTATACGCCGCGTCTCGTTCGGCCTGGCTCAGCATGCCCCATCGCGCCAAAAAAGTCATGCGGTCGCCTTCTGATACCAGTCCATGATCTGCCGTCCTTGCCAGAATAAAGTGCCCGGCCGGCTCGCCAGGTGCGTCAGTGCGCGTTCGAACCAACCGATCCGATGCGGCACGCCGCTGATGTAAGGATGCACCGCCAGCCCCATGACTTTGGCACCTTCCTCGCCGGCCTCCTCATAAAGCCGTTCGAATTGCGCAACAACACGGTCGTACAGCTCCTCCGCCCGGTGGTGCTGGATCATCATCATCGGGATATCGTTCAGTTCGACACTGTACGGCATCGTCAGCAGCGGGCCATGCGCGGTCCGGATGGTCGCCGGCAGATCGTCCACCACCCAGTCGGCGCAATACCTGATCCCCGCTTCCGCCAGCAGATCAGGCGTTTCCAGCGTCTCGGTCAGCCCCGGCGCCAGCCAGCCCACCGGCTCATGCCCGCCCGCTTCCCGCAACGCCGCGATCGCCGAGCGGATCATTGCCCGCTGATCCTCGACCAGATGCGTCGCCATCTGGTGGTGGCCGTGCACCATGAACTCCCACCCCGAATCCCGGCAGGCCCGCGTCACCTGCGGATACGCCGACGGAACGATCCCGTTGATCGCCAGCGTCGGTGCGATGCCGTGCAGATCCAGCGCTGCTTTCAGGCGCCAGAACCCGACCCGCATGCCGTATTCGTGCCACGCCCAGTTCGGCAGATCCGGAATAACCGAGGCCCCCTGCGGCGCCGACAGCACCTGCCGCGGCATCGCGCGATCGATGTCCCACCGCTCAATATTCACCACCAGGAACACCGCCACGCGTTTGCCGCTCGGCAGTGTCAGCCGAGGCCGGTCGATCGAGGCCTGGTAGTCCAGCCGCTGATGCGGACGCAATGACTCTGTCATGGCGGCAATGATGACCGGCCGCGCCGTTTCGTTCAAGCCGTCCCGGCTTACGTCTTCCCCGGCAGCCCAATCCCGGTCAGCGCCTCCCAGACCCGGATCACGAACGAATCGTCCTTCAGCCCGTCGCCATGCGCCGCCGCCGCCAAAAACAACTGGTGCGCCGCCGCCGCCATCGGCAGCGGAAACGTCAAAGACCGAGCCTGGTCCAGCACAATGCCGAGGTCCTTGACGAAGATATTGACCGCCGATAACGGCGTGTCGTCCCCCGCCAGGATATGCGGCACCCGGTTCTGCCACATCCACGAACTGCCCGCCGACTCCGAAATGACCTTATACAGTGTCTCCGGATCCGCCCCCGCCCGGATGCCCAGCGCCAGCGCCTCCGCGGCCGTCGCGATATGCACACCAGCGAGCAACTGATTGACCATCTTCACCGTGCTGCCGACGCCAATCTCATCGCCCAGCCGCCAAACTTTTGTCGATATCGCCTCCAGCACCGGCCCGGCCGCAACAAACGCCGCCTCCGATCCCGATCCCATCACCGTCATGGTCCCGGCGCGCGCGCCGCTCGCCCCTCCGGAAACCGGCGTATCCAGCATCTGAAATCCGGCGTCCTCAATCTTCCGCCCCAGCGCCTTCGCCGCCTCCGGCGCGACCGTGGCGCAGCACAGCACCACGCCGCCCTTCCGCATCCGCGCCAGGCAGCCCTTCTCCCCCAGCAGCACCTGCTCCGTTTGTACCGCATTAATAACGAAAACCACGACCGATTCCAGATCGGTCGGCAGCGCGTCCGGCGTAACGACCACCTTACCGCCTTCCGCAACAAACGCCGCGCGCGTTTCCTCCCGCAACTCGCAGCCGGTGACATCGTGGCCTTTGTGCAGCAAGTTCAGCGCCGCGCCCATCCCCATGTTGCCCAGCCCGATGACACCGACCTTCATGCTCGCAACTCCGCTCAGATGAACCGCGCCGTCGGGTTGAACCCCAGGAAGTATTGTCCGCAAATCTCGATGTGACCGGTCCGCCCCTGCACCTGCTGTGCCGAGGCATGGATATCGCGCATGCGCCGTTCGAACGGGTGGCTGGCGAAGATCGCCGTCGATCCGGCCTCATGGTAGGCGAATTCGGCCACTTCCTTCGCCCGCCTTATCGCCGTCGTCGTCGCCAGCCGCATCAGGACCTTGTTCTCCATATTCAACGACCCGGTTCGCCGGATGCACGCCTCGCCATCCCGGATCGTCTCCAGAACGAACGCGCGCGCCGAACGCAGCTTGGCCTCGTTCTCGGCGACCATGTGATGCATCACCGGGCTGTCGCGCAGCGTGCGCGCGGTGTGGGAAGGCTTCTTCGATTGCGCCAGTTCCTTCAACGCATCCAGCATGCCACGAGCGATGCCCATCGAAACGAATGCGAAGCCGCTGGAATAGGCGCTGGTCGTGGTGAACCGGAAGAACGGATCATCGATCCGACGCTCCGCATCGATATCGCGACGCACCGTGTAAGCCTCCGGCACGAACACATCGGTCAATGTGTAACTGTCGCTGCCGGTGCCGCGCAGCCCCACCACATCCCACGTGCTCGACCACTGCAGCCGATCCTGCGGCAGCAGCATGGTGCGTTCGATCAGCGCGCCCTTGTCATCCTTCAGCAACGATCCATCCGGCAGTTCGACATGGCAATGCGCACCCATCCACGACGCGTGATGCCCGCCGCTGCCGAACCCCCATTTTCCGGTCACCCGGTACCCACTCGGAACGACCTTGGCGCGTCCCTCGACCTGAAATCCCCAGGCCAGCACGCCGCGTGGATCGTCGCCCCAGATCTGGCGCGCCACCGCCCCGTCCACGTAAGCCGCCGCCATCGAGCATCCGACCGCCTGCCCCAGGCACCACGCCGTCGACGCATCCGCCGCCGCCAGCACTTCCATCACTTTGCCGAATTCCGCCAGCCCCGAACCGTATCCGTTCAACGACCGCGGCAGCAGCGTGCGGTACAGTCCACTCGCATGCAGCGCCTCCACCACCGGTGGAGTCAAACGCCCCGCCGCGTCAATCGCCGCCCCCTCGGCCAGCAGCACAGGGACAATCTCCCGCGCTCTTGCCACCGGGTCGACCCAATCGGACTGCGTCATTTCCAGAACGGCACTCATTGACTTGATCTTCCCCGGATCGCGATACCACAACGCTCTAGCCCGCTCCGGGCCGGAGTCAATCCTCCCTCGGACCAGCCGGATACGCCCACGGTCGAACCGCCGCATCATCCCGCTCGAACGCTTCGATCAACCCCTGGCTGCGCAGCATGAACGAAAGCTGGTCCAGCCCGGCCATCAACGGCGCCCGCCGGTCCTCCGCCAGCTCAAAACCAATCGGCGCCAGCCCCGGCACGCGCACTTCGCACCGCTCCAGATCGATCGTCATCTCGGCCGCGTTGGACCGCTCCAGCGCGCCGGCGATCCGCTCGATATCAGACATATCGAGTTTCAGCGGCAACAACCCGTTCTGAAACGAATTATCGTGGAATATGTCGCCAAAACTCGGCGCGATCACGCACCGAATCCCCGCCTCCATCAACGACCACACCGCCGTCTCCCGCGAACTCCCACAGCCAAAGTTCGGCCCGGCCAGGATGATCCGCGCCTCGCGATATCGAGGCTGGTTCAGCACAAAATCCGCCTTCTCAACCCCATCCGGCGTAAATCGCAGATTGGCAAACATCTTTTCCCGCAACGTCAGTTTCGCCGCCTCCTCCGGCCCCACCCCCGGCATCAGGCTCGGTGCGATCAGATCCGTATTGATGTTGGTCATCAGCATTGGCGCCACGACACCCGTCACCACAGTGAAACTTTCCATCGCCCGCGCTCTCCTCAAAGCATTTTCCGAACATCGGTGATGCAGCCGGCGATCGCCGCCGCCGCCACCATCGCCGGGCTCGCCAGGTGAGTCCGGCTTCCGGGTCCCTGCCGGCCCTCGAAATTGCGGTTCGATGTCGAGATCGACCGTTGC
>Ga0302320_10025302_pt1 | contig 11548 bp, 10 predicted proteins | sample Bog_T0_3_FD_202130 | JGI IMG/M metagenome (GOLD analysis project Ga0302320, IMG submission 202130) | Peat permafrost microbial communities from Stordalen Mire near Abisko, Sweden - Bog_T0_3 | ecosystem: Environmental > Terrestrial > Soil > Wetlands > Peat | place: Sweden: Abisko, Stordalen Mire... | reverse complement strand
CATACTCGATATGGAGCGCCAGCTCGCCCGAGACCTCGGAACCCGGACTGCGGACCTGCACGAGTCAGTCCTGCTCATGGAGTGCTCGTCGCACTCGATTTTCTGGGTCTGCGGCCTGTACGAACTCACCCGGAGTCTGCGTGAAGCCAAATCGCCGCAATTTTCCGAGTTGGCGGCGCTGCACCGCAAGCTATCCGTCGTGCGTATGCCGCTCGCCAAGCATGAGGTGATGAGCGCCCCCGGTTTCAGGGATAAGTTTCATTATCCGACTTCGATCTGGTCTCCTAACACGGGGCGAGTCGGTTGGTACGTCTTTAGTCCTGACAGTGAGCAGAACGAATCATATTTTCGCACAGAACTTGCCGACGAGTTTTTGGCGGTTACCGCTACCGAGGCTAACCAGTAGTCGAACCACCCTCAGTCGGCTACCTCCGCCGGCCCACCCACAGCTTCGGCATATTCGGACCGGGCCGCGTCACTAACCGACGATGTGCGCTGGGATCTCGTCCATCGTGTCGAAGACGACGGACGGGGCGTGCGCGGTCAACGCCGCGGGCCTTGTGTAGCCCCACGAGACGGCCCCGAAGGCGATGCCGACGGACCGCGCCGCCTCGATGTCGCGGATTTCGTCGCCGATCGCGATCGCGTCGCCGGGGTGAAACCCGCTGCGGCGGAGCACGCGGCGCATCCGGGCTGGCTTGCCAAAGACCGGCGCGCCGCAGGCGTAATGGTCGATCAGTCCGGCGTTCATCGGCCCCAGCGTGTGCCGAACATTCCCCTCGGTGTCCGAGCTCACCACCGCCAGCGCCACGCCGCCCTGCTTCAGCCGATGCAGCGTTGCGGGCACGCCGGGGAACAGGGCGGTGCGATGAACATCGCGCGTCTTCATCCGTCGCATGTGTCGCGCGATCAGCGGCACCTTCCAGCGCGGCACGCCGAGCTGTTGCAGAATCTCGCGGGCGCCGACGGACCGAAGCGCCTCGATCTTGGCGTGGTCCAGACGGGGGAACCCGAAGTGATCGGCGACATCGTTGATCACGTCCCGAAACCAGGGGAAGGAATCCGCCAGCGTGCCATCGCAATCGAAGATGACCAGCCGATAACGGGTGTCGTTCACCGTTGCTGTTCCCGGTCTCGCTCGTCGCTGGTCATCGCGCGTTCACCGCGCGCTCCGCGATGGGGCCGCCCAACAGCGTGGCCACCCATCGGCTGGACGGATAGGCGTCGCACAGCGTTACGACGGCGATGACGATCGGAACGCCGATGAACGCACCGGCGATGCCCCACAGAAACATCCAGAAGAACACGGCGAACAGCACCAGGAACGGCGACATCGACAGGGCGCTTCCGGCAATGCGGGGTTCCAGATAACTCCCCACCAGGAACTGGATCAGGTTCAGACAGGCGAACACGACCAGGACCATCTCCCAGGAGTTGAACTGCGCCACGGCGAACAGCGTCGGGAAGACCGTCGCGACGAGCGGACCAACAAACGGAATGTAGTTCAGCGCGAAAGCAATCACGCCCCATTCGGCCGCGAGTTGCAGCCCCATACCCCAGGCGAATAGCCAGATGAGCAAGCCGGTCATCACGCTCATCAGAGTGCGCACCAGCATGTAGCGCCGTAATTTTGCAGCCGTCTTTGCCCCGCCGGATAACAGCGCCGGACCGAGCTCCCCGCGGTGCATCGCCCGCAGTTTGCCCGCGGCATCGTCGACTTCGAGCAGCCCCAGAATCACGTAGATCAGGACGACGACGGAAAAGCTCAGCGTGCTGTTCAACCGCGAGGTGATTTCCTGGAACAGCCGGATCAACCAGGACACATTGAAATGTTCGGCCCACAGGCCGGCGACGATGATGCCGTGCCCTTCCAGCCAGTCCGTGAGCTGCGCGTACAGCGCCTGGAAGCGCGCGGCGTCGCTGGCGACGGAGCGGCCAACCCGGGTGAAACCCCACGTGATCAGCGATCCGAACGCGACAAATACCACGATCGTCACCAGTATGCAGATCGCGAGCGCCACCAGCTTCGGCAGCCGGGACTGAAGCCGCCTTTGCAGCGGCCAGATCAGCGCGATGACGAACAACGCGAACGCCAGCGGCGCGAACACTGGGCTTGCCAAGTACAGCGCGGCGACCGCGAGCACCGCCGTGCAGATGCCGAGCATGGTGCGAACGGCGCGATCGCCAGGCGGGCGAATGCGTTCTGTCGGATCGTTCATCGGCAGATGCGTCCCTATCTTGCACGGAAGAGCAGAGTGGAACCCTGCCGTAACCACATTATCCGTCGGGTCGGGTGATTCTCCTACAGGTCGATCTCCCAGGGACCAGCGATACGCGCCGCGGTAACAATCGTGTTACTCTGTTGGCGATCGGGGGGTTCCGAGCCTGGGAAAAGTGATCTAGAAGGTCGGCCGCAAACGCACGGATAGGTCCTCCCTTGAGCGCTCGCTACCCTTCGTTGAGTGCCATCATCGTCGCCGCAGCCTTGATCATGCTGGCGGGATGTCAGCCGGAAAAGAAGTCCGAAGCGCCACAGCCTCGCCCGGTTCGAACGGTCACCGCCGCCCGGCAGGAGGCCGGTGACACCGTGGTCCTGACCGGTCACGTTCACGCCGCCGACGAGACCGCGATGGCATTCCGCATCGGCGGACGCATGGTCGAACGACCGGTCAATGTCGGCGACCAGGTCGTGGCGGGACAGGAACTGGCCAGGCTCGACCCGCAGGACGAATTGAACGCGCTGCGCTCGGCGCAGGCGAACCTCGCGGCGGCGCAGGCGCGGGTGACCCAGACGCGCGCGGCGTTCGAGCGGCAGCGGATTTTGCTGGGGCAAGGCCACACGCCCCGCGCCCAGTTCGATCTCGCGGAGAAGGCGTTTCGTACCGCGCAGGCCGAGGTCGATGACGTGCAGGGCCGGGTGAAGATCGCCGCGAGGCGGGTCAGCGACACGTTGCTTCAGGCGGACACCGCCGGAACGATCACGGCAAGGGGTGCCGCCCCGGGCGAGGTGGTGCAGGCGGGACAGATGATCGTGCAGGTTGCCCACCAGGGCGGGCGGGACGCGGTGTTCGACGTGCCGGCCCAGGTGTTGCGGGCAGCGTCGAACGACGCGCAGGTGACGGTGCGCCTGACGGATGACGCCACCGTAACCGCCGCTGGGCGCGTGCGCGAAGTCGCTCCGCAGGCCGATCCGGTGACAAGGACGTTCCAGGTGAAGGTCGGCCTGACCGCCCCGCCGGAGGCGATGCGGCTCGGCGCGACCGTGACCGGCCGGGTGCAGATGGACACTGCGGCGGTCATCACGATTCCCGCCTCCGCCCTGACCGAATCAAACCGCCAGCCGGCGGTGTGGATCGTCGATCCAACGAGCCTGACGGTCTCCATGCGCAACGTGGAATTGGTGCGGCATGACCCAGGAACGGTCGTCGTTTCCAGCGGGCTGGACACCGGCGATATCGTGGTGACCGCCGGCGTCCAGGCGCTGCATCCGGGCCAGAAGGTCCGGCTGCTCGGGCCGGCGGCGTAAATGGGCTTCAACCTTTCGGAATGGGCGCTGAAGCATCGCTCGTTCGTCGTCTATTTGATGATCGCTTCGATCATCGCCGGGGTCTTTGCCTATACCAGGCTCGGCCGCAGCGAAGACCCTGCCTTCGTCATCAAGACGATGGTGGTGCAGGCCGCATGGCCCGGCGCCACCATGGACGACACGCTCCAGCAGGTCACCGAACGGCTTGAGCGCACGTTGCAAGAAACGCCGAATCTCGATTTTCTGCGAAGCTTCACGCGCCCTGGCGTGACAACGATTTTCGTCAATCTGAAGGGCCAGACGCCGGCGAGCGAGGTTCCGGACATCTGGTACCACGTGCGCAAAAGCGTCGCGGACATGCGGCATACCTTGCCGGCGGGCGTGGTCGGTCCCGGCTTCAACGACGAATTCGGCGATACCTACGGGATCATCTACGGCTTCACCGCGGACGGGTTCACCCACCGCGAGCTGCGCGACTACGTTGAGGATATCCGCTCGAAGCTGCTGCTGGTGCCGGACGTCTCGCAGATCGAGATTCTCGGTGCCCAGGACGAGCGGGTCTTCGTCGAGTTCTCGATGCAGCAGCTCGCGGGCCTGGGGATCGATCGATCGGCTTTGATCTCTGCGTTGCAGGCGCAGAACATCGTCAGTCCGGCCGGCACGGTTCAGACCGGCGACGAAAATCTGCTGCTGCGCGTCTCCGGCGCGTTCGAGTCCGAGCAGGATCTTCAGAACGTCAACTTCGTCGCCAACGGCCGCCTGATCCGCTTGCGCGACATCGCCCAAATCCATCGCGGCTACGCGGACCCGCCGCAGCCCCTGTTCCGCGTGAACGGCCAGCCCGCCATCGGCCTCGCGATCGCGATGCGTGAGGGCGGCGATATTCTCACGCTCGGGAAAAACATCGAGCAGGCGATGAAGGACGTCTCGGCCGATCTGCCGGTCGGGATCGAGCCGATCCTGGTTGCCGATCAGCCTCACGTCGTCGAGCACGCCATCAGCGACTTCACCACGTCGCTGGTCGAGGCGATAGCCATCATCATGGCAGTAAGCTTCATCAGTCTCGGCTGGCGCGCCGGCACCGTGGTCGCTCTGTCGATCCCGCTGACGCTTGCCATCGTGTTCCCGATCATGGACGCCGGTGGGATCGACCTGCAGCGCATTTCGCTCGGCGCGCTGATCATCGCACTTGGCCTGCTGGTCGATGACGCGATGACGACGATCGACGTCATGACCTCGCGGCTCGCACAGGGGGACAGCAAGCAGCAGGCCGCGACCTTCGCCTACACGTCGCTTGCGCTGCCGATGCTCACAGGAAGTTTTGTCACCGCCGCCGGGTTCGTGCCGATCGGGTTCGCGAAAAGCTCGGCCGGCGAGTACACGTTTTCGATCTTCGCGGTCGTCGGCATCGCGCTGATGGTGTCCTGGATCGTGGCCGTGCTGTTCGCGCCGCTGCTCGGCGTGGTGATGCTCAAGCAGCCGAAAACGTCCGGGCCGGCCAAGCCCAGCCGGATCATGGGCACGTTCCGGCGCCTACTGGTCGGCGCCATGCGGGCGCGATGGATCACGATCGGGATCACGGTCGCCTGTTTTGTCGTCGCGCTGCTCGCGTCGCCGCTGATACCGCGGCAATTCTTCCCGCCGTCGGATCGCCCGGACCTTCTGGTCGATCTCAGGCTGCCGCAGAACGCTTCGATCAATGCCACGGACGCGCTGGCCGGCAAACTCGATGGGTTGCTGAAAGACGACGCGGATGTCGCGAGCTGGAGCACCTATGTCGGCCGCGGCGCGATCCGGTTCTATCTGCCGCTGGCGGTGGAGCTGCCGAACGACTTCTTCGCCCAGGCGGTCGTCGTCGCCAAGGATTTTGCGGCGCGTGAGCGTCTGCAGTCGAAGCTTGAGAAAGCGCTGGCGGAGGATTTCCCGGACGCGGTGAGCCGGGTATCACCGCTCGGGCTCGGCCCTCCGGTCAGCTGGCCGGTGCAGTATCGTGTCAGCGGTCCCGATCTGACCGAGGTGCGGGACATCGCGATGCGGCTTGCGGCGGTGATGGCGCCGGAACCCGGGCTGCGGCGCGTCAACTTCGACTGGATGGAACCGGCGCGCATGGTCCGTATCCGGGTCGATCAGGACCAGGCGCGGTTGCTCGGCCTGAGTTCGCAAGCGCTCGCCAGCGTGCTGAACGCCGTGGTGACGGGCGCGCCGGTCACCCAGCTCCGCGATGGCATCTACCTGGTCGATGTGGTGGCGCGGGCCACGGACGAGCAGCGCGTCTCGCTTGCGACCCTGCGCACCGTGCAGGTCCCGCTGCCAAACGGACGGACGGTGCCGCTGAGCCAGCTCGCATCTTTCGATTTCGAGCAGGAATATCCGCTGATCTGGCGCCGCGACCGGGTCCCCACTTTGACTGTGCAGGCCGATGTGGCGCCGGGCGAGCTGCCCGAAGCCGCGGTCGCGGCGCTGGCGCCGGCGGTCGAGAAGCTGAATGCGAGCCTGCCGCGCCCCTACCACATCGCGGTCGGCGGCACGGTCGAGGAGAGCGCGAACTCCAGGGCGTCGGTCATCGCGGTCGTGCCGGCGATGCTGTTCATCATGATTACCTTCCTGATGATCCAGCTCCAGAGCTTCAGTCGCCTGTTCCTGGTGCTCAGCGTCGTCCCGATGGCCCTGACCGGCGTCGTTGCCGCGCTGGTGATCTTCCAGCGGCCGCTTGGCTTCGTGGCGATTCTCGGCATCCTGGCGCTGGTCGGGATGATTGCCCGCAACGCCGTGATCCTGATCGAGCAGATCGAGACCGAACGCAGCGAGGGCCGGCCGGCATGGGATGCGGTGATCGAAGCCAGCGTATCCCGCTTCCGGCCCATCATGCTGACGGCGATATCCACGGTTCTCGGCCTGATCCCGATCGCGGCGACGATCTTCTGGGGGCCGATGGCGTTTGCCATCATGGGCGGCTTTTTGGTGGGAACGGTCATCACCTTGATCTTCCTGCCCGCACTCTACGTCGCGTGGTTCCGCATCAAGGAGAACGCGGTTCGCGACGACATGCTGGCGCCAGCGGGCGGCATTTGACCGCTATGCGCGGCATCATAGCGCCGGACCCGGTCTGTGACTAAGGCCGCTGGCAACGTCGGCTACGCGTCCGCCGTGGTTGCGCGCGCGATCGGCTTCCTGTTGTTCTGGCTGATGCTGGCCGGGGTCAATCCGGCCGATCTGCCGGCGGCAGTAATCGCGGTCGTCGCCGCGACCTGGACGAGCCTGCATCTGCTGCCGCCGGGCACGTGGCGCCTGTCGCCCATCGGCGTAGCGAGGCTCGCGCTTCGGTTTCCGATTCAGTCCGTCATCGCCGGAGTCGACGTCGCGTGGCGGGCGCTTGATCCGAAGCTGCCGTTGCGCCCGGGGTTCGTGACGTTTCGCTCACAGATTCCGCCTGGCACCGGGCGTGACGCCTTCTGCACGCTGGCCAGCCTGATGCCGGGCACGCTGCCGGTCGGCTCCGACGAACAGGGGACGCTACTGGTCCACGCCCTCGATGTCGGGCGTCCGGTGGTCGCGCAGTTGGCTGGGGAGGAGGCGCTGTGTGTCGAGGCGCTGGGCGGACGGCCCGCCCATGGCTGAGTTCCTGGTCGGCTCGGCGGGCTTCGTGCTGGCGATGGTGGCCCTGGGACTGGTACGCATCCTGCGCGGGCCGGGCGATGCGGACCGGCTGATGGCGGCGCAGCTTCTTGGCTCGGGCGGTATTGCGGCGCTGTTGCTGCTGGCGGTGGGGACCGGGGTGCCGGCGGCGGTGGATGCGGCGCTGACCCTGGCGCTGCTGGCGGCCTTTGCCTCGGTGGCGTTCGTCAACAGCGTTCCCCGCCCGGATCGCACCGACCAAAATCCAACGGACGGCGGATGAGTCTGGCGCTCGATATCTTCACCGTTGTAGCGGTCACGGCAGGAGCCTTCTTTTTCCTCGCGGGCACCGTGGGGCTGCTGCGCTTCCCCGACCCGCTGACCCGCCTGCACGCGCTGACCAAGGCGGACAATCTCGGCCTGGGTCTTGTGGTGCTGGGCTTGCTGCCACAGGCGAACGGCGTGCTGGGCGGGTTGAAGCTGGTCGCGGTCTGGCTGCTGGCGCAATTGGCCGGCGCGACGGTCACCCAGCTCGTCGCCCGCGCGGTCCGGCCGGAAGGGCCTCGCGCATGACGAGTCGCGGCGCCGCGTTCACTGCACCATCGCGGGATGACGTGCTCGCAACCAGCGCGCCGCGGCGAAGCGGCCTGCAGACATGACCGTCGACCTCGCGCTCGATGCCGGCTTGGCCGCGCTGGTGCTGGCCGTGGCGGTCTGGACCATCGCTGCCCGCGCAGCCTTTGCCGCTGTCGTGGGCTTCGTCACATACGGTCTGCTGCTGGCGCTCGTCTGGGTGCGGATCGCGGCGGTGGATGTGGCGCTGACCGAGGCCGCGATCGGCAGCGGCGTGACCGGCGCGGTGCTGATTGCCGCCGCCGCGCGCCTGCGTCCGACCGAGACGCTATCCGCGGCCGAGCGGCCCGGCCGCGGGTTGCGCATCGCGGCCGGCGTGCTGTCCGCACTGGTCTCGGCGGGGCTGGCGGTGCTCGTTCTCTACCCGTCGAACCCGGCGCCAAGCCTTGGGCCGGCGGCGGCGGTGCACCTGGCGGCGCTTGATATCGGCAATCCGGTCACCGCGGTCCTGATCGCCTACCGAGCGGTCGATACGCTGCTTGAGAAAGTGGTGCTGCTGCTCGCTCTGCTTGGCGTGTGGTCGCTGGCGCCGGACCGGTTCTGGGGCGGCGCTCCGGGACAGCGACGGGATGCGCGGGATGGCACGCTTACACTGCTCGCGCGGTTGCTTCCGCCGCTGGGAATCGTGGTGGGCGTCTACGTCCTGTGGGTCGGGGCGGTCGCACCCGGCGGCGCCTTCCAGGGCGGTGCTATCCTGGCCGCCATGTGGATCCTCGTCATGATCGCCGGGCTGCACGATGCCCCCGAGATCAGCCGCCGCTGGGTGCGGTTCCTGCTGGTGGTCGGGCCCGCCGTGTTCCTTGCGGTGGGGTTTACCGGCTTCGTGGTGGCGAATGGTTTCCTCTCCTACCCGGCCGGCTTTGCCAAACCGCTGATCATCGCGGTCGAAGTGGTGCTGACGCTGACCATCGCGGTAATCCTCGGCCTGCTGGCGGCCGGGCCACCAGAACGGGAACGCCGTCAGTGACCGCCGAGACTCTGTACGGGTTGTGCGCGGCAGCCCTGGTGGGACTGGGGCTGTTCGGCAGCATCGTGGACCCTCAGCCGGCGCGCAAAATCCTGTCTTTCAATCTGCTCGGCGGCGGCGTGTTTCTGCTGTTCGGCATCATCGCCCGCCGAGGGGCGACGGCCGGAATGGGCGCCGATCCGGTGCCGCAGGCTATGGTGATCACCGGCATCGTCGTCGCCTTCTCAGCCACGGCGCTGGCTGTCGCGCTGGTGTTAAGGCTGTTCGAGACAACCGAGCGCGCGACGCTGCAACCCGATGCGCCGCCCCGGCCGAGCGGCGACGGAGCCGACCCTGATGCATGAGGCTGTCGCTCTGTCCGGCGGGGGAGCAGCCGGCTTCCTGCTTGTGCTTGCGGTCATATTGCCGGCGACGGGCGTGGTGCTGTCGCTGGCGCTCGGGCGCCATGCCGAACGCATCGCACTGGTGCTGATGCCAACCGGGTTCGGCATCGCGCTTGCGATCCTGGCCGACGTTTGGCGATCCGGCACCTCGCTGGTCTATCTCATCGGCGGTTGGGCACCGCCGCTCGGCATCGCCCTGCGTGCCGACGGTCTGTCGTGCATCATGCTGGTCACCACCGCGCTGGTGATCTGTGCGGTCGGGTTGTTCGCGCGCGGCGACTTCAGCGAGCCGGAGCCCGGGCGCGAGACCCGTGCGCCGCTGGTGTTCTGGACCATGTTGATGGGCGTCTGGGGCGCGCTGAACGCCGTCTGGCTCGGCGCCGACCTGTTCAATCTGTATGTCGCGCTGGAGTTGCTGACCTTCAGCGCCGTGCCGCTGGTCTGCCTGGACGGCCGCGCCGAAACGCTGGCCGCCGCGCTGCGCTATCTGCTGTTCGCGCTGGTCGGCTCGGTGCTGTACCTGCTGGGGGTGGCGCTGTTCTACGGCGCCTACGGCACGCTCGACATCACGCTGCTGGCCAGCCGGGTGCGTCCCGAGCCGGTCATCTGGATCGCCGCCGCGCTGATGATCGCCGGGCTGCTCGCCAAGACCGCGCTGTTCCCGCTGCACCTATGGCTGCCGCCCGCCCATGCCGGCGCCCCGGCCGCGGCCAGCGCGGTGCTGTCGTCCCTGGTGGTCAAGGGCTCGTTCTTGCTGGTCGTCCGGCTCTGGTTCGACGTGTTGCCTGGACTGCCGGGCATGCCCGCGGCGCAGACGCTGGGAGCGCTGGGCGCGGCGGCGATCGTTTTCGGCAGCGTTCTCGCGCTGCGGCAGGCGCGGCTGAAGCTGCTGATCGCCTACTCGACGATCGCCCAGATCGGCTACCTGTTCCTGATCTTCCCGCTCACCACCGGCGCGGCGGCCGCAGGGATCTGGGGCGGGATCGCCTGGACTGGCGGAGTTTATCAGCTCGTGTCCCACGCGGTCGCCAAGGCGGCGATGTTCATGGCGGCCGGGCTGATCGGTGAGGCTTTGGGGCATGATCGAATTGCAGAGCTTGGCGGTATCGGCCGGGCGCTGCCGATGACTGTTTGCGCGTTCGGCCTGGCGGGCATGTCGCTCATGGGATTGCCGCCGAGCGGCGGCTTCGTGGCGAAGCTGATGTTGCTGACCGCGTCGGTTACTGAGGGTCAATGGTGGTGGGCCGTTGTCATCCTGCTGGGCGGGTTGCTCGCGGCCGGCTACGTGTTTCGGGTACTGGCCCCGGCGCTAGCCGACACCGGGTCCCTAACGCTGCGCGCACGCGTATCGCGACGCCAGGAGGGGGTGGTGCTGGCGCTTGCGGTCTGCGCGCTGCTGCTAGGGATACTGCCGCTCCGCCCCTCGCAACTGCTGCAAATTGGTCGCCCGGCGGCAACGTTGGCGGTGGTGCGATGACCGGTACCTTGCCGTTCTGCGTGGCGGTGCGACCGTGACCGGCGCGGGAGCACTGCTGGCCCTCAGTCTGGCAACCCCGCTCGTCATGCTGGCGGCGTGCGTGTCACCACGCTTCAGGGCGCGCATGCCGGCGCTGCTCGCAATTGCCCCAGTGCCGGCGCTGGCGGCAGCCTTGTTGGCACATGGCGGGGCCATCGCGCTGCCGCAGGCGCTGCTGGGCGTGACGCTCGCCCTCGATGTGCCCGGCGCGATCCTGCTCGGGACCGCCGCGCTGCTTTGGATCGCCGCCGGCCTGTATGCCGCGGCCACCCTGCGCGGCAGGGCCAATGGCGGCCGGTTCGCGGTGTGGTGGCTGGCGACGCTGACCGGCAGCATCGGCGTTTTCATGGCCGCCGACCTGATCAGCTTTTACCTGGTGTTCGCCATGGTCAGCCTCGCGGCCTATGGGCTCGTCGTTGACAGCGGCACACCGCGTGCCCGGCGGGCCGGGGCGGTCTACGTGTCGCTCGCGGTGCTGGGCGAGGCGTTCCTGCTGATGGGCTTCGTGCTGCTGGCGGCCGCCGCGCCGGGCGGCAGCCTGCTGATCCAGGACGCCGTGACGGCCTTGCCCGCCTCGCCCTGGCGCGAGTCGACACTACTACTGTTGATCCTGGGGTTTGGGCTGAAGATCGGCCTCGCGCCGCTGCATGTCTGGATGCCGCTTGCCTATAGGGCCGCTCCGATTCCGGCCGCCGCGGTGCTGAGCGGCGCGGCGGTCAAGGCCGGCGTGATCGGGCTGATCCGCTTCCTGCCCTTGGACGCTGCAATGCCGGACTGGGGCCTGGCGCTGGCCTTCGTTGGGCTGTTCTCGGCGTTTTACGGCGTCGCGGTGGGGATCACGCAGGCCAATCCGAAGACGGTGCTGGCCTATTCCAGCGTCAGCCAGATGGGCGTGATCGCCGCGGTGT
>Ga0302320_10025300_pt1 | contig 11549 bp, 6 predicted proteins | sample Bog_T0_3_FD_202130 | JGI IMG/M metagenome (GOLD analysis project Ga0302320, IMG submission 202130) | Peat permafrost microbial communities from Stordalen Mire near Abisko, Sweden - Bog_T0_3 | ecosystem: Environmental > Terrestrial > Soil > Wetlands > Peat | place: Sweden: Abisko, Stordalen Mire... | reverse complement strand
CCCGTTGCCGCGATTCGGCTAGAGCGGCGGCGCGCCCTCAGTGGGCCGCTCGTGGAGGGGCAGCAAGGTGCGTGAGCGTTGGCCCGTATAGATCTGCCGAGGACGGGCAATCTTCTGTTCGGAGTCCATCAGCAACTCCTGCCATTGGGCCAGCCAGCCCACGGTGCGCGGAATGGCAAACAGCACGGTGAACATCTCCGGCTTGAACCCGATGGCCTGGTAGATGAGGCCGGAGTAAAAGTCTACGTTGGGATAGAGCTTGCGCTTGATGAAGTATTCGTCTTCCAGGGCGATGCGCTCGAGTTCGAGTGCGATATCGAGCTTGGGGTTGTGGCCGGTGACTCCGAATACGTCTTCGGCGGTTTTCTTGATGAGGGTGGCGCGGGGATCGTGGTTCTTGTAGACGCGATGGCCAAAGCCCATCAGCTTGCCGCGTCCTTCCTTGATCTTGCGGATATAGGCAGGGACCTCCGCCTTGGACCCGATCTCATCGAGCATGCGGATCACCTCTTCGTTGGCGCCGCCATGGAGCGGGCCCGAGAGCGCCGTTGCCGCGGCGGCCGTTGCCAGGTAGGGGTCGGTGAGCGCGCTGCCCACCGAGCGCATGACATTGGTGCCGCAGTTCTGTTCGTGGTCCGCGTGGAGGATGAAGAGGATATCCAGGGCGCGCGCCAGCACCGGGTTGGCGGCGTACTTGGGCTCCACCATCTTCCACAGCATGTTCATGAAGTTTTCGGTGTAGCTGAGATCGTTGTCGGGGTAGACATAAGGAAATCCCAGGCTATGCCGGTAGGAGAACGCGGCCATCGAGGGCATTTTGGCGATGAGCCGCTTGATCTGGAGGAGCCGATTGGCGGGGTCCTGGACCTTTTGCGAGGCAGGATAGACCGTGGACAGAGCCGCCACCGTGCTCACCAGCATGGGCATGGGGTGCGCGTCATAGCGGAAGCCCTCCATGAACTTCTTGGTGGTCTCATGGAGCATGGTGTGGTGGGTAATTTCGTAAACCCAGTCGTCGAGCTGTGGAGCATTGGGCAGCTCTCCGAACAGCAGCAGGTAGGCCACCTCAAGGAAGGTGCAGTGCTCGGCCAGCACCTCAATGGGATAGCCGCGATACTCGAGGATGCCGCGGTCGCCGTCGATGAAGGTGATGTCGCTGCGGCACGAGGCGGTATTCATGAAGGCGGGATCGTAGAGCATCAGCCCAAAATCCTCTTCGCCTTCCCGCATCTGCCTGAAGTCCATCGAGCGCACCGTCCCCTCATCAATGGGAAGCGTATAGGTGCGATTGGTGCGATTGTCGGTGACAGTAAGAGTGTTCTGCGGCATGAAGGAATCCTCTTGGTTCTGGATGCTTGATAGACGATGAAGAGTTCAGAATACCCACGAATCCTTCGGCGGAGACGGCTGGGGGCTGGTTCATCCGCTGTGTGGGCGGTAGTGCGGCAAAGGACAGTGCTGATTTGACCGTGCGATTTTGGGGCCGCCTCAGTCTGTGATTTTAGTCACACAACAACAGGAAAATCGAGATCGGCGGGGTGCGGCCGGCGCCTTCCGATGAGTCTGGCCGGAAATCCAGGTGATATGCAGCACGGAGGATGGGGCATCCAGGCAGACTGCCGGCTCCTGAAGAATGAACTCAGAATGGTATAGTTCGAGGCATGATCCGCAGATTCGTTCTCGCTGTGCTGCTAATGGGCGCTGGCTCCGCGGTGGTTGCCGCGCAGCACCAGATTCTCCCGGACTTTCAGGCTGACCCGTCGGCGAGGGTCTTCAACGGGAGGCTGGACGTCTACCCGTCGCACGACATTGCGGGCAACAAGGACTGGGACATGGTGGACTGGCATGTCTTCTCCACCGACGACATGGTCCATTGGACCGACCACGGAACGATTTTCAGCCTGAAGGACATCACCTGGGCCGACAAGCATGCGTGGGCGCCGGATTGCATCGAGCGCAACGGGAAGTACTTCTTCTATTTTCCGGCGGACGACCAGATTGGCGTGGCCGTTTCCGGCTCGCCCACCGGGCCGTTCAAGGACGCGTTGGGCAAGCCGCTGGTGGGCCGCAACGAGGCGCCCGTTCGTTCCATCGATCCGAATATTTTTATCGATGACGATGGACAGGCTTATCTGTATTTTGGCAATGGTCGCGACCAGGTGGCTGTGGTGAAGCTGAAGCAGGACATGATCACCCGGGACGGCCCCATCCAGATGCTGAACGTGAAGAACTATCACGAGGGCATCTGGGTGCATAAGCGGAAGGGACTGTACTACTTCAGCTATCCGTCGTATGTAGGCGACAAGGTGGCCAACCTGATGGAGTACAGCGTGGCCAAGAGCCCGCTGGGACCGTTCGAGTACAAGGGAGTCATCCTCGACAACCGCTCGCGAAACGTGCACGGCTCCATCGTGGAGTTCAAGGGCAAGTGGTGGCTCTTCTACCATGTAGCGGGCCCGAGCCCCTACGAACGCCGCGTCTGCGTGGCGCCGCTGCACTACAAGAAGGACGGCAGCATTGCGCTGATCAAGATGACGGACACGCGCTGAGGCCTGCCTGCGCTACGGCGCTCCGGCGTGTTCGAAGACCACTGGGTGGTTGGGCCACTTCTGGTCGATGAGCGGGCGACAAGCCGTTTCGTCGGGGTTCGCGCATCCGATCAGTTGAACTTCAGTTTCCGCCGAAGCCACGGGCTTTGGCACGGACCCATTCGATGTGATCGCCGTTATATCAACGGCCAGCAGGGCAACTGTGTGGGGCATGCCCGAACCCCGCGAAAAAAGCGGGCCGATGTTTGAACGAGTGTTTCCGCCCTTGACGGTTGCGACGGGCGTTCCATCGGCCGCAAGCAGGTTCACGTTAAAAGAAGCCACCTTGAACGATGCAAATCGGTCTGACACCACACAGGCGAAGATGTGATAAGCGTCCTTGTATGCAACCACGGTGAGTTGATGCAGTTCAAACTCCAGGCCGGGCTTGACCGGCGCCAGGCACGCGGGTTGGCCGGCCGGCGGACTCATTGTGAAGCTGCTGCCAGCGTCCGCATTTGAGCTACCCAGAAGCCGCGTAACCCAAAACATCCTGCTGCTGTCATACTTGCATGGGTTTGCCGTATCCACGCAGGGTGCTGCTGCAACCTGGGCGAACAATCGGTCGGTCAACGGGGCGGGCTGATCAGCCCCAAGGTGGGCTCCCAAGCTGATGGGCGTGGAAAACGGTAATTTCCCGGCGTTGCCGACGGGGCCAGTCCAGGTTTGAGTACCGAATGCATCCACGAGCCAGCCACCTGATCCCACGAGCGCCAGGTTCCAGCTGTAATACAGGCCCGCTGAGGGGATCTGGAAGCTGCCTCCTGGATGCGCAGGCTGGCTGGTTCCCAGGACGATACAGGCAAAGGACGATACGTCTCGCTTGCCTGCCGTCCCGTTGACCACCGTCACGAGCGGATCGCGGACTGTGGGATTCGACTCACGGCTCCCTGGCACTGGTTCCGATTTGCGGCACGGGAACAGTGGCGAGGACGGTCCCGCCAATGCAGACGCAGTAGAGGCCGTCACTCCCAGCAAGAGGAGCGCAACGAGATTTCGCAGACCCATGATCATTTCCTCCGTCAATTCTCATTTGAAACATTGGCCCAGATGAGAGCGGAGGTTAGAACGGCCAAGGGGGCGTTGGCAAGCAAAATATGGAGCCGGAAATATTGAGCCGTCACTGCCAGATCTGCGGCTTCTCAACCGCGAATCATGCTGAGCAGCGCGGCAATCGCCCGCCCGCGATGGCTGAGCCCGTGCTTGGTTTCAAGGTCGATCTCGGCCATGGTGCGGTCCAGCTCGGGCAGGTAAAAGAGCGGGTCGTAGCCAAAGCCGCCGGTGCCGCGCGGAGAGGTGAGAATCATCCCCTCGACGGAGCCGTGGGCGGTGTGGAAGGGCAGCCCATCGCGGGCGGCCACCAGCACGCAGTGGTAGCGCGCGGTGCGTAGCGCCTCCGGAACGCCGGTGAGCCGCTGTAGCAGCACCATATTGTTCCAGACATCGGTGTTGTCGTTGGCGTCGGGCGAGTCCACCAGGCCGGAGTCGGCGGCAAAGCGGGCGGAGCGGACGCCGGGGGCTCCGTTGAGAGCGTCCACCTCCAGGCCTGAGTCGTCGGCCAGCACCAGCATGCCGGGCGCAAAGCGGGAGTAGTAGACGGCCTTGAGGGTGGCGTTGGCCTGAAACGTGGCGCCGTTCTCCTCGGGCGCGGGCAGGGTAGCCAGGGCCGGCAACGGCTCGATCTCCAGCGCGTGTGCTTCGGCTGCGGTGCGAAAGTCGCGGAGCTTTCCCGGATTGGTGGTGGCGGCATAAAGGCGGAGAGCCATGGGGAAAGTGTAACGGGCGCAGGCGGCGGGAGCGCGGCAGAATCCCGGTGCGGGGGAATGGCGCACGGCGTGCCGTCCGTCACTGCAAGGGCTGCACAGCGCGGGCTAAACTTCCTGGCCGAGTGCGGAACGCGCGGCGGAGGGAGCATGAAACAGGGCGGCAAACGGGTCGTGATCATCGGCGGCGGCATTGCGGGGCTGTGCGCCGGCGTCTACGCGCAGAAGTGCGGTTACCGGGCGGAAGTGCTGGAGATGCAGAATCTGCCGGGCGGGCTGGCGATGAGCTGGCAGAGAGACGTCTACACCTTTGAGACCTGCCTGCACTGGCTCTACGGCTCCAAGCCCGGCGACGGGATGCATTCCATGTGGCAGGAGGTCTGCGAGATTGGCAGACTGACCCTGGTTCACCACGAGGAGATGGTGCGGATTGAGGCGGCGAATGGCGAGAGCGTGAGCTTCCCCACGAATGTGGAGCGGCTCGAGGCGGAGCTGCTCGCGCGGTCTCCGCAGGACGCGACGGCGATACGGCGGCTGGCGGCAGACATTCGCAGCCTGGCAAAGTTCAAGATGCCGAACCCGGTTGCCGGCTGGAGGAACCTGTTGACTCTGCTGGCCGACCTGCCGCGGATGCCCCTGCTGCGCAAGCTCTCCAAGATGAGCGGCGAGGAGTACGGCAATCGGTTCAAGGATCCGCTGATCAGGGCCTTCTTTGGTGAGGGCGACCTGGGGAGAATCTCGGCCTTGGCGCTGATTTTTTCGCTGGCGTGGATGGGGTCGGGCAATGGGGAGTACGCAGTGGGCGGCGCCCAGGCGCTGATCCGGCTGATTGAGGAGAAGTTCCTCAGCCTGGGCGGGCAGATGCGCTTTGGCGCGCGGGTGCAACGCATTCTGGTGGAGAACGGCGCAGCCGTTGGCGTGGAACTGGCGGGAGGGGAGGCCATCGCGGCAGATTGGGTGATCTCCGCAGCGGATGGCCACGCCACAATCTACGAGATGCTGGGCGGAAAGTACAAGGCCCCGGAGACAGACAAGATGTACAGCGAGCTGGAGCTGTTTCCGTCGTATCTGCAGGTCTCGCTGGGCGTGGCGCTGGACCTGGCGGGGCAGCCTCCCATGCTGACCCGCCTGCTGGACGCGCCGTTCCATGTGGACCCAGGCACGGAACTGAACCATCTCTCTTTCCGCGTCTTCAACTTCGACCCGACCTTTGCTCCGGCGGGCAAGACCGCGGTGACCTGCTTTATTCCCACGCATAACCACAGCTACTGGGTGAACCTGCGCGAAAGCGATCCGGCCGGCTACCGGGCAGAAAAGCACCGTGTCTCCGAGGCGGTCATCGGCATCCTGGAGCGGAATGTGCCGGGGCTGCGCCCGGCCATCGAAGTGACCGATGTGGCCACGCCAGCCACCATCGTCCGCTACACCGGCAACTGGAAGGGCGCCATGGAAGGTTGGATGCTGACGCCGGGCGGCAGAATGCGGCCCTATCCGAACACTCTTCCAGGTCTGCGGCAGTTCCTCATGGTGGGCCAGTGGGTCTCGCCCGGCGGCGGGCTGCCGTCCGGCCCCGTCACGGCCAGGCCGGCGATTGAGACCATCTGCAAACAAGACAAGGTTCTCTTTACGCCGAAGTAGCGGACAGCCGGACCTGCGCGCTGTCCAGTTCGAATGCGCTTCTGGACGGACAAGCTGGCAGCGGCGGGTTTAGCATGATTGGCTGAGCCAGGCGACCGGTTTCGGACCGCGTTCGCGGCGTTCCCAGTGGTGCGGGAATTCCTTTGACAACCCTGTGTTGGCTTGCTTAGTGTTATTCCGTCTGGAAAACTATTTCATTTGGGGAAATACCCGCTCCGGCAGCAAGCGAGAACGCGGGCATTGGAGGGCACGGCGATGGCAACAAGACACACGCTTCTGTGGACAGTTCTGGGATCGGTGCTGGCGATTGCGGCTCCAGAGACAATGACAGCCCAACAGGCCGCGCCGGCCGGCACAAGCACCCTGGAGCAAGGCTTCAAACAGCCGCCTGTGAGCGCCCGTCCACGGGTCTGGTGGCACTGGATGAACGGCAATATCTCCAAGGAAGGCATCAAGCTCGATCTGGAGTGGATGCAGCGCGTGGGCGTGCGCGGATTCCAGAACTTTGACGCTGCTCTGGCCACGCCGCAGGTGGTAGACCATCGCCTGGCCTACATGACGCCGGAGTGGAAGGATGCCTTCAAGTACGCGATCGGCGTGGGCGACCAACTGGGGATGGAGATGGCCATTGCCGGGTCGCCGGGATGGAGCGAGTCTGGAGGGCCGTGGGTGCCCGCCGCGGAGGGCATGAAGAAGTATGTGTGGAGCGAGACGGCGGTGGAAGGAGGCAAGCCGTTCACGGGCAAACTGGCGCATCCGCCGTCGAACACAGGGGCGTTCCAGAACATCAGCATTCGTGACGCATTGAGCGCGCCTCCGGGCGCGGCAGAGATTCCGCAGTTCTATGCGGATGCGGCTGTGGTCGCGTATCGCCGAGCGCCCATCGATGTGCCCCTGGCCGCATTGCATCCGAAGATGACGTCCAGCGGGGGGGCTCCAAACCAGGAGCTGCTGACGGACGGCGATCTTGAGAAGACAACCGGGCTGCCGATTCCTGCCGAGGTTGGGCAGGATGCGTGGATCCAGTACGAGTTTCCAACTCCGCAATCGATTCGCGCAGTCACGTTTGTGGCCAAGGACCCTGACCAATTCGCCTCAATGCTGGAAGGGCTGGGCGCACCGGAGAGAAGCCTTGAGGCGAGCGACGACGGCCGGAACTTCCGGCTGGTGGTGAAGCTCTCTGGCGGCAGCGCTCCGGAGCACACCATCTCGTTCCCGGCTGTGACGGCAAAGTACTTCCGCATCATATTCAAGCGCATGCCTGCTCCGCCGATTCCTGGATGGGCGGTGGGCATCGACCTGGCCTCACTGGGCATCCACGCCGGCGCGCCCCCGAAGGAGTACGAGATTGCAGAACTGGTGCTGCATCCCGGCGCGCGGGTGAACCGGTTTGAAGAGAAGGCTGCCTTCGTACCGGAGCCGGATCTTTACGGCTTCGCGACGCCTCCCGTGGCGGCAAACGAAGCGATACGCAAAGGGGACGTCATCGATTTGACGGCGAAGATGCGCGCGGATGGGACGCTGGACTGGACGCCGCCGGCGGGCGACTGGGTGGTGCTGCGCATCGGCTATTCGTTGCTGGGCATTACCAATCATCCGGCTACCGCGGAAGCGACCGGCCTTGAGGTGGACAAACTCGACCGCCGCTTTGTGAAGAAGTACTTTGACACGTATCTGGATAGCTACAAGGCGACGGTGGGGCCGGAGATGATGGGCAAGCGCGGCATCCGCTATGTGATCAACGACAGCTGGGAGGCGGGTTCGCAGAACTGGACCGACAACATGATTGCCCAGTTCAAGCGGCTGCGCGGCTACGATCCAACGCCATGGTTGCCGGTGTTGACCGGGCAGGTTGTCGAGAGCGCCGAGGCCAGCGACAAGTTTCTTTGGGACTTCCGCAAGACGATTGCCGACCTGATTGCCGACGAACACTACGGCCAGTTGGAGGCCACCTTGCATGAGCGCGGCATGGGCCACTACGGCGAGTCGCACGAGGGCGGGCGGGCCTATGTGGCTGACGGGATGGAAGTGAAGAAGTACAACGAAGTGCCGATGAGCGCGATGTGGACGCAGTCGCCCGGTGTGAACAACGAGCAGTACGGCTACAACGCGGACGATCGGGAATCGGCGTCGGTGGCGCATATCTATGGGCAGAACCTGGCGGCGGCCGAGTCCATGACCGCGGCGGCGGCGCCGTGGGGCTGGTCTCCGGATACACTCAAGCCCACCGCGGACCAGGAACTGCTGAACGGCATCAACCGCATCGTGATTCACGAGTCGGCGCACCAGCCGCTGGTGGGCAAAGCGCCCGGGTTGACGCTTGGACCGTTCGGCCAATGGTTCAACCGCAACGAGACGTGGGCGGAGCAGGCGGGGCCATGGATCGACTACCTGGCGCGCTCCAGCTACTTGCTGCAGCAGGGCCACTTCGGCGCGGACCTCGTTTATTTCTATGGCGAGGATTCCAACCTGACCGCGATCTTTGCGGACAAGGCGCCGGAGATTCCCGCCGGTTACGGCTTCGATTACATCAATGCCGACGCGGTGATTCACGCGCTCAGTGTTGCCGACGGGCGCATTCATACGCCGGGTGGCATGAGCTATCACGTGCTCGGTCTGGATCCCTACAGCAAGCACATGTCTCTGCCGGTGCTGAAGGCGATTCACAAACTCGTCGCGGACGGCGCTGTGGTCGCGGGACCCAAGCCGAATGACGATCCAAGCCTGGCCGACGACCAGGCTGAGTTCAAGAGGCTGAGCGACGAACTGTTTGGGGACGGCACGGGCATTCACAGCGTGGGCAAAGGCAGGGTCTATGCGGGCCAGAGCCTGGCCGATGTCTTTACCGCCATGCACCTTGCGCCGGACTTTGACTATACGCGGCCGGAGACGGATGCGCGCCTGCTGTTTGTGCATCGTAAGCTGGCGAACGGCGACATCTACTTTGTGGACAACCGCAAGGACCGGAGCGAGCAGTTGGAAGCGACCTTCCGCGTTACCGGCAAAGCGCCCGAGCTGTGGCACGCGGAAACGGGCAAGACGGAGCCTGTGTCGTTCAAGATTGCGAATGGCCGCACGACAGTTCCGCTGAAGCTGGAACCGTGGGGCACAGTGTTTGTGGTCTTCCGCAAGGCGACAACCGCAACCTCGCGGACGCTGCCCGCGGTGACCGAGACGCAGCTTGCACTGGTTGATGGCAAGTGGAGCGTCAGCTTCCAGCCTGACCGTGGAGCGCCGGAATCGATCGCGGTGGACAAGCTGGCTTCGTGGACAGAGAACAGCGATGCCGGGGTGAAGTACTTCTCGGGAACCGGCACCTACACGAAGACCATCGATGCGCCGGCGGAGTGGTTCGCCAAAGGCGCGAGTTTGTGGATCGACCTGGGCGATGTGAAGCACCTGGCCGAGGTGACGGTGAACGGCAAGCCGCTGGGCCTTGTGTGGCACGCGCCGTATCGCGTGGATGCGACCACCGCGCTGAAGCCGGGCGCAAACGAGCTGGTGGTAAAGGTGACCAACCTGTGGCCCAATCGCATGATCGGCGACCTGCAGCCGGGCGTGACGAAGACCTACACCTTTGCGGATGTGAAGCCGTACAAGGCGGACTCGCCGCTGCTGCCGTCGGGGCTGCTGGGGCCGGTTGCGGTGGTGCGCGCGCAGGCGGCTTCGCAAAGTAAGTAGAGGGGCAGCACAAAAGCCAGGTTTTCTCTGAAGGGTGGACTGCGAGATGAAGATGAGATCGTTGTGCTGGATGGCGTTGGGGTTGGCGCTTGGAGCGGGGTTGCGGCTTGGTGCGGCAACTCCGCCCGTTGGCTTTGTTGGCCCGGTGGAACTGCGTGTGGACGAACTCAAGACGCCGCTGGGCATTGACGACGTCGCGCCACGCTTCAGTTGGCAGTTGCGCGATCCGGCGCGCGGTGCACGGCAGACGGCCTACGAGGTTCATGTTGCCTCGCGGCTCGAGTTGCTCCGATCTGGCAAGGCGGACGTGTGGGAGAGCGGCCGCATCGAGTCGGCACAGTCGTTGGATGTACGCTACGCCGGCCCGGCTCTCCAGCCCAGCACGCGCTACTTCTGGCGGGTCAAGGTGTGGGATGCGGCGGGCAGGCCGTATCCTGAGAGCGATTCAAGTTGGTGGGAGACGGGCCTGCTGAAGCAGGATAACTGGCAAGCGCAGTGGATCGGCTACGAGACAGCAGAGGAGAACGCGGTGCGCCACGCGCCGGCCGCGTGGATCGCGAGTCCCGATGCAAAGACGCTGGATGCTGAGAAGTCCACGGCGCAGCACACGGCCTTCCGCCAGACCGTCAGCCTGGCCAAGCCCGTGCTGCATGCCGCGCTGTATGCCACCGGCCAGGATACTGTGGCTGCGTGGATCAATGGCGCGCAGGTGCTGGTTGCTGACCAGTTTCCTCCGTGGCACCAGATGCCGTGGAAGAAGTTTGTGCGCGCCGATGCGACCGGGAAGCTGATCGCCGGCGCCAACACCATCGCGATTGAAACCGTGCACTACGTTGAGGATCCTAATCCGATGGCCCCGGTCTCTGCTCCGCCAATGATCGCCACGCTCGTGGTGGAGTACACGGACGGAAGCACGGAGGCCTTTGCCAGCGAGACGAACTGGAAGACCGCGATTCATGCGCCGGCGGGATGGGAGGCGAGGGGCTTCGACGACGCGGGCTGGAAGGCGGCGGTGGCTTGGACGCAGGGAACCAGCGCCATGCCCGAGCCTGCGGGCCATCCGTGGATTCCGGATTCGGTAAAGGCGCTCAGGCACAGCTTTGAGCTGGCATCGCCGGTGAAGTCGGCGCGGCTCTATGCCACCGCGCTTGGCGCGTACGAGATGTTTCTAAACGGCAAGCGTGTGGGCGACGATGTTCTTGCGCCGGGATGGACTGATTATCGCCAGCGCGTGAAGTACCAGACCTACGATGTGACGGCGCTGCTGGCAAACGGGAAGAATGCGATTGCCGCGCTGCTTGCGCCGGGCTGGTATGAGACGCCGCTGGAGTGGTTTCAGCAGCCGAACAACTATGGCGATACGCCGCCTGCGCTGAGGGCGCAGTTGCGCATTGAGCACATGGACGGCAGCGTGGAATGGGTCAGCTCGGACACGAGCTGGCAGGCCAGCACGTCCTACATTCTCAAGTCGGAGATCTACGACGGCGAAACGCAAGACGCGCGCATGAAGCAGGCCCACTGGGATACAGCGGCCTTTGCAGCAGCCGGATGGAAGAACGCGATTGCGATTGAGCCCAAGCCAATCGCGATGGATGCGCAGGACTACCCGTCGATTCGCGTAGAGCGGATCATGGCGTCGAAGACCATCACGCAGCCGAAGCCTGGCGTCTACGTCATCGACTTCGGGCAGAACATGTCGGGCGTTCCTGAGTTGCATGTGCAGGGTCCGGCGGGCACGGACGTGCAACTGCGGTTTGCGGAGATTGTGAATGCGGACGGCACGATCTATACCGACAATCTGCGCACGGCGAAGGCGACGGACCACTTCATTCTCTCGGGCAAAGGCATCGAGGAATTCACGCCGCAATTCACATTCCAT
>Ga0302320_10025299_pt1 | contig 11549 bp, 7 predicted proteins | sample Bog_T0_3_FD_202130 | JGI IMG/M metagenome (GOLD analysis project Ga0302320, IMG submission 202130) | Peat permafrost microbial communities from Stordalen Mire near Abisko, Sweden - Bog_T0_3 | ecosystem: Environmental > Terrestrial > Soil > Wetlands > Peat | place: Sweden: Abisko, Stordalen Mire... | reverse complement strand
CCAGCAATGCAGAGGTCATGCAGCGTCTTAGCCGCGCCAGCGAGCAGGATCTGCGCGAGGGAAACCATCGCTACGAGATTGTGCGTTGCCTGTTGGACGGCACGACATCGGCTGCCCCTGTTCCCGTTCCTTCGCGTACGAGCCGTCGCTGGCTAGCGATGTACAAGAAAGCCGAAAGGCTTTATGGGGGTGGTTATCTAGGGCTCCTTCCTCTCACTCATCGGAGAGGCAATAGCGTGTGCAAATTGCCAACAGCGACCAAACAGCTCATGGCCGCCGTAATTCATCAGGACTATGAAACGCACAAGCAGAAGAGCATCTACGCATCATGGAGCGCTCTTCAAAGTGCGTGCAGGGACCAAGGACTGGTCGCACCCAGTTATGAAACTTTTCGGCAAGCTGTCCACGGGAGTGGCGGCCATTCTCAAACTATGAAGCGGAAGGGGCCTCGAGCCGCGTATCAACATGAATCGTTCTACTGGGAACTGGAGTTGAAGACGCCTCGCCATGGAGACCGCCCTTTCGAGATTGCGCATCTTGACCACACCGAATTGGATATCGAATTAATCTGTTCAACGACTGCCCGTAATCTGGGTCGACCTTGGCTCTCGTTGCTCACCGATGCGTTCTCACGACGCGTTTTGGCAATTTCGTTAGGGTTCGATCCCCCCAGCTATCGATCTTGCATGATGATCATCCGGGAGTGCGTGGCCCGCCATAATCGCCTCCCGCAAATTTTCGTCGTCGACGGCGGGGCGGAATTCGACAGTGTCTATTTCGAAACCGTACTGGCCAGATACGAATGCATCAAGAAGACCCGGCCGCCCGCCAAGGCACGCTTCGGTTCGGTGGTTGAGCGCATGTTCGGCACTTGTAACTCTCAGTTCATCCACAATCTTCGAGGCAATACCCAGATCATGCGCCAAGTGCGACAGGTCACGATGAGCGTCAACCCAAAGCACGAAGCAATATGGACACTGGCGGATTTACATGATCACCTCACCTGCTATCTATATGAGGTTTATGACTCGCTGGAGCATCCTGCTCTGGGCCAAAGTCCCGCCGACGCTTATCAGGCCGGAATGGAGAATGCCGGGCAGAGACCCTGGCGCCGAATCGACAACGACCGCGAGTTTTACATCATGACCCTTCCGACGACTTCCTTGGGTAGCGCCCAAGTTCTGCCAGGACGGGGCGTGAAAATCCACTGCATCTATTACTGGTCTGATCTCTTCCACGATCCCGAGGTCGAAAGAAAGCAGGTACCCGTTCGCTATGACCCCTTCGATGCGGGCGCGGCTTTTGCCTTTGCAAAAGGCCAATGGGTTCAGTGCCATTCGGAGCACTACGCGACACTTCACGGGCACTCCGAGCGAGAATTGATGTTGGCAACGCAAGAACTCCGGCAAAGACAGCGCCAGCACGCACAACAGCGGGGCCTTTCTGCAAGAAGGATCGGGGACTTCCTGCAATCGGTTGAGGCGCAGGAGATGCTGCTCACTCAACGACTCCACGACCGCCAGTCCGGAGCGACACGGAATGAATCCAAACAGCTGACAGTCCGATGCCCACCCATCGACAACCAAACGCCATTGCAGCTTTTCATGGTTGCTGAGCCCTCGCAAATCGATACAGTTGAGCCGTCTGAGGAGTACGAGACTTACGGAGCGTTTTAGACATGGCACTCAACCTCACTCCGCAACAGATCAATGACCGTGTCCACGAATTTCGTCTCCTCACCGTGGCGCACCCACTGCTTCTGGCCACGAAGGATCTGCTGCTAGCGGCAATCAACGAGGCACCAGCCGGTTCGATTGTAATGGTCTTTGGGCCGACAGGCGTGGGCAAAACGACTCTGCGATTGAGAGTTCAGCAAATGCTTTCCGAGCAAAGTGGACCTTCCATGGAGAAGGATCCCAGCCGCCTGCCTTTCGTTGCCGTTGAGGCGGCAGCACCAGATAGCGGAAACTTTAGTTGGAGAGATCACTTTCGCCGCACATTGATTGAGCTGAGTGAACCAATGCTCGATTGTAAGCTGAGCGCGAAGTGGATCCACTTCGCGCATGACTCTCAGGGGCAGCAACTCGTTAGACCCGACGCAACTTCGGATGAGCTACGTCACGCTCTCGAGTCGGCAATCGTTCATCGGCGGCCTGCAGCACTTCTGATCGACGAGGCACAACACCTGACCAGAATGTCCTCCGGCAGGAGGTTGGCGGACCAACTGGAAGTCATCAAGTCACTTGCCAACTGCACGCGCACCGTTCATGTATTGCTCGGCACTTACGATCTGCTTGCCTTGCGTCACCTGAATGGCCAGCTGGGCCGAAGAACTATCGACATACATTTCAGGCGGTACAGCGCTGAGAGCCCCAACGACGTTCGCACATTCAAGAATATTGTGCTCACCTTTCAAAGGCAGCTTCCCATGGACGAGCCGGCTTCACTGCTGCCATTCTGGGACTTGCTCTTTGAGAGATCTGTGGGCTGCATCGGGATATTAAAAGACTGGTTGGTTCGGGCAGTGATCGCCGCTCTCAAAGAAGGTTGTACCACCCTGACTTTCCGCCACCTGGAGGCAACCGCGCTTTCTGTCGCTCAGTGTGAAAAAATCGCAGTAGAAGCCCATGAAGGCGAAACACAGGCATATTCGGTAGACCAGGCCCGACCGCGTCTGCGCGAACTGCTTGGGTTAGGAGAGAGCCCGGCTCCATCGGCGGACACCGGCGAAAAAACACCGCATCGTAGAAAGCGGGTCGGACAGCGCAGGCCGAAGCGAGACCCGGTCGGCCTGCCCGCCGCCTTGCAGAAGAGGGTTTGCGACAGTGTATGAGGTTTGGAACTTAGCCCAGCGCAAGTTCGCTCCGCTCAGTCGGTTGTACTCTCTACAACCGATGGGGGTAGGCACGTCGCGCGTCGAGGGCCTGTCCAGCTATGTGATGCGCTTGGCGGAGGCCCACACCGTTTCGGTCAGGGTGTTAATTCACCGGGAGATTTTTCCAAAGCTTCCGTCGAGTCCGAAGGACGCACAGTTTGCGAGGGTGCATTCCCTGAATGGTATGGGAGCATGTTTCGAGCAATGGGTAAACGTTCTTGGAACACTGACGGGGCGTGGGGATTTACGCGCTCTAACCCTGTTGCCTTGGCGGGGCTTGCTAACATGCGGTGGCATTCTGCGCCAGCACCGCGCATGGTGTCCACGTTGTCTTCAGGAAGGGCGCCAGTCTACCATGCCGGTCTACGAATGCTTGCTTTGGATGCTTACGCCAGTAACGGCCTGCCCGATTCATGAAGTCTTATTGGAACACCGCTGCCCCCATTGCCGCCGCGACATATTTCTTCTCTCAGCGCATGCGCGTCCGGGGTATTGCGCCCACTGCAATCGTTGGCTGGGAGATAATGAGCCCGCGCCAGTCCATTGCGGGTGCAATCAACCCTCTGAAGATCAACTTTGGATTGCGAGAGAAGTTGGTGAACTCCTAGCTCGCGCAGGCACTGCGAGCGAGATCTCCTCACCACGGTATCTATTGAGTAATCTGCAACGGGCAATATCGGACTTGGCAAATGGTAATCGGCGATTGTTTGAACGCGCGGCAAAGATCGGTAGTTCACTGCTAATGCGGTGGATTCACGGAGACTTCTTTCCTTCTTTGTCTCTCATCATTCGGATCTCTCATAATCTCAGATTGCCCCTTGGTCGCTTGGTCGTCGAAGATATTCCCAGTGCTGATCCGGTGTGGATTCCGGCGAAGCAGGCCGTGCAGGCTTTATTTATTGCCCGGCGGAGAGCACCAACCGTCCGGCCACAGTACGCCATCACGCGCGTTGTGAATCTGTTGCTGCTTTCACTGGAGGAGAGAGAAACCGCCAGGGGGGAGATCAAGGCATCCTTGCTGGCAAACCTTGAACTTGACGAACCCCGGTCGATAGACGCCGTGTTTCACAATCTGGGTTACCGCACGCCTTCCAGGGGAAGAAAGTGGTTCCCTGATCTGTGCGCGGCAACGAAGGCTAAACGTAAGCAGCGAGTTGAACTTTACCGGCAGGAACTCCGAAGCGCCCTGTCTGAAGAACCGCCACCTACAGTTGCCGAAGTTGCTCTACGGCTTGGCCTCAGTATTCCTCAACTCCGCCTTCGCCGTGGCTGCCGGGAGCTTTGCATGGCTCTGTGCGCCCGTTATCCTGATCGGCGCCGCTTTCAGAAAAGACAAACCGAAGAGAAGCTCAAGAGGGCGTTGGAAGAGCCACCGATTCCACTTGTCATTTTGGCAGCGAACCTGGGTAAGAATCCCAATGCTCTGCGAGTTGCATTCCCCGCTCTCTGTCGGCGCCTTCGAACCCGGTACGTTGCCCATCGAGTTCAGGAACAACAAACGGTTGCTGTTGTTTACGAGAACGCAGTCAGCCAAGCAATCGACGAGATCGTCGATGCTGGCGGATATCCTTCGCAGCAGCGGGTGCTCTCGTTCATATCAGAACGGAATCCATCGCTCACCAGTTTCTATCTGACCGGTATTGCCATCAAGAATGCTCGGATGAAACTGGGGCATCAATTCGAGAGAGCTTCTCGAAAGCAAATTGCAGGCCATCGGTGATATTAGAGTAGTACTGAAATATCCATGTCATGCTGGCGGCCTTAGTGGCTATCATCGCCCAGAGTCATCTCTCTTGCGAATTGCTGCCAGTATTGAATCGAGATCAGTTACGAGAGAGGCACCCCGAATTGGCGGGATTAGTTTCATTTTGACGGCGTATCCACCAACAAGAATCTCCGGGTGGTGACCTGGCACGGCCGCGACACGTTCAACCAGCCTGACGACAGCTGGGTACTGTTCAGTGAGAGCAATCGAAATCACAATTAGGCGGGGACGGCTCTCAGAGATGAGCGTAAGAAGGTCATCGATCGCCGGACTTGGATAGATAACCCGAGCCGGAATGCCCTGATCTGCGCACCACGCAGCCAGAATACGGATTCCCAGTGTATGACGATTGCTTGGGGCGTTCATGAGCAGAACGTCAACCGGACCTGCATAGGCAGGATGGGTAGGCCTGGAAACTGCGACCTCATCTCGGAGGGACTCGAAGATCTGTTCGCAGCAGCTTGTAAATTGGTGCTCTTCTGCGACAGTAATATATCCCTTCCGCCAGTCCTCCCCGACCTGATACAATATCGGCGCGACGAATCCGATGAGGATATCGATTGCCCGGACGTTCTGCGCAATAGCATTCTTGACAATGTGATCCGCCGCTTCACGATCACCGGATCGTCCAGCCGTCACGAGCCGATCTAAGATCGCCTGCAACCTTCCAGAGTCTTCGAGGTCCTGATCCGTCAGAGCACGAAGTTTAGGCCGGCAAGCTGCACACACGCCGTGCGTGATCGAGAGGTCCTCGTAAGGCTCAGCTTCTCCAAGAAACCGCTGACAATAGGAGCACCATCTCAGCATTGTGAGCCCTCTGCGCTCTTCAGTCGCGTCACAAACTCATTTACATCTGCGACCCATTCCTCGGAGAAGCGTTCCGAATCGGCAAACCAATCGCGCACGGACGCCAGGGCACCGTCAATGCCCGAACACTCGTCAATCCATGCCGAAGCGATCAACTCTGCGGCAGAAGGCACCTTGAGCCCGGCGCAGACACGGAACCTCAGGTCGAACTGTTCAACCAAGTGCGCGATACTGCCCCAAATCGGTTGGCGTTCGGCTTCAAGGCCAGAAAGAAACTGCTCAAATCGTGTTTGCATTTCAGGCTGATCTCGAAATTCAATGGCTAGTGCCTCGTTAATCAGGCGAAGATGACGTTCAAGAATTACCGTTGGAATTCCCCGCACAGCAAGCACGGTGCGCAGCCATTTGAGATCTTCCGTCGCCGACTCCGCGGGCATTCTCGTCAGAGCAACCAGCCAGCAACTGTCACTGTTGGTGAACCGTTTCCCGCGTTCGCCGTACCGTTGATCAAGGTACGGATACTGCTCCCATGCGCTCTTTCCGGCCCGAAGCGCCAATGCGATCTCAGCCGGATTCTGAGGCATGGCATGATCGCCTGCTTCAAAGTTGACCGCCGTTACTTGAACCTCTAGGCATTGCTCGGAGTATGGATAGAGAGCCGTGCAGATCTTTTCGATCCAATCGAAACATCCAACGGCTGAATCAGCGACCAAAGTTATGCCTTCCTCGTCCAATTCGAGTGAGTTCAGGAGATATTCAAACAGCTGCCAGTGATTAGCCGTATCGTCACCGTAGCATCCGAAGTACGTAAGCTGCTCTTCGTGCAGATTCAAGCAGCGGGCATAGGCCTGCTTCAGAACCAGCCCGCCATTCTGTGAGCCCTCCAAAACGTAAAGCACACCGACAAGGGAGAGCGGGTTACGGGCATTCGAGAGGATTTCAGCGGCACAATCAAGCGCGGCATGCACAGCGTCCGCTATGCTCGGCACACTTGCCGCACGCAGCGTATCAAGATCGGCTGCCAACAGGGGAGCTTTAGGTGTAGTGTGCGCTCCTAGCCGGACAAACTGCGGAATCGTAGCCTGGGAGAATTCCCGTTCAACCACGGCATGAACGATGGCCATGCAGCGCATGAAATTCACGATAGGAACTATCGGCAAACTGCCTGCTTGAAGACTCTGGAAAAACGGCAACGTCTCCAGGCGGGAGTGTGCTGCCGCTGTTCTTGCCTTGAGAATGGAGCGCAAATAGGTCATAGCCCTAAACGCCTTCTTGTCTTTGCCTTCCGTCGATTCCCATCCTTCGCGGAACGCTCCTTCACCCGATTCGAGAACACTGTATGCAGTTTCTCGGCGTTGGCCCAGAACCATTCCTTGCTGGTCTCGCGCCGCGGAAATCGGCGGCTTTGTGTATGTTCTGTCTACTTATGCAATCAAAATCCCTTAAGGCCTCACCCGTTTACTTTACGACCCAGAGGACAGAGCTTCTTCGACCTTGTCCAGCAGCGTGGCTTGTGAAAACGGCTTCTGTAGGAACATGATCCCCGGTTCCAGCACGCCGTGGCGCACAATGGCATCTGAGGTGTAGCCAGACATGAACAACACCCGGAAAACGCAACCCTGCTCTTCCAAGTTATGAACAAGCTGCTTGGCATTCCCACCCTTCAAGATGACGTCCGTTAGGAGCAAGTCAATCTCTTGCCGATTTTCAAGCGCCACTCTGCTTGCTTCGTCCAAGCTGTCCGCAACAATTACCTTGTGTCCCACCGATTCCAGATACTCAGTGATCACACCCCTTAGATTGTCCTCGTCCTCCACCACTAGAATCGTCGCGCTACGCCTAATCGACGGCAGCTGCGTGGCGTGCTCCTCCGGTGCCGTGCTTTCACCGGACTCCACCTTCGGCAGGTAAATCTTGAAGCACGTACCTTTTCCCAGCTCGCTATAGACCCAAATGAATCCCCCGCACTGCTTCACGATGCCGTACACCATGGAGAGACCGAGCCCAGTTCCCCTTCCTTGCTCCTTGGTTGTGAAGAATGGTTCAAAAAGCCGTGCTTGCACTTCGGCGCTCATTCCCGTGCCCGTGTCAGTCACTGCCAGCATGGTGTAATGGCCAGGAGGAACGAGCGGATGGGTAGCAACATACTCCTCGCGGATATCGACGTTGCTTGTCTCAATTGTCAGGCGCCCGCCGTCGGGCATAGCGTCGCGCGCGTTCACCACCAGGTTCATGATGACTTGTTCCATTTGCGAACGGTCGGCCATCACCGGCCAAGGCTTATCTTGCAATGTAACGTGTATGTCAATATCCTCGCTCACCAGCCGCTTTAGCAGATCCGACACGCCGCGCATCAACTGGTTCATCGAAGTCACTCTCGGTTGAATAGGCTGTTTCCTGCTGAAAGCTAGCAGTTGCCCCGTCAGTTCCGCAGCCCTCAGCGCGGAATCCATGACACTCTTCGCCCGTTGCGCTGCCTTGCCTTCCAGTCCCATGCTCAGCATTTCGGTCTGCGCCATGATGACCATCAGCAAGTTGTTGAAGTCATGCGCAATTCCACCGGCGAGTTGCCCAATCGCTTCTATTTTCTGGCTCTGCGCGAGTTTCTCTCGCAACTCCGCAGATTCCCGCTCGACTTTCAGTCGGGCTGTGATGTCCTGGACGATGGAGATAAAATGCCGGGGCTCGCCGGAATCGGTTCGCACCAGGGACGCGGTCAGATTGATCCAGATGACAGCTTGATCCTTACGAACGTATCTTTTTTCCAATGAATAGGTTTCAATCTCGCCCGCGAGCGCCTTGCCCACCAGATCGAGATCGGCCGCGAGATCGTCCGGGTGAGTGATGTCCTGGTAGCTCATCTTCAGCAATTCTTCGCGCGTATAGCCCACGATGTCGCAGAACTTCTGATTGACCTCCAACCAGCGCCCGTCTGGGGCAAGGTGGGCGATTCCGACAGCAGCCTGTTCGAAGGTGACGCGGTTTGTTTCCTCGCTCACGCGCAGCGCGTCGTCCGCCCGCTTGCGCTCGCTGATGTCACGTATGTTGCATTGAATGACTCTCGTCCCACCGCCCAATCCGTAAACGTTACTAACAAACTCCACAGCAATGGAGCGACCGTCTTTGGTCTCGAGCGGGAGATATTCATAGCGGATATACTCTTTTTCCTGTAACTCCTGGAAAGCCAGCTTGCATTCTTTGATGTCTTTGAATAGGCCAATCTCCCAGAGCAGCTTCTCAACAAACTCGTCATAAGAGTATCCCAACAGATCAAGCAGGAAAGGGTTAACGTCTGTGATTTGCCCGGTCTTCGCATCGAGAATCAGGATGCCATCCTGGGCGGCCTCAAAGAGCCGGCGATATCTCAGTTCGGAAGCGTGCAGCGCTTCCTCCGCCTGCCTGCGCTCGCTGACGTCACGTATGTTGCATTGAATGACCCGTGTCCCGCCGCTCAGTTCATAGACGTTGCTGACAAACTCCACGGCAATGGAGCGGCCGCTTTTGGTTTCGAGCGGGAGATATTCGTAGCGGATATACTCTTTCTTCTGTAACTCTTGGAAAGCCAGCTTGCATTCCTTGATGTCTTTGAAGGGGCCAATCTCCCAGAGCCGCTTGCCAGCAAACTCCTCGTAAGAGTAGCCCAACAAACGAAGCAGGAAGGGGTTGACATCATTAATCTGCCCTGTCTTGGCATCGAGAATCAGGATGCCGTCCTGGGCGGCCTCGAAGAGGCGACGATATCTAAGCTCAGAAGCGCGAAGCGCCTCGTCCGAGTGCTTGCCTGCGGCTTCTTCCTGCATGGCGCCCCCCCCCCGCAATCGTACTCCTCTTATCTGCTCCCATTCAGGGAATACTCCATGATCAGGATGAGGCTTCGAGACGTCCGAATGCTGGTCAAAAGTGCTCAGGCGGCGCGATGGACGTGGCAGGCTGTGGGCATCGAATCGCCGTTACCTGGAAGGGATTCCTTGGGACATGCGTGTGGATGTTTATTCCGGTTTGTATGCGCGCCGGAGCAAATGTATGGTCCGCCGCCTTGTCGCAAGCGAAAAGTAAGGGTGGCGGGTTGGTCTGCGCAAATGTATTCGGCCTTTATTGGAGTGGACTACTCCGGGCCATGATGGAATGCGCTGCGCTCTCTTCCTCATTAAATAGTCAGTCTTGTGAGGACTTTTTTGCTCCACAGGTTTGGAGAGCGCCGGGTTCGACCGTTGAGCCATCTCATTGTTCGCCAGCAGACCTGGCAGGAAACTGTAAACTCCGTCGTCGTCGCTGGGGTGCGGATGTGGGAATCGCGGATGCGATTTCCAAGCCTGGCTTCAGCCAGGCGTCATCTGCAGGCCAGTCAGGCTGCGATCGGGCTGGCTTGTAACGGAGGCCGATATGGCTCCGCCTTTGTGAGCACAGCCCAGGCCATGCGGGCCAGTTTGTTGGCTAACGCCACGGCAGCGACGTTGGGGTGGGTGCGGGCCGCCAGTTGCTCCAGCCACGCCCTCAGACCAGACGACTGTTTTGTGCGTTGTTGCAAGACAGCGCGAGCACCTTGAATAAAGAGCCTTCGCAAGTAGGGATTTCCTCGCTTGCTGATACCAAGCAGCTTCTGCTTGCCGCCGGTTGAGTACTCCCCTGGAACTATCCCAATCCAGGCCGAGAACCCCCGGCCGTTGCGGAAGGCACCTCCGTTGCCGATCGCCGCGACAAGTGCGGTAGCCGTAACTGGCCCGAGCCCGGGAATCGTCATCAGCCGTTGACAGTCTGCGTTGTCACGAGCGGTCTTGTTGAGCACGGCATCGGCCTCGCCGATCCGCATTGTCATCTGATCGAGTTCCAGCTTCAGTTGCGCCAGCAGGGCGCGGAGTGCGCCGGATAACTTCAGATCGGCATCTTCCAGTATCCGGGGCAAGGCTGTATCCAGATGCGACCGTCCTTTGGGCAGCGTGATGCCGCGCTCAAGCAGTAACCCACGAACTTGGTTGACGATGGCCGTGCGACGCATTACCCAGCGTTCACGTACCCGATGCAGCGATTGCATATCCAACTGATCATCGGTCTTGATCGGCACGAAGCGCATTCTCGGACGGGTGACTGCCTCAGCGATCGCTTCGGCATCGATGAAGTCGTTCTTGTTCGTCTTTACGTACGGCTTCACATACTGAGCCGGCATCAATCGAACCTCATGCCCCTGCTCGCGCAATGCTCGGCCCAGGAAGTGTGCGCCGCCACAGGCTTCCATGCCGATCAATTCGACTTGCAGGTTTGCGGTGAAGTGCAGCAGCTGTTTGCGAGAAAACTTCTTCCGTACCACGATTTCGCCATGCAGGTTAACCCCAACCAGATGAAACGCTGTTTTGCCAAGATCAATACCGATCGTGTGTAGCTCCATGGGACGCCTTCCTCCGTATGCTTTTTATACCTCAGCTGCTGCCTGGGTGAAGGCGGCGGACCATCCCATTAAATAGGCCACAGCACGCCGCGTGAGCGGCGGGTTGCGGCGGAGTAAAAGTAGTCCGCCCCTCGAAACACTCGGTCCCGACTTTGCAACCATAAAACGGCCGCTACCGATTACAACCATAACTTGGCCGTTCTGGCCAAGTTATGGTTGTAGTGTCAGAGAGGTTTGTCATGATGCCATTAGCTCCATGTAGCCAGTCATCTTCGCCAGAATTTGATCCACGTCGGGCGCTGGCGCAGTTTGGGGCGCGGGATCGGCTGTCGTCGGATCGGGCATCTGGACCACTACGGCTTCCGCTGTTCCGGAATCATGGCCGATGACGGCAGATTCATCGAAGCCGTCATATCCGCGATCTTTCATCGCGTGTTTGATCTTGGCTGCAAGATCGTTAGCGATGCCGGCCGCCCGTGCGCGCGCCGCTGGATGCTCAGCAAGGTCCTGGCGGGTAAAGCTTGCGAGCCGCGAGTTTGTTTCCTGCGCGAGCGCCGTCAGTTCTTCGTCGTTCGTCACGTTCAACCGCGGAACGAGATCGGCGATTTCCGTCACATTGCGCAGAGTAGACGTATGCAAACGGGCTTTCGGCCGCTCCAGTTGCGCGGCGAGGTGGGCGACCGCTTGCATAAGACGCGACCATAGCTCGGACGTGGCGC
>Ga0302320_10025298_pt1 | contig 11550 bp, 8 predicted proteins | sample Bog_T0_3_FD_202130 | JGI IMG/M metagenome (GOLD analysis project Ga0302320, IMG submission 202130) | Peat permafrost microbial communities from Stordalen Mire near Abisko, Sweden - Bog_T0_3 | ecosystem: Environmental > Terrestrial > Soil > Wetlands > Peat | place: Sweden: Abisko, Stordalen Mire... | reverse complement strand
GAAGGGCAAGTTTGAAATCAATCCGCAGTTCGAAAGGGCCGGGGCCTTTCTGGACGGACTGGCGCCGGTCTGGCTGAATGGCAAACAGGGCTATATCGACAAACAAGGCAAGTACGTCTGGACTCCCACGGCGTAGCGGCCCGGCGCCCTGTTAACATTAATCTGAGTCCCCCTTTGAAAGTCGGTTTTGTAAGTCTCGGCTGTCCCAAAAACCTGGTCGACAGTGAAGTCATGATGGGACAGCTCGCGGCCCGTGGCCACGAACTCACCCCCAATCCCGGCGACGCGGATGTGCTCGTCGTCAACACCTGTAGTTTCATCGACCCGGCCAAGCAGGAATCCATCGACACGATCCTGGAGATGGCGGAGTACAAGAAGACCGGACGGGCGCGTAAGCTGGTGGTCGCGGGATGCCTCGTGGAACGCTATCGCCAGGACATTTTGCGGCAGTTGCCCGAAGTCGATGCGCTGATCGGGACCAACGAAGTCGAGAAGATCGTGGAAGTGTGTGAAGACGCTGCGGGAACCGACGCTCCGGTGGTCCCGTACCTCTATCACGACCTCACGCCGCGCATTCTAGCCACTCCAAGCCACTTCGCTTATCTCAAGATCGCCGAGGGCTGCGACCATCCCTGCACTTTCTGCGTGATCCCGCAGTACCGCGGCGCCTTCCGCAGCCGCCGCTTCGAATCGGTGGTGGCGGAGTCCACGCGCCTGTTCTTGCAAGGGGTACGGGAGATCAATCTCATCGGCCAGGACACCACGTGCTTCGGCGAAGATCTCGGGATCCGGGATGGACTCGCCGCGCTTCTCGCCCGGCTCGCCTCCATAGAGACGCCCCGGCAAAAGTGGATTCGGTTCCTGTACGCCTACCCCAACCGGGTCACCCAGAAGCTGCTGGACACCATCGCGGCGCACGACTCGCTGGTCAAATATATCGATATCCCGCTGCAGCATGCCAGCGCCGCGGTCCTGAAGCGGATGAAGCGCGGCGCATCCGGCGATATCTTCCTCAAGCTTCTCGAGAGGATTCGCGCCACCATTCCCGGCGTCACCATCCGGACCAGTTTCATCGTGGGCTTCCCCGGTGAGACGGATGCCGATTTCGAAACCCTGTGCCAGTTCGTACAGGCCGCGCAGTTCGACCGGTTAGGGGTGTTTTCCTATTCGGACGAAGACACCAGCCGCAGCTTTGCACTCGACGGTAAGGTGGAGGCGCGCACCATCTATAACCGTAAGCGCCGTCTGATGTCGATCCAGCGCAAGATCTCGGCCCGCCGGAACAAGCAGCTTGTAGGCCGGACGGCGCCGGTCCTGGTGGAAGGCGTCTCGGCGGAAACGGATCTCCTGTGGCAGGGCCGCCAGACGGGACAAGCGCCGGAAATCGACGGTGTCACGCTGATCAACGATTTTGAAGGAGACGCGCCGAAACGCGGAGAGATCCGCCAATTACGGATCACCGAAGCTCATGACTACGACGTAGTGGGCACGCTGCTGGCCGGCGATGAGGATTACGTACCGGCTGCGGCGCCGCTGGGACTGATCAGTATTCAGTCAGCTCCATCGTTCGTAGTGCCCGACCTCATTCCAGCCCGATGACTGTCAAGTGTCCCATCTGCCGCAAAGAAGTGACCCGGGAAGATCCCGAATTCCCCTTTTGCAGTGAGCGCTGCCGCATCATCGATCTGGGCAACTGGGCTTCGGAGAAGTATGTGATCTCGAGCCTCGCCGATATCCGCCCGGATTCGGAAGACGAGGAATAGACCTGCCCCGCCTAAACATTCTTCTCGCCACATGGTTCGGCTGCGGCTATTCGCCGTACGCTCCGGGGACTGCCGGATCCGCCGCGGGGATCCTGATCGCCTGGCTGATCATCTCCCTGGCCGGACTCTCGCCGTTGTACCTCGTCCCACTGACTTTGTTCATGATGCCGCCGGCTATCTGGGCAGCCGACGCCACTGCGCGTCAACTGGGGAAAGAGGATCCTGGCCTGGTGGTGATCGACGAAGTTCTCGGCCAATGGCTGACCGCAGCCGCGATGGTACACGCAAACTGGCAGAGCTATGTTCTGGCGTTCGCACTGTTCAGGATTTTCGATATCACCAAGCCCTGGCCGATCCGAAAGCTGGAGAAGCTGCATGGGGGGTTCGGGATCGTGGCGGACGATCTGCTCGCCGGCATCTATGGGGCGGTAGTGATGTGGGTCGCCGGACGCTACCATCTGGTCTAAGCGCAGTCCGGTTCATGAAACGCACTGCGGCGACTAAACGTGACGTCATTCGTGTACGGTGAGCGGTTTCGGACGTTTATCCCTGGCGCACTGACCGCAAAAGCAGCTCTACCCGGAATTACCGGCGCGGTTCCGATGGAGAGCGGGGTCGATCGCAGTTGCCATCTTCGCCACGTCAAGTCCGCCGCCCAGAAACGTGTTCACTTTCCGAGCCGTGAGGAGCGGCTCGGAAATCGCTTGCCGATGCTCGATCACCAGCAGTTCGGTACACGGGCGCCGCGACAGCATGGCTTTCACGCGGCCAAGCGTGCGCGCGTATTCGTCTTTCAGCAGCCGGCGGCGTTCCGGCGTCTCGGCCAGCGCCTGATTGCGGCGCACCAGCATGCGATCCTGCGAATCGATTACCTCTTCGAGATCGCGCTCGCTGAGGATCACGCGGCAGGCCAGGTCCGGGGGCAAAGCGGCCAGCAGCGGGGCGACAATCTTGATGACTTTTCCGCGCGCCTCGAACAGCCACTTCGAATCTCTCCGCAGGTGTTTCACCGGCTCAAATTCGAGATAACCACGCGGATTGTCTTCATCAGCTTCGCGCAATCCGTCCGATAGGATGCCCAGGCCACCCGCGGCCAGCATTTGCATCAGCATGGAAGTACCCGAGCGCGGCAAGCCGGTCACCACGATGAGGGATTCCCGAAGCGCCGGCATGTCCGGCGGCATCTCCGGGCTCCGAGTCGCGGACGGTATACCTTGCGGGGCGGGAACACCGGCAGGGCTTCCCAGTTTTTCAGCCAGTCCGTCAGCCACCGGCGGGTACATCGGGCGCCTCCTCATCCGGCGCGCAAGGAGCCGGTGCTCGCGCGCGGATTCTGCGTCGCCGAGGTGCTTCTCAAGTAACGCGGCCAGTCGAACATGCGCTTCCGGAAAATTTGGGTTGAAGGAGATGGCTGCCCGGAACGCCTGAGCCGCACGCTCATATTTCTTCATTCCCGTTAACGCGAGCCCGAGCAGGAAATGGGCTAGCGGATCGTCGAAAGCGCTTTCCATCGCATCGAGGGCCGATTTCGCGGCCACGCTGAATTTCCTTCGCCGCAAAGCCACCCGGCACACGCCGAGATGCGCCTGCGCGTTATCGGGATCGATCGCGAGCGCCTTTTCGTAGACCTGCTGCGCATCGCGCCAGCGGTGCAGGCGCAGATGCAAGTCGGCGGCCTGCAGGAACACGCCTGGCCGTACCAGGTGCGCTTCCGTCACCCGCTCGAGCGCGGCCAGAGCTTGCGTATAGCGCTTCCCGGCTGTCAATACCTGCGCTTTCAGGTAATCGATCACGGGCGGCTGGTAGCGCGCCAGATTACGCCAGCGTGCGAGCTCGCGCCGTTCGTCTTCGCTGAGCATTGACTCCGGCTGGGACTCCGGCTGGGACTCCGGCTGGGACTCGGGTTCCGCTGCGGCATCCTTACTCTCCCGTGCCCGTTCAACGGCACGTTCGACGCCGAGTTTGCGCAACGCCGCGAGCTTGGTCTGCGCCTCTTCAAACAGTTCCCGGCGGCGGCCATCCAGGTCGTCGACAATGCGCCGCATCTCCTCGTGCATCCCCAGCGCTTGGCAGGAAACGAACAGCCGCACGGCGAAGCGCAGTTCATCGGCATCGGCGGCATAGAGCTCGGTGAAAATCCGGTGCGCTTCGAGGTGCCTGGCGTCGTCCTGATAAGCTTCGCCGAGGTTATAGCGCAGCTCGCGGATGGTCTTTTCCACCGCTACTTCGCAATTCTCATCCGGCCGTTCGATATACCCCAGCGCGATCATCTGTTCCAGCGCTTCGTGCGCCGCCACCGGATCGAGCCGTGTATGCGGCGGATGGCGTCCATCCGCGCCCGGGACTTCTTCCCAGCTCGGAATGAGGGCGACCTGCGGAGTTTTCACAAAGGCCTGTGAAAGCACCTTGCCGTCCATATCTTCGCCTACCGGCAGTCCGTAAAGCGTCAGGATGGTGGGCGCGATGTCGAGCACGGATGGCCCGCGCAGCGTTTCGCCTTTCTTGATACCTGGCCCGCCGATGGCGAGGATGCCAAAATCGCGGTGCTCGATCGCGGGCCCGGCGGGGATGTCGGGAATCGATGCGGGACGCAGGTGATCCGGATGGAAGCCATGATCCGACATGAGAATGACGGTCGGGTCTTCGCCAGCTTTATTCAGCAGTTCCCCCAACATCCGATCATGGATCCGGTAGGCCATCGAGACCACGTTATGGTAGAGCTCGAAGTCGCGTTCTCCGACCCATGACTGCCGAGGCGGATGGTACTTCATGAACCCGTGGCAGAAGTGATCGATCGCATCGTAATAGACGGTGAAGAAATCCCATGGCTGGTGTTCCAGCAGCCAGAGCGCCGCGGAATGCATGCTCATGCATTCCGCGAGCGTCCGCATGAACAGAGCCAGGCGCTGGTCCCGATCCTGATCGATGTCCTTGGCAAGCGGAATAAACGGCTCCACCATCTGCGGAGTCAAGAGGTCGGGATGCATGCGTAAGCCGGCGAGCGTGGCGGCCAATTCCGGCGGATGAACCGCATTCTCGAGCAGCGGCCAGCCCTTATCGAGCGGCCCGCCGGCCCGGTGGTAATGGTCGGAAACCATCACACCATGGATCGGCTCGGCGGGATGGCTGGGCCACCAGCCGATCACCACGCTGCGCAGATCGTTCTGATTGAGAATGTTCCACAACGCTTTCGATTTTCGCGAGAGGTTGGTGACCGGCTGCACGCCACGTCCGTCCGGAGTCGGCTCGGAAAAGCCGTGGATGCCGTGCTTGAACGGCCGCTTTCCAGTGGCGATGGAAGTCCACAGCATCGGCGAGAGCGGCGGATGCAGCGTGGCGATCTGCCCACTGGCGCCATTTTCGACGAGGAGCCTGAGGTTGGGCATTCTGCCGTCATCCAGGAGCGGACGGATGACCTTCCAGTCAGCAGCATCCCACCCGATCAGGAGAACTTTACGCGGCGACATTGAGAGGACGGGCGGAGACGAGCGCGCCCGCAGTCTGAATTATACGCCGGTCGATGGCGCGACCTAATCAGGCACGTTTATCGCTGACGGCACCGCGATAAAGCTGGTGCTAGAAAGGCTTGCCTTCCGCGTCGATAGTAATATAACGTGACTGTATGTTCCCGCCGGAATTTCGCCGAGTGAGGCTGTCGTCCTGGCTCACTCCGATAACGACGCTGATACTTGTTTTGCAGCCGTGTCGCGGGTTTTCGGGGGGGCGCCCGGGCGATCAGGTAGTGCCCGGATTCCAGCCACCGCGAGAAGGGGTGAACCTGCTGAGTCGCCAAGATGCGGCGGTTTCCGCGCCGAAAGGAGAACCCGATGCGCCGCGGACCGCGTCCGGCGGCTTGGATGGCAAACTGGAGCACGCGCGTGAGGTCAACCTGAAGTACGCCTCGAATATGCCCAACTTCGTGGCGGATGAAACGGCGAAGCGGTACACCCGCGCCAACAAGTCGCTGCTTTGGCGCCATCTGGACACCATCGAGACGGAGATCACCTTCAAGGGGACCCGCGCGGTCCGGCAGCGAATCCGCAGGAACGGGAAGCCCTGGACGCTGTCCTTTGAGGCGCTTCCAGGCTTTAAATGGTACGGTGGCTTCGGCACCGAAATCAGACCGTTGTTCGACCCGCAGTGCCCCACCTCGATTCAGTACCGAGGGCGCCAGGAAGTGCGCGGGAAGCAACTAATGGAATACGGATTCAGTTCGCCGGCGGATGGATGCTTCGCCTCCTTCTATGTCGGGAACCGGCGTTACAATCCCGCGCGGACGGGGCAAGCCTTCATCGACACCGGGGGGAACGTCATCCAGTTGGACGAAGAAGCCGAGGGATTCCCGGCGGATTTCGAATTCGCGCAAAGGACGGAACAAGTATGGTGGGATTACGTGAAGATCGGGGACACGTCCCATTTGCTTCCCGTCCGAGCCAGATTCGTGGTCCTCTATTCCTCTGGTGCAAGATTCCGAGTAGAAGTGGAGTACAAGAACCACCGGCACTTCGAGGCCTCGGCGAACATCACTTTTAATTAGAGGCCGCGGCACCCGAATTGAGCGCCTGGGGTCTATTGGGATGTAACAAACTTTTCGATGATAAATACGAAGTGCTGCTGAAGCGGCGCGCCGAGTGGCGCCGTGGGGGCGAAATTGATGCGTTTCGCAGCTTCCACTGCCGCTGGACTGTTCGGATCGGACGGCTGCAGCGAGTGCGCCTCGACGAGTTGTCCCGCTGCCGTGACGAGGCCAAATACACAGACCGGCCGGGCCGTCATGCCAGAGGTGAGCGGACCCTGTCCAAAGACCCGCGAGATCTTTTGCGCGGCCGCCATCCCAATCGCCCGTCCACTCTCCTTCATCTCCGCGGTGGGGACAAACAGGCTCGGATCGGCAGCGGGAAGATCCCGCAGACTGTCAACAGAAATTCTCGATACGACTTTGCCGGCTTCGGCTACGATCACGTTTCGAGGCAGCAGGCGAGCGCCGAGTTGCGGGCCGTTCGAGTAGTCGTAAGCGTAATAGCGCCCGGGCACTTGCGAGTGCACCTGGAGCAACCCGGACTGCGGATCGATACACTCCTCAGTTTCCTCCCATCGCCGCCCGGGCGTTGAAGTCGTGTCGCTGCCCGACGAGGAGAGCAGGACGCAGGTAACCGGCGCACCATGGAATGTACCCGTCGACGTTCGGATCAACTCGCGATCTACGCTCTCCGAGGAGGGGATGGGGTCGAACAAGGCTGCGCGCGCCTCCTGCAAGCGGAGCGGGATGGTGGTTGCCGTCCCGTGCGCGTAAAACATCCCATTCGAGAAGATGCCGGTAATCGCGAATCCGGCGGCGGCTTTAGCAGTCCAGCGGAGCCCTTGGGCGGGATCGAACAGATCCTCCATTTCCCAGGCGCCATCATAATCCGTTTGCCCGCCGGAATTCACGGTAAACGTTATCTTGAGATCGTAGCCGCGGCCCGCGCTTCGCAAGGCGTAACTACTTCGCGCGCGGGCAAGAAGCTGAAGCACGGCTTCCCGACTCGCAGGCGTGTCGGCGACCTGGATCGGACCGGTGACCATTTCGAGAGGATCATTCGGTATGGCTGCGATCGTCGATAGACGGCCGCCTGGCCGCTGTGCGTTTTGGCCAAAAGCCGCAAGCGATAGCCCACCCGCCGCAAACCACCACAACATTCCCTTGGAGACCATTTTATTAACCCTCAAGTACAGAATTCTAAGACGGCGATCAATCGAGATAGGGCATGCGCCACTCCTCACCGATTTTCCCGAGCCGATTTCGGCAACAACGGCCGAACGGGAACGCTTCTACTTTGGTGTAAACAGCAGCCGGGGCGCATACGGCTTCCCTTTGTGGGGGAATCTGATGGATCCCCAACCACCGCCCGAGCCGCCGCCGCCCCATCCACCGCCCGAGCCGCCGCCGCCAAATCCCGTTCCGCCAAATCCCGTTCCGCCGCCTGGTTCGCCGCCCGTTCCGCCGCCATATCCGCCACCACCGCCGCCACCACCGCCGCCCGTTCCGGCAGAATTACAGCTAATACCCGCGAGGCCGCCCTGCAGCGAAAACAACAGACTTTTTTGGGTTTGCATACTGCCGACGACAGCCAGAATGGGAACGTCTCCTTTGCCAAGGCCGGGCGGAATGACCACGTTGATCTGATAAACGCCGGCGCTTGACAGCCCGACGAAGGTCGGCTGAAGGAGCACCTCATTGATGTAAAGGTAGAAGGGGTTGTCAATTGGCGCTGCACCGGAGAACACCTTCCCAGCCGGTACGGCGGGAGTAGTCGGCCCGAACCCGTACCCAAAAAGTTCGACGGTGTCGCCTGCCTGCGCGGGCACCGCACTATAGCAATTCCCGGTCGGGCCGAGGATATCGTAGGTTCCATGACCGTACGCTCCGGAACCATTCGACCTGACAATGATTCCGGACACATGCCTGGCGTCAAGCAGGTCGAACGACGGCGCAAAGTGGTTGAGCGTCACGGTCGACGTTGCTTTGCTGGTGCTGGTGGTCACGACGACGGATACCACGCCGGTAGCCGTGTCGTCCGGCGCTTGCGCGTTGATCTGTCCGGGAGTGACCAAGGAGATATAGGCTGCCTTACCATCGATTTGCACGCTGGTACCGCCCAGGGACGTGGGAAAATCACCGTTCCAGACGGCATTTACGCTGGCGAGGTTGCTCCCTTTAATCGTTATCCATTCGCCTGGCTGGATGATGTATCCCGAGCTGTAAAGCGGAAACACGCCACCGGCCGAAATGACCGGAGTCTGCGCCTGACTCACCTGGGCAATGCTGGGGGCTGCGCCTTTGACAAATCTTTCTCCGGAATTCCGCCTGGCCATGGCTAACCTGACGGCTTTTATCAATGGCGTGTTCTGAGAGGTTGCGAGATGTTGTTTGGAAGCCAGGAAATCAGGCGTGGGCTCAGCCGGGATGTCCCGGGTACCGCTGCCGATGATGGAGGCGGAGGCATTTGTCGCCATCGCCATGGCCGAGCCGGTAACCGCTGCATAAAGCTGCCAGCGTCCCGCCCGACGTTTCAGCGCATCCGTCAGAGACGACGAGCGGAGGGTGGCGGAGTAAGACTCCAGACGATGGTCCAGATCGAGTTTTCGCACAGCGCCCATAAGTCACCTATCGACACCACCGAGGTTACTCGGAATCGGCACAGGAACAGCCGGAGCCGGCAACTTTCGCCCCAGGCCGGCTGTGCCGTTTCAGGGCTGCTGTAACCAGAAACCTCATTGGTGTCGCTCCTTTAGTTACTGAACACCTACTCAAACTATATACCTTCCAAAACCCGTCGAACATACTATTGCTGCTGTAATATCGGCTATTCGTGGCTGTACTCGCGGTAAGTTGCCCAGCCTTCATAGACACGCCGTTTTCACGCACCAGGGCGGGACCAGCAGGAGTTCGGATACGAAGAGCCTGGTGGCCGAATCTGCCCTTACACCCAGAACCTTCGGAAACCGGGAACAAATCGGCTAACGAGACCGGAAAGTTGTGAAAGAATGCTGCTTATGGAAGGTTCTCCGTCCATTTCAGGCTTGCTGGCTGCTTGGGGAAAGGGTGAACCGGCGGCACTCGAACAACTCACCCCGCGGGTCTACGGCGAACTGCACAAGCTGGCACGGGCCTACCTGCGCCGGGGACGGCCCGGGCAGTCGCTGCAGCCCACCGCGCTGATCAACGAAGCCTACCTGCGATTGCTCGATCAACCGCAGCCCATCGAGTGGGAGAACCGGGCTCACTTTTTCGGCATCGCGGCGCGGCTCATGCGCCTGATCCTGGTGGACCACGCCCGCGCACATCGTGCGGCCAAGCGCGGCGGCAATGCCGCCGTTGTCACCCTGGACGATTGCATGGCAGTTTCACCCGGCCGCGCCCCGGACGTGCTGGAGGTCGACGAAGCTCTCGACCGGCTGGCAGAGGTCGATGAGCGGAAGGCCAAGGTGATCGAGATGCGCTACTTCGGGGGCATGAACCGGGAAGAGGTCGCGGCTGCCCTCGGCCTGACCCTTCCGACGGTGAAACGAGACCTGCGGCTCGGGGAAGCATGGCTGAGGCGGTTTCTGGCGGGTAGTCCGCTGAGTGAGCCGACGGCATGAGCGAAAACCGATGGCAGCGGATTGAGGACCTCTTCCACCGGGCTGTCGACCTCGGGCCCGACGCGAGATCCGTCTTTCTTGAAGAAGCCTGTGGCGCGGACGAATCCTTGCGCCGGGAAGTGGAGTCGCTATTGGCTCACGATTCCGAAGACGACAGCACGTTTGCCGGCCCATTCGGGGACGGTGAGCCTCGAACCATCGCGCACTATCGCATCGCCGCCAAGATCGGTGAAGGCGGTATGGGAGCCGTATACCGCGCCACCGACACCAAGCTCAACCGCGAGATTGCGATCAAGGTCTTGCCTGCCGCTTTTGTGGACGATCCCGACCGCATGGCCCGCTTCGGCCGGGAAGCGCAGGTGCTCGCCTCGCTCAACCACCCGAATATCGCTGCCATCTATGGAGTCGAAGAGCGCGCACTCATTCTGGAACTGGTTCCCGGCCCCACCCTCGCCGACCGCATCGCGCACGGTCCCATCCCCTTCGAGGAAGCGCTCGCCATCGCGCGCCAGATCGCCGAAGCCCTCGAATACGCGCACGAAAGAAGTGTCGTCCACCACGACCTGAAGCCCGCCAACGTCAAACTGCGGCCAGACGGCGTCGTCAAAGTGCTCGACTTCGGGCTGGCGAAGGCCACCAATCCCCGTGAAACGGCGACGGAGACCAGTACGGGCGTCATTATGGGCACTCCCGCTTATATGGCACCGGAGCAGGCGGCCGGCCTGCCGGTAGACCGCCGGGCGGATATCTGGGCCTTCGGAGTGGTGCTGTACGAGATGCTCACGGGCAAGCGCCTGTTCGAGGGGCAGACCGTTTCTCACACCCTGGCCGAGGTTCTGCGCGCGCCGATCGATCTCGAGGATGTGCCTTCCGCAACACCTCCGGCGATCCGCCGCCTGCTTTTGAGGTGTCTCGACCGCAACGCACGGGACCGCCTGCGCGACATTGGAGAGGCGCGCGTGGCCATCGAGCAGGCCCCGCAAGATGCCGGGCCGCCGGACGCTCTGGCGCCGCGTATCGCAATTCCGTGGATCGTGGCCGCGGCGCTGGCCGTGCTTCTGGCCGCCGGCGCCTTCATTCACTTCCGAGAAAAGCCCGCGAAAGCCTCGCTCGTGAGCTTCAACATCGCCGCTCCCGACGAGGCGCGGTTTGTTCCCGATAATGATGCCGTTGCCGTCGCTATCTCACCCGAGGGCAAGCGGGTCGCGTTCACAGCCGCCGGTGACGATGGGAAGGCTCAGATCTGGCTGCGCTCGATGGATTCTGTCTTCGCGCAACCTCTGGCAGGGACCGAGAATGCAACTTCCATGTGCTGGTCGCCGGACGGGAAATCGATCGCCTTCTTCGCCGCTGGGAAGCTGAAACGGGTAGATGCGGCGGGCGGGGGGGCCCTTACGCTTTCCGACGGCGCGATCAGTCCGCGTGGTTGTGCGTGGAGCCGGGACAACGTGATTGTGTTTGCGCCCAACGAGAGCGCGGCGCTCGACTATGTCCTGGCTTCCGGAAGCGATGCGAGCCCGGCGACCAGGCTCGACGTCAAAACCGGAGAAACGAATCACCGCTTCCCCTGGTTCCTGCCCGATGGAAAACACTTCCTGTATGCGGCCGCCCGGCACGGAAAGACTCTTCGGGAGACGATTCGAATCGGCTCGCTGAACTCTCC
>Ga0302320_10025296_pt1 | contig 11550 bp, 5 predicted proteins | sample Bog_T0_3_FD_202130 | JGI IMG/M metagenome (GOLD analysis project Ga0302320, IMG submission 202130) | Peat permafrost microbial communities from Stordalen Mire near Abisko, Sweden - Bog_T0_3 | ecosystem: Environmental > Terrestrial > Soil > Wetlands > Peat | place: Sweden: Abisko, Stordalen Mire... | reverse complement strand
GCAGCCGGGGTACATGCGGTCGATCGTCAACTGCAATGCCAACCTGACCGCTCCCTGCCCCAACTCCACCAACGCTTTGTTCGGCACCGGCATCAACGGCCCGGGCGACGGCATCGTTTTCAACAGCCAGTACGTCAGCGGCCAGGCCGACGCGTGGGGCAACATCTGGCAGGTCAACGGGACGGGCAGCGGCACCGGCCTGCCCGGCATCTCCATCCAGGTCACCTACGCAGGCGGCGCGCCGGTGGCCAGTCTGCTCACGGTCGAGGCGGGCACCCTGTCCGGTGAATACGGCGCGTTCCAGAACTCCAACTCCGCCAACCCGGCCCCCGACGCGACCTGGCCTGAGATAAACGAGTTGCCTCTGGTCTATGGCAGCGACTACCTTGCGGCCGGCAACCCGCCCATCACCAGCACCTTGCCCGGCGGCATCTGGGCCATTCTGGCGACTGCCAGCCAGGGCGGCCTGGTGATCCGGCCGGTGGCGGCGATGACCGATATCAACGGCGCCCTCTGGTATAGCGACCACCACTATCCAGAACTCAACCGCATCGACCCGTACACCCAGGATGCGATCGGCGTCTTCATCCAGAACGCCAACAGCGGGCATCGTTCCACCGCCAGCATCACTCCGGCGACCACGGTGCAGAACACCGGGAATGCCGGGGCCAACAACACTCCGACCGGTTCGGAACCGTATGCCGGCCTGACCGCCAACTATAGCTATCCGGCTTCGCTGTATTCGACCGCTCTGAAGCCGACGAACGGGCCGAACCCCTGGATGTGCCTCTACGGCAACATCGCTGCCGGCTACCCCTGGACCCAGGGTCCGATGACCTACAACCCCCTGGGAGATGGATGCCCCGCGGCCCTTGGCCTTTTGTCCAACATGCAAAACAACATCGTCGGGGATGGCCTGGGCAACATCTATGTGCCCGACAACGGCCTTTCGGTGGTCCACGACCTTACGCTCGGCAACGTCTTCCCGGCCACGCCGGTGAACCCCACGGCGACCAATGGCATAGGCGTCGTCTCTACGGTCACCCAGCCGATCCAGGTCCACTTCGATGGAGGCATTCCTCCGGGCTATCCGGGCAATCCGACCGTCACCGCGCCAGCCGGGTTTACCGGGTTTCAGCCGACGGGGCTCGTTTCCGCGGGCTTCTTCGCGTCGGCGCAAGGATTCAACACCACTGCTTTCTCCATCACGTCCAACGACTTCAGCATCGACACCACCGATGCGGAGTTCCCCCTGGGATCGCTGATTACCCCGCAAAACGAGGCCTTCGGCAACTCCGCCCTTACGCCCAGCTTCTTCATGGTGGCGGGCCTTCCTACCTGCACCCAGTTGGGAATCTCGGGCGGCGATGTCGGCTTTGACTGCCTGGTGTACGTCACCTTCCATCCGACCGCGCCGGGATTGCGCAAGGCGCAGCTCCAGGTCACCCTTAACAATGGCTCCAAGTACTACTTCCCGCTGGAGGGCATCGGCCAGGCCTCGCAGTTGGCCATCGATGGCGGCCTGCAGACGGTGGTCTCCACCACCGGCCTGGGCAACAATCCCACGGCGATCGCTACCGATTCGAACAGCAATGTCTACATCGCCGACACCGCCAACAACCGAATCGTGGAGGAGCCTGCCCTCGGCGGGGCCCAGACCACGCTTGCGCTGAGCTTCCCAGCCGGCATGACCCCAGCGACCTTGAGCGGTCCCAAGGGCGTCGCGGTCGATGCGGCCGGTAACGTCTACATCTCAGATACTGGCAACAACCGCATTCTGAAGGTGAACCCGATTACTAGCGCGGTGCAACAGTTGGGCAACTACGTCTGGGTACCGGGCGCGATCTGCGATGGTGGGATTACGCCGGTCGCCCCAGACTGCCCGTCGGTTGTACAAACGGCGGTGAGTAGTACACTTACCGAATCCGTGGCAGCTGCGCTGCCGCAAGACTACATTGCCGGCGCCACTTCGCCGACGATACCGCCTCCGCAATACACGTTCAATGCTCCTCAAGGCCTCGCGGTCGACCAGTGGAACAACGTCTACGTGGCCGATACCGGCAACGCCGCAGTGGTGGAGATCCCGTCCAACTTCTTCCTGGGCGGCGCCACTCCGTTGCTGCAGTACCCCGGTGCGCCCACCTTCGTCACGCCGGTGGCCGTCGCGGTCGGACCGTTCATCGGTAACCCTGCTTCGTCGTCAACCTTTGTCAGCCCGGCTAACTCGAACGTCCAGAACGGCTACATCTTCGTCGCCGATCAGGGCAATCCGTACCAGCAGATCATTCGCATCCCGCCCGGCGGAGGTGACCTGCAGTCCCAAAGCGCTCAAGGGATCGTCGGGAAAGATCTGAATACATTCGTCCAGATCACCGGCGGGCCGGATTTTGGCGAGTTTGGCGGGCAGCACATCAGCGAGCCGAACGGGGTTGCGGTGGATTCGGCCGGCAACGTCTATGTCTCCGACGCCACCGCCAACGCGATCTGGGAGGCGCCGGCGGTGAGTACCAACCAGCCCTTCACACTCAGCTTCAGCGGTCTCAGCAATCCTGCAGGCCTCGCCATCGACCCGAGCGGCAACCTGTACGTCGCGGATTCGGGGAATAAACGGATTCTGGAGATGGCCCGGGCGAACCCGACCGTCCCGTTTGGCTCCGTGGCCGAGGACCTTTCCACCGCATCGGGTGTGGCCGGTACGCCGGTGGGATGCCCGGTGACCGGTGGCACCGTTCCGTGTACCGGTGTGTTGACCGTCACCAACATCGGCAACCTGCCCGCGGTCTTGACCGCGCCCTTCCTGGGGGCCGCGTCCAATCCCGAGTTCGCGGCCACGAGCACCTGCACCGCAGGCAGTACGCTGCCGGTGGGGGGGACCTGCACCATCTCGCCCACCTTCCTTCCCACCTCCGGCGGTTCGGCAACCTCGACTGTCACGGTGAACGGCTCCCAGTCGATCGCCCTGACCGCGAATGGCGGAAACCCGGAGGTCAGCCTCGTCCTTACCACGCCCACCCTCACGCCGGCCGCTGGATCGGCGCCGGTCATTACGGCGACCGCCACCCAGCCGCATATCACCAACACCACGCCGGCGGGAACGGTGGTCTTCACCTATTCGATCAACGTCGGCCAATATAATTCGACGGCATGCGGGGCCGGAGGCACATCGGCAGCGATTCCCCTGGTTGCCGGAGGGAGCAACACTTCCACGGCGACCTTTACCCTACCCGCGCTGGCTGCGGGCGAGTATTACACGGTCACTGCACAGTACACTCCGAGCGCGGCCGACACCGTTGACGGTGTCTCAAACCAAGCGCAGCCTATCACGCTCAAGGTCCCGGCCTCTACGGTTGTGACCGCAACCGATGCTTCGGTGACCTATACCTACGGAACAGCGCTCCCCAGCGTCGCCGCGGGGACCACCAGCGGTCTGCCCACCGGGGTGACCGCTACGTTCAAAGCGGGCGCCTATCCCAACTACGCCTCGTCGTGCTCACCGGCGGGCAATTATCCCATCACCGTTGAGTTCTCGCCGGCCGCCAGCTCGTGCGCCTTAGGCTACCCGACCGTAAGCAACTCGGGCAGTGGAGGCGGTAGCGCCACGGTGACTGAGAACCAGGCTACGCTGGCCGTCTCGTTCAGCAGTCCGGCGACGACAGTCTACGGGGCGGCCGACTACAACTTCAACAACTTATTGCAATACGTTGGCGCGTCCACAGTGTGCAACGACATCAACCGGTTGAGCGCGACGTTCTCCACGACGAATGTTCTGGTTCCCCCTGCCACTACCTTTCCGCCGGTCCAGACCTCGGTCCTGGATGTGGTCCCGGCAAGCCCCGCGGTCAACCCGTTCCCGATCTACGCAACTGTGGTCGGCAACCCCATCACGGCGAACGATTATAAGGTGACGACCACCCCCGGCTCGGACACGATCACCCCGGCTCCCACGGGCATCAGCGTAACCGCCGCCAACACCTCCGTCGCCAATACCACGGCGGGCCTGGCTACGGCTACCTACGCGATCACCGTCAATACGCTGGTCACGGTAGGCAAGGGAACCCCGAGCGGTACGGTCTCGGTGACGGACAACTTCGTCCCCATCACATCCACAACCTTTACTCCAACTCCAAATGCCGGCTGGCCGGTGGTCCTTGGGGTGATCCAATTCCCGTCGACGGTGCAAACCATTCCTCCGTGCTCGGCCTCGATCACTACCAACTGCAATCCGGTGGTTACGCTGGGGAGCGGGACCGCGGCCCCAGGGACTGCCACCTTCACCGTGCCCAACATCCTGACGGTCACCGGCGCCGACGGCACCAACGGCACAACAAACACGTTACCTTGGTGCGCAGTAGGAGCAACGTGTCCTGAACCCGGGACCCATTACTTGAGCTTCGCCTATAGCGGCGACCCAGGACCGGCGGTCCCCGTCGGGACCGCAGGGACGGACGGCAAGAGCGACTTCGCGTGCTCGGTGCTGGGTATGCCGGCAACGACGACCGGGACGGTGACCTGCCCAACGGGCGGGACAGTTCCCAATGCCCTGATCGTCGATTATCCGGACTACAACCTGGCTCCGACCTCTACAACCGGCGTGCTCACGGTCATTCCCGGCGACTCTCCCAGCGGTAACGGGTTGCCGGCCCTGCCCGATCCGAACTCGTCGCAGTCCGGAGTCATCACGATCACCTCGGTGCTGAAGTTCGCCTCGACCGTCAATCTGAGCTGCGCTACGCAGAACCCGACCTGGGTCTTCTGCTCCATGACTCCTCCGATCCAGGCGGTCCCCAGCAATGCCCAAGTGGCCTGCGTCCTGGGGGTCTACACTCCAGCGAACCTGCCGCTTGGCTTCAACTTCGGTACCGCTGAACTCCGTACCTCCGCAACCAGGACGGTGCTGGCGTTCCTGCCGTTCGGCGTCCTCGCGTTCTGCGTGCGTCGCCGGCGCAGGTTGAGCAAGGCGCTGTGGGTGCTGATTGCAGTCGCTGCGATCACCGTTGGCGTAAGCGGTTGCGGTGGAAACACGGTGGCTTTCTACACCCCGATTCCCGCCGGGGCGCAAACTGTCACGGTCACCGCTTCGTTCATCGGAAACAGCGCAACTCCGGTGGAGTCCCGGAGCTACGTGGTGCCAATCAACATCGAGTAGCCAAAAAAATGCTGATGGCCGGGCCGGACAAGATCCTTCGGGATTCTGTCCGGCCCACATTTTTTGGGGTGAGCTCGCAGATCTCACTCCCCCTGCTCTTATATGACTACTCCAGCGGGGCGCCGTCCGCGGAAGCAGCGAAGAATGCCTCCACGTCCGCGATGCTCTGGGTCAGACGATAGGGCGGAAGCGAGTCAAGGAAGATGCGCCCATAACGCTGGCGCTGGATGCGGGGGTCGAGCAGCATCAACACACCGCGGTCCTTCAGCGAGCGCACCAGCCGGCCGAAGCCCTGCTTCAGCGTGATCACAGCGCTGGGCACCTGGTAGTCGAAGAATGCGTTGCCCCCGGATGCCGCGATCGCGTCCATGCGCGCCTTGACCACCGGGTCGGAGGGGACGGCGAAGGGTAGACGGTCGATGATGACGCAGCTGAGCTGCTCGCCCTGCACATCCACACCCTGCCAGAAGCTTGAGGTGCCGAAGAGCACTGCGCCGGGGGTATCGCGGAACTGTTCCAGCAGAAGGTTGCGGGGCGCCGTGCCCTGCAGCAGCAGCGGATAGGGCAGCTCACCGCTGAGGCGTTCGTGCATGGCGCGCATCTGGGCGTAGCTAGTGAACAGGCAAAAGGCTCGGCCGTGGGTGATCTCAAGTACACGGCGAGTGCGTTCGCAGGCCTGCACGAAGAAGTCCGGCTCGCGCGGGTCGGGCATGCCCGGCGGCAGGTACAGTAGCGCCTGGCGCGGATAGTCGAAGTCCGATGGCACCACCAGCTCGCGCGCCATGGTCAGGCCAAGCCGCCTGGAGACGTGCTCGAACCCGGAGACCGAGTTGCCGGCCGAGGTCGCGCCGGAGGCGACGGTCAGGGTCGCGGAGGTCAACACCACCGAGCCGTACTGGTCGAACAGCGCGGCCGCGAGCAGTTGCGAGACATCGATCGGGGTCGCCTGCAGGTGGGTGTGGTAACTCGCATGGCCGGCCCCGCGCGCCAGGTTCCGCACGCCACCCGCGGCCCGCCGCTCAATCCAGAACACCGTGTTCGGGTCCTGCGACTCCAGCAGAAACTTCAGATGGGCCGCGATGTCTGCCGTGCGCTTGCGCAGCCCGGGTGCCTCGTCCACATCTTTCAGCCGCTCCAACTCGCTCTCCAACCGCCCCAGCGCGTTCAGCGCTCCGGTGTAGGTGTCGCCGTTCTCTTCCAGGAACTCGGCGCGTTGCTCGAACGGCATGCGTCCAAGTTCCGGATAGGCCCGGACGGCGGTCCGCCCGCCCTCGCCGCCGATGCCTGGCGCCGCCGGCAGCGCGGCAAAGAAGATCCGCGCCCGGTCGCGCAGGGTTGCGGTTGCGCTTTCAATGGCCGGCGTGGACGCCTGCTTTGCCCGCAGCATGGTCTCGACATCGCGGGCGAGTTCGTCGAACCGCTGGGTGCCAAGCCCAATGCCGAAGTAGTTGCTCGCGGTCTCCTCCAGGTCGTGGGCCTCGTCGAAGATCACCGCTCCCGCCGCCGGCAGCACGCCCGCGTCCGCTGGGGCTCCGGCTTGCAGCTTGATCGCCATGTCGGCGAAGAACAGGTGGTGGTTGACGATCACAATGTCGGACTCCAGCGCCTTGCGCCGCATCGCGGTGATGAAGCAGCCCTCCCAGTCGGGACAGGTCTGGCCCAGGCAAGCCTCGCCGCGCGCGTCCAGCTTCGGCCACAGTGCAGAGGCCTCGGGCAGCGCATCGATCTCCGCGCGGTCGCCGGTCGCGGTGGTCTTCTCCCAGGCTGCAATGGCGTGGAACTGCGAGATCTCTTCCAATCCGGAGAGCAGCGGCGAGTCGCGCAGCGCGTACAGCTTGTGCTTGCACAGGTAGTTGCCGCGGCCCTTCATGTAACAGACTTTCAGCGGGCCGAGGATCGACTCCAGGAACGGAACGTCCTTGAAGAAGAGCTGCTCCTGCAGGTTCTTGGTGCCAGTAGAGATGATGACGCGCTGCTGCCGTTCGCGCGCCAGGCGCAAGGCGGGCAGCAGATAGGCCAGCGTCTTGCCGGTGCCGGTGCCTGCCTCGACGATCAGGTGGCGCTTGTCCGCAAAGGCCTTCTCGATTGCCCGCGCCATCTCGTACTGGCCTTTGCGGTGCTCAAACTCCAGGCCTGAGCGCGACAGCAGGCCGCCCGGCGAGAAGAAGTCGTACAGGCTCGGCAGCTTGGTAGAGACCGGGTGCTCCGGCTGTGCGGAAACGATTTGGAGTGGGGAGGACACGGACGCTAAGTGAACGATACGCCATCCGGCGCGGCTGTCCGGGGCAGCGTCTTAAGTGCCTGCGCCGCCGTCAGAAGGTCACCTGCTGGCCGTGCAGCACCTGTTCGACGACGCCATGGACTTGGAGGATCGGCCACGCTGCTGCGACGGTCTGGGGCTGGCTCTGGCCAGGCTGATGGATGATCAGCGCGGGGCGCTGGTCGAAGACTCCGCGCGAGGCTGCGTCGTCCTCTTCGGTCCAGGCCGGCAGCCAGTTCCACGCGTCGATGCGCCACGAGTGGTCGCCCTGGACGATGAGGGTGGTCTGGTCCCAGCGCAGCGAAGCCTTGAGCGTCGTGACCAGACGGCCGAGCACGCCGTCGGTCAGCGCGAGGTTGTCCAGATAGGAGCTGTCGCAGGTCTGGGTGTAGTCGCCGTCGATGCGGCTCCAGATGTTGGGGCTGTGCGGAATGGCGAAGTGGAGAAAGACGAAGTCGGCCTGGTCGGTGTGCAGTAGTTGGAAGGCGTGCTGCTGTAGATCGATGTGGGTCTGGTAGCGGTGGCGCACATCGAACGAGCAGAGATGGCGATCGGCCCGCGAGGGCGACTTGAGTTCGCGAACGACCTGCTCCAGCGGGGTGTAGACGTTGTCAGCGAAGGACGCGTTCTGGGCCATCAGGCCGTCGAACATATCGTGATTGGTCCAGAAGCAATTCTGGAGCGCGTCGGCGTAGATGGAGCAGTAGGGGTTGTACCAGCCGACGGCGGCGGTGCGCCAGCCGGCCTGCTCGGCGTCGCCGAAGACGGTCTGGGCGCCGTCGATGGGCTGCCAGCCTGACTCAGACTCGTGATGCACCCACAGCTGGTTGTGGAAGTTGTAGCGGATGCCGTCGACGATCTTGCCGGTCAGCAGCGAGGGGATGATCTTGACCGTGTGATAGCCGGCCGGCTGCGCGTCGGTGAACAGCGTGCTCTGGGCGCGCAGGGCGTCGAAGTTGGCAAGGTTCAGGTCGCGGGCGCGGTGCTCGAACACCTGGTCGTAGGAGAGTTCGTCGAAGACAATCCAGACCAGCAGGGGATGCTGGCGGGGCGGCTGCGGCGCGATGGCCCAGGCGGCATCAATCTGGTTGGGCGCGGGCTTCCATGTGGCCACCCAGATCAGCTGCGCGAAGCTGCACACGGCGAAGACGATGAGCGCGGCGGCAACGGCGCTGCCGGTGCGCATCACGCGCCGGTACCACTTGTTGAAGCGCAGCAGCAACAGCAGCATCACGCCGGCCCAGACCACAAGCAGGATAATCACCAGGCCTTCAATCAGGTCGAAGGGATAGAACGACTGAGTACGCTGGACGAGATAAGGCGGGATAACGATGGCAAACAGCAGCCGCACCCAGGGATAGAATCGGGTGCGTGCAGCCAGGGTGAGGATGAAGAAGAGCAGCAGCGCGACCAGCAGCACGTCGACAATTTGCGCGACGCAGATATTGGTCAACGCAATCGGGGTGTGCATGCGCGCATCGGCTCCGCCACCCAGCAGGTCGCCGTAGTTGATGACCAGGATCAGCGACGCAAGTCCAATGCACTGGCAGAGCCTCTTCAGCATCCGGGCAATTCCTTTGGTCTACCGCGTTTCTATTTTTTCCAGAAGGAAGAGGATGCGTCCGTTATCCAGCGCCTGCCGGTCGAGCACGTTGAAACGTCCCGCGCAGGCGGCAAGAAGATCGGTCTCGCTAAGCGAGCCATAGAGCGAGTCGCGGCCGCGCATCAGGCTCTGGTACATGGGATCTTCGACGGGCACCCACTCCACAATCATACGATGGCGGGTGAGGCGATGGCAGAGCTCGAGGATGGCGGGCAGTGGGATCTGCTCCATCAGCAGAAGGTGATGGATGACGGCGAGCATCAGCACCAGATCGAACTGCCCGGCGAGTCGCGGCAGCAAGGCAACCGATTCTGCGTTCTCCCAGCCCACGGCGGGGGTGGGTCGCGCAATGTCCGCGCAGATCGTCTGAATGGAAAGATTGCGTTGCCGCGCCATGCGGAAGAGACCATCGGCCGAGGCGACGTCGCGTTCCAGCGCAACCACCTCTACTCCCAGCTGGGCAGCCAGCGCGCTGAATTCGCCGGTATTGGCGCCGATGTCCAGCACCCGGCCACGCTGCGATATTTCGATCGCATGGCGCACCCAATCCAGCTTCTGGCGGCTCTGTTCCGCGGTGTAATGGGTCAGCGTGTCCTGGTACTCGCTCCAGTTGGAGGATGCGCTCTCGGGCAATGCCCGCTGCGTGCGCACGCGCAGGTCTCTCAGGGTGCGCCTCAGCACGTCCGCGGTCACCTCCGGGTCGGCGATGCGGGACGGGCGCTTCTTCGCCGGCGCGGCGGATTGCTTGCGCCGATCCAGCAGAGTCGGCAGGGTGATGGGCCAGAAAACATCGCGCGACAGACGGCGCCCCCAGCCAAGCGCGGCGTAGCACTCAGCGGGCTCATATCCATCGCGTTTGAAAAGGCTCAGCGAGAGCGGCCAGCTTAGCATCCGGTCCATCAGCAATGGCAGCAGGAAGGTGCGGACGTATTGCCCATAGGCCAGCCAGATGGAGGAGTGCGGGTCGCGGCGCTCGAACGAAAGAATGTCGACGAAGATGGGACGCGTGCCGGTGAAGAGGACATTCAGCGGCGTGGCGTCCTTCAGGATCCAACCGCCTGCCAGTGCCTGCTCGCAGAGGTCGAGCGTCAACTCGGCGGCGGCGAGCCACTGCGAAGGCGTCCACTCCCAGGGATACGTGGGAATGGTAATTTTGGGATGGCACAGCCGCAGACCGTCACTGGAGTCGTCGATCACAGCCTCGATATGAGCCTCGATGAGCTGGCCACGCTGCTGCGCCGCCCGGCAGAAAGGCGACTCCAGCAGATCGAGCACGGCTGCGCGCGATGAGGCGCCGACCCTGCGAACCACACGGTTGTCTTCGAAGCTGAGCGACCCGGCGGGATCGCGGAATGTGGCGCTAGGCGATCCAGACGTCATGCGACTTCGCGGGTGTCACCTGTCTCAGCCGCGATGGGAAGGACGGCCGTCGGCGCCTTCTTCCTGCGCGAAAAGAAGGCCGCAATCTTGCGGCGAACGTAGTAGACATAAGCTGCCATTACCGAAGCCAGTGTCTGGAGCGCGATCAGGCCCGTGCCGGGATCGACGTAGGCCCACGCCCTGCGTTCGCTGCCCACCATCATGCAGAGAGCGATAAAAACGGCCAGCGAAAAGGAGATAAGTCGCTTCATTGGAAGCCCTTCTATGGTTGAAAGGCCGCTAGAACGAACGCAGCGGCGCGTGATGGCTCAGACGTAGAACGCCCCAGAATTATTCGACTTAAATCACAGACACCGGCTGGCGGAAATAGTTGTCCCCGGGATCCCGGGATTTGTGTATAAAACCGCACACAAATCTAGAGACGCGGCGCAAGTCATGGAAGATTCAGATTTCGGGATATTTCTCGCGCCCGGCTGACTGCGGAGTGCTCCGGGCCGGCAAGAGGACGCGGCAGACGTGGGCCCCAAAAACTTGGGACCCATCGTTCGCGATCTTCTGCGGCAATGGGTCCCGGATTTGTTCAGCGAATCGTCAGCGCGACTAATAGATGATCCCGGATCAAGAGATGCGGGCCATGCCACGAAAATGAATTGCGAAGCGCGGGTTCTTTGCGCCGCGCCTTAGTGGCCGATCTTGTAGCTCAATCCGACAGAAAAGATCGGGAGGACTTTCACGCTGTTGACATCGCTCTGCAGGCTGGCGGTCTGCGTCGCGATGTCCGCCGAGGCCCCCGAAACCGTCGTAATCGACTGGTAGCCGCTCTCGCTGCTGCAGGTGGTGCTGCTCTTGCTGGCGGTTTGGCAGGCCTCGCCGCCGTAGCTCCATGCCACCGTCGGCGTCCCGATGATCTCGATGCCGAACTCGGTCTCGAACCGGATGCGATGGTTTTTCGCCACCATGTTGCCCCACCCCAGGCTGAAGCGCGGTACGGCCTTGCCGCCGAGGCCGAGGGCTATGTTCCCGGTCAACTGGTTGGGGGCGGTGTCGCTGAGGTAGTAGCTATTGCCGATCTTGAGGGTGGTTCCGGGGGCCACGGTCACCGTGCCGGTCAGTCCGGTGGTGTTGTAGACGGTGGTGCCGGCGCTGAGGCGGAAGCTGCCC
>Ga0302320_10025293_pt1 | contig 11551 bp, 9 predicted proteins | sample Bog_T0_3_FD_202130 | JGI IMG/M metagenome (GOLD analysis project Ga0302320, IMG submission 202130) | Peat permafrost microbial communities from Stordalen Mire near Abisko, Sweden - Bog_T0_3 | ecosystem: Environmental > Terrestrial > Soil > Wetlands > Peat | place: Sweden: Abisko, Stordalen Mire... | reverse complement strand
AATTTTGATGGAACTCAGAAAGTAGATGACGATAATGATTACAGCAATGGCGATCACCGGAAACCCGAGATCCATAATGCCTCCAGAGAACTCGTGAGAAGAGTATGAGCGGATTGTAGCGCACACCAGCAATTGCAGCTGTGAGGAACCGCTGCAGTGGAGTATCCATGATGATACGGGGCTAGGAATAAGCCATGGGAGGCTTGGCCTGGCGGTTACGAAAAACTGATACGGATGATCAGCTTGGAACGAGTCTTCGCGGGTGTGTGGGCAGTTCGCCGGACTCAGGTAGAGGTAGGAAAGACAGCGGAGCTACTTATACAGCAGATATTTTTCGCGCATCTGAAGAAACACATCCAAGCGCGGCTGCCAGTCTTCGGCGATCCGCCGCGGATCTTCGCCTGCTGCGATTGCGTCGAATACAGACTGGTTGACCAGCAGGTCTGCCATCTTCTCAAGCTTGAAGTCATTCGCATACAGACGATGGAGCGCGGATGCCAACTCCACGCCGAGTTCTGTGGCATCCAGCATGTTGCGATCGAGCACAATCAGATTCACGCCCTCGCAGCGCTCGCCGGCGAAGTTACTCGACGACGGAGTGAAGACAATGGGAACGAAGCGCACACTCTGGATGCCGCGTTCGTTTAAGTACGCTGCCAGTTGGCGGGCTTTCATCCAAGGTGCTCCGATGACCTCGAAGGGCGTATCGGTGCCGCGTCCGACCGACACGTTGGTGCCTTCAATCATTGCCACGCCGGGATAAAGAGTGGCCTCCGTCAAGCTGCGCAAATTCGGTGAGGTATTTACCCACGGCAAACCGGTGGAGTCGAACCAATCGCCCCGCTGCCAGTCTTGCATGGGAACGACAGTGAGTCTTGCTCCGATGTGACGCTCGGCGTTACACATTTTCGCTAGCTCTCCCATGGTCATTCCGTGGCGCAGGGGTTCCGGAAAGTAATTGGTGAATTTTTCCTGGCCTTCATCGGAAACGGGACCCTGAACGAAGGATCCGGTAATGGGATTCGGCCGATCGAGGACGACCACTTCGATGTCGGCCTTCGCGGCCGCTTCCAGAAAATATCCGACCGTGGCCTCGTAGGTGTAGAAGCGCGCACCCACATCGGCCACGTCGATGACGACTGCATCCAAGCGTCTCAGGATGTCGGCGGGAGGGCGCCGTGCGGCGTCGCTAGCGCCGTAGACGCTGTAGACTGCAATTCCAGTGGCCGAATCTTTCGAGTTTCTTACGTCCGTCGTGTCGAGCGTGCCAGCAACTCCGTGCTCGGGACTGAAGATGGCATCGAGTGAAATACCGGGAACGTTGACCAGGATGTCGATGGTGCGGCGGCCGTTGGAATCGATTCCCGTCTGGTTGGTGAGAAGTCCAATACCGCGCGGGGCGCCACCTTTCGAAGGATGCAGCGCGGTAAACCCGGTTTCTTCGAGGACGTCGATTCCGGTCTTAACAGTACCGTTGCGGGTTTGAAGTTTGCGCGCCGCGCTCTGCATTTCGTTGTAGCCCGTGATCGTAGCGACCCGCATCTTTTCGGCTTCGGAGGGATCGAGCGCCAGCACGGCGGCTACGGCAGTCGCGACTCTTGTGCGCAGGGCAACGGCGCTTCCCTTCTCTCTTGGCGGAACGACGTTCATGTGGACGGCATTGGCCAGGAGGACGATGTAGGTCTTGGTTGAAGGATCGATCCACAAAGACGTGCCGGTGAATCCGGTATGACCGAAACCGCCGACAGGCAGCAGTTCGCCGCGATTTGTGGAGAAAGGAGAATCGATGTCCCAGCCAAATCCTCGCAAGGACGTGCCGTTAACGGGCTGCTGTGGAGCGGTCATCTTGGCGACTGTCGCTGAAGTGAGGACGCCGCGACCGCCATCTAAAAGAGCCTGCGCAAACACGGCGAGGTCCTCGGCGTTAGAAAAGACTCCGGCATGTCCCGCGACCCCACCCATGCGGCGGGCGGTGGGGTCATGCACCGCTCCGCGTAGCAAATGATGATTTTCGTCCTCTTCGGTCGGAGCAATCCGAGGTAGCCAAGAAGCAGGAGGCAGGAAGCGCGTCTCTTTCATGCCCAGCGGTTCGAAGATATGTCTGGCGGAATATTCGTCGAGGGACTGGCCCGATATCCGCTCCACGAGCGCGCCGAGCACAATGAAATTGACATCGCTATAGACAAACGCGGATCCGGGGGGACGTTCTGGCGCGACCTGAAAAGCCATGCGATAGGCAGTGTCTTTGCCTTCCCACTTGCTGGCGAGGTCGAGATCCTCCGGAAGACCTGAATAGTGTATGAGCAGTTGGCGGATCGTAATATCCTGCTTCCCATTCTCGCCGAATTCGGGAAGATATTTTGCGACCGGATCATTCATCCGAAACTTGCCCTGCTCCCAAAGTTGCATGATCGCAGTCGTGGTCGCGAGGACCTTGGTCAGCGAGGCGCAATCGAAAATCGCGTCCAGAGTCATGGCCTCGCGCCGAGGTTCAAGGGCCACGCTGCCATAGGCCTTGCGGTAAACGATTTGGCCGTCGTGGCCGACGATTAGAACGGCTCCTGGAATTTGATGCTGGGCGATGGCGTCGTTCACGATGGGATCGAGGACAGACAGGCGCGAATCGAGCGAAGTTTGCGAGAAGGCGGCAACATCGAATGCCACTGGAAAGAAGATGGCGAGGAGCAAAATTTTCGACAGACTTTTCACGTTGCTGTGACTGTACATGACCGTGGCGATATAGCTCAAGATTGACTTCGTACAGGAGGCTCTGTCGGTAACTGCCGGTTGCCTCAACCGGAGGCGTTTGCTATAACCCAATCAGTCCGCAAAAAACTTTGAAGCTACAGCTGACGAACCCGGGGTCCGGTTTTTCATTTCTCGTGCGTAATTTTGCTGCGCAGGATGCTCGCTTCCGTGATGCTTTCGAGATCCTGAAAACCGCTATTGCCGCATGCGCTTTTCCGGCGTGCGCGCTGTCCGTTGTACTGGGCGGAGAACTCATCGCACACAAGATGCTGGGCCGTTTCACGTATGATCCTAATTCATGCGCTGTGGACGCTGGCAGCCTGTTCGATCTCGCATCTCTTACGAAGATTGTGGGGACGACGGCGATGGCGATGATCCTGTACGAGCGGGGATTGCTCGATCTGGAAGCGCCGGTGGCTGTGATCGTCCCCGAATTTGCGACCGGGTCGGATCATGACGGAGCGCGACGTGAAGTCACATTACGTATGCTCCTAGCACACAGTTCCGGACTTCCGGCGTACGAAAAACTCTTTTTGCGCACTCAGACGCGAGACGCACTTTTGAACGCCGCCTTCACGACTCCTTTTGCTGCCGCACCGGGCACGCGAGCCGAATATAGCGACATCGGGTTCATTATTCTCAGTATTGTGCTGGAACGTCTGGCTGACGAACCTTTGGATGTGTTTTGCCAGCGTGAGATTTTTGGGCCGCTTGGGATGACGCACACGACGTTCAATCCAACGTCGGCGCTCAGGAGTTCGGTGGTGCCGAGTGCCGACGATCATAACTTTCGGCACCGCGTCATCCAAGGCGAGGTACAGGACGAGAACGCGAGCATCCTCGGCGGGGTTGCGGGACACGCCGGGCTGTTTTCTACTGCAGAGGATCTCGCAATCTTTGCCCATAGCATTCTTAATGGCGGACGTCCGATCTTGCGCAGCGATACAGTGGAGCTGTTTTCGCGGCGAGGAACCGTGCCAGACGGCACTTCGCGGGCGTTAGGATGGGATACGCCATCGGCTCCATCGCAATCTGGAAAGTACTTTTCTCCACGGTCTTTCGGTCACCTCGGCTATACCGGCACATCGCTGTGGATCGATCCCGATCGCCAGTTGGCTATATCGCTGCTCACAAACCGAACCTGGCCTGATTGTCAGAATCAAGCCATCAAGCAAGTGCGGCCTGCCTTTCACGATGCGGTGATCGAGGCGTTGGAGACGCGAAGTTGAAACGGAAGGTCGGGCAAACCGCGTCGTCGAGTTCCCGGAAGGCAAATCAGAGACGAGCGGGAGTTGAGCCACCGCCGCATACGCGAAGAATCGCGGGCATACGTGAAGGAACTGGCGCGGAACTCAGTCGGCTCTCCACCGAGCAAAGCAACCCTGCGTCAGCCGATCTCGATCAAAAATCCGCGCTCGAAATTGTCCGCATCATCAACCGAGAAGATGAGACGGTCGCGCGAGCGGTGAGACAGGCTCTTCCGCAGATTGCGCAGGCCATCGATCTGATTACAGCAGCGCTTTCTGACGGCGGACGCCTGATCTACGTCGGTACGGGAACGAGCGGAAGAATCGCAGCGCTCGACGCGGCCGAGTGTTCGCCAACGTTTGGCGCACCTCCGCACATGGTTCAGTTCATCATGGCAGGAGGGAGGGCCGCGCTGGGCAAGGCGATTGAATCGGATGAAGACTCGCGCGAACTGGGCCGCAAAGCGATGGCGAACAAGAAACCGGGCAAGGATGACGTCATCGTCGGGCTCGCGGCCAGCGGGCGCACTCCATTCACCGTTTCGGCCGTCGAATACGCGCGATCCAGAGGAGCGCAGACGGTTGCTGTAGTCTGCAATCCGAAATCACCCCTCGGCAAAGCGGCACAGGTCGAGATCGTCGCCGACGTTGGTCCTGAAGTTTTGACCGGATCGACGCGGATGAAGGCCGGAACTGCACAGAAGATGATCCTGAACATGATCAGCACGGGCGCCATGACGCGTCTGGGATACGTGTATGGCAATCTAATGGTGAACCTTCATACCAAGAACTCGAAACTATTGGAGCGCGGGCTCGGCATTCTGGAAAGGGCGGCCGGACTCAAGCATGCGGCAGCGCGAAAACTGCTCAGGGCTGCCGGAGGGCGGGTGCCGGTTGCTTTGGTCATGGCAAAGGCGGGAGTGAGTCGTGCACAAGCGTCCGTTGCGCTGAAGGCCGCGAAAGGACAGGTGCGTAAGGCAATCGCTGGCGCGGGATCCTGATGAGAACGGTCCAGCGTTTTTTGCAGGCTTCGTCGTTGTATTCGCGGACGTTACAAACGGAACTCCACCTCGAAAATCGAGGCTCCGCGGCCTCGCAATCCCGGCTAGAATATTTGCAGCACAATTGAAACACACCACAGAATTAATCTCAGGAATTCATCTAGAAATGGATAAGTTAGTCATTCGCGGCGGCAATCCCCTGCTCGGCACGGTTCGCATCAGCGGGGCGAAAAATGCAGCTCTGCCTTGCATGGCAGCGGCTTTGCTCACCGATGAACCGGTGATCCTGGAAAACATTCCTCAAGTTCGGGATATTGAGACGACACGCAAGTTGCTGGCTGCTATGGGAGCCGAGGTCGAACTGGGCTATGGCCGCGCTCATCATCGCACAACGATCTGCGCCCGCACTCTGGCCGCTCCTGAAGCTTCTTACGAACTGGTGAAGACGATGCGAGCTTCGACGCTGGTGCTGGGGCCACTGGTCGCCCGTTGCGGCCGAGCTCGCGTCTCCTTGCCCGGCGGATGCGCGATTGGAGCGCGGCCCATCGATCTTCACATCAAAGGGCTCGAGCGCCTAGGCGCGAAGATCACGCAGGAACACGGCTACGTTGAAGCGGTAACTGATCCGCTCAAAGGCGGTCGCCTTCATGGCGCGGAGATTGTTTTCGACAAGATCACGGTTACGGGGACCGAAGACTTGTTGATGGCCGCGACCCTCGCCGAAGGCGAGACGGTCATGCAAAACTGCGCCCGCGAGCCGGAGGTCGCCGACCTCGCCGCGCTGCTCAATGCCATGGGGGCGAAGATTCAGGGCGCGGGTACGTCCACGATTCGAGTAAAGGGAGTGAGTAAACTCCACGGCGCACGGCACCGCATCATTCCCGATCGCATCGAGGCGGGAACTTTCATTATTGCGGGTGCGCTGACCGGGGGAGACTTAAACGTCGCGGGATGCGATCCTTCGCATCTCACCGCCATCTTGTTAAAGCTGGCTGAAACTGGCGTCAAGACCGTGGTAAAGGCCGATTCGGTCCGTGTGATGGGTGATCATCCACTGCAAGCGTCTGATATGAATACCGAAGAATATCCCGGTTTCCCAACCGACATGCAGGCGCAGTACATGGCCCTCGCCACGCAGGCGGCGGGCACCTCGATCGTCACCGAGAACATCTTCGAAAACCGCTTCATGCACGCACAGGAACTGGTTCGAATGGGAGCGAACATCAAGATCGAAGGAAGGCGGGCAATTGTCCGCGGTGCCACGCCGTTGAGTGCTGCGGCCGTGCTCGCGTCCGATCTCCGAGCCTCTGCGTCGTTGGTGTTGGCTGCCCTCGTCGCGGACGGCGAGACGATAATCGATCGCGTCTATCACCTCGACCGCGGATACGAGAACATCGAAGAGAAGCTCAAGCTGGTGGGCGCCGAAATCCGCCGGGTTGGCAACATTTTTCCGAAGCGGGCGGCCGCTCCCGCGCAAGCGTAAGAGCTAAGCGTAACGACAATGGCGAACGAAACCCGTGGGCAAGCGGTTGCAAGCGATCGGGATCCTCAACCTGCATCTCCGCGGTTGGATGCGTTAGAACTATCCTGCCCCGCCCCGAACCTGGCCGTACACAATCAATAACGTTAGTCCTATCATGATTACGGTCGTCGCCCAAGCGATGATATTGAAGGTTCGTTTGTTGACGAAATCGCCCATGAGTTCCTTGTTATTGATCAACAGCAACATAAAAATAAGGACAAAGGGCAGCACTGCGCCGTTGACGACTTGCGAGAACACCGCGATCTTGATGTAGGGCAGGCCCGGAATTAAGACGACAGCTGCTCCCGCAGCGATCAGTGCGGTATAGAGCCAGTAAAAGGCGGGCGCTTCGGAGAATTTGCAACCCACTCCGGATTCGAACCCTAGACCTTCGCAAACCGTATAGGCTGTCGAAAGCGGGAGAATCGACGCCGCAAACAGCGACGCGTTGAAAAGCCCCAGTGCAAAAAGTATGTACGCCCAATCGCCGGCCAGCGGATGCAGAGCTTGCGCAGCATCGGCGGGGTCGCGAATATCGCGGATACCATGTACGTACAGCGTTGCCGCGCAAGCGACGATGATGAACCAGGCGACGACATCCGTAAAAATGCAGCCTACGATTACATCGAGCCGCGAGGTTTTGTACTGCCGTCTGGTCACTCCTTTTTCGACAATCGACGACTGCAAATAGAACTGCATCCAGGGCGCGATCGTGGTTCCGACGACGCCAATCACCATGTAGAGATACGAACTCTGTCGAAACGCCGCCATCTGCGGAGGCCTGATGGTCGCCTTCACCGCCTCAATCCAAGCCGGTCGAGACAGTACTCCGGCAAAGATATAGGTAACGTAGAAGAACGAAGCAACGAGGAACACTTTTTCGACGCTCTTGTATTGTCCCTTGACTGCGATCAGCCAAACAATCACGGCGCAGACCGGTACCGATATGTATCTGGAGACGCCGAATAGTTCCATGCTGCCGGCAATCCCGACAAATTCTCCGACCACGTTTCCGAAATTTGTGATCAGAATTCCGAGCATCATCAGAAAGGTGATGCGCAAGCCGTACTCTTCGCGGATCAGGTCGCTCAGGCCCTTGCCCGTGACGGCTCCCATGCGAGCGCACATTTCCTGCACGACGATCAGGGCGATCGTTGTCGGAATCATCGTCCACAAAAGCGTGTAGCCGAACTGTGCGCCGGCCTGCGAATAGGTCAGGATGCCGTTGGCATCGTTGTCGACATTCGCCGTGATGAAACCCGGCCCTACGACAGCGATCAGCAGGAGGAGCCGTAGTTTCCAACTTCTCAGGAATTTCATGCGCACAAGAGGTGGAGACAATCAAAATGGCGAAACAGACGGTTCAGAATAAATGCAGACCGCGCAATCTGGATAGGCGAAACTGCGATTCCTGAGATTTATTTTTTTGGGCTATGCGTTCGCAGCGGCGCGCGCAACGGGGCTGGGGATGACCGCCTCGGCCGTCCACATTAAAGTTAGAGCTTGGCTCGCAACATCGCGATGACGTCATCGGGAGTAATAACGCCGATCAGCTGATTGTGATCGTCGATGACGGGCAAGGTAAGTAGATTGTATTTGTCGAAGAGTTCCGCAAACTCTTTTTCTTTGGTGTCTTCATGGCAGGAGATGAGAGGCTCTTGCGCCAAGGCCAAAAGCGGAGTGGTTGGGGGAGCTAGCACGATCTTCACCAGTGGCACAGCGCCCGCCAGAGTTCCATGAGAATCGGTGAGATAAACGGTGCTCATATTTTCCATGCGTCCTTCGAACTTGCGCATGGTGTCGATAGCTTCGTTGGCGGTGGCCGTCACGGGCAGCGCAATGAACTCGGTCGTCATGCGGCCGGCGGCGGAGTTCTCTTTGAACTCGAGCAGGTCGGTGACTTCCCGGCGCTCCTCGGGTTGCATCTGCACCAGGATTTCTTCGGTGCGCTCGTCGGACAGATCGGCCAGAAGATCGGCGGCGGCGTCCGGCTCCATCTCTTCGACGATGTCGGCGGCCCGATCGGAATCGAGCGATTCCAGTACTGCCTTTTGAACCTTGGGTTCGAGTTCTTCGAGTGCGCCGGCGGCCACTCCCTCTTCCAAAGTTTCGAAAACCGCTTCCCGTTCATCGGGAGCCAGATCCTCGAGGATGTCGGCGATGTCGGCGGGATGGAGTTTGGCGAGGCGTTCGTTCGAGATCTTCAGCTTGACTCGCCGCGCCGGATCGGTCTCGATGATGTCGACAAAATCCCAGGGAATTTCGCGTGGAGGTACCCGCAGTAGCAAGGCTCGAAGCGCGGCGGCGGGAACAACGCCTTTCAGGAGCCGCCGAACTGCGCCGCGGGCGCCGACATCCACGCCTCCGACCCTTAAGACGGAACGATTTTGGGCGGTATCGTGATGAAAATCGACATCGTTAACGCGCACCACTTTTCGCCCATGAACGTCGATGACCTGCTGGTCGAGAAGATCGCGGCTTAACAACAACAGGCCTTCCTGGCCCTCTGATGTAGCCCAATCTGCTGAGGCCGAGGACGAATGAACACTGGCGTTGATCGATGAGACTGCGGTAAGAGGCAGCAGTCGATTTCCGCTGGGCGTCTTGACGATCAACAACGAGACGCGTGAACGATCCTCCTGCGGCGTCAGGGCGACCTCGCGGACGCGGCCACTGACGGCTCCCGACACGTCATAGACGGTTAAGCCCAACAGGTCGCTTAGTGAGACGGTGGCCATCGCAATGAGGATACCCAAGAGCGCGAGCGGACGCCAGATGAATGCGACTTCCGGTGGGAGAAAATCTCACCGTGTCTTGGCTGATACGACCTAGGCGGAAGCCGAACGCATCGACCCGGCCAGCGGTTCACGCATTTGGTGGCACACTCGGTTGACACATAATGATCGGCTGACTACACTCTGCCTTCCTCGCTTCCGGTTCGGAGACAGAAGTCAGGACGATTTTGTAGCAACGAGAAAACTATGGGAAAGCGCCCTCGCATCGCGGTTGTTGGAAGTGCCAATGTTGATTTGACCACTTTTGCCGATCACTTTCCCAAGCCGGGCGAGACCATCTTCGGCCAGAATTTCGATCTAGGCTTTGGCGGCAAAGGCGCGAATCAGGCGGTCGCCGCAAAACTTTGCGGAGCCGACGTTTTTATGGTGGCCCACGTCGGCGACGATCTTTTCGGCCCCTCCAGCATCAAGAATTTTGAGCGGATGGGCATCGATGCGACCCATGTGCGTCAGATGAGCGGCATATCGAGCGGAGTCGCTCCGATTTTTGTCGAACCATCCGGCCAGAATCGAATTATCGTCGTAAAAGGCGCGAACGACACTGTAAAACCTGCCGATGTCGATGCTGCTGCCGAGACTCTGAAGAGCGTCGACTGCATCGTTCTGCAGTTCGAAATTCCACTGGAGACGGTTTATCACACCATCAAATTTGCGCGAAAGAACGGCATTCGCTGCATTTTAAATCCAGCCCCAGCGCAGCCGATTGATCTGGCAGCTATTGCTGATCTTGATTATTTTGTTCCTAACGAGCACGAGGCCGAAGCGATTTCCGGGTCTCCGGTGCGCAACCTCGAAGACGCCAAGGGATGCGCGGCAAAACTTCTGGCCAGCGGTATCCGGCGCGTCATCATCACCTTGGGGTCGAACGGCTCGCTGCTGGCGGGAAATGAAGGGATGCAACATGTTCCCGCGTTTAGTGTGAAGAGTGTGGACAGTACGGGCGCGGGCGACGCCTTTATCGGCAGCTTTGCTACCTTTTTGGGAGAAGGGCTTCCGGAGCAAGAGGCGGTTCAACGCGCGAATCTCTACGCCGGACTTTCAACGACTGGGGTAGGAACGCAGAAATCGTTCTACGAACGCGCTCGCTTCGACGCAGAGTGGAACGCTCGACGCGCGCAGGAATAATTTTAGAAAGTCCGCTTACCGCTCCATCAACAAGACTTTCTCAGCTTCGTCCGTCTCGGTCAGTTTCACCTCGATGACCTCGCTGGCGGTGGTCTGCACCGTTCGGCCAACGAAGGTGGCCTCGACGGGCAATTCGCGATGACCGCGGTCAATCAAAACCAGCAATTGCACCAGGCTCGGACGGCCATGCGAAAACAACGCGTCGAGGGCGGCCCGCGTCGTGCGTCCGGTATAAAGCACGTCGTCGACCAGCACGATTTTCTTGCCTTCGATGGAAAACCCAATTTCCGTTTCCTGCACCACCGGCTTCGGCCCAAGCGTCGAAAGATCGTCGCGATAAAACGTAATATCGAGCGTGCCGACGGGAACTTTTTTCTTTTCAACCTGCTGAATCATTTTGGCCAAACGCTCCGCGAGAGGGACTCCGCGGCGCCGAATTCCAACCAGACCCAGGCCCTCGATACCGCCGTTTTTTTCCAGGATTTCATGAGCTAGCCGCACCAGCGTGCGCTCAATTTCTGAACCCGACATCAGTTGCGCTTTTTGGCGAAGCGCGGTTTTGCGAACTGCATTCTTCTTAATGGTCATGACTGAGGATGCCTCGTCAGAATAAATTTAAGTGCGAGAAATAGAATGGCGTATCTGATCAATTTCTCAATTTTCGTCTAATGAAATGTATTCAGTCATTTAGCGAACGTCAAGGATATCTGATCGCTGCAGTTCTGGAGGATGTTTTAGAAGATCGCGGCAATCATCCTGCTACTGTTCGGGCTCGTCAGGGACGGACTTCTTGTGCTTCATCGAAAACAGGAATTGCATGCCCAGATAGCCGACAAATTGCGGTTGGCCAATGGAAGGTTTGGTTAGGCTTCGCCCAGCCATGAATAACAGGACGAAATGCTCTCCCAACTTATAGCGCCCTCCGGCATCCAAGGTGTTCCAGTGGTTCGAGCCATCGGTGTTGGCGGTGTTGTAGAGCTCGCCGGCTAACTCCATGCGCTTGCTTACTTCTCGAAGCACGATCAGTCCGGCCGCCCAAGCTGCACCTTTGTTGCTCGCAAACCAATAGCCGATCTCGGGATTCACTTCGAACGATCCAACCTTCTTGGTTAA
>Ga0302320_10025292_pt1 | contig 11552 bp, 8 predicted proteins | sample Bog_T0_3_FD_202130 | JGI IMG/M metagenome (GOLD analysis project Ga0302320, IMG submission 202130) | Peat permafrost microbial communities from Stordalen Mire near Abisko, Sweden - Bog_T0_3 | ecosystem: Environmental > Terrestrial > Soil > Wetlands > Peat | place: Sweden: Abisko, Stordalen Mire... | reverse complement strand
GATCGATTGCCTGTATAACGTCACGATGATTCTGGAGGATCCGGCGCAATATGGCCCGCTATACCGCAAGAGCGGCTTGAAAAGGCGGCTGCTGGACATAGAAGAAGACCAGACAACATACGCAGGCAAGCCCGAGTGGGATTACTATAACGCGCAACAGTTGAAAGCGCTCGATGGGTTGATTCGCGGTGACGGATTCACCGAGGATGAAATTCGGCGCACCAAGTCGTGGACGACGCTCGGAACGTATGTCGTCCAGGGCAAGGAGCAAGATAGAACACCGCATCAGCTCTTTCTAAAAACCTTTACCCACATGCAGTGGAGGCAGTATTCCGGGCTGTCGCACGCCGGCTTTGACGGCTATATCGGTGAGATTCCGGCTGGGGCATATTTCGTGACTGACCGCTTTCCCCACGAACAACGCCCGCAGTTTGAGGAGATGTACAAAGCGTTTGTCACAAAACACATTGGGCGCGCGGCCATGATCCTGCTGTCTCTGGTCACGGAGCTTCAACTATATTTTCGCTTCGATGGTGCCAACATAAATGACCGGATTCAGAAGATGTGGGCCGCGCTATCAGGGTTCTTCGAGGCGGATGAACTCTACCTGGAGCGGTATTGCGGGCTGATGAAGGAACGCGGAATATTATCCAAGGAGTGAGTGTCTCAGGGGAGTATTGACAAATCTTCACCGCTCCCTCTCCTCACATCGCTCCCGCTCCTTCCGAATCCGATTCGTCCACATAGCCTCCGATACCAGCGCCGTGGCGACGGATGCCAGCCGGACGTACCGCCAGCGTTTGTCCGGGTCCTTGACGAATTCGCCGATCACCAGCGGCGCCAGAATTCCAGCCGTCTTTATCCAGTGTCCGGCCGCACCCATCGATGTATGAGGCTTGTGGAACGCCTGCCGCTCAAATTGCGTGTTCCTGAACTCCGCGTGAGGCGATGACGGTTGCGGCATGGTGTCCTCCTGTAAGTGTGGTGTTTGATTCCGGCTCCTGCGAGTCTTCCGCTATCTGATGCTCGTTCTTGTCGAGGTCGAGGGCGGCGTTTAGCTGGGCCTGCTTCGCCAGCAGTTCTTTTAAGCGCCCTTCATGCTCGAAGGGCCGGTCCATTTGCGCCCTGTAATCCGACAGGTCCTTCTCCTGGCGCTCGATTTCGTGCTGCTCCTCTTCGGCCTTGCGATCGAGGCTGCGCAGGACGTGCTCAATGCTGGAAATCGTGCCCTGCGGATTGTCGGGGTTGAGATTGGCTTTGTACGTCTCCCTGCCACGGATGAACAGGTCGGGCTCGCCGTCCTTGAACGGGCTTCCCCGGCTCAGTATCTCGAAGCCTTTATGGTGTCCGCGTACTTTCAGCGTCTGGTCATCGCGCCATGACATGACGACGGTGTTGAGGGCATTTCCGGCCTGCTCGCGGGCTCCCTTGCCCGAGAATTCGTGGTTGCCGATGTTCATCGTGAACTCGTCATCCGCATGGGCGTCACGGGTGGCGATGTCGGCGGAAACGGCTGCATGATACTTCTGCCCGCGCTCGATATGCTCGGGCAGGCTTTTGACTTTCCAGCGGATATTGTGCTGCTGGTTGATGTGGGACGCGCGCAACTGGTCCAGCTTGCGGACTTCCGTGTCCACTTTGACCTTTTCCATAACCGCCGGATTGCCGGAAGCGATGGCCTTGATTTCCGCGTAGGTCAGCGCGCCGCCTTCGAGATCCTCTGCCTGGCGCACCGTGACGCTGCCGTTCATGACTTGATTGATGAATCTCGCCTTATTCTCAAGGCATTGCCACATATAGGCGTCGAAGCTGCCTTCGGTGACGTAGCGATGGATATGGACGGAGGGGTTTTCGTTTCCCTGGCGAAGTATCCTTCCCTCGCGTTGTTCGATGTCTCTGGGCCTCCAAGGCGCATCCAGATGATGCAGGGCCACGAGCTTTTTCTGGATGTTCGTGCCTGCGCCCATTTTCTCCGTGGAGCCCAACAGAATGCGGACGCGCCCGGCATTGACGGAATCGAATAGCGCTTTTTTCTGGGTGTCGGTATCGGCCTCGTGAATATACGCGATTTCTTTCGCCGGGATACCGCGCGCCAGAAGCTTGTCGCGGACCTCGTCGTACACGTTGAATTTGTCCGGGTTCGGCGTCGAGAGATCGCAGAAGACGAGCTGCGTCGTGCGCTTTTCTTTGCCCTCCGCCCAGCTGCGGTAAATCTGCTCGACGGCGCGGCTGAGCTTCGTATCGCCTTCTATTTCGGCAAACGGGTTTACCAGCCTCATGTCGAGTGCCGCCTTTCTGCCGTCGCCTGTGACCTTCAGCATGTTGTCGACCTTGGGGTCAACGCCGCCGTTGCGGATTCTCTGCGCGCGCTCCACGAGCGTGCCCACGAATGCCTTGAGCTCGGGCGAGGAGGGAGCCGCGGCGATATGCGGTTTCCCGCCGTGAATCTCGGGCCGGGGAAGGTGCAGCATGTCCGCTGTCTGAACGTCGGCGAAGCTGCGGAACATCGATAGCAGCTCCGGCAGGTTGACGAATTTGGCAAACCTCGTATGCATGCGGTAGCCCGAGCCGTCCGGGGAGAGCTCCAGGGCCGTGACGGCCTCGCCGAAGTTGGCCGCCCACGCGTCGAAATGCTCCACGCCCGCCGCTTGCAGCGTTTCGGGTGCGAGGTAACGCTGGAGCGTGTACATCTCGGCCATCGTGTTGGATACCGGCGTGCCTGTCGCGAAGACAACGCGGCCGCCGCGCTCGCCCAGATACTGCGTCTTCATGTACATGTCGAGGGCGCGGTTGCTTTCGGTATTGGGAAGGCCGGCGATGCGGTTCATTTTGCTTACGAATCCGAGGTTCTTGAACAGGTCGCTTTCATCGCAGAAGATCGTATCGATGCCCATCTGCTCGAACGTCACCGCATCGTCCTTGCGCTCGCGATCCGCGCGGTCTTTGAGCTTGGTGGTGAGGCGCTTCTTGGCTTTCTCCAGCTCCTTGACTATCCGCCGGTTGTCGCCCTTTTCCGCTTTGGCCTCATGCACCGCGTTTTCAAGCTGATCGATCTGCTTGCCGACGAAGCGCTCGAATGTTGCATCCGACACGGGCAGCAATTCGAAGGATTTGTGCGAGACGATGACGGCGTCGTAATTGCCGGTGGCGATGCGGGACATGGCCTTCTGCCGGTTGCCCCCGGCGAATGCGTCCTTGCCGGCAACGAAGATATGGGCGTGGGGATAGAGGGCGAGGAACGCAGCACCCCATTGCTCGACCAGGTGGTTGGGCACCACAATCATGGGTTTTGCCGTGAGGCCTAAGCGTTTGAGTTCCATGGCGGCCGCGACGATTTCCCAGGTCTTGCCCGCGCCCACGCAATGGGCCAGCAGGGTGTTGTCGCACTGGAGCGTGCGCCAGATGGCATCCTTCTGATGCTTGTCCAGATCATTCCTCCGCAGCAGCGAGCGGTTCATGCCGGGGAACGTAAGATGCGCGCCGTCGTAGGTGCGCAGGCGCAGATTATTGAACCGGTCGTTATAGAGCCGTGAGAGCCGCTCCGCCCGATCGGGGTCCTGCCATACCCACTCGCTGAATCGTTCTTTAAGCTTCTGCTGCGCCTCACGCGCCGCAATCGTCTCCTGCTGGTTGACGACGCGCGTATCGGCGTCGAGCTGGTCATAGACGGTCGGCGTGCGGCCGTTGAGCGCATCCTCTATAAGGTCGGACGCTTTCACCCGAGCCGTGCCATGGGTCGTGGTGTTGCTGACGCTGAATTTCGCGTCATGGTCGAGCGTGAGCGCCCATGTCGCGATAGCACTGGAATGCGTCACGTTGACGCCGCTCCTCGGGACGCCCAGGGTTTCGCAGATGAAATCCCGCACGTCGCTTGCGGGTATCCATGACGAGCCGAGCCTGGCGCTGATGTCGCCGGGGAGCAGGTCGGCGGGCTGGACTGCTTTTAGCGCCTCGACATTGCGGTGATACGCAGGATCGATGGAGGCTGCGGATTCCGCGGTTGCGAGCCTCGCCCGGACGTTGCCGCTTAGGTAACTGTCGGCTGTTTCCCATTCACCCTCGGGATTGCGGTAGACCAAGGCATCCAGTTCGGTCTGCAACTGCTTGGGGCTGCGGCCGGTGAGCCTCTGCATCGTGGGCCAGTGAATATGCGCGGTCTCGTTGAGCGATATGGCGAGCGCTTCCGCCGCGGTGTCGGCGTGCTCTGCGGGCCTATGCTTTTCCAGCGTCCGCCGCGTGAATATCGCGGTCTTGGTCGCGCGCTTATGGTCGGTGTCGTAATTTTCGAGGGAGAGGAGGAGGGGCTGATCCGGGTCGCCGCCGAAGGAACGGAGATTTTCGCGGGAGGAAATCGGGCCGTAATGCCGGACGAAATTGTCATAGATCTGATTGAGCAGCTGCCGGCTTTCGGTAATCTGGTTCTCCGGCGCGTCTTCGAGCTGGGTCTTGAAAACAAGCCTTACCGCGTCCCGGACGGCCATCATGCCCCGGATGCGTGCGCCTGAGGAGACGGAAAGCGAGGTGGGCTCGAAACTACTGCCGTTGCGGATGACGATTTCCCCATCGCGCTCCGCATACGCGCCGTCCTTGATGCCGGAGAAACCCTCCACTGGCAAAATCTTGGGCGGCGGGCGGCCCTCGTCCTTAGGCACATAGGCGCCTTTGGGGAGTGTTTTCACCGCGCGCTCCAGCAGCTCGGGCGTGAGTTTCCCTGCAAGTGTGGGCTCCGCGCCCCGGTACATGGACCCTTCGAGTCTCATCTGGCCCAGCATCATCTCTGGGTTGCGCGCAAAATATTCGTTCACCGCGATGGGTCCGTCCGGGCTGTCGATTGTTTCAAGGCCGGTCCATTTCTCACCCGCACTTTGCGCGCCGGGCTGGCGCTTGCGCAGGAACAGGATGTCCGTTGTGACTTCCGTCCCGGCATTGCCCTTGAACGCCGTGTTGGGCAGGCGTATTGCGCCCAGCAGGTCGGCCTTCTCCGCCAGATACTTGCGCACCGTCTCGTCCTGCTTGTCCATCGTGTAGCGACTCGTGATGAGCGCCATGACGCCGCCGGGGCGCACTTTCTCAAGTGACTTGGCGAAGAAATAATCGTGGATGGCCCGTGTGAGCTGGGGCTTCATCGATGGGTCATGCACTGCATAGTCGCCAAAGGGCACATTACCCAAAACCGCATCGAAGTAATTGTCAGGCAGGGGCGTTTCCTCAAAGCCCTTGTGAAATATCGTGGAATCCGGGTAAAGCTTCTGCGCGATGCGCGCCGTGATGGAATCAAGCTCGATGCCGGTCCGGTGGCCGCCCTGCATGGATTCGGGCTGCAGGCCGAAGAAATGCCCCACGCCCATGGCGGGCTCCAAAACCTGCATATCCTTTTTGACGCCCATCTGGCGCAGCCCGTCCCAGATGGCTTTAATGACCGCCGGGGAGGTGAAATGCGCGTTCGGGGTGGATGCCCTGGCCGATTCAAATTCGTCGTCGGTGAGAAGCTGATGCAGTTCCTCCGCGGGCTTCTCCCATTCCGGCCGGCGGCGGTAGTTCGGCTCAAATATTCCGGCGAGTCCACCCCAGCCTACATACCGGGCAAGCATCGCTTTCTCTTCCTCGGTCGCGTCGCGGCTTTCAGTTTCAACCCTCTTCAGGAGTCGGATGGCCTCAATGTTCGCTTTCGTTTTTTCATGCGCGCTACCCACTCCGATTCCGTGGGCATCGGTGATGCGGAAATCGCGGGAGGGTCGTTCGGGCTCGTCGAGGAGGATTCTTCCGGCAGCAGGAACTCGTGAATCAGCAGCTCCCACGCTTGGTGGTATTCCATCTTCCGCACCAATACCAGTTCGTACATCCGGTCGGTGAAGTGCTCCGCTGTCCTGTCCAGTTCCTCCTGGAGGCGGCCCTCCAGCTGTAGCTGTAACAGCATCGAGCGGTGGTAACGGCTCCAATGCGCCAAAATCAAGCTGCTGAGGCGGTCGTGGTCTGGCATGGGGAGCCCCGGATGTGCGCACCGGCGAAATCTCAGCGGGTGCGGGAGTATCCGTATCTATAGGGGCTTCCGAAAAAAGATCAAGCTGGTTCGTGTAGTCCGGTATGACCGGTTTTGACGACCACCATTTCTTCTTCGCGCCAGATGGAAACGCCATGATGCTTCTCGGATTGGTTGCGGGGGCGACTATAGGCAACTTCTGGTTATGTTCAAGTGCTTCGCGTTTGAATGGAATTTTTGAGATGCTCACGAGCGCTTTTCCTTTCCGGTTTGATGAAGCCGCCCATAGCAGCTTCTTTCATCCGGCCCTCGCGGCGGACTGACGCGCTGTCAAAAGAAGTTTTGGCTTAAAGAAAAAGATGGCCTATCAAAAGTTCTTTTTACAGAAGGAGCGGCAAGCTGCCGCATGCTGCCGGGGATTGAAGTGTGACGGGCGGCTTGCTGAGAATGAGAGCAGGGTGCTTCTTTTCCCCAACCCCGTAAGTCGAAAGCAACCGTTAACCATTCATTAAGTATTTTGTGTGAGACTCGGCAGAATGGAAAGATTGCACCATCCGCGCGGCGGCTTCACGCTGATCGAGCTTTCGATAGTGCTGGTCATCATCGGCCTCATCGTCGGCGGGGTGCTCGTGGGCCGCGACCTCATCAAGGCGGCGGAACTCCGCGCGACGATTACTCAAGTTGAGAAATTCAACACGGCGGTGAATACGTTCTATGGCAAGTACGGAGCGTTGCCAGGGGATTTGAACCAACAGGTCGCCTCTACCTTCGGCTTTGCTGCCCGAGGGCAGTATGCAGGCGAAGGTGATGGGAACGGAGTGATAGAAGGCAATTGGAGCAACTGCTCCGGTTGCAATTCTGGCGATAGTGAAGGTGCTGGCGAGACAGTCATGTTTTGGGTTGATTTAAGCCAAGCTTCCCTAATTGAAGGCAGTTTCACTCAGGCTAGTTACAGTAATCCTTCCGGCATAATCAGCAACGCGCAAATGCCAGCTTATTTCCCGGCGGCCAAAATAGGTAATGGAAATTATTTTTACGTCTGGGAGAGCGAAAGCGCTAGCGGTGGGAACAGCACTAATTATTTTGGTTTATCAAGCGTAAATAGCATTGCGAGCAACAAGATTTCACCTGCCGCAAATCCCGGTCTATCTATACAACAAGCCTACAGCATCGACAACAAAATCGACGATGGGCTTCCACAATCCGGCCGCGTTCAGGCACTCTATCTTACTCAAACTGCATGGCCAGCTTGGGCAAGTGATAGCACCAACAACTATGGAACTCCCTTTACAACAGCAACAACCGGGTCTTCATCGACCTGCTTCGACAATGGCGGCGGGTCAGGGCCTCAGCAGTATTCCATTACACAGAACGGCGGCGCGGGTGTGAACTGCGCGCTGAGCTTCCAGTTTCAGTAGCATGATGAAAGCCTCCGCTTTTCAACGCTCCACTAATAGATCACGTGCAAGCGCTTATCCGTCCGCACGCGCCAGAATCCGGAAGCGCCGGCGTGCCAGAGTTTCGCGAAAGCCCGTCCTGTTAGCTCAGGAGGATATGGAGCATATCATCGCCAATGCGCGCAGCCACTGTGCTTCGATGGTCCGCTATGAACCGGCGCGCGCCGATGCGATTGCCGCCGCGCTGTTTAACGAGTTGACCTCTCCGTTCAGGGAGCATCCTGTTCTCCTCAGCCGCATCTGCGGGATATCGGACGCAACGCTGTGGCAGTGGAGAATCGGCCGGACGCCCTTTAATGTCGATACGCTCAGCAAATACAGTGATCATTTGGCAAGGGCATTGGGCTTACCGCTCAAGCTGGCGGAGGAAGCGGCGAACCTGATGTCCGGGATACCCTGGAAGGGCAAGAAAGCCGGAAGCCAGCTCCTGCGTTACGTCGTTGAGCACGGACTGGACGCACGGTCGCTGCTGCATCTGGCGCGCAGGCAGGAGCGGATGAACATTTCGACATTTACCAGAAAGATGGGCATATCTAAGGACCTGTTATCCCGCATGTCGTCTCCGCCTGATTACGATAGTGACCATCCCGGCAAGCGCGGGGATGTTTCTGTGACGCTCGCCGCCCAACGGTTTGGCCTCACCCTGCCCGAGGAGATAGCGGAATTCAGGCTCCTGGCTACACGCGGCACGGCAATCCCACCTGTGTCGCAAAGTGATTTGACGGAGGCGTTTCGTCGCGAATCCGCCAAGCAGCCGCGGCACCTCTTCCTGCTGCGGTTTCTTACCCTGCTGAGGGAGCGGCATGGCTTGCCGAGCCGGGGATCGCTCGCAGATGCGATTTGGGAGCAGACATTCCCCGCGGACGCCAAGGACTCTGTCAGCATGGACATCCTGGCCTTTAAGCATCGGCTCACGAATGTCACCAAACCACCCATGGAAGGCTGTGTTCGCCTGCCGGAAGAATGGGCCGAATCGTTGGCCGTATTCGCTTTTCCAGGTGCGAAGGAGCTGAAGCTTCGGCGAGATTTGGCTTGCTACTTGAAAAACCACGGCGATAGCCGTAAGGTCAACCGGGCTCAGGCCCAGAGAGGGGGAAAATGAACCAGCGACGAAAACCTATGGCCGCGCGTGTGTTCTGTCTGCCTCTGCGCCGCCCGGAAACAGCGGCCTTCACGCTGATCGAAATGTCCATCGTGCTCGTAATCATCGGCCTTGTCGTCGGCGGGATTCTCGTGGGGCAGAATCTCATCGCCGCTGCCGGAGTACGAGCCACGATTTCGCAGATTGAGAAGTACCAGACGGCGGTGAATACCTTCCGGGGCAAATATGGCTGCCTGCCGGGGGATTGCGCCAATGCCGCCATCTTCGGATTTTCTGCGCGCGGTGCATTTGCAGGAGAGGGGGACGGAAATGGCGTAATTGAAGGAGTGTCCTCGAATGCGGCAGCTAAGAATTTAGGCACTCAGGAAACCGCAGGAGAAACGGCCACCTTCTGGGTGGATTTGAGCGCGGCGAATTTAATTGAGGGCGGGCTCAATACAGCGAGCGAAACCGCTGTTTCTCCTGCCTTGACGCCTTCGAGCGTTCCAAGTCTGGACGCATATTTGCCTCAGGCAAAACTGGGACAAGGAAACTATATTTACGTCTATAGCTACCAAAATGTTAACTACTTTGGTCTTTCAGCGGTTGCCACTATAGCCACATGGGGCATGGGTTCCAGCCTCGGCGGTGGTTTAGCCCTACGTGACGCTTATGCCATCGACCTGAAAACCGACGACGGCATGCCGCTTACAGGTGCGGTCACGGCGACATTCGTCGGCTGCTGCGATGGTTCGTACGCTCTTCCCGGCAGCAGCAACTCTGTTCAATATGGCGGGCAGGGCGGGCGTGGCCCAGCAAGTTATGGAACATTTGGCTGGAGTGCATCGTGCTTTGACAATAATGGCATTGCCGGCGTCCAGCCGAAATATTCGTTGGCCCAAAACGGGGGCAATGGCCTGAACTGCGGACTGTCGTTTCGGTTTCAATGACAGCCGCGTCCGTCAGGTAGCGCCTCCAGGGGGAGCGTTATGAGGGGGCTGGCCCCTCGTTGGGATGGGTGTCGGAATCTAAGATTGCAGGCAGGGAAGGGGCTCCTTCCCCTGCGGCTTACAACTTGTCGGAGGAATCGGACTTCAGCTTCGCCGCTTTCTCCAGAATCGCCTCTTGCACGAGCTTGTCGTAACGGCGGCGCACTTCCACCATGATCTCCACCGGATCGCCGTCCGGGTCGATGCCCACTTCCCGCAGGCGCTTGTCCTCCGAGATTTCCATGGCGAGGATTTCCCCGTCACTCGGGTAATCTGAGCCGCGCCGCCGTTTGCTCACGCGTCCTCGTTGAGTTTTTTTGCGGCCCACCAGATGAGACCGCCTACCGCGCCCACTACGAGCGAAACGGGCAGGGTGGCAATGCCCGCCGTGAGTCCTATGAGCCCTACGGAAGAACCGGCTCCGGCCGCGCCTACGCCGGCACCCGTCAGCGCATAGCCGCCGGGACCCATTTTGCTGTCTGTTTCGTTCTTTTGCATGGCTGTCTCCTTGTTAATGATGAATTTGATCTTTCCCTTTGCAAGACGCTCTTTATTGCAGCGAAATCACCACGCCTGTCGGGGTCTGGACCCCACCAACACTCGCGACCAGGGGCACGTCACCGACGCCCAAGCCCGCGGGGAGCTGAACCACATTGATCTGATACAGTCCCGCCGAGGTGAGCCCGGCGAAGGCGGGAAGCACAGTGACGTTGTTGATGGATAGCTGGACGGAATTCGTGGCCGCGGCCGCGCCGGAATAAATCTGCCCGGCGAGCACTACCGGATTGGTAGGGCCGAATCCCACGCCGTACAGTTCCAAGATGTCGCCCGCTTTCGCGGCGACGGTCTTGTAGCCCAGCGACGTGCCGGTTGGACCGACGATATCGTAACCGCCTCCGCCATAAGCGCCCGATCCGTCTGAACGCAATATGATGCCCGCCACATGCTTGCCGTCGAGCAGGCTGAGCGCGGGACCGAATGCCCCCAAGGTGACCGTTGAGGCGGCGGTGCCGCTCGGGGTGGTGACGACGACGCTCACGCTGCCCGTCGTGGTGTCGTCGGGCGCCTGAAGGTTAATCTGTCCTGGGCTCACATACCAGAGATAGGCCTTCTTTCCGTTAATCGTGACGCTGGTGCCACCGAGCGATGTAGGAAAATCCCCGTTCCATGTCATGGTCGCGGTAGCCAGATTACTGCCGTAAACCGAGACCCACTCGCCGGGCTGGATGGTTGTGGCACTGCTGTAGACCGGAACGACTCCGCCTTTGTTGATCACCGGAGTTGCGGCGCTGACATGTGCGTTATTCAATAGCACCGTCACGGTGCCGCTACCGAAATTCGCCGTGGCGAGGTCCGGGGAGCCGTCACCGTTGAAATCCCCGACCGCCACGAAAAACGGCTCCGTTCCCACCGCAAAGGGGCTGCTCGTGGCCGAAGTGAAGCCGCCCGAACCGTTCCCCAGCAGAAGGGTTACGTTGCCGCCGCCGGTATTGGCGGTGACGAGATCCTGAATGCCGTCCCCGTTAAAGTCTCCGACAGCAACCGATATAGGGCTCGTGCCCGCCGCGAAGGGACTGCCTGGGGCGGCCGTAAAACCACCCGATCCATTTCCGAGCAACACGCTCACGTTATTGCTGCCGCTTCCGGCGTTAGCCACGGCAAGGTCGGAAATGCCGTCCTTATTGAAGTCGCCCACCACCACTCCGCCGGGTTCTCCGCCCGAGATATAGGGGCTACCCGTGGCCGGCGCAAACCCGCCGGAGCCATTGCCCAGCAATACCGTTACGTCGCCGCTGCCGGTATTGGCTGTGGCGAGATCCTCGATACCGTCCCGGTTGAAGTCGCCCACCGCCACGGAAAAGGGCTGCATGCCCACCGCGAAGGGGCTGCCGGCAGCCGTCTTGAAACCGCCTAAGCCATTCCCCAGCAGCACGGTCACGTTGTTGCTTCCCTGGTTGGCCACGGCAAGATCCTGAACGCCGTCCCCGTTGAAGTCGGCCACGGCCACCCGCACGGGATTAGTTCCGGCCGCGAACGGGCTTCCT
>Ga0302320_10025291_pt1 | contig 11553 bp, 8 predicted proteins | sample Bog_T0_3_FD_202130 | JGI IMG/M metagenome (GOLD analysis project Ga0302320, IMG submission 202130) | Peat permafrost microbial communities from Stordalen Mire near Abisko, Sweden - Bog_T0_3 | ecosystem: Environmental > Terrestrial > Soil > Wetlands > Peat | place: Sweden: Abisko, Stordalen Mire... | reverse complement strand
GTAGCTGTCGTTGAGGCGCAGAGTGCCGTCCTGAACAAGGACAGTGGCCACGGCGCCGCGGCCGCGATCGAGCTTGGCCTCGATGACGGAGCCGACAGCCTTGCGGCCGGGTGTTGCCTTGGGCGCACGGATGTCGGAGACCAGGCAGATCATTTCGAGCAGCAGGTCGAGGTTGATGTTCTTCTTGGCGGAAACTTCCACGAAGACGGTGCCTTCCTGACCGGCGCCCGCCCATTCTTCCGGGATGAGGCCGCGGTCGGCAAGCTGCTTCTTGACGCGGTCCGGATTGGCTTCCGGCTTGTCGATTTTGTTGACGGCCACGATGATGGGTACGTTGGCGGCCTTGGCGTGGTCGATGGCCTCAAGAGTCTGGGGCATGACGCCGTCGTCGGCGGCTACCACGATGACCACGATGTCAGTGACCTTGGCGCCGCGGGCACGCATGCGCGTGAAGGCTTCATGGCCCGGTGTATCGAGGAAGACGATCTCGCGACCGTACGCCGGGGAGCCTTCCTTGGCGAAACGGACCTTGTACGCGCCGATGTGCTGGGTGATACCGCCGGCTTCGCCTGCAGCAACGTCGGTTTTGCGGATGGCATCAAGAAGCGAGGTCTTGCCGTGATCGACGTGGCCCATGACGGTGACCACAGGGGAACGCGAGACCTCAAGTTCGCCTGTATTTTCGGCTTCCAGAACCTCTTCAATGGACTGGTTGGCTATCTCCTCTTCGTAGCTGATGACGGTGGCCGCGGCGCCAAACTTGGCGGAGACGTCCTTGACCATCTCGGCATCGAGAGACTGGTTGACGGTAACGAAGATGCCGCTCATGAGGAGCGTTGCGATCAGATCCTTGGCGCGGACGTCGAGCTTTTCGGCCAGGTCCTTGACGCTTATGCCCTCAGTGACGGTGATTTCGCGCGTGATGGGCAGCGGTTCCCCGCCGTATTGCACGCCGCCATAGCGTGGCGGCGGCACAAAGCCCTTCATCGGGCCTTCTTTGGTCTTGGGGTACTGCGGGCGTCCGCCGCGGCCTCTGCTGGGAGCGGCACGTTGCGGGCGCGGTGCTTCGCCGGTGGGCGGAGCGCCGCCGGGACGAGGAGGACCGCCAAAGCCACCGGGCCGGGGTGGTCCACCAAAGCCAGGACGAGCGCCGAAGCCGGGACGAGCGCCGGGGCCACCGGCACCGGGACCGCCCGGGCCTGCGTAACCGCCTGTGCCGGTGCGGGTAGGATGCTTGGGGCGTGGTCCGCCGGGGAATTGGCCGGGGGCGGAAGGAGCTCCGCTGGTGCGCTGCGGGTAGCTGCCTGGGCCTCCGGATGGCCGGCGGTCGAAGATGGGCTTGCCGCGTTGAATACCGGCGCCTGCGGCCTGGTTTCCCGTGCCTTCTACCGGGACAGTGGGAACCACGATGGGCGCCTTATAGACCGGGCGCGGCCCGGTCTGGGGCATGACTACGCGGCGGGCCGGCAGGGCATGGGTGGGCGAAGCGGTGTGGGTATGGCCCTGCGTCCGCTGTACCGGCGGTGCGGTGGTTGTGGATTCGGGTGCAACGGTGATGGCTGGCGTGTCGATCTCCGGTTCGGCATGGCGGGGTTCGGGGGTAGCAGGAGCGGCAGACAGAACCGGCTCAACCGAAACGGTGGAAGGTGCAGCCGCCGCCGCGACGATTGCCGGCGGGCCCGCGGGAGCTACTACTGGCTGAACGGCCGCATCAACTGGAGCGGTCACGGGATGTGAAACTGGGGCGGCAGCCGGCTTGACGGGTGCGGGGGATTTCTCTGTAGCACGTGGCTGCTCTTCACGAGTACCAGCGGGAACCGCCGGGGCAACGGGCGGCTTGACCACCACGGCTACCGGAGGAGGCGCCACGACAACGGCCGGACGCGATACGACGACAGCGCCAGCTGGGGCCTTGGCAACTACGGGACCGCTTGGCGGCCGGGACGCAATGGCCGGCGGAGCCGGGGGCGCGACAACGATGGGCGGCGCCTGCCGCGGCTGCGGGACGATCCTGCGGGGTTCCGGGCGGCCAGGGGGCGGCGGCGGTGGTGCGGCCACAGCAACGACGGGAGGCGCTGGCTTTGCCGGCGTAGGGGGTGCGGCTTGCGGGCGCACCGGTAAGTGGCTCTGGCGCGCTTCTTCTTCTTCCTTTTGCTTGTTGGCCAGAATGGCCTTCATCACGTCGCCGGGCTTGGAGACGTGGGAGAGATCGATTTTGGGTGTTATGGCCTGCGGGGCGCGCGAGGACGCAGAACTGCCGTGACCGCTCGCTCGCGATCCACGCTCGTAGTGCGCGCGAACCTTCTCTGCCTCAAAGTCTTCCAGCGAACTGGAATGTGTCTTGCCGCTGGCCAGGCCGAGTTCCGCCAATATGTCAAGAATCTGCCGACTCTTGACTTCCATCTCGCGCGCGAGATCGTTGATACGAACCTTACTCATCCGCCTCTTTTCAAAATTTGCTACCTACGCCGGTTAGTCGCTCATAGCTACCCCATGGCATTGGCTGCTCTTCAACGTTTCATTGTTGCCTGATTGGCTTTCAGGGACGCGCATGTTATGCGTCATCCTCTTCGGCCGCCTGATCTTGCTCAAAGTCGCTGGCTTCCAGTTCCGATACCTCGTCGACATCGGGAACGTTCTCAATTGCGTCTTCAATTGCGGGGATCGAGTCTGTTTCAGTCTCCGCTGCTTCTTCGCTTTCCGCCTCCCGCACAACGTCGGCGGCGTTTTCGGCTTCCGCTTCGGCATCAGCTTCTACAGCTGGTGCGATGGCCAACTCCGCTTCGCCGGATTCGCCGGCGGCCTTTTCGACGGAGATTGTGTGGTCCTCCGCGGCGTCGGCTTCAGCGTGCTCGGCGTCGATGACCGCGCCTTCAGCAGCCTCGGGCACATGGCCCTCTTCGCCCTCTTCAAAGTGGCCGAAGTAGTGCCGGACGGCGACGCTGATACGCTCCAGCGTCTTTTCTCCGATGCCTGGAATCTCTTCGAGTTCCTCGGGCGTCATGTCGGCCAGGGCCTCGACCGTTGTGATTCCCGCCGCGACGAGCTTTTGAATGATGCCGTCACCCAGATCGGTAACCTGTTCGATGGGCGTCGAGGGTCCGCCGGAAAGGGCCTGCATCTGCTGCTCGACCTCCTGCCGCTTCTCTTCTTCGCTCTTGATGTCGATCTTCCAGCCCAGCAGCTTGGCGGCCAGACGAACATTCTGGCCCTTCTTGCCGATGGCCAAAGACAGCTGCGTGTCGTCAACGATGACTTCGAGCTGCTTGTCGGTAAGGTCCGAGATGGAAACGCGGCTGACCTTGGCGGGTTGCAGCGCCTTTTCAGCAAACGTGGTGATCTCGTCGCTGAACTCGATAATGTCGATCTTTTCGCCACGCAGCTCGCGGATGATGGACTGAACGCGCATGCCCTTCATGCCGACGCAGGCGCCGACCGGGTCCACGTCCTTGTCGCGGGACTGAACGGCGATCTTGGTGCGCTCGCCGGCCTCGCGCGCAATGGCGCGAATGACCACGGTGTTGTCGTAGATCTCAGGCACTTCGGACTGAAACAGGTTTGAGACCAGCTCCGGCGCGGCGCGGGACACAATCACCTGCGGGCCTTTGGCAGCCCGATCGACCTTGAGCAGCACTACGCGTACGCGCTCACCGATGGAGAACTGCTCCAGCCGCGACTGCTCGCGCTTGGGGCAGCGGGCTTCCGCCTTGCCCAGGTCGTAGATCACGTCCTGACCCTCGATCCGCTTGACCGTGGCGTTCAGCACTTCCTTTTCGCGGTGGGCGTATTCGTTGAACACGGTGTCGCGCTCAGCTTCGCGGACCTTCTGAAAGATGACCTGCTTGGCCAGTTGCGCGGCGATGCGGCCCAGCGGACTGGTGTCGCGATAGAGCCGGATTTCGCTGCCAACTTCAACGCCGGGAGCCAGGGCATTGGCCTCTTCCAGCGTGATCTGGTTTAAGGGGTCCTCGACCTCATCCGCGCCGGCGACGACCGTCTTGTAAATATAGGCCGTGATCTCGCCGGTCTCCTTGTTCAGCTCCCCGCGCATATTCTCCTGGGTCTTGTAGAACTTGCGCGTGGCCAGGGCGATGGCTTCTTCCACGGCGCCCACAACGATGCCGGGCTCAATGCCCTTCTCGCGGCTCAAAAGCTCGATGCTCTGATACAAAACGCTGCTAGCCATGCTCTGCTTGCTCTCTCGGTTCCTGTTTGAGGGATTAGGGGATACGGATTAGGGATTAGAAACGCCCAAGCGCCGCTTTCGGCCTCACTTGGCTATGCCTGCGGATCCCTAATGCCTAATCCCTGTTCCCTGTTCTTTAGATTTCCGGTACCAGTTGCGCTTTCTCGATGTTGCCGAGCGCTATCTCCACGATGCTCACGCCTGCCTTTCTACTCTTGCTGTTCTGCTTCACGGCGTTCAGATCCAGCGTGATCGTGTCGACCGTCCCCGCTTCCGCACCGTTTACAAGTCTTCCCTGCCAGTGCCGGTTGTTCCTGATCGGCTCGAAAGTCTGCACCTTCACCAGGCTTCCTGAAAACCGTTTAAACTCCTCCGGCTTGCTCAACTTGCGGTCGAGCCCCGGAGAACTTGCCTCCAGGGTGTACTCCGCGCCCGGAATCAGGTCTTCCATGTCCAGCAATACGCCAAAATCCCGGCTGAACTCGGCACAATCCTCGTGCGTTATGCCGGAAAGCTGCTCTACACTCAGCGTACCCTCAACCAACCGCTCCGGCAGTCCCTCGACCCCGGCCTCAATCGCCGCTTTCAACCTTGCGCGTCCCGCGGCGTCCTTTTCAAGGAATACGCGCAATACCCGCTCTTTGGCAGGGCCGGCGAGCTCAACGTCCACCACGTCCAGCCCATGGGAGGCAGCCACTCTCACCGCCGCCGATCGGATTTCATCCAGCTTGACCGCCATTGTTTCCGCGCCGCCGCCGTGGCGGTTTTTCTGCCGGAGTGTTCGCCCCGGGTTGTGCCTTTGGATGGGAGCAGCCTTGCCCCAAATAAAAAGTGGGCTCTGAGCCCACTCATCTCTCCGCCAGCCGGCCGACCCACGGCAACCATGACGGACAAATTCGTCTGCATCGTTATCATACGGCGGTTTGCCGGGAATTTCAAGCACCTGCGGTGCGGCAGACGCCGCTTGCGCGGCCAGCGGGAGGGCGTTTTCGGCGCCTGAAGCTACGTTAGCGGTTATTGAGGGTGCACGCATTCTTCTGCGCCCCCGTAAGCCTCTGATTTTGAGGGATATCGGGTGAGTGGCATTCCACTTCCGTTGTATTGAATTGCCCCGGCCGAGTCTGCCACACTCTCTGATATGAATCCGAAAACTCCCCGCTGGCCGGCCCTTTTCCTTATCGCCGTCTCCGCCATTTTCGTGCCTTCCCAAGCCATTGCCAGCGAGTCGGCCGCCGCTATCGCCGCAGGGGGCCTTGTGCCGCGCGGCCAGGCCCGCATTGTCATCGCAAAAGAAGTGATCCACATCAGCGACAGAAAAATCGTGGTCGATTACGACTTCCGCAACGACGGAAACAAAGATGTGACGACTGATCTCGCTTTCCCCATCCCGCCCTACAAAAATGAATGGGACGCCATGGATCCGGCAGCGCAGTCATTCCATTCCTTCCTGGCGTGGGTGAATGACGAGCCGGTCAAGTATGAAACTGAAGCCACGGCCGAAGTGAATGGGAACGACGTTACCAAGACTCTGCAAGCGCGCCACATCGACATCTCCACTTTCGGGCACCTGGAAATCGGCCGGGACCAGCACTACATGGTCAGAGTGGTTGCCGTACCGGACTTCGTCCGGCTTTCAAAGAAAGACCAGCACCGGTTGCAGTCGGACGGGATCTTCGACCGGAGCGACGGATTCTCCAAGTTCACCGTCAAACTGCAATACCACTGGGCACAAACTTTCCCAGCGCACGCCACGGTGCACGTCCGCCAGGAGTTTGCGCCGGTCGTGGGGTTTACGGAGCTTCCTGCCGAGGGCGTTGCTTTCCAGGCCGCGCTGCTGCCGGCAAGCAGGCGAACAGGCGCGATGCTTGAGCCTGCCGCCGTGGGGTCAGTCAACATTCTGGACGGCTTTTGCGCAGATGCCTCGTTTCTTCGCGGCATGGTACGGGCGCAGGAGGTATTTGCCGAATCGTCTGGATCCATTCTGCCGCACTGGGTGGATTTTGCCCTGACCTCGGCCAGCGCCTGGAACAAGCCCATTGAGGACTTCACACTCATCGTTGAGGTGCCGCAACCGGAGCATGGCCAGCAGACTCTGATCAGCTTTTGTTCGCCTGGAAGAATCGAGAGGAAAGACGGCGATCAGATTCAGGTTCACCTGACCAATTTTGCGCCAACCGCGGATTTGCATATTGGGTTCTTCAACGCACCTCTGGAATTGACCTCGCAACCGACGGCGATGAGGTAGGCTCGACCCCGGGGAAACGCCAGCCCAGTGCTAGACTCAGCACTATCTATGGCTGTCTCCAACCATCCGCATTCGCATAGCTCCTCGTTGACTGGCACCACGCCCGCCGAAGCGCGCACCGCGCTGCTGAAGCGTGCTGCGCGCGACGCAATGGACTACCTGGAAGGCGTGGATGCGCGAGTTGTCGCGCCGAGTCCGCAGGCCGTTGCGGCATTGAGCGCATTACGCGGGCCGCTTCCGCCGGGACCTACCAGTCCGGAAGCGGTGCTGCACCTTCTGCATGAGTACGGCTCCCCGGCCACCATGGCCAAGACCAATGGCCGTTACTTCGGCTTCGTCACTGGCGACTGCCTCCCCGCCGCCCTGGCTGCCGCCTGGCTGGTGGGCGCGTGGGATCAGAACGCTGCTCACTACGTCCAGTCTCCCGCAGCCGCAGAGTTGGAAGAAACTGCCATCGACTGGGTGCGCGAACTCTTCGGACTGCCGGAGGGTACCGGCGGAGCCGTTGTCACTGGGGCCACGATGGCCAACTTCTGTGGACTGGCGGCGGCCCGCCACGCGCTGCTTACCCGCGCCGGATGGGATGTGGAGGCCGATGGGCTGTTTAGCGCGCCGCCCATCACCGTGGTGGTGAGTGAAGAAGTGCATCAGTCGGTGATCAAGGCGTTAGGTCTGCTGGGACTGGGGCGCAAGCGGGTGGTTCGAGTGCCGGTGGATGGACAGGGACGCATGCGGGCGGACGCTGTGCCGCACCTGGACGACAAGACCATTCTTTGCATCCAGGCCGGCAACGTGAATACGGGCGCCTTCGATCCGGCTGCGGCCATTTGCCCGGCAGCGCGGGCGGCGGGGGCGTGGATTCATGTGGACGGTGCGTTCGGCTTGTGGGCTGCCGCATCGCCGGAGTATCGGAAGTTGACGAAGGGCTTTGAGCAGGCCGACTCCTGGGCCACGGACGGGCACAAATGGCCCAACATCGGCTACGACTGCGGCATTGCGCTGGTCCGCGACGTTCAAACGTTGCGCGAAGCTATGTCCATTCAGGCCGCTTATCTCGTCCACACCGAGCGGCGTGACCCCTCCAACTACAACCCCGAGCTCTCCCGCCGGGCCCGCGGTGTGGAGCTTTGGGCCGGGTTGCGCTCGCTAGGCCGTTCCGGCATGGCGGAGATTGTGGAACGGACGTCCAGCCACGCACGCCGATTTGCCGCCGGGTTGCGCGCCGCCGGCTATGAAATCCTGAATGACGTGGTCATCAACCAGGTCCTGGTTTCGTTCGGATCGCCGGAGCGTACGCATGCGACCATCGCGCGCCTGCAAGCGGAGGGAACCTGCTGGTGCGGCTCGACCGTGTGGCAGGGTCAGACTGCGATGCGCATCAGTGTGTCGTCGTGGGCCACCACGCAGGAAGATGTGGATCGCAGCCTGGCCGCCATGCTGAAGGCTGCGGAGGAATAGATAGACCGGCCTGCTTGACATCGAGAGCCCGCTCGCTGAGGCTGATACCCATGTGTAGATTCGTTCGTTCCAGTTGGATCGCGGCCGTTCTGGTTTTCCTGGTTGCGCCACTCGCTCACTCTCTTGAAAAGCAGCCCGCCTCGGTGTATCACGCGCGGCGCGTGGCGCTGGCCGAAAAGCTCAAGGGCGGCGTGGCAGTACTGTTTGCGGCCGAAGAGCCAGTACTGGACTTCATGCCCTACCGCCAGGACGAGGACTTCTATTACCTGACCGGCTGGAATGAGCCCGGAGCGGCGCTGCTGATTGTGGCTGATGCTCCGCAGGCGACAAGCCCGCGCGCCTATAGGGAAATTCTCTTTCTGCCCACGCGCGACCTCCGCATGGAAAAGTATACCGGCGCCAAGCTGGACGCGGCCTCACCGGGCGCGGCGCAAACCGCGGGCGTTGATGCGGTGCAGCCCATGACGGAGTTGCCCGGCGTGCTTAACGGATTGATCGCCGCCGATCGATCGTTGCTGCGGAACGTTTGGGCACAGCCGGATGCTCCGCAGGCCAGGGCCCTGATCGGATTTACAGCCGCGACCCTGGGCCAGGGCGTAGTTTCTTCTTCTCGCGACGTGACCAGTCTGACTGCACAGTTGCGCGTTGTGAAGGACGAGGGCGAAATCGAGCTGTTGAAGAAGGCGAGCGAAGCCTCAATTGCCGCGCAGCGCGTAATGATGCGCGCGGCCAGACCAGGCGCGACGGAACGCGCGATTGCAGGCGAGATGACGGCTGCGTGGCTTGAAAACGGCTGCGAACGGCCGTCATATGCGCCTATCGTCGGCTCAGGCATTAACTCCACCACGCTGCACTATTCTGAGAACACGCGCACCATGGAGGACGGCGACATCCTGCTGGTGGATGCGGCCTGTGAGTATTCGATGTACGCCTCCGACATTACCCGCACTTTGCCGGTGAATGGGCACTTTACGCCGCGGCAGCGCGAAATCTACAACATCGTGCTGGGCGCGCAGCAGGCGGCCATTGACGCCTTTGTTGCCGGCAAGTCGAAGATCAACGACCGCGATCGCCGCGATCCCGATTCGCTGGACACGGCTGCTTACAACTACATCAACACGCACGGTAAAGATCTGCACGGCCAGCCGCTGGGTCAGTATTGGCTGCACGGGCTGGGGCACATGATGGGTATCAACGTCCACGATCCCGCGGAGTACCCGGCGGTGCTCAAGCCGGGGATGGTGTTCACCATCGAGCCCGGCGTTTATATTCCCGAGGAAAAGATTGGCGTGCGCATTGAGTGCGACTTTCTGGTGGGTGCGGACGGCAAGCTGATCGACCTGGACGCCGCGCTGCCGCACACGGCCGAGGATGTGGAAGCAGCGATGCGAGCGAAGTGAGGGATCAAGCGACGCAGCCAGACGGTGTAACCAGAGAATGAAATCAGGGAGACTTGTGAATCCGCGCGACGAAACGGAGCTCGATGGGCTGGCCCAGCTCGCCCATGCATTTCGCGAGCAGCTTATGGCTTGCCTCGAAGAGTGCGCGCAAGGCCGCCGCGGGCTGTTTTCCGCGTATGAGCACCTGGGCCTGGAGAACGACGATCAGGCCTGGCCTGAGGCGGCCCGGCTACGCGAGCTGGCTCTTGCCTTGCAGGGAATCTTCGCGCAGCGGGAAGAGCGGAATGCGCTGTGCGACGAGTTCCTTGACCTGTGCTCGATCCACGGCGAGAGCAACCCCGGCGAACGCAAACTGGCGCGGTCATTTCTCGATCGGATTGAAAAGGGCCACGTAGGAACGGCGACGCAAGAGGAAAGAAAGCGGTGGTAATTCTGCAGGCATATCCGGGGCTGCGGATCATGTAGGGGGAATCCGGCCGGTGGAGGGACGTGGTCTCCCACCCCGGCCGCAAGAACAAAGACGCGGTGCCCAGGGGGCTCCCAGGTGGGGCACCGCGTTCCGATTCGACGAGAGCTGTCCAATGCACCTGGCGACGAGCTTACCAGCGCACCCCGAAGGTTACCGGAATCAGCTCGGTGGTTCCCAGGCCGTTGGTTGCCGTGATGGCCGGGGTGTGGATGTAGACGTAGCGAGCTTCGCCGAAGAGCTTGGTCTTGCCGTCGCCGTAGACTCCACCCAACCGGCGGCTAAGGCCGAGGCCGATATTGACGCCGCCCTGGTTGGAGGTGAAGCTGTCTGCCGTCACGGTCACGGGATAACCGTAGAAGTCGCAACACTCCTGGACGGTGAAGTTGGTGCTCTTGTGATACCACCCGCCGCCGCCGGTGACATAGATGCTGTTGACGCGTTTTGGAAACAGGTCGACCACCGGATCGACGGTGAGCGAGAGGATGTGCGCGTTCCCTCCGGTGCCGCCGCCCGCCGCGACAAATGCGCCGGGGAGCTTGTCGTCAATGAACTGGAATTCGCCCAACAGCGAGAAGCGCTTGTTGAAGTTCAGTCCGCCGCCCCCGGTAAAGTTGCCGCCCCAGGTGATGTAGGGCGTGTCGTTGCCGATGGGGGCATTGAAACCGGCTCCAGCTTCGATGGCAATGTGGTTGACACTGAAAGTCCCGTGCTTCTCACCGCCGTACTGGCCAGCGCCGCCTGAACCGCCCAGAGCGGCGACCGCGTAGCGCAGGTTTGTGACCCCTGACAGGTTTTCGTCGGCCACAGGTTGAAATGCGCTGGAACTCGATTCGGTGGCAGAGAGGGTGCTGGAACTGGATGAATCGGGGAAGGGTGAGGACTGGGCGCATGCGGAACCAACCGCAAAAGTGGCCGCGACCCAAAGGAAACTAGCACGCCGCGTCAGCGACATCGAACGGACAGAAGACATGTAGGAACCTCAAGATTTGAATTGTTTTTACTATCAGCCGGAAATCATGCAGTGCTCCGGGCAAATGATTAGACACCATTTCGGGGAGAAAGGTTGCGGTGGCAGGCGGCGAGCGTGTGGAACATGACCTACGATTCCCACTCACATGGTTTGTGCCACTATGGTATATTTGTGTCACTCTGTTGAGAGGTGGGACATATGGATGTTTTGGAACTTGAGGAACCCAAGGCGGCCCCAGCGCACCTCAGGGAAATCGAGAAATTGCGGGTTCGGATGCGTATCGGGGGAAAAGGCCGCATCGTGATTCCGGCGGCAATGCGGGAGGCGCTGGGCATCGTGGATGGGGATGTTCTCGATCTGCAAGTGGTAGATGGCGAATTGCGGATAGCGACGATGCGGGAACGCTTGCGTCGCGCGCAGGAGAGGGTAAGAAAATATGTGCCTGCTGGTGTCAGCCTTGCCGACGAGTTGAGCGCAGAGCGGCGTGAGGCAGCCAAGCATGAATGAGGTTGTGTTCGACGCCTCCACCATGCTCGCCTCGCTCAACCATGAGAGAGGCGAGGAGAAGATCACGCCAGATCTTCTGGCTCGCTCTGTTGCGAGCACAGTAAATCTTGCGGAAGTGCAATCAAAGCTCGTGAAGCGCGGGGGCGATCCCGATGAGGCCTGGGAGGACGCTCTGTCTGCCGTGGCTGCAGTGGAACCTTACACCGGTGAACAGGCGAAGATTGCCGGAAGCCTGATCACAACGACGGAGAGATACGGGCTTTCATTGGGGGATCGATCGTGCCTGGCGCTGGCGATTGCGCTCAATGCTCCGGTGTA
>Ga0302320_10025284_pt1 | contig 11555 bp, 9 predicted proteins | sample Bog_T0_3_FD_202130 | JGI IMG/M metagenome (GOLD analysis project Ga0302320, IMG submission 202130) | Peat permafrost microbial communities from Stordalen Mire near Abisko, Sweden - Bog_T0_3 | ecosystem: Environmental > Terrestrial > Soil > Wetlands > Peat | place: Sweden: Abisko, Stordalen Mire... | reverse complement strand
TTCTTTTTTGAAAAAGTCAAAGATTAAAAAATTTTAGAAAATTTTTGAAAATAAATAATATTTACCAAAATTCAGAATCCCAAATATTTAGAGATTTTACGGTAAGATGATTAAGCAACAAATATGCATTCCAAAATAATTAACAAGTTAAAAATCAATAATTTTTTCATTCGTTTACGCTTAAAATCACGTTAGAAAAATTATCACATCAATACGTTTCTCTGTTTCCCCATCAATTTCTCCACGAATTTATCACCAAACTCATCCTTTTTTTTTTCCTCCTTGAAGAAACCAATGTTTCCAAAGGAATTCTCCGGCAACAGCCTAGCCAATAACCCTACTATCAGACTTCCAGAGCCTATTGCCACACAGAACATAAACTCATTGAAAGTCAAAGCCACACAATCTAAGGATTTCCCACCATATTGGACTGCGAGGGTCTGCATAAAGATCATAATAAACGTTATGATGAAAAAAAGCTTATTCTGAGCGAAGTCTTTAAAAATGTTATATTCCTTCTTCTTTATTTTGCGAGAATTTATTTGATTGAAAATTATCAAGAAGGCTAATGTATTGAAAATGATGGTTTTTTTCTTTTCTACCAAAAAGTCGAAATCATCAGAAAACAACAAAATGAACACCAAAACCGAAAACCCATAAATTATTTGGAAGATTATCGTTATTCGCATAAAGGGAGTGATGATATATTCTTTCCAATTGAAAGGACCTCGGGCTAAGATATCCTCCGCTGGATTTTCTGTGGCTAAAGCGAAACTTGCGAGGATATTTAATAACAAATCGATCCATATCATATGAATAGCAGTCAAAGGAGTTGATTTATTCACTAAACTTCCTTAAAAAATAAATTTAAAAAAAAAAAAAAAAAAAAAATACCAAGAAATGTAATCCCAATGAAAATCAAATTGATGCAAAGTACCAATTGTAGAAACTTCCTGACAATATCAAATATGTTCCTTCCCCATTTTATGGAATTCACAATGCTACCGAAATTATCATCCAACAAAATCACATCCGAAACATCCTTCGCTATGTCACTTCCCATAATTCCCATCGCAAAACCCACATCAGCCTTTCTCAAGGCATTCACATCATCAGCCCCATTTCCGCTCAAAGCCACCACATTGCCTAATTCCTTCAATCCGCTTATCAAGAGATATTTGTCTTCTGGTGTGGATCGAGCCAAGACTCGGAGATCTGAGATAATTTCTTCAAAGGCCATGAAATCCTTAATATTGAGTTCCTCTCCTTTTGGCTTATATGGGTTATGGACTACGCCGACATATTGTCTGAAATCCTTGCCTTCCATGACTGAGAAGTTATTAGATTCATTGAAATCATAAGATTGAGCAAGGATCCCGCAATCTTTTGCTATTGAAATGGCAGTTTCTATGGAATCACTAGTGACCATTCGAACTGTTATCCCTGACATGTTACCTTTAATAATTAATATGATTTTAAAATTTTTATTAGAAAGATTTACATAAAGCCACAGCTTCTGGGACGCCATCATGGACATCTTTGATCCCGAGGAGAGCGATGAAAATCAGGTTATTTTCGTTAGTTTGGAGGAAATCCTCAAGTTCATTATCATGATTGAAGTTCTGGATCTTTAGACTGGTGTTAAGATCACGATATGCCAGAATAATAGGCTTCAATGATTGTTTTGGGAAGGAACGAATGAAAATTTTCTCCAGATCTTCACGAAATTCTTCATTCATTCTAAGAAATTTATAAATATTTTCTTAATTTTATGATTATTTTTATAAAATTTTTGAATTTTATAGATATTTTATGGACTTACTGGATGCGAGCTCCTCTATGATTAATATAATAATTGCATTTTTCAAGCAAAATATGTGGCACACCTTGCGAAAATATCCTCAAATCATAATCTGAGTTCTCATAAAGCGTGGAAGCCAACTTTCTCTCATTGTTAGGACCCAAAACTGTCTTGATCTATACAAAATATCATACAATTGTTTTTGAAAAATCATATCTATATATATATTGCTTTGCCACTGGGCCGATAATCTTCGTAATTATAGCCTAATTTATAAGCCAATTCCAATAAAGCACATTCAATCTCATCGCCTTCTCTTTCCACTTCACCATTACCCCAGAATTTCGGGTTGGCAGTGGAATTTATGCAAATGCTTAGAAATTTTTATGGAGTTATGAGTATTTTTGGAAACGGACCATTCGCAAAGCAATTGCAAAGTCTCTTTGGACACCAATTCGATGTTTTTGGCACTATTGTAGACTATTTCTTCAATGAAAAGACTAGATACTGTGATCTTATTCTTGGTGAAGATGCCAGTCTGTTCGGAAACTATATTGTTCACATAACCTAAGGTCTCGCAGGCTATTTTAATGATAATTTATAAATTATTTCTGAGGCAATAATGACAAAATTCACCTGAAAAATATTTCACAATGCTGTTTTTTTCTCTCAATTTCATTATAGTGTAAGTTAATGCGGAACTCAATGCAATTCCTAATCCTTCAGGTAAAATCACTATGATTATCGCGAACATTGTCAATATATAATTCAACAGACTTCTGAGATTCTTCACCGTCAACAAATTTTCTCTATTATCCACGATAAAATGAATCATCATCGCTAAAAAAGTTATCACAGCTGAAATCAACCCAATTTTTGAAATATCCGAATAAATTATCCCCACTTTTTTCATTAATTTTGTTTCTCTCTCCAAATATATTGCACTATCATCGTTTTTTACTTGATTCAGGCGAATTTTTCCCATCATCGCATTGGCACCCACCGCGCAAACGATCATAACTCCATGTCCTTCAAGGATTTTATCACCACTTATAATAAAAGGGTCACATTTCTCTTCTTCTGTGTATTTAATAGGCACCCTTTTGTATGTTTGTGCCCCACATTCATAACAAGATATATCATTCGCCTTAAAGAAAACTCCGTCTACTGGAACAATATCTCCATTATCAATAAACATCAGATCCCCAACCACTAAATCAGTCGATGGAATTGTCCTGACCTTCCCATTACGAATGACTCGCACTTCCTTAAATTCAGCTAATTTCAAAACTTGAAGGTATTTTTTATATTTGATATATGTTGTTATGATGATTATTAAGGACAAAATAAGGAAAATGACCAAAAGAGCTAGACTTTCTTCCAATCCCTAGGAAAAATGAAGAAATCATGTGAGAAATTAAAGAATATATGAACTGTTTCAAAGTCTGGGAAGAAATAATCGACTAAACTGTAAATGATAGCGTTGAGCAACAGGAATTTATTGATTTTGACTTGGAATTGCAACGAACACTGGAGAAATGTTAATTAGAAATCGAAGAAAGTTACGATTTGCCAGAATGAAGTGGGCTTTCGTTCTATCTTCAAATTATCTCCGAATCTAATAAAAATCTCAATTTTTTTCACTTATTACCATATTTACTCTATAACTCGAGATATCAAGTCTTGAAGATCATCTGGATTTATGCCATCTTTTATGTTAATGCGAAGAATGTTTTGAAGACCTGCTATTCCGCCCATTTTCCGAAGTTTTGACAAACGTTCGCTTTTAGTAAAATTTTCATAATCGAAACATTGTCTAATTAGTGCCAAATTATAAAAGATTGGGGGAATGAAAATATATGAACGCAAGTTCGTCTGGAGAAATTGCAAAGGGTTTAATTGAAGAGGCTTTTCCGATGAAATCTTGTTCCTTTTTAAGGGATGAAATGAAAGGTTGCCGGATCATCGCTTTTTAATTTATAATTTTAATTTGAAAAAAAAGATGGAGAAAAAAAAAATCAATGTTTTTTAGAAATAAAAAATTTAGAGATAAATATTATATTGTTTTTATAGAAAATCAAAAATTTGTATGAAACAAGTTTTCACTTTTTTAAAAATTGACGAAGATTCAACAATAATTATTTTCACCAGGAGAAAAAAAAAAGAGTGATACAACTAATAATTTTGTCAAAGAAAGAGTGAAAAAAATACCAAAGACAATAAAATGAAATTTTAAAAAAATAAAAATAGTTATTTATCTATTAATGTTTTTTTTTTCTTTTTTTTCCAATTTTCTAAAAAAAATAAGTAAATTTTTTTATTTATCCATCTTCACTTTTCTCAAAGGCAAATATGTTTCTTTTTTTAGGCTGTAGTAAATAAAAAATGGTAGAACTGTGCATTCACAACACCACACTATTGCATAGCTTTTATATGCCCATTCCTCAACTTTCGGATGGGGAATATGTTTAGTGATGATCATAATTAACAACGAACATATGAAAATTGTCACCACGCAAATCATGCATAAAATAAAAGTGAAAAATCGGGGGACATATCTTAAGGCCCCTTTATTTCTCAACACGTTTTTAAACTTCTGAATTTCTATAATGCAGAGCTCCTCACAGATTGATTGATAAGTTTTTTTGCATTTTTTTGTTAGTTTTTCAAGTAATAAAGTGATGATATTGGCATTTTTCCTTGGCTTTTCATTTTCCTCAATGTTCAATTTTGTTAATTTGGGATTGAAGTTTAATATGTAGTGGTCTTTATCTTTTCTAGATACCTCTTTCTTGAGAATTTTGTAAATATCCAAAGCTCTCGGTATGCCATTTATCAAATGGCTTTGAATGGTAAAATATCTAGCATGTGCCCTGAGAACCTTGCAATCCTGATCTATGGAATTATTGGTCTGATTAGCGTAAAGTTTCATCGAAATTAACAAGAAAACATCTTTGAAAGCCAACCAAATAGCATTACTTGGGTTTTCTATGTTATCAAAAGGATTTTGAAGCATATCCATTCCTAGTTTATAGGCAAATTTCAATAAAAAATGGAAAACACCCAAGATCAACGCTTTCTTTAAATGATAATAAGTTAATCTGGCCCGATAGCTTTTATCAAATAAGTAAATTTTAAGGAATTCTGCTTCCGTGTTCAAAAAGGAGATCAGAAAAAAGTAAAGAACAAAAACAAAAGTTCCACAAAACAAATCTATCAGGTTGAATACTAGAAGAATTGACGACGAAGTGTTAAATGGATCCAGATTGCAACTGTTGAAAACAAAGGAAAGTAAATTCCTCAAAGGGTTATAAACGAAAGTCCCAATCATGAGGAAATAAAAACAGAAGGGTTTCAGATTTTTTTTGAATAAACACTCAAATTTGTAACAAAACCTAAGGAAATTGCGTTTGATGTGTCCGTAATAAGTGATATACCAACATTTGCAACAACATTCGCAACAACATTCATCAAAATCACAAAGATAAACATTTTTTTCATTTCCTTCGAGATCTATTGATTCGTTTTGCAAGGCCAAAGCAATCTCTTTGTTCATTAATTTGAAATGGTTTTTGTCAAAAGAAGGAAAAGAAGTCGATTTGGAAATTTCATCAGAATTTGTTTTCAAGGTCTTAAAAATTTCCCCATCATTGCCTTTTTCCAATTTATTTTGATGATTTTTTTTATTATTTTTGGTATTTTGCATATTTTGAAAGGGGATTTCGGACAAGTCGTCAAAAATTGAAAAAACTGAGGAATTTATCATTTCTTTTATTTTTTTCTTGAAGAAAATGTGCAAAATTAGGAAATATATTGTAATAATGAAAACGATTCCCCCGGAAATTATTCTATTTGTTGCGTTAAATTTCACAGCCTCGACTATATCTGTCGTAGAGTAATGGGTTCCAACACCCATGAAATAGAGGAAGTCATCACAAGTCATCTTCATATCGAAATTACTTTAAATTATTTGTTTATAAATATTATATATTATTTAAAAATTTAACTTTAAAATAAATTTATTTGATTATATAATGACAAATTTTGAGGGAAGAAAAAATTTATGAATTATTTTTTAAGTTTTTTAGAAAAATTTTATTGGAAAAATTTTTTTCCAAAATTTTTTTTTTTTTTTTTTTTAAATTTTTATCCTATTTATATTTAGAGATGAAAAAAACATTATTTTCAAAAATATATTACATTCAAAAGGATATAAAAACTAATTTCAATTATAGTTCGAAATAGAAATTAAAAAAACAAAAAAATCATTAAGAGGTTCAAATAATTAATTAATAAAAATGAAATCTCATAATTTTATTCTTATTATTTAAGCATTTTCGAGGGAATGTTACATTTGAATATTTTTGCTTCATATTTATATTCTGAACTCATAAAAAAGCTAAAAATACAAGATAATAAAGCTTGAGCTATATTAAAAAATAATTTTTTTTAATCAGCAAAATAGTAAAAAATAATAGGTAAACCCTAAAAACTTATAATATTTTTATTATAAATATATCAAAATAAAATTGCATGAAATACGCTCACCTCCCCCCCAACAAAAAGGTCGGTGACTACGCCTACAATCATCAAGCCCTGCTAGGCACAGGTGCTTTCGGTAAAGTCTATCTCGGCCGTGAAATCAAGACCAAGACTCAAGTGGCTATAAAAGTCCTAGAAAATGATCAAATTAGTGACACATATCTCAAGGAAGCCCTTCTCAAAGAGATCTCCCTCATGAAAAAACTCAAGGGACCCAACATCGTTCGTTTTCTGGACACTTTAAAAAGTGTAAATCACACTTATATCATACAAGAGTTCTGTTCTGGTGGTGACTTCAGAAACTTCTTGACGAAACGTGGCAAGATTCCAGAACCTGAGGCCCGAATGATTCTACATGACTTTTTGAACGGATTTTCAGAACTGGTGAAACTTGGCTATTTGCATCGTGATCTAAAGCCTGAGAATATTCTTGTCGATAACAATGTCTTCAAATTGGCAGATTTTGGTTTTGCAACACATGTGCATAACTTCCAAAATTCTCTTTTAAAAACCGTAGTGGGTACCCCTTTATACATGTCCCCTCAGATTTTATGTCATGAGCCTTATACTACCAAATCCGATGTGTGGTCCACTGGCTTGATATATTATGAGATATTATGTGGGAAGACCCCTTGGCCAGCTCGAGACCAATTAGAATTGATAGAGAATATAAAGAAAATGCCGATAAGATTCCCTTTTGATATAAAGATTAGTGATACCAGCAAGGATTTCATTAAGGGATGCCTAAGCTACCAGGAAAAAACAAGATTTGGTTGGGAGGAGATTTTCAGTCATCCCATATATTTAGAGTTAGGGGGGTCTCCTATAAATAAAGTAGCAAAAAAGCCCGCAACATCTGTAACATCTGTGAGTGAAAACGCGCTTGTTGCTTTGAAGGAATTGCAGGATATCATCGTTAAACATAGTGTGGATTTAAGGAAAGTCTTTAAAAATTTCGATAAGCATAGTGATGGCACATTGGATAGGAAAGAGTTCACCAATTTGATAAAATGCATCAACGAACAGTTGAATCCCAAAGAAATTGAGGAGATTTTCCAACGTTTTGACTCAGATGGCAGTGGAACAATTGATTTCGACGAATTCCAGAAGTTGTTGATGGAGACGGATTATAATAAGGCGAATTCTCATGAGAATCAGATGTTGATTAATTATAGAGGAGATAAAATGTTCAACCATCTGGTGAACATTATTCATAATAACCGCATTGACATTGATGAGATATTCAAAGATACTAAGGTGAAGGCATTGAAGAATCTGAATCTCGATGAATTTAAGGTGAGGATCTTGAAGATTGATGATACCATAGAGGAAAATGACATAAAATACATCTTTTATAAATTCGATGCTAATAATGATAAGGAAATTTCTATTGAAGAATTCAAAAATGTGTTGCAAGCTGAATTGGCCAATATTCCAGGCTATAGTGACCAAATTCCGATTTCCAATTGTGTTAAAATAAACTCTAACGCCTCGCTTTCAGCAAGAAAAATCGTCGAAGAGCTAAGAAATATCATTATTAAGAACGGATTGAACGCCCAATGGGTCTTCGAATATTTCGATGCCAGTGGGGACCGATCGTTGGATTTTAATGAATTTAAGAATCTGATTGATGTGTTTAATGCCAGATATACGGAAGCTGAGGTCAAAGATGTCTTTAAGGTGTTTGATGTTAATGGAGATGGGGATATTTCATTGAAAGAATTCGAAAGTTTTTTGAAATAAATTCCTTTTTATTAATTTAAAGAAAGAGATATTAATATAAATAAGTTAATAAAATTTTTTGCATCATATTGTTATCAATAATTAAATCAAGGTTTCTTTTACTTAAGAATACTCCCCCAAAACTTTTTATTTAACAATTGTTTATTTGAATTTTTATGAATTTTTAACCTGTTCTTCTTTTGCTTCCTCGCAAAATTTGCAAAACCTCATCACTTCATCGCATTTTCCGAAATTTATATCTTTTATAATGCAACATCTGCAAATCCAATGTTGTCCACAATCCGCCAATGCCAGGAAAATTTTCTCATATTGTATTTGGCATTTTATGCATTGTCGTTCACAAATGTCACATATTTTCGCAGTGCTTCTTTTCTTGTTGTCACATACCAAACAATAACATTTGCAATCTTTTTTCTCAAGCCTACACATTGAACAATATCGTTTCTCGCAACTTTTGCAGATATTTTCTTGGATTTTTTGAAAAAATTCCAATTTGCTCTTACATTTTAGGCAAAAACATTGACAGATTTCCACTGAAATGTTATGGTAACAGCATTGAAAGTCATTGCATTTGTTGCAAATGAAATACTCTGGACAACCGAAAACTTCAGATACTCTAATTTCCTCTTGATTTTGGCATTTAGAACAAATGAATGGGATTTTAGTGACAGTTGCATTGGGGTTGTCTTCAATTTCTTTCAGCATTTGCATTTCCATCAAATAATCTTCCATCTCCTTGATATTGATTCTTTCAACGCAACGGTATTCAAAACAGATGGATGAGCAGTTCGATTGTTGTGTTCTTTCAATCAGGCAGTAATAACAATATTTATGTTTACAACCCGAGTTGATGAAACATTTTTCTATGATTTTTTGCTTGCATAAACAACAACAACATGAGGGATCCACAGGCTCATTTTCTATGACCATGAACATCTCGTCCTTGGGTTGATTATTAATGGCATTGCTTGATGGTGCTTCTCCTGTTTTCACATATTGATCAATCATTAGATTATTATAATCAGGAGCTGGAGCTGGAATAGGTGCATTGATATATACATTATTCGGCCATGTCCCAGGATAGAGGATCAAATACATCTTATTAAGATACATAAAATAAAATGTTTTATCAGCCCGGGTAGCAGTTATCTTCTTACATGATCCATCATCTGAAATCAAGGAAATATTGATATTATGAAGCTCACTGATCAGTTTTAAATCGGAACAGATTTCAAGATAATTCCTTTCCTTTTCAAAAAATTGGCTGTCGAAATATTTTGAATTCGGATCAAAACTAAAGGCATTCACAGGTTTTTTGGACTCTGCGTGGTTCATAAGGGTCGCTTTGACATATAAACCCAAGCCTCTTAATAAATTGTTCTTATAATTCTCCTCGAATGTCTGTAACATCAATTGCAAAGCCTGGTCCCGATCTATTATCGTGCCTGAATCCAATAACATCCCATTCATATTTTCCATAAAATCACCAATCGATTCAAAAATAACTTGCACTTCCTTTGGTGTCATGACTTTTAAGGATTTTTGAGCACGAGTTTGGAAGTGAAACACATCGCTTTTGAATTTGTCGATGAAATTCATAAAATCGTTCGCGTCGTAATTCAGAATTTTGCTTTCCAAAATGTGGAAACCAAGAGCCTCGTAAAAATTGGCAGTAATTTTACGGTAGTTCTTCAACGAAGAGTCGGGAAGACACTTAGTAAAATCAAGAAATTTAAGGGATTCCACTGGTTTTGAGGAGAAATCTAATGGATTGTCAGCCTGCATGGAGGAAAGAAAGGGGGCAGAAAGAGTTTTGGAGACAGTATTGATGGGAATTATTTTATTTAATTTGTTTTTTATAGAAATTACAGGAAATCCTTTATGGAGCCTTATTTTTATTTTCAAAATATGTTTTTTTTTCTTTTATATTTAATTTGTGATTTCTTCAAAATTTTCTAAAAAAATGCCTTAAAAAAAGTATAAGATTTTTTTCTAGCGAATTAATAAAATTTTAAAACCAAAATCATAAAAAAAAACACAACAAAAAAACTACAAGCATTATAAACACAACTCGAAATTATTTATTGATTATTTTTTTTCACTTGAAATTTTCATCATTTTGCTCATGATTTCATTGGTTTTCTCCTCCTCTGCGATTTTCCATTCCTCAATTAAAAACGTCTTGCTCTTTAAAATATGCAGATTGGATGGAATGGGTTTTTGTTCAAGTCCATCAATGAAAATTTCTTGGTTTTTCTCAATAATAAACTTCAAAGCTGCGACCATAATAGCGGTATTTGTGAGCAAATCATCAATGCCATAGTTTTGTGGTTTTAATAGACATGGACTGAAACAAACTGCCAAATTATAACTATTCATTTTATTATTGACTTGATGGTCGATGACCTTTTCGAAGAACTTTAATAGAAAATAAAGCACATTTTTGTTCAAATCTGGCATCAAATTTATCACAGATCTCACAAAATCAACTCTTTTTTTCTCCTCAATATCTAAAAACCCCCTCAAAATATTAAGAAAGCTAGCTCCCCCCTCAAATTACTGTTAAATTCCTTTATTTTCTCATAAACTTGATAAGGAAACAACGGTTCGGGCATCTTAGCAAATATCTTCTTAAACACTCCCCCCACAACAATAGGATTTTTTATAGAGAAAATGTTATTGTAATTTTGGCTCTCTAAACATTCTTCTAATCTTTCCTCTTCGCTCAAGGCCCCTGGCTTTCTAAAAATTCCCTCCGTATTGATCGCTTCGGTATTAAAATCAAAATAAGCTGTCAACGCTATCATCGCAAAAGGAATCCCGAAATCTGATAAGGCGAAATCCTTTAAATCTCTTCCGATTATCAAGATCCTTTTGTTTGAGTTATATTCTTCAGATTGGCTATTGTCATCTTTAGACCCGTTTTCCTTATAAAGTTGCATTGATTCTGACTTTTTCGAGGAGTTTTGGAAGATGAAATCTGGGATCTTCTTATAAAATTCAGTGCGGAAAAAAACCTGGGCTTCTAAATTATCGAGACTTTTTAAGAAAAATTAGAGATTTCCAAATTTTTTGGCTTACCCGTCAAGGTAAATCAGCTTTAATTTCATGAAACTTGTCACAAAACCAAACCCTATGAATAATTTGCTTTTAAGGCCGAAAGTGGGCGCCACGATGAAGATGTTTAAGAGGTTGTTGAAGTATTTAACAGGCAGTGATTCAAAAATGTTCTTGAGGAATTTTATCGGCTTGGTTTCAAGAGAAGACACCCCGTTATTAAAATACACTAATATGTATTTGCTAGCAAAGAGACATTCATTTAATTTCTTTAAAGATTCAAAAACTACTTATTGGCTATTTCATCCATCATGCTGATAAACAAAAGTTGACTGTGTTCCATTAGAATTTTCTCCGATGGAATTTTGTATCCGAACATGAAGATAATTTTGCAACCCAAAGAGGATTGGCC
>Ga0302320_10025279_pt1 | contig 11557 bp, 10 predicted proteins | sample Bog_T0_3_FD_202130 | JGI IMG/M metagenome (GOLD analysis project Ga0302320, IMG submission 202130) | Peat permafrost microbial communities from Stordalen Mire near Abisko, Sweden - Bog_T0_3 | ecosystem: Environmental > Terrestrial > Soil > Wetlands > Peat | place: Sweden: Abisko, Stordalen Mire... | reverse complement strand
CGCAAGATCATCCGCCGGGCCCTGCGATTCGGCCGCAAGCTGGGCATCGAGGGTCGGTTCTTCGCCGACCTGAGCCCCTCCGTGTTCCAGGCCATGGGCGACGCCTACCCGGAGCTGGAGGCTGAGCTGAGCCGGATCATGAAGACCCTGGCCCGGGAGGAGGGCCAGTTCAGCCTCACCCTCACCGCCGGGCTCAAGCAGCTGGAAGGCCTCGGCATCACCTCCGGCACCCTGCCCGGCGGCGAGATCTTCAAGCTCTACGACACCTTCGGCTTCCCGGTGGACCTGGTGGAGGACTGGTGCCGGGAGCGCGGCCTGGATTGCGACCTGGCCGGGTTCCAGGCCGAACTGGCCGAGCAGAAGGCCAAGGGCCGCCAGGCCCAGAAGGTCCACGACATCCGCCTGGGCGGCGACCTGGCCTCCCTGGCCGACATGCGCGCCACCGCCTTCCTGGGCTACGAGGTCACCGAGGCCCAGGGCAAGGTGGTGGCCCTGTTCGACCAGGCCCAGAAGCGGGTGAAGGAGCTCGCCGGGCCCGGCTTCGCGCTGCTGGACCACACGCCCTTCTACGCCCAGAGCGGCGGCCAGGTGGGCGACACCGGCACCCTGCGGGCCGAGGGCGTGCTGGCCCAGGTCACCGACACCACCGCCCCCGCGCCCCGGCGCCACCTGCACCACGTCACCGTCGCCGGCGGCCGCCCCCTGCGCGAAGGCGAGACCGTCCTGGCCTCCGTGGACGCCGAGCGCCGGGCCCGGATCCGGGCCCACCACACCGCCACCCACCTGCTGCACGCGGCCTTGCGCGAAGTCCTGGGCACCCACGTCAAGCAGGCCGGCTCGGTGGTGGACGCGGACCGGCTGCGCTTCGATTTCAACCACTTCGCCCCGCTGGAGTCCGAGCAGGTGGGCGAGGTGGAGCGGCTGGTCAACGAGCAGACCCTGCGGGCATTCCGCACCACCAGCCAGTCCATGCCCATCGAAGAGGCCCTGGCCGCCGGCGCCATGGCGCTGTTCGGCGAGAAGTACGGCGACGTGGTCCGGGTGGTCTCCGTGCCCGGGTTCTCCCGGGAGCTCTGCGGCGGCACCCACGTGGCCAACACCGGCGAGATCGGCCTGGTGAAGATCGTGGCCGAAGGGGCCGTGGCCGCCGGCGTGCGCCGGCTGGAGGCGGTGGCCGGCGCCGCCGCCCTGGCCCGGCTGCAGGAGGACGAGCACCTGCTGGCCGGCCTGAGCCGCCTGGCCAACGCCCCCCGGGAAAGGCTGGCCGGGCTGCTGGCCGGCAAGGAGGCGCGCATCCACGAGCTGGAGAAGGAGCTGAAGGAAACCAGGCTCAAGGCCGCCAGCGGCGGCGGGAGCAACGAGCAGGTGGAGAGCGTGGCCGGCCTGACCCTGGTCACCATGGCCGTGGAAGGCATCGACGGGCCGGCCCTGCGCGAGATGATGGACCAGTGCCGCACGCGCCACCGCAGCGCGGTCATCGCCCTGGCCTCGACGCTGGCCGAGGACAAGCTGGCCATCCTGGTGAGCGTCGCCCCCGATCTGTTCAGCAAGGCCGACGCCGGCGCCCTGCTCAAGGCCATGGTCCCCCACGTGGGCGGCCGGGGCGGCGGCAAGAACCCCCTGGCCCAGGGCGGCGGCACCCGGCCCGAAGGGCTGCCGGAGGCTTTCGCCGCCCTGCGGGCGGCGCTCCAGGGATAGCGCTATTTCCTGCTGGGTGCGGGCGTCTTCTCCAGCGATTTGACGTTGTCCAGGGCAACAGCGACGTGCCGGGCACGCCGGGCTACCCCGCGACCACCGGCTACGACCTGGCCACCGGCCTGGGCAGCCTGGGCAGCCTGGACGCCAAGGCCCTGGTGGACAACATCGTGCCGGCGGCTTCCGCACGGTAAGATGGGGGCCATGCGCTGGATGGCCCTGGATCACGGAACCAAGAACATAGGAATCGCCTTTTCGGACGAGCTGGAGATCCTGGCGACCCCCTTTGCGGTATGGCCCAGCCTGGGCCAGGCGACCCTGGACCGCCTGGCCCGGCTGGCCCGGGAGGAGGGGGCCCAGGCCCTCCTGGTGGGCCTGCCCCGGCACAAGGACGGGGCCGAGAGCGCCACGGCGGGGCTGGCCCGGGCCTTCGGGGAGGCCCTGGGGGCCATGACCGGGCTGCCCCTGGTGTTCTGGGACGAGCGCCTCACCAGCGTGGAGGCGGACCGCCTCCTGGCCTCCCGGGGGGTGAAGGCCAAGGACCGCAAGGCCCGCCTGGACGCCGCCGCGGCGGCGGTGATGCTCCAGGACCTGATCGAGACCCGCCGGGCCGGGAAGATCTAGCACCGTTGGGTCCGTTCGGGACGCAGCGGCCGTTCCTGGCACAAGCAACCGTAGCGGAGCAAGCTCCGCAACGGTTGCTAGCGGATCATCCCCATGTAGCCGCTCCACAGGGCCGGGCCGTAGAACACCACCACCGGCGTGGCCAGGCCCAGGGCGCAGCCGAACGGGAGCATGGTCTGCGCCCGGGCCTTCTTGAGGACCAGCAGGGGCAGGCCCACGGCGCTGCCCAGCAGGGACCCGCCGAACAGGATCCCCAGCATGGGCGCCCAGCCCCAGAAGGCGCCCAGCCAGGCCAGCATCTTGAAGTCGCCCATGCCGATGCCGTCGGTCTTGCGGACCAGGCGGTAGAGCAGGTTCAGGCCCGCCGGCAGTCCGTAGCCCAGCCCAAGGCCCAGCAGGCTGGACTGCCAGGACACCGGCTGGCCAAGGAGGGACCAGGCGGGGGCCGGCTGCAGCCCGTTGGCGAAGGTGTCCACCCGCAGGAGGGAGAGGCCCGGACCCCACACTGAGGTCAGGTGCAGGGGCCAGGCCAGCTGGGGCAGGGTGAACAGCACGCCCAGCGCCATGAGCGGGTACTGCACCGCATCCGGCAGGATGTACTGCTCCAGGTCGGTGCAGAACAGCACGATGAGCGCGTAGCCGCAGACGATCCCCTTGGCCCAGATGAGGGTGCCGAACGGGAAGATCCAGGCCGACCCGGCCAGCAGCAGGCCGCCCAGCAGCTCCACCACGGGGTAGCGCACCGGGATGCGCCAGCCGCAGACCGCGCACCGGCCCCGCAGCCACAGCCAGCCCAGCAGGGGGATGTTGTGCCAGGGGCGGATCCGGGTCTTGCAGTTGGGGCAGTGGCTGGGCCTGGTCACCACGTTGCGCTCGGCCGCGTCCTCCTGGGGCAGGCGGTGGATCAGCACGTTGGCGAAGGATCCCAGGATGAGCCCGAACGGGGCCAGGAACAGGGACAGCAGCCAGGTGGGAAAATCGAAGGTGGGCATGGGGAAAGCATAGCTGACATGGCGCCCCCGCCGGGGTAGGCTCTTGATATGAAAGCATACCTCCTGGCCGCCCTCCTCTGCCTGGCCGTCCCTGCCGCCGCCGAGCCCAAACCCAGGGTGCAGATCGACACCAGCTACGGCCCCTTCGTGGTGGAGCTGGAGCCCGGCCCGGTCCCCATCACCGTCGCCAATTTCCTGCGCTACGTGCAGGAGGGGCACTACAGCGACACCATCTTCCACCGGGTGATCGAGGGCTTCATGGTGCAGGGCGGCGGGATGCAGAAGGATCTGGTGGAAAAGCCCTGCCACGAGCCCATCCTCAACGAGGCCAGAGCGGCCTTCGCGGCCGGGCTCAAGAACACCCGCGGCACCGTGGCCATGGCCCGGACCGCAAACCCCAACAGCGCCGCCGCCCAGTTCTTCGTGAACACCGGCGACAACCCGGCCCTGGACCCCGGCGACAAGAACCCGGAGTCTGCCGGCTACTGCGTGTTCGGCCGGGTGGTCTCGGGCATGGCGGTGGTGGACAAGATCGAAAAGGTGCACACGGTGTGGTTCCACGGGACGCCCAATGTGCCGGAGTACGCGGTGCGGATCAAGTCGGCGGCGCTGCTGCCCGCCCCCTGACCGATCCCCGGGCTGGCCAGATGCGGGTCCTGATGGGACCATGGAAACGGACGTGTCCAGGGGTGGTGGAATGGCTCAATTCGATCTCATCGTCATCGGTTCCGGCCCGGGCGGCTACATCGCCGCCATAAGGGGCGCGCAGCTGGGCCTGGCCACGGCGCTGGTGGAGAAGGACCCTGCCGGGCTGGGCGGCACCTGCCTGCGCCGCGGCTGCATCCCGGCCAAGACCTGGCTGGAGACGGCGCACCGCCTGGGCCACATGCCCGACCTGGCGGAGTTCGGCATCGCCGGGGTGGACGTGTCCCAGATGCGGGCGGACCTGGCCGCCATCGTCAAGCGCAAGAACCGCATCGTCCTGAAGAACGGCAAGGGCGTCGAGTTCCTCATGAAGAAGAACAAGGTCACCGTGCTCAAGGGCGCGGGCAAGCTGCTGGGCTCCGGCAAGGTCGAGGTGGAGGGCGAGGTCCATGAAGCCAGGAAGATCATCCTGGCCACCGGCTCCACGCCCAAGGAGATGCCCGGCATGGAGACCGACGGGGTGCGGGTGCTGAACAGCGACCACATCCTGGATCTGGCCGCGCTGCCCAGCCACCTGGTGATCCTGGGCGCCGGGGCCATCGGGGTGGAGTTCGCCTCGGTATTCGCCCGCCTGGGTTCCAAGGTGACCCTGGTGGAGCTCATGGACCGGCTGCTGCCCATCGAGGACGCGTCCATGGGCGAGGAGCTGGCCAGGATCCTGGCCAAGCAGCACAAGATGGACATCCGCCTGAAGACGAAGATCACCGCCGTCGAGCGGTCCGGGGACAAGGTGGTCTGCACCCTGGAGGGGGAAAAGCCCGGCCAGGTGGAGTGCTCCCACCTGCTGGTGGCCGTGGGCCGCGGCCCGGTCACCGCCGGCGTCGGCCTGGAGGCCACCGGGGCCGTGGTGGACCGGGGCTTCGTGGGCGTCGACGGCTTCATGCGCACCGCCGAGCCGGGCCTGTACGCCATCGGCGACATCGTCCGGACCCCCATGCTGGCCCACGTGGCCTCGGACGAGGGCATCGTGGCCGCCGAACACGCCGCCCAGGAGCTGGGCCATCCGGCCCACCCCCATCCCGTCCGCTACGACCGGGTGCCCAGCTGCACCTACTGCGACACGGAAGTGGGCTGCGTGGGGCTCACCGAGGCCCAGGCCCGGGAGCAGGGCCGGGACGTGGAAATCGGGACCTTCCCGTTCATGCCCCTGGCCAAGGCCAACATCATCGGCGAGCCGTACGGCTTCGTGAAGATCGTCGCCGACAAGAAGTACGGCGAGATCCTGGGCATCCACATCATCGGCCCCAAGGCCACCGAACTGGTGGCCTCCAGCCTGGCCCTCCTGGCCGGCGAGTTCACCGTGGACGAGCTGATCAACACCATGTATCCGCACCCCACCCTGAACGAGGCCTTCCCCGAGGCGGCCCGGGCGGTGTACGGGCGGGCGCTGAACGCCTAGTCAGAACTGCTGGCCCAGCAGCTCGGAGAAGGCGGCGTCCAGGGCATAGGGCTTCACCAGGATCTGGGCGACGCCGTTGCGGCGGGCGGCCAGGACCACGGCGGTGGAAGCCTCTTCCACCGCCAGGATGACCGGGGGCAGGACCGGGTGCGTGCCCTTCAGCTGGGTGATGAACTGCAGCGCGTCCAGGGTGCTGAAGCTGCCGTCGATGAGGATCACGGCGAGGTTGGGCTGCTGCAGGAATTCCATGAATGCCCCGGGCGCGTGGGTCACCAGCGCCCGCCCGTAGCCCTCCTCCTGGAGGAAGGCCTTCAGGACATCCCCGTGGGCGGGACTGGCGGCCAGGGCCACCACGGCCCGGGAGCGCATCTTCATCCGGGTGAGGGCGTCCATCCTGGCGGCCGGGGGCGGTTCCACTGGAACGGGCTCCTTGGCCAGCTCCGGCCCGGGCGCCGGCGGGGGTTCCGGCCTGGGCGCCGGCCGGGGCTCAGGGGCGGCTTCCGGGACCTCCGGTGCCGGGGCTTCGGCCCTGCGCCGGGCCTTGGGCGGGAGCGCGGCGGGGACCGGCGTGGTCCGGGAGGCCACCAGGCCCCGCAGGGCCGAGGCCTGGTCGGGCCGGAGCGGGTCGAAGGCGATGCCCATGGTGAGGCCGGCGGAGGCGTCGAGGAATACCGCCCGCCCGGTCAGCTCCAGGACCGCCGGGCACTTGGGGGCCTTGTTCAGCTTGATCACCATGAACGGCTGGCCGGCCGGCAGCAGGGCGCTGCCCAACGGCAGGCGCTTTTCACCTTTGAGGTTCAGGGCCTTTTCCACCCGGATCCGGGCGCCGCCCTCGGACAGGTTCTCCACCACGCCGTTGACCCCCACCCCTTCGAACAGGCCGGTGAGGGCGGTGAGGGTGGTGCCTTCCTTGGGGTTCAGCCGGGCCCTGGGCTGGCTCCGGCGCTCCTTCAGCTCCAGGGCTTCCGGCAGCGCCAGCAGGACCAGGCCCGGGCGCAGGTCCACGACGGTGCCGGAGCCGCCCAGGCGCAGCCCTTCCTGGATGCAGGTGAACTCGATCCGGGCGCCCTTTTCCGCATGGAGCGGGGTCTGGAAGGTGATGACGCCCTCGGCCTCGTCGATGGCCTGTATGGTGGCCGGCCCTTCGGTCTTCTTCGGCCCGGCGAGGGTGAAGGACGTTCGCGCGCGCTGGCCATCCTCCAGGTAGGCCAGGACCTGCTCGGCTCCGGCGCCGGTGTCCTTCTTGTCCTTGCCGAATCCGAAAATGGCCATCGTCATTCACTCCCGCGCGGACTTTTCCTGGGTGATGTTAATCTCGTTGCCTATGGATGAACCACGCCTCCGCTGCCTCCTGCTCGCCCATCAGGGCCCACACGATAGAGAAGATGATATCGAAGAGCATCTTGCCGAACTGGAAGAATTGGCCAAGGCCTGCGATCTGCTGCCGGTAGGCCGCCAGCGGCTCCGGCGGGCCACGGTGGAAGCGCGCCTGTTCTACGGCAAGGGGCAGCTGGAGATGGTGGCTGACGAGGCCCGCAGCCAGGGGGCGCGCCTGCTCATCTGCGACAACGAGCTGTCCGGAGGCCAGATCCGGAACATCGAGAAGGCCACGGGCATGGACTGCCTGGACCGCACCGGGCTCATCCTGGCCATCTTCGAGCAGCGGGCCCAGACCCGGGAGGCCAAGGCCCAGGTGGAACTGGCCCGCTACGAATACGAGCTGCCCCGGCTCAAGGGGGCCTGGACCCACCTGGAGCGGCAGGTGGGCGGCGTGGGCGTCCGGGGCGGGGCGGGCGAGACCCAGATCGAGGTGGACCGGCGCATGACCCGGCTCCGCATCAGCCAGCTGAAGAGGGAGCTGGAGCATCTGCAGCGGGTCCGGGACACCCAGCGCCAGGGCCGCTCGCCCAAGGTGCCCCGGGTCTGCCTGGTGGGCTACACCAACGCCGGCAAGACCAGCATCCTGCGGGCCCTGACCGGGGAGGGGGAGCCCCAGGACATGCTGTTCGCCACCCTGGACACCACCACCCGCAAGGCCTGGCTGGGGGTGGACGCAGAAACCGGCCTGCCCCGGCACGCCCTGGTCTCCGACACCGTGGGCTTCATCCGCAAGCTCCCGCACCAGCTGGTGGCGGCGTTCCGCTCCACCCTGGGCGAAGTGCGCACCGCCGACGCCCTGCTGGTGGTGGCCGACGCCAGCAGCCCGGAGCTGGAGGACCACCTCAAGGTGGTGGGCGCCACCCTCAAGGAGCTGGGCTGCGGCGAGCACTCCCGGCTGCTGGTGCTCAACCAGGTGGACAAGGTCACCCGGCCCCGGCGGCTGGACCTCAAGCGCCTTCACCCGGACGCGGTCCAGACCTGCGCCCTCACCCGGGACGGCGCGGACGAGATCCGCCGCTGGCTGCTGGAGCTGATCCCTGGCGTCCCGGCGCAAAGGGTGATGGAGGACTGGGAAGCCTGATTGGATGATTGAATCCTAGGTGAGCAGCGCATACAGTACGGGCACCAGGTCGTCATACGGCGCGCGCTTCTCGTGGATGTGGATGGCCTCGATGGCCTCGGCCACCGCCTCGATGTTGGCGTCCCGGCGGTCGGCCACCAGGATCACCGGGGTGTCCAGCAGCAGCTCGTGCCGGTGCAGGGCTTCCAGGATCATCTGGCCGAAGTGGCCGCCCACTTTCACATCCAGCATGACCAGGTCGAACCGGGTGGCCCGGGCCATGCTCTGGGCGTCCAGGAACGACTTGGCCTCGAACACCTGCTTGAAGTCGTCCTCGCGCATGCTTTCGGCCAGGGACTTGCGGCCCTCGCTGGTGGCGGAGATGACCAGGATCTTGCGCACGGCCTTGCGGATGCGCATGACCGGCGTCACCTCCGGCCGGGGCGGCCGCTCGATCACAGGGGCGGCGGGGGCGGAGGGCATGGCCACCACTTCGGGCGCCTTGGCCGCCGCCTTGACCTGCACCGGGGCGCCGGCCTGATCGGCGATGTCGGTCTTGCGGTGCTTCTGCGGGAAGGCTTGGCCGAAGGTGGTGGGAAAGCGCCGGGCCAGGATCCGCTCGATGTTCTTGCGGTCGGTCTCCAGCAGGCCGGTGAGCAGGAACCCGCAGGAGAGCTCCCCGGAGACGCTGCGCACATGGGCGACGATCCCGCCGCACTGGATGGTGGGAGTGTAGGGCAGGTTCCCGATGCAGACCGAGGCGAAGGTGTCGCCGCGGGCGAGGGTGGCCGCCTCCCCGGTCCCGCTGGCGACCTCGTCCAGGGACACCCGGAGCCCCTGCAGGCTGAGGTCCAGCACCCGCCCGGTGAGGACCCGGCCCCAGACGAAGGGGGGGGAGACCTTCTCGCAGGCGAACAGCTCGATCTCCTCGTGCCGGCCGAAGGCCGCCCGGAACCGCTCCCGGCGCTCGCCGATGGCCACCGAGGTGGGGATCTTGAAGACGCCGGTGGACACCACCTGGGTATGGGCGGTGAACCGGCGGGAGTCCACCATGAACGAGAGGTTGAGCTGCTGGTTCTGGGGCAGCGGAGGGGTCTGGCTGGTGATGAAGGTGTCCCGGGAGATCCTGGCGATGGTGGTCTCGAACGGCAGCGTGTCCGACAGGGTGATCCACAGCTGGACCAGGGTCTGCTTGAACACCAGCTCGTCCAGGTAGGCCCGGATGGTATTCCCATCCCGCAATTCTGCTTTCAGACCCAGATTGCTCATGCCGCCTTTCCCGATGGTCCTTAGAGGGTAATTTCATTTTAATGGATTCAGGGAAAAAGCTCAGGGACGGTTTTCCCTTGGCAGGGCCAGGATGCCGGCGGCCAGGGCCAGGGCCAGCAGGAGCCGCAGGCCCATGAGCTGGCGCGAGATGCCGTGGGCCTTCTGGTAGGCGGCCCGGTCCGGGTGGTCCGGGGCGAAGCTTTCCACCGGGGCCGCCATGCGGGCGCGGATGACGCGCAGCTTGGGGGTGATGATGAAGGCGCTGGTGAAGCACATGAGCAGGGCCAGCACCGCCGCGGCGCTCCACAGCCGCATGGGGCCGAGCACGTCGGCCTCGCGAAGCTCCATCATCCACCGGCAGCCCTGGACCAGGGCGATGGCGCCGCCGAACGCGATCCAGGCGGCCAGGTCCAGCCTCGCCACCACCCGGCCCGCGATCATCCCGGCCAGGTCGCGGCTGGGCAGCAGGCCGAACAGCAGGGGGGCCATGAGCAGGGCGAAACCCGCCACCATGCCCGCCCACAGCAGGAGGATCAGGGCCGCGGCGGCATCGGTGCGGGCTAGGGTCTTGGCGGTCATGGGCGGGTCACCATTCGTTGTAGGGTATCCCGTTCTCCCCCATGTCGGTGGATCCGCTGCGGACGCGGAAAATGCCCACTTCGGCATCGGCATTGTCCGGGTCCGGGGCCTCGAATTCGGCCACCCAGGTGCCATTGGATTGGGTCATGGGATCCACCGGGATGTCCCGGATGTACTTCTGCTCGCGCAACTGGTTGAGGGCAGTGGGATACTTCCCCCGGTCGGCCTGGAACTGCTCCAGGCAGTGGTTGAGCTGGAACAGGTCCTCCTTGAGCACCGCCTCCCGGGCCGCCTTGGTGTGCCTGCGGTAGCCGACGATGCCGACGGTGGCGAGCATGGCCAGGATGGTCATGACTGTGAGCAATTCAATGAGGGTGAAGCCGCGCTGGCCGGCTCGGTGATTGGACATAGCAGTACCTTACCAGGAGGATACGGCAAAAGGCCCGGCGGTTCACGCCGGGCCGAAGCAAAACAATGTGGGCGAAATCAACTGAGGCTGGTGGCCGCGACCTTCTCCCGGGTGTAGAACTCCAGCAGGTCGCCTTCCCGCAGCCCGGTGAAGCCGTCCAGGTCGATGCCGCAGTCCAGGCCGTTCTTCACCTCGTGGACATCGTCCTTGAACCGCTTGAGGGTCTTGATGTCGCCCTCCCAGATCACGTCGGCGCCGCGCTTGACCCGGGCCTTGTAGGCCTTCTGGACCTTGCCCTCGGTGACGAAGGAGCCGGCGATGACGGACTTGTTCACCTTGAAGATCTGCCGGACTTCCGCCACGCCCTGGATGGTCTCCCGCTCGATGGCGTCCAGCAGGCCCAGCATGGCCGCCGACACCTCCTCGGTGACCTTGTAGATGATGTCGTGGAAGCGGATGTCCACGCCCTCTTCCTGGGCCAGTTCCTCGGTCTTGCGCTCGGTCTTGGCGTTGAAGGCGATGATGGTGGCCTTGGAGGCCTCCGCCAGCAGCACGTCGTTCTCGGTGACGGTGCCGGCCGCGGCGTGGATGATCCGCACCCGCACCTTCTCGGTGGAAAGCCGCTCGAGGCTGCCCACCAGGGACTCCACCGAACCCTGGGTGTCGCCCTTGATGATGAGGGGAAGCTCCTTGACCTGGCCCTCCTTCAGGGTGGAGAACAGGTTCTCCAGGGTCACCCGCTGCTTGATCTGGGCGGCGGCCTTGGCCTTCTCCTGGCGGAAGCCGACGATGGTCCTGGCCTTGGCCTCGTCCTCCACCACCTGCAGGTTGTCGCCCGAGACCGGCACTTCCTCGAAGCCGAGGATCTGCACGGCCATGGAGGGGGTGGCGTCGGTGACCTTCTCGCCGCGGTCGTTGAACATGGCCCGGACCCGGCCCATGGTGGCGCCTGCCACGAAGATGTCGCCGGCGTGCAGGGTGCCCTGCTGGACCAGCACCGCGGCCACGGGGCCCCGGCCGCGGTCCAGCCGCGCCTCGATGATGCTGCCGGCCGCCGGGCAGTCGTAGACCGCCTTCAGGTCCTTGAGATCGGCCACCAGGAGCACGGTCTCCAGGAGGCTGTCGAGGCCCTCCTTGGTCTTGGCGCTCACCCGCACGCAGGGGATCTCGCCCCCGTAGGCTTCGGTCTGGATCCCGTACTGCAGGAGCATCTGCTCGACCTTGTCCGGGTTGGCGCCGGGCTTGTCGATCTTGTTGATGGCCACGACCATGGGCACGTCGGCGGCCTTGGTGTGGTTGATGGCTTCCACCGTCTGGGGCATGACCCCGTCGTCGGCGGCCACCACCAGGATGACGATGTCGGTGACCTTGGCGCCCCGGGCCCGCATCTTGGTGAAGGCTTCGTGGCCGGGGGTGTCGATGAAGACGATCTGGCGTTCCGGTCC
>Ga0302320_10025277_pt1 | contig 11557 bp, 10 predicted proteins | sample Bog_T0_3_FD_202130 | JGI IMG/M metagenome (GOLD analysis project Ga0302320, IMG submission 202130) | Peat permafrost microbial communities from Stordalen Mire near Abisko, Sweden - Bog_T0_3 | ecosystem: Environmental > Terrestrial > Soil > Wetlands > Peat | place: Sweden: Abisko, Stordalen Mire... | reverse complement strand
TAGAAGCCGGTGAGATATTTCGCCGCCGGGCGGGTGCGCGCCAGTTCGCCATGACAGGCCATCGCGATGACGAAGAAACACAGTTGATGCCCGCCGAGCGTCAGCAGCAGATTCTGCTCGCCGCCGACCGCCAGCAGCACGATCACCCCGGTAATCGCCAGGGGCTGCAGCATCAGCATCCATTTGTGCGGCAGCAGCGGGCGCGACTGGAACACCAGCACCCAGGTCAGCAGATACAGCGACAGCGGCAGCACCCACAACAAGGGCGCGGCGGCGACGTCGGTGGAGATATGCGCGGTGACCGCGATCAAGAGGCCCGACGGCACCGCGGCCAGGAAAATCCAGCGCGCGCGCAGGATCCACGGCGGCGCCGGGGCATCGGTGTCTTCGGTTTGCGCAATGCCGGCGCCGGCCGGCGAGCGCAACAGCAGCACCGCACAAGCGGCGATCAGCACGATCAGGAGGCCGTAGCCGCCGGTCCAGATCAGGTTCTGCGTGCGCAGCGTGAACATCGGTTCAAGCAGCACCGGATAGGACAATAGCGCCAGAAAGCTGCCGATATTCGAGGAGGCATAGAGGAAATAGGGATCCGGTCCGCTGGGGTGGCCGGTGCGGACGAACCAGGCCTGCAGCAGCGGATTATTGGCGGCGAGCGCGAAGAACGGCAGCCCGATCGACACCGTGAACAGGCCGAGCAGCCAGGGCGCGTAGCCCGATGTCGGCGGCTCGCCCCAACCGCTGGCGATCGACAGCGGCAGCGACAACAGCGCAATCACCAGCAGTACCAGGTGAATGGCCGCCGGAAGCATGCGGTTGCGCAGCCGCATCAGGTAGTGCGCATAGGCATAGCCGGCCAGCAGCAGCGACTGAAAGAACACCATCGCCACCGACCACACCGCCGGCGAGCCGCCGAGCCGCGGCAGCACCATCTTGGTGAACAGGGGCTGCACCGAGAACAACAGCAGCGCGCTGACGAAGATGGCCGTTGTGTAGACGATCAGCACCAGCCGGTTGCGGCTCGCGGAGGGCTGGTCCGTGGCGGCGGACGGATCGGGTGAACTCATGAAAACTCCGGCTTCGACCCGGCAGGCGCCGGGATTCCGGCCCGCGCGCCGGGCGCCGCAATGGAGCATAGTGCGGTGCGGCGGGCAATGCGGGGCGCGGAACCCGCATCGCCAGATGATGCTGGGCTAGCATCCGCATCTTCGCTAAGGAGTGAAATGTCATTCCGGGGCGATGCGAAGCATCGAACCCGGAATCTCGAGATTCCGGGTCTGGTGCTCGCGCACCATCCCGGAATGACGGCTCCATTCAAACCTTGTTGAAGCCATCATGACAGAGACGGACGTTGTCATCATCGGTGCCGGGCATAACGGCCTCGCCTGCGCGGCCTATCTGGCGATGGCCGGCCTGCGCGTGAAGGTGGTGGAGCGGCGCAAGGTCGTCGGCGGCGCCGCGGTGACCGAGGAATTCCATCCCGGGTTTCGCAATTCGGTCGCCGCCTACACCGTCAGCCTGCTCAACCCGCGGATCATTGCGGACCTGAAGCTCGCCGATCACGGCTTGAAAATCGTCGAACGCCGCGCGCAGAATTTTTTGCCTTGCCACGACGGCACCTATCTGCTCACGGGCGAAGGCCGCACCCTGGAATCCGTTGCAAAACTCAGCGCCCGCGACGCCGTCAGGATCGAGGCGTTCAGCCGCGAGCTGGAGGTGATCGCCGACGTGCTGCGCGCCTTCGTGCTGCGCGCGCCGCCGAACCTGGTTGAGGGATTTGGCATAGGCTCCATCCGGGAAGCCTTCAACGCCATCGGCACCGCCAATATCCTGCGCGGACTGTCGCTGGACCAGCAGCGCTCGCTGCTCGATCTGTTCACCCGCTCGGCCGGCGACATGCTGGACGACGCCTTCGAGAGCGACCTGGTGAAAGCGCTGTTCGGGTTCGACGCCATCGTCGGCAACTACGCTAGCCCCTACGCGGCGGGCTCCGCCTATGTGATGCTGCATCATGCGTTCGGCGAGGTGAACGGCAAGAAGGGCGTCTGGGGCCACGCCATCGGCGGCATGGGCGCCATCACGCAGGCGATGGCGCGCGCCGCCAGCGGCCATGGCGCCGTAATCGCGCTCGACGCCGGCGTGCGGGAGGTGATCGTCGAGCGCGACCGCGCCGCCGGCGTGGTCCTCGACAATGGCGAAACCATCCGCGCCAGATATGTCGTCTCCGGCGTCAACCCGAAACTGCTGTACACCCGGCTGGTGCCGGCCGGCGCGCTGCCGACGGCGTTTCTCGATCGCATCCGCAACTGGCGCAACGGCTCCGGCACCTTCCGGATGAATGTCGCGCTCGGCGCGCTGCCCTCGTTCACGGCGCTGCCGGGCACGGGCGATCATCTCACCGCCGGCATCATCCTTGGTCCCAGTCTCGGCTACATGGACCGCGCCTGGCAGGACGCGCGAGCCCACGGCTGGAGCCGAGAGCCTGTGGTGGAGGTGCTGATTCCCTCGACCTTGGACGATACGCTGGCACCCGCGGGCCAGCATGTCGCCAGCCTGTTCTGCCAGCACGTCGCGCCGCAATTGCCAGACGGCCGATCCTGGGACGACCATCGCGACGAGGTCGCCGACCTCATGATCGCGACCGTGGACAAATACGCGCCGGGCTTTGCGGCCAGCGTGCTCGGGCGTCAGGTGCTGTCGCCGCTCGATCTGGAGCGCCAGTTCGGCCTGCTCGGCGGCGATATCTTTCACGGCGCGCTGTCGCTGAACCAGTTGTTCTCGGCCCGGCCGATGCTCGGCCATGCCGATTATCGCGGCCCCCTGAAGGGCCTCTACCACTGCGGCAGCGGCGCGCATCCCGGCGGCGGCGTCACCGGCGCCCCCGGCCACAATGCCGCGCAGGTCGTCCTGCGGGATCACGGGGCGCTGCTGGGGTGAGTGGACGGAACTGTTGGCAAGTCTGGGGACAGCCTGTGGATAACCGGTGGACGACTGGCAGTGTCTCAGTTTGAAATTTCGGTCAATCCCACTTCACCGGTCCCCATGGTTGGGCATCAGCCCATGCCTTTACCTCGTCAACTGACAGGTGTTCGTCCGAGCTGCCAAACAAGCAGTAATATAAATATCCATCTATCGTCACAGGGATTGGTTGGCTCTCATCAATCGTGGGCTCGTCATCGGTATCGCGGTTAAATCGCGACGATGCAAAACGGGCTTCCTTTTTATAAACCTCAATGCGGCGCGGGACGCTGCCGTCATAGTACCAGGTACCGGTTGCCACGACGTTTTCGCCTGTCATGTTCCCGTCCCACACTACCGGACGACTGCGCAGGGCAAGTTGCCCCTCAATCGTCGGCCAGCTTCTTCAGGGTCGCCCGAAGGCTCAGGCTTTTGGCCCCCACCAGCGTGGTGCAGAACACTTCGGCCTGGTCGCCCGCAAATGTCCCCGAAAACCCGCTGCTGACCTCCTGCCCGCCGAATAGCGGGCGAACGAAGGGATCGGCGAAGGGCGTATGCTGGTTGGTGACGAACTGCCCCTTCCAGGTCCCGTTGCCGACGGTGTAGGAGCCGACCGTCCAGAAATAGGGTCCGCCGCCGACAAGCACGCCGTCGCGAAGGATCATAATCCCGCTGTCGCGACCCTTCACGCCGTCGAGCATGTAGGTGTGGATCGAATAGAGCCCGTTCTTCATGGCTGGCAATTCCGCCCCCGGACCGCAACGATACAACCCGGGAGGGTGCGCGTCGATGCCTGGACGGGGCCGCCTGTCGCCTTGCGGAAGCGGTTGAGAAGCCTGTGGACGAGGTGTGGACAAGCCGGGGATAGAGGGGGGATTAGCCGGTGGATGGACGGTGCGAATCCCGCCCCGCAGCCGGTGGAAAACCGCGGTATGGCTGGCCGGAGGGTGACCCCGAAATGGGCGTCAACAGGCTGTGAACGTGGGGTGATGTCTCAGTTTGCCCCTGTCCGCCCGGGACCGCAGTCCTATATGCTCACCCAAACGCATCGACAGGAGCCAGCATGCTCGCCTCGATCATTTTCGTCCTGCTCATTCTCGCTGTAACGCTTTCGGTAATGTTGCTCGCCGGGCGCTTCACTGCGGAATACGCGGTGGAAAGGGGGCGCTCCAAGCGTATCTGGTTCCTCCTGGGCTCGCTGTTCTTCTTTTTCTTCCCTATTCCGTGGATCGTCCTGGGGCTTTTGCCAGACAGACGGCACCCAAACCCACCGGTCAGAAGCACGGTCCCTACAGCGCGTTATTGAAGTTTCAAACTGAGGTTATGCTCTGGCGTAAGGCAGCATTGGAGCCGGCAAAATGAGCGACAACATCGTCCTGGTATTGCTGACGATCGGCTCGATCTATTCGATGTATCTGGCCGGTCGAATGGCCGAGCGTCGCGGACGCAGCTTTAAAACCTGGGCGGGGATTGCCGCCATTATCGGGCCGCTGGCGCTTCCGCTGGTGTTGCTGTTTCCGAACCTGCGCCGCAGCAATGGCGGCCACGCCTGAGGGGCCAAAAGGCGAATTTCGCCCCACCGACATTCGTGCCCGGGCCGAAACTCGCGCCCGGTCAGCTTGGATTCTGGCAATCGACGTATAATTTCGAGCCGCTGGCCTCGGCAGCGACTTTCTGTCCATGAGCCGACTGTTCCCAACTGCACCGATAGCGTACCGAAAATTCCTTGCCGCACCCCGGCGCCGGATCCCCGAGTTCCGGGGCCGAAATCAACATGTTGCACGAGATCCGGCCATCGCACACCTTGGCGACACGTTGGGTCGCGTTTACAGGTTTGGCGCCGGCGCAATTGGCGCCGTAAGTCGCCTGCTCGATGGTGATCAGCGGCGGACCTCTGTCGAAATAGTCCATGACCTTCAGGGTTGCATAAAAAGAGCCGGCAACGATCACCAGGCCGCCAGCGACCCTGGATATCGTCGTTGCAAAACCCCGCCTTCCCATCGCTAGCCCTCCCGCACCGGCTCCCCCCAAGGCCAGGATGAATCGGGCGCTGCCTGCATCTTCTCTCTATTGAGGCGCCAATCAATCCACGTTTCGCCTGCAACACCCTATCAGCCCTGCCATGGCTTGCGGCCCCAGCGCGATCGGCCTAAGGGGCTGATTTCAAATCGCGACCTGTTGCCCGCCTCTTACCCGCTCTGCCTTTGCGGCATTGCCCCGGATCGACCATGCCCCTCACCCCCTCCACCTGCCGCGCCAACTTCGCCATCGGCGACGAGCAGACCGCCAAGCGCGTGGTCGATCTGCTGACCGAGAGCTTTTTCGAGGGCCAGGCGGCAATCGCCGCGTTCGAGGGCCCGGACGGGCGCTGGGACATCACCGTGCATTTTGCCGAGCCGCCCGACCAGGTCTCGATCCGCGAACTGGTCGGCATCGCCGCCGGCGACAAGGTCGCGCGAGCCATCGCCTTCGACATTGTGGAGGCCAAGGACTGGGTCAAGGCGACGCTGGAGCAGCTGGTCCCGGTCCGCGCCGGGCGCTTCATCGTGCACGGCCAGCATGACCGCTCCAAAGTGCCGGCCAACAAGCTCGGCATCGAGATCGAGGCGGCGCTGGCGTTCGGCACCGGACACCACGGCACCACGCGCGGTTGCCTGCTGCTGCTGGATCATGTGCTGAAGGCCTGGCGGCCGCGGCGGGTGCTCGACCTCGGCACCGGCACCGGCGTGCTGGCGATCGCGGCCGCGAAGGCGCTGCGGATCAGGGTGCTGGCCAGCGACATCGATCCGTTGTCGGTGCGGGTGGCTGCGGAGAACGCCCGGCTCAACGGGACAGGCGATCTCGTGGAGGCCATCGGCGCCACCGGTTTCGCCGCGCCGGAATTCGCCCAACGCGGGCCGTTCGATCTGGTGCTGGCGAACATTCTCGCCAACCCGCTGCGGCAAATGGCAACGCCGATGGCGCGGCACCTGGCGCCATCGGCGTTGGTCATTCTATCGGGCTTGCTGCCGTCCCAGGCTCAGAGCGTGATCGCCGCCTATCGCGGGCGCGGGCTTGTTCTGAAACGGCACATCCAGATCGAAGGTTGGAGCAGCCTGCTGCTGCAAAAAATCGGCTATTCCTGATCCGGTGGCTTGGGATGGCTTCGGGCGATGACGCCCTTCTCCTCGCGCAATGTGCGCTTCACGCGCGCCTCGACAAAACGATCCAGAATCTGGACGATGACACCGCGTTGCTTCTTGACGATCGGGGGAATCGGGCCGCGACGGACCGGCGGCGATATCTTCTCAAACGTGAAAGCAGGCATGGTGGTTCCCCTCTTCGTTGAGTTGAAACACTCCTGGAATTCCCCCAGATTGTGGGACGAATGCCTGTAACAGCCAATCGTTCCAACCCGTCTAGCGCAGGCGATACGATTCAAGCACATTGCATGCCAAATTGTGGGCATTTTGCATCGATTGCGTGGTTCTCCCACCTAATCATAAGGTAGCCAGGCGATGTTCGAAGCTCACTTCCAGACGTTCGAAGAACCCGAGAGCGGCGTGGCGCTGAGCGCGCGGCTGTCCGCTTTCCGCGAAGAACTGGCGCGGCGGAATTTGACCGGATTCGTGATTCCCCGCGCCGATCAACAACAAAACGAATATGTCGCGCCATCGGAGGAGCGGCTGGCCTGGCTGACCGGCTTCACCGGATCGGCCGGACAGGCGATCGTGCTGACGCAGGCTGCCGCGGTATTCGTCGACGGCCGCTATACGCTGCAGGCGGCCAAGCAGGTCGATCAACAGGCCTGGAGCATCGAGCCGTTGGCCGATCCGCCGCCGGAAAACTGGCTGACCCGGCATCTTACCCCCGGCGACCGCCTCGGATTTGATCCGTGGCTGCACACTTCTTCGGCAGCCGAGCGGCTGCAGGCTGCCTGCGCCGGCGCCGGGGCGGAGCTGGTCGCGGTCGACGGCAATCCGCTGGACAAGGTGTGGACCGAACGCCCAAAGCCGCCGCTCGGTCCGGTGTCGATTCACGGCCCGCAATTTTCGGGCGAAGCGGAAGCCAACAAGCTCACGCGGATCAGGCTCGAGATCGCAAGGCTCGCCGCCGATGCGCTGGTGCTGTCGGATTCGCATGCGGTGGCATGGACCTTCAACATCCGCGGCGCCGACGTCTCGCATACGCCGTTGCCGCTGTCCTACGCGCTGGTGCCGAAGGACGGCCGCGCCATCGTGTTCGTCGATCACCGCAAGCTGTCCAACAGCGCGCGCGACCATCTCGAACAGTCGGCCGATGTCAGGGAGCCGGAGGCGCTGACGGCCGAGCTCACTGCGCTGGCGCAGCGCGGCGCCGCCATCGCGCTCGACGCCGCCACCGCCGCCGATGCCCTGAGCCGGCTGATCTCGGCTGCCGGCGGCAAGCCGCTGCGCAGCAGCGATCCGGTCAGCCTGCTCAAGGCGGTCAAGAACACAACCGAGATCGCAGGCGCCCGGACCGCGCACCGGCGCGACGCGGTGGCGCTGGCGCGCTTCCTGGCCTGGATCGACCGCGAGGCCCCGTCGGGCGCGCTGACCGAGATCGACGCCGTCGAAGCGCTGGAAACCTTTCGCCGCGAAACCGGCGCGCTGAAGGACGTGTCGTTTCCGACCATCTCCGGCACCGGGCCGAACGGCGCCATCGTGCACTACCGCGTCACCCGCAAGAGCAACCGGCGGATTTCGCCCGGCGACCTCTTGCTGATCGATTCCGGCGCGCAATATCAGGACGGCACCACCGACGTCACCCGCACCATCGCGATCGGCACGCCGACGCCGGAAATGCAGGACCGCTTCACCCGCGTGCTGCGCGGCCATATCGCGATCGCCCGCGCCGTGTTTCCCGACGGCACCACCGGCGCGCAGCTCGACCCGCTGGCGCGGCAGTATCTGTGGCAGGCCGGCCTCGACTTCGAGCACGGCACCGGCCACGGCGTCGGCAGCTATTTGTCGGTGCATGAAGGCCCGGCGCGCATTTCCAAACTCGGCACCACGCCGCTCCGGCGTGGCATGATCCTGTCCAACGAGCCCGGCTACTACAAGACCGATGCGTTCGGCATCCGGATCGAGAACCTGGAACTGGTGGTCGGCGCCGATGTCGCGGGCGCCGAGAAGCCGGTGAACGCCTTCGAGACGCTGACTCTGGCGCCGATCGACCGCAAGCTGGTCGACCTCAACATGCTCAGCGGCGACGAACTCGCCTGGCTCAACGACTACCACGCCCGCGTCCGCCACGAGGTGCGCATCCACGTCGACGAAGCCACCAAGGTCTGGCTCGACGCCGCCACGGCTCCGCTGTCGCTGTGAGCTACTGTCGTTCCGGGGCGCTTCCAACGGGTCCGCGCAAGGCGCGGCCCGATGACAGGCTCCGACGCGAACCCGGAACCTCGAGATTCCGGGTTCGTGCTTCGCACGCCCCGGAATGACGAAGAGCCGCCTCCCGAAAACGGAATAGCCGCATTCCGAAACGCCGGTATTCCCGCCGGCGGATCACGCTACAGTCCGATTCACGAGACTGGATCGGAACTCAATGCACGGAGTGATGGGCAAGCCGCCCAGCGCGGCGACGGGCGACAGCAGCGTCGCGACGTCGCGCATCATGCTGTTGCTGCTGGTCGCGATGACCGGCGTCGCGCCGATTTCCCTCTATATGCTGGTGCCGGCGCTGCCGGTGCTGGCGACGGTGTTCGGCCGCGACATCTCGGTCGCGCAGATGACGGTGTCGCTCTACATGGTCGGCATCGCCTGCTCGCAGATCATCATGGGGCCGCTGTCGGACCGGTTCGGACGCCGGCCCGTGCTTCTGTCGGGCCTCGGGTTGATGGTGATGGCGAGCGCGGCCTGCATCTTCGCCGAAACCCTGCCGCAACTGATCGCGGCGCGCTTCCTGCAGGCGCTGGGCGGCGCCACCGGCATGGTGGTGAGCCGCGCCATCATCCGCGATCTCTACAGCCGCGAGCGCATCAGTTCGATGATCAGCCTGGTGATCGCGGTGATGATGATCGCGCAGATGCTGAGCCCGCTGACCGGCGGCCTGCTGGAGACCGCGTTCGGCTGGCGCTCGATCTTCTATGTGATTACCGCGGCGTCGCTCGCCATCGCGGTGGCGATCGCGCTGGCGCTGCCGGAGACGCGCCGCGTCCGCGCCGGGGGCGGCGGATTTCGCGGCGATGTCGGCCATCTCCTGACCAGCCGCGCCTTCATCGGCTACGTGCTGTGCCAGGTACTGGCCTCGCAGATCATCTTCACCTTCGCCGGCGGCGGTCCCTATATCGTTGTCATGCAGATGGGCCGCTCCAGCGCCGAATACGGCGCCTGGTTTGCCGCCACCGGCTTTGCCTACCTCCTCGGCAACCTCTGCTGCGTGCGCTTCGCGCCGCGCCATTCGCTGGAGAGACTGATCTGGTTCGGGCTGGCGCTGCAGGTTCTCGGCGCGGTGCTGAACCTCGCCTGGGGCATCGCCGGGCTCAACCTGCTGCCCTCCTGGCTGTTCGGCACCCAGATGCTGGTGATGTTCGCCAACGCCTTCGTGATGTCGAACTCGGCGGCCGGCGCCATCAGCATCCGTCCCGAGGCCGCCGGCACCGCCTCCGGCGCGATGGGCTTCTTGCAGATGGGGATCGGCTCGCTGTTCTCGCAGTTCGGCGCCTTTCTCGGCGGCCATTTTGCAAGCCCGGTGGCGCTGAACGCCGCCATCGTCGCACTGTCCGCCGCTTGCGCCTCGACCATGATCTTCCTGGTGCCGCGCCGCGAACTCGTCGTCAGCGAGCAGCTGATCGAACAGGCGGAAGAGGAAGAGTCGGGGATGATGTGAGGGGCAAGCGCCAAACAAAAATGCGAAAACAACCCCATGCAAAGAACAGCTAGATTGGCGCCACGCGTCCCGGCACTAGATATGGCATGCCGCGGCGTCCCGGAATGCGGCATTGCGCGCCCGGGAATCTCCAAATGCGCGTCGGCGCTTCGGGCCGCCCCGGAATGACAGAGTGAATAGCCGGTAGTGTCTCAGTTTGAATTTAGCCGCATCGGACCCTGCGGCTTTACTGCCGGTGCAGGCGGTGGAGATAATGATGGTTCCTTCGGCTTAAGCCCGCGTTCCCTAACCAGTTGGCTAATCTCCATGTCATTATCGACTCGGGGCATGATCGTCCAAACTGAAGGCGTGTCATTTACGTCAGTGAATGTCGTGAGCTGCCATACTCGGCCCGTCGCAGTATCTAAAAGAAAAGTATTGCGGACGAGCTGAGGGTTCATAAGAATCTGGTATCGTCCCGGTTGCTGCGAGAATAAATCGGAACGGGACTCCTGAGCGACAGCGGTTGCCGCTTGGGTGCATATAAACCAAAACGCTATTGCGATTACCCGCATCGCTACCCTCCCCTTGCGAAGCACTTGCAGCTTTACCTTCGCGGGTTCGAGTATCGCCATAATTTGCGCAAACAGCCTCTTTTGATGTTCGAACTGCTTTTGCAGGCCTTTCCGAAGGTACGGGTTGAGTGACCATAGCGTGCAAGAGTTGGTCGAATGCTTGGGTTCAGATTCTTTCAATTTGAATCCTTCCCGAAGTAACAGAGAGTTTTATCGCTGCATCTGCGGGCGGCACATCAATGCCAGTACATCTCACCTGCAAAACATGCTCTTCTTCAATACCCAGCAACCGGAACCTGTCGCTCTGAGGAACAACAATTTCAATTGTGTCTGATGCGATGGGGCTGGGCTGCTTTTCCGGCTCCCTCCATTCTTCGTATTTGGCAAAAGGAATCATCTCATGATCGCCAGCAGATATTTGAAGATTGTCGGCAAGAACCCAAGGAAATCGAAATCCCGATGTCATCGTGCTTACTCCGGTTATTAACACTCGGACCCCCGAAATCGCCCTTGATCTCTCCATATTCTCCACTCTTATTTTGAAGAGTTTCACAAGCGAGTTAATTCGCGGGCGATCTCTGACGACATCATAAAAGTCGATGGACGAGCCAACGGTGATCTGAAGCGGCGCCGATTCTCGCTGCTGATTTTTGATTTCTATTTTCGCGGTGTTCGGTTGTAAATTCCAATGCAGCACGAGCTCTATAGGCACCGCAGCTACGCTTGGTGCCGTTATCGCCACTTTAATTTCATAAGAACCAGAGAGAGAAAACATATCTTCCCAATGGATAGAAGTCGATCGTCTGTTCAATGGAACGGCTAGGGCGATTCTTTGATCATATAAAACTCCCAATAAATCGAGAAACTCAGAGACGCCTTCGTGAATAGTGGCACCTCCATCGGGCTCACTACTATGCGTGAACGGCAATGGCGGATTTTCGCCAGAAAGCAACTCAGCACCACCGCGTTTGATTGATATTAGCCGTCCGTGACAATCAGTAATATTGCCGCCTTCGGCGTCCACGCGCAGCCGGAACCATGTGCAATTTGTTTGCTTGATACGTTGCAATCCATTGACCAAAAGGACGGGGATGTCCCGGTCGATGTTGAAATTGGAGGGCAGGCGTTGCTCACCTTGAGCCTGTAGGCTCGGGGTGTCGAATCCGCAAAGGAGAGCAACGCCATGAAGAAATCTACCACATCTCCCGCCGCCG
>Ga0302320_10025275_pt1 | contig 11558 bp, 8 predicted proteins | sample Bog_T0_3_FD_202130 | JGI IMG/M metagenome (GOLD analysis project Ga0302320, IMG submission 202130) | Peat permafrost microbial communities from Stordalen Mire near Abisko, Sweden - Bog_T0_3 | ecosystem: Environmental > Terrestrial > Soil > Wetlands > Peat | place: Sweden: Abisko, Stordalen Mire... | reverse complement strand
GCGGATGGAGCCGACGGGAAGGAGCGAACTGAGCTATGAGTACACCAGCCCTGAATCCCGACTCGTCTCCGGTCGCCGCCCTCAGTTCCCCTGCGCATTGGCTGGCGCATCTGCGGCACCATCTGCCGACCGTGCCTGAAGCCTTGGGCTCGCTTCTGCAAACGGTGGTGGTGGCTCTGTTTCTGCTTACGTTTGTACTCCAGCCTTATCTCATTCCTTCAGAGAGCATGGAGCGCACGCTGCTGGTTGGCGACTTCCTGCTGGTGAACAAGCAGGTCTATGCGCCTTCCGGCCCGCTGAGCCGCTGGCTGCTCCCCTATCGCGATGTCGAGCGCGGCGATATTGTGATCTTCCACCACCCCCGGCACCCGTACGTCGTCAAGCGGGTGGTGGGCATTCCAGGCGACCGACTGCGGATCGCCGATGGGCGTGTGACTGTGAATGACGTAATCCTCGACGAGCCCTATGCGGCATTCGATCCCGCATTCCGTGATTCCATCCGCGACGACTTTCCCGCCAAGATGCGTACCGATCCCAGGGTCGATCCGATGTGGTGGAGGCAGATGCAAAGCCTCGTCCATGACGGGGAGCTGGTGGTGCCTCAAGGACAGTATTTTGTACTGGGTGACAACCGCGATCACAGCGACGATTCCCGCTTTTGGGGATTTGTTCCGAGGCAGCAGATCGTGGCCCGGCCGCTGGTGATTTACTTCTCGATTGTCCGGCCCTCCGCGACGGATGTGCAGCAGGCTTCGCTGGAAGCCGCGGATGATAGACTCGGACACGATAGGCAGCTCTCGGCGAAACTGACGGGATTTGCGCGCTGGAAGCGCATCTTCCATGTTGTTCACTAGAAGATAGTGGTCAGTGAACAGTGGTGAGTGATCAGCAAGACACTGGATTGCTAACCGCCTTCTCTGACACACGGCCCCTGACCGCTGTTCACGTACACCTGTTCATGAGCGACAGAATGACGAAGAAGAATCCGCCCCCCAGAATGTCAGCACAGGCACAGCCAGATTCCCTTCCCGAGCAAGTCGAAGACAGGGTGGAAGAGACACCTGCTGAAGCAGTGGCAAGCATCTGCTCGGTACTCGTGGTGGGCCTGTTTATCCTCACCTTTCTGGGCCAGAACTTCGTGATCCCCTCGGGGTCCATGCAGAATACGCTGCTGGTGGGCGACCACCTGGTGGTGGACCGCATCACCCTGGCCCCGCCATCCAAGTGGATGCCGCTAGTTCACTACCGCGAGCCGAAGCGTGGGGATATTGTGGTTTTTATCAAGCCCGTCCCGGACCTGGATGCGGATGGCAAGCCGGATTACCTGTTCCTGGTGAAGCGGCTGGTGGGCGTGCCCGGCGACCATATCCGCCTGCGCAACGGCATCGTCATCCTCAACGGCGTGGCTCAGGATCCGCCCAAGGAGGGAATAATCCCTCCATCCTACAACCAGCAGTTTCTCGACGAGTTTCCCTCTGTGCCGCCCGATCCCGAACCTGGCAACCTGATCCCCGAGTCCTGGGCTGTCGACTTTCCCAGTCACCTTGAGAATGGGGAACTGGTGGTTCCTCCCGGCAAATACTTCATGATGGGTGACAACAGGCACAACAGCGCCGATTCGCGTTTCTGGGGCTTTGTGCCCAGGGAGAACATTGTGGGGCGGCCGTTATTCAACTACTGGTCGTTCGAGACCCCAGACGACCAGTATCAACAGGCCGGAATTGGCAACAGCCTGGCGTGGATGGGCCACGTTGCGTTGCACTTCTTTACCGAGACCCGCTGGAAGCGAACGCTGCATCTGGTTCGCTAAAGAGCTGAGGCATCGAAACTTGCCCAGTGTTTGCCTTCTGGGAACAGCACAGGCTAGAGATGAAGAAGAAAGCGCTAACGGAACAACCCACTATGCCTGAACAGAGAGTGGAAGAAACGCCCTACGAGGCGGTTGCAGGCATCTGCTCGGTGCTGGTCGTGGGCTTGTTCATCCTCACATTTATTGGCCAGAACTACTTGATTCCGTCGGGTTCGATGAAGGACACACTTCTAGTGGGCGACCACCTGGTGGTGGACCGGATCAATCTGGCCCCTCCCACGAAGTGGATGCCGCTGGTTCACTACCGCGAGCCCAAGCGGGGCGACATCGTGGTGTTTCTGAAGCCGGTGCTGGAACCGAATCCATCCACCGGGCAGCTTGAATACACACCCTTGGTGAAGCGGCTGATCGGCGTTCCCGGCGACCATATCCATCTGCGAAACGGCATTGTCATCCTCAACGGGGTGGCGCAGGATCAGCCGCCTGCCCAGCCGACAACGCCTGAGAACCATTCCGAATTTCTCGATGAGTTTCCCGCTGTGCCTCCGGATCCAGAATCAGGTAACTACATCACTGAGACGTGGGCTGTCGATTTTCCCAGTCACATTGTGGAGGGCGATCTGGTGGTTCCTCCGGGCAAATACTTCATGATGGGCGACAACCGGCACAACAGCGCCGATTCTCGCTTCTGGGGGTTTGTGCCCAGAGAGAACATCGTCGGCCGGCCGCTGTTCAACTACTGGTCGTTCGAGACTCCAGACAGTCAGGCCGGCAAGGCCGGAGTTGGAAACACTCTGGCCTGGATGGGCCACGTCGCGCTGCACTTCTTTACCGAGACGCGCTGGTCGCGGACGCTGCATCCAATCCGGTGAGCCAGTCCGCCGAAGCGAATTACCATGGATAAGACCATGACGGACGACGCGCGAGGCCGGCAACGAAAACATGTGCGGCTGGGTCTGGCCCTGACGCTGCTGGCGCTCCTGCTGGCGGTGTTGATCGTACCCCCGTGGATTGGCTTGAGCCGGTACAAGAACCGCATTACGCAACTGATGTCCGCTTCTTTGGGCAGGCCGGTGCGTCTTTCCTCTGTGGAACTGCGCCTACTGCCCAGGCCGGCCTTTGTGCTGACCGATCTGACCGTTCAAGAAGATCCCGCCTATGGCGCCGAGCCGGTGTTGCACGCCAACACGGTGACGGCGTACTTCCGGCTGCTCTCCCTGTGGCGGGGGCGGCTGGAGATCGGTACGATCAGCGTGGATGAAGCTAGCTTGAACCTGGTAAGAACAGACGCGGGCCGCTGGAACCTCGATTCGCTCTTTCGCACCGCCGCCGCGCACGCCGGGGTAGCAACCAGCGAAGTGCCGGGCAGCAATGCGCCTGGAAGCGCCGCAAAGAAATCGCCCCTGCCCTATCTGGAAGCCACCAACTGCCGCATCAATATAAAAGTCGGCTCGGAAAAACTGCCGTTTTCGCTCGTCTCGACCGACCTCTCCTTCTGGCAGGAGGAGCCAGGGGAGTGGCGCATCCGGCTGCGCGGCCAGCCAGCCCGCACCGACGTGAACCTGGACCTGGCCGATACCGGCGTGGTGCGTCTGGAAGCCAGCGTGCATCAGGCGGCTGAATTGCGGAAGATGCCGGTACATCTGGATATCGAGTGGCGGGAGGCGCAACTGGGCCAGCTCACGCGGCTGGTGATGGGCTCCGATCCAGGATGGCGCGGCGACCTGACCGGCGAACTGCATCTGGACGGTACCGCCGATGCGGCTCAGATCAAGAGCCGGCTGCGTGCAACGGGCGTACACCGGGCCGAGTTTGCCCCAGCCGCGCCCATGGACTTTGACGCCAATTGCGGATTGATTTACCACTTCTCGGAGCGCGCGGTGGAAAAGCTGATCTGTGACTCTCCTCTCGGTGACGGCCGCATCCGCCTTACGGGGAGTCTGCCGGGCCAGGGTGGCCAGCCGCGGTTATCCATCGAGCTTGACCGGATTCCGGTAGCAGCCGGCCTCGATGCCCTGCGCACCGTTCGCAGCGGCCTTGGCCCCGGCCTTGAGGCCAAGGGAACCATCAGCGGAAAAATCGTATATGCGGAGGTAGCGGCTGCGGGCGGTGGACCGGAAGAGCCGAGCGCCTCAACCAGGCAAGGCAAAGCCCGAACCGGCAGGGCAACGCCGGAAAAGGCGCGTCCTGTTGAAGCTGGCCCGCTCACAGGCAGCTTGACTCTAGAGGGTTTTCAACTGAGCGGGGATGGTCTGAACACGCCCATCCAGGCGCCCAAGCTGGTGTTGGCTCCCGTGGCAATCGACGAAAGCCAGCAACCTGACCCGCATCACCGCAAGGTCCCGGAGTTTTCCCCGGCCACGCCCCCAATCCAGGCTGCGGCGCTTTCGGCAACAGTGGCTGTTCCAGCCGGCGCGACTGCTCCTCTCTCCGTCACAGTGCGGCTGGCCCTCAACGGCTACCAGATAACCGCACGCGGCCAGGCCAGTCTTGCCGGAGCCAAGGAGCTGGCGCACGTCACAGGCGTGGCGGACGCGGCACTTCTCGATTCCCTGGCCGGAGATCCCGTTACAGTGGACCTGAGCGCCGCAGGTCCCTGGCAGCCGGCCCAGCGGATTCCATTCAGCAGCGATTTGCCCGTTGGCGCCGTTGCCCCTGCCGCCGCAAGTGGCACGAGCCGCCCGGCATTGCCGCCGTCGGCGATGAATGAAGCCGCAAGCCCAGAGACAGACACCCTGAGCGGAACCGTGACCGTGCGAAACGCCAACTGGAAGACCGCTTATCTGGCCAATTACGTTGAGATTACCCAGGCTACGCTTCATCTTGGCAACGGCGAAACGCGCTGGGATCCGGTGGCATTCACCTACGGGCCGGTGAAGGGAACAGCGAGCCTGAGTCTGCCCGCAAACTGCGGCGTCAACCCGCACTGTCTTCCCCAGTTTCAGGTACAGTTTGGCGCTCTGGACGCCAGCACTCTTCAGTCGGCGATTCTAGGCGCGCATGAACAGGGTACGCTGCTCTCTGCGCTGATCGCCCGCCTGCGCCCAACGAACTCATCCTCCGCGACGGTCTGGCCCGAGCTTGAGGGCACGGTCAAGGCCGATTCACTCGTTCTGGGGCCGGTCACGTTGCGGGATGCTACCGCGACGCTGCATGTTTTGCCAACTGGAGCAGAAATCACAGGCCTCGATGCCTCCCTGCTGGGAGGCCGCGTGCATGGGTCGGGCACACTGCGCACTGCCGCCACCGATCAAGGCAAGCCCAGCTATACGCTGGAAGGCAAGTTTGAAAAACTCAGCCCAGCGGCTGTGGGGCAGCTCATCCGGCTGCACTTCTCCGGCGGCAGCATGGACGCCGACGGCAAGATCGACCTCTCCGGCTTCACCAGCGAGGACCTGGCGGAGTCTGCGAAGGGGACCTTGCACTTCGAGTGGCGGCATGGGGCGGCAGGCGCTCCGCCCGCGCTGGCCCATTTCGATCGCTGGGCCGGCGATGCCGAGATTGCCGGCGGCGCGGTTACGCTGAAGCAGAGCGAGGCGCAGCACGGAGCCCGCAAGGAGCCGGTAGAAGCGACGCTGACCTTCGGCGACCCGCCCAAGGCCGTATTTGCTGCGACCAAAGAGACCGCCGCCAAGAAGCCGTCTGCGAAGAGGCGCTAATCTGCCTCCCGTTACAATCGGATTATGGCCTCATCCCTTCTTTCTTCCCTCGCGCAGATACGCTGCAAGGGCATTCTCTTCGATATGGATGGCATTCTCATCTCCTCGCTGGGCTCGGTGGAGCGCAGTTGGACCAAGTGGTCCCAGATGCGCGGTATCGATCCCGTTTATGCCTGCTCCATCGCCCACGGCTGCCGGAGCATCGACACCGTCGCCAGGCTGCGCCCGGACCTGAATGCCGAAGCGGAAAACCAGATCATCGAGGATATGGAAGTCGAGGACACGGAAGGAATCACCGTGCTGCCCGGTGTGCTGAAGCTGCTGGCGGCGCTGCCCAAGGACCGCTGGACCGTGGTAACCAGCGCCACCGAGCGGCTGGCGCGCGTGCGTATGGCGGCGGGAGGCATTCCCGTCCTCGAGCGTTTTGTAGCCGCCGAACTTGTAACCCACGGCAAGCCCCATCCGCGGCCCTATCTGGCAGGCGCGGCGCTGCTGGGTTTTGCGCCGGAGGAATGCGTGGTCTTTGAGGACGCGGCCTCGGGAACCAAGGCTGGCCGCGCCGCGGGGTGTACGGTGGTGGCGACCACGTTTTCGCATCCCATTGAGACGCTGGACGCCGCCCACTACCTGATCGAAGACCTGACCGGTGTTGAAGTCGCGACTCTTCCGGGCGACCAGGGGATGGTTCTCAAGCTGACGCCTATGGCGGGGTAGTGCTTTACTCGTTGGCTTCGATCCGCCGCCCGTGCGCATCCTGAGCAGCGCGCGTGTTGACCTTGTAGAGATTCGCGAAGGCGCGCAGTTGGTCGCGGCTCAGGCTCAGCTCCTGCTCCAGGACAAACCAGCGCACACCCTCGGTGCAGGGCGGTGTGGTCAGTGAGCCCTCGTAGGTCCAGTAGCCGCGGTCGGCGGGCAGCAGGCCGCCGGCGTTCACCATCTCCGCGACTTTCTCGCTTGCGCCGGCTTTTGTGGGCAGGTGCGGCCAGAGCGTAGCCAGCACGGCGTTCGGGCTGCTTGCATCCTCCACCAGCCGCACGGCTATTACCGCCAGCTTGCCGTCGGCGCTCTTGTGCAACAGGTGAACCTCCATGTCGGAGAATTTGCCTTTGACCGTCACTTCGCTGGGGTGGTGGAAGTCGAACCCGATCAGTTCATAGCGCACGCCGCCTGCCACCATGTAGCTGCCAGCATCCAGGTGGGCTACAACCGTGTGGCCGTCGTTATCGAGCTTGACCGGCCCGGCAATGTAATGGAATTCGATCGGCTGGAGCGCCTTGTTCAAGTGAGCGCCGTGAATGTCGAGAGGTGACTGCTCGCGGCCTTTCGAGCAGGCCTTGTAATCCGGGTCCAGCTTGCCCCAGTTCAGCGCGCCACGCTTGCCCTCGTAGTCCCAGGGGGCGGTGGATTGAGCGATGGCTTGCGCGGTGGGTACGGCGGAGATGGCCAGGACGAGAGCGGCCAGTACGGGAAAACGCATCGTTTGCTCCTTGACTGAATGGACTAGAGAGCATTCTAAGGCATTTGCGGGACGCCTGAAGCCGGAGGCCGAATCGGTGTCCTTTGCGGACGGGAGTGGCGAGAAAAGCGAGGGAAAAGGGACTGTTGGACTGAAACCACGGCGGAGAGCGGCCAGACCGAGGCCGGACACAGGTCATTCCGGATTGCCGGATCGTATTGATCCGCAAAACGGCCTGGATCAGCGTTGAGGAGTTTGCCGATTTCGCAGTTCTTTCCTCTCCTACAGCCGCGTAAAATCTCCCTGGACATGGCATCCCTGCCCGGATGTGAACAGCAGAGCCCCTCCCAGTTGATTGGCCAGGCTTTCGACAAGCTTCAGCCCCATCGAGTTGCAGGTTCCGGCATCGAGATTCATGGGAAGTCCAATGCCGTTGTCCTGGACGACCATGCGCACCGCGCCTTCAATACGGCGAATTGAAACGGAAATCTTCCCTTTTCTGCCTGCGGGAAAGCCGTGCTTGAGGCTGTTGGAGAGTAGTTCGTTGGCCATCAGCCCGAAGGGAATGGCGCGGTCGAGATTGAGGAGGATATCGTCGGCATCCAGATCGAACCCTATCTGGCCGGGCTCTACCGAAGAGGAGGCGATTGCTCCCTCGAAGATATCCTGCAGGTAGCCGGCGAGCGACAGACTGGACAGGCCGGGCATATGGCACAGCCGGTCATGGACCATGGCCATTGACCGCACACGCAGAATCATGGATTCGAGCGCCGCGCGCGCTTTGCTCCGCGAAAGCGTCCGCACCTCCATTTTGAGCAGGCTCTGAACCACTTGCAGGTTGTTTTTCACGCGATGATGAATCTCGCGGAGCAGAACTTCCTTCTCATGGAGCTCGTGTGCCGCGTGCAGCGCGTTGGCCTCCGCCTCGGCGTTGCTGCGGCGCAACTCCTCCATGCTGGCCTCCAGTTGCAAGGTCCGTTCTCGAACGTGGTCTTCCAGCTCGGTGGCCAAGCGCGCCTGCGCGTCTTCCATCTCCAAGGTCGTTTGCCGAACGCGGACTTCCAGCCCGGCTGCCTTGCGCGCCCGCGCGTCGTCCATCTGCTTATACTCGGTCATGTCGCGGGCTACGCGAATGAAGCCGGTCACTGTTCCTTCTCGATCCTTGACCGCGGTGAGAGAGCCGCTGGCCCAAGATAGCGCTCCGTCCCGGCGAACCCGCCAGCTCTCGGTCGCGCAAGAGCCGTTGCGCGCAGCTTCCTCCATCTCTTGCCGCGGCATTCCCGCTTCCATCTCCTCGGGCCGAAATACGAAGGAATATTCCCTGCCTATTGCCTCTTCGGCCGTGTAACCGGCCAAATTCCGCGCCCCTGGGCTCCAACTGTCGATCCGCCCTTGCGCATCCAGCGTGAATATCGCGTAGCTGTCAATGTTTTCGACGATGATGCGGTAGCTTTCCAGTTGGGCATTGCGGATGCGCAACACCTCCTCGGCGGCCTTTTGCGCGCTCATGTCGCGCGTCACTTTGGCAAATCCGCGCAGCTCGCCTTTTCCGTCGAGGATGGTGGTCAGGGTGATATTCGCCCAGAATTTCGAGCCATCTTTGCGCCTCCGCCAGGCCTCGGTCTGATACCGGCCCTCGCGCGCCGCCGCCGCCAGCTCCCGAGAACAAACTCCCGACGCGGCATCCTCGGGAAGGAAGAACATGGAGTAGCCGCGGCCCAGAACCTCCTCGGCCTTGTACCCAGTATTGCGTTCCGCTCCAGAGTTCCAGGTGACCACCCGGCCCTGCGTATCCAGCATGAAAATCGCGTAGTCGGTTACGCTCTCCACCAGCAGGCGAAAGCGCTTTTCGCTCTCCACCAGCGCCAGGCTGAACTCACGCATGTTCTGGCGCGTATCGCGCAATGCCTGTTCGGACTCGCGCAGTGCCTGTTTTGACTCCCGCGCGTCCTGGTCTAGCTCGCGCTCATCCTGGCCGATTTCTCGCGAGCTTTGGCCTTCATTCCGCGCGTCCTGCCGGGACTCCCGCGCATCCTGTCGGGACTCTCGCAAGTCTTGGCTCGTCTCTCTCGCGTCCTGGACAGCCTCTCGCTGGTTCTGGCTGGGAGATGGCAGCGCCCCCGGAATCCGCACGGGGGCTGCTGTCTGAACGGGCTGCGGATTCTGTTGAGTGAACATCGTCCCCTCCAGGGGCCTGAGTCCTTCGCTTCGGGGCAGCCGATGGATTCACAAGCAAACTTAGGCCAAAGCATCGCGAACCGGGATGCGACTGAGGCGCCCTTTTAAAACTTGAACGGCGATCGGTGTGGCGGACGCCACTCGAAAAGGGCGCGTGAATTGTGGAACCGCGCTAACTCATCGAGCGCGGCTGTGCCGTGGCCACAAAAGTTCCCCCTTGCAGCAAGATATGCATCAGGTCTTTGCCGATGCGCGGGTCCGGGTCCATGCTGAGCCCGGTCAGGGTGCGGCCCAGCAGGCTCTCGGCCTTCATTCCTGTCTTGCGCAACAGCGCCTCGTTGACGCGAGCGATGCGGCCGTTTTCATCCAACTGGACCATCGCCGTGAGTGTCTGATTGAAGGAGTGCGACTCATCGAGCGTTTCATTGATCGCCTGGGCGTGCATACGCTGGGCGGCATCGCGGACAGTGAGCACAAATGCGCCGTGCTGGCCCTCGCAATTGGCCAGCTTTGTCAGGCTGATATCCACCCGCGTCGAACCTCCCTCTGGCAGGCTGAGCGTCCAGCCAAACTCCTCGACCGCAAGGTCGTCTTCCCGGTGCTGCAGCAGATTCGGAGAGCGCTGGTAGGCGTCGCTCAGCTTCAATACCTCCGTCATCGGCTTGCCTTTGGCCTCGAGCAGCGTCCAGCCCGAAAGCATTTCGGCGGCTGGGTTCATCAACAGCACGCGGCCCTCGGAGGAGAGCAGCAAAACCCCTTCGCGCATCCCGCTCATGGTTCGCGACATTGTATGGTGCGCAGCATTCAGCCGCGCATCCAACTTGGCCCTGTGCAGCGCCACCCGCATCGTGGCCTTCAACTCACCACTCTGGAATGGCTTGGTCAGATACCCGTAGGGCATCGCGTGCGTGGCTCGCGAAATCGAAGTTTCGTCGCTGTACGAGGTCAGAAAAACAGACGGTACCCCATACATGTTGCGCAGCAGTTGGGCCGTCTGAATGCCATCCATGCTGCCCACAATGCGTATGTCCATCAGCGCCAGGTCAGGCCGGCTGACGCTGGCGGCCACCAGGGCCTCATCGGCGCTCTCGGCTACTCCCAACACTTCGCAGCCCATTTGCACGATCTCCTGATGCAGATCCAAAGCAACGATGGGCTCATCTTCGACAATCAGTATTTTCCCTTTCATGAATCTTCCTCGTCTCCACTGGGTTTCATACGGCGATCTTGGTAATTGAATGCAAAGGGCTCAAGGGACCTTCCCATGAATTTATAATCGCGGGAATGCAACGATCCATCGACTCTGTTCAAAAGAACACAATGATCCCAATCTCGAATCGGGCATGATTTATCTAAGAGCGGGAAGGCAATAAGTTAAATCCATTTGTGAGCAAAAGAGAACAGCTAAAGTCCGCGCGAATCGAGGTAATTTTTGTTTGCGGGCTGAAATAGACTTCATCTTCCTCGTGTCACCTACCGCAACTCCGGTTTCCAATAGTGCCTTGGCGGTTGTCCATAAGGGCGTCTTCGGGTCTCAACCCGGTCAGTCTTGCCCCGCATCGCCGATCCCCGCCAGACCGTGCGCTTAGGCTCTTCGCTGCCCCTTCTTGGCGGGGAAATTGAGCGGTGCAGACAGCTTCTCATAGAGCGCGAAGAGAAACTCAACGCGTTGGCGATCGTTGTCGAAGGGTTGCGGCCGGTAACAAAGGTCGACAGCCCGGTCCAGCGTAGCATGAGCCCTGACAAGGGTTTGCGGCATCGCCAATGGGTCGTACATATCCGCTAGCGATACGCCGGAAGACTCCTTCCGCGCGTCCAGAACCCCCTGCGCGGCAGTCTCTACGGCTGCGTTCTGCCTGGCCGTAGGCGCCACCGGCCAGGGAAAGTTGTTGTAAACAAGCAGGGTGGAGTATCGATAGTCCGACTTCAGGCGTCCGCAAACCTGGCGTACCCACGCCATATGCATATCGGAGGATAAAACGCCGAAATGGTAGAGCGTTGCATCGGGCAGGCAAAGGCAACTGTCGCTTACGATACACCGAGGCGTGAAGTAGCTCATAGGAATATATTTCCGCGTTTCAGAACTATGGCGCGGCACTAAAACGTACTTGGTTGTGGGCTGGCGATTTTCACCAAACAGGCCGGGGAAGCTGGCGAGTTTGACGGTCGTTTCCCTCTTGCTGGCTTCGCGATAAGCTCGAACCTCTTTAACGCGACGATAAACCTCGGGGATTCCTCGAATTGTCTGCGGCGAGACGCCCTCCAGCCAAAGGCACCAGCGGCCTCTTCCATTCAGATACTCGTCAGCGCTTAAAAGGGGCCGAAGCAAGGGCCTCGCTTCCGGAGCATCGCGGAGCAATTGATCTTTTTCCTCCTCTGTAAGAAGCAAATGGCCGCCGTCATTTGGCATACTTCCAAAGCGCATTTCAACAACGTTGCTGACTGGGCGCCTGCG
>Ga0302320_10025272_pt1 | contig 11559 bp, 13 predicted proteins | sample Bog_T0_3_FD_202130 | JGI IMG/M metagenome (GOLD analysis project Ga0302320, IMG submission 202130) | Peat permafrost microbial communities from Stordalen Mire near Abisko, Sweden - Bog_T0_3 | ecosystem: Environmental > Terrestrial > Soil > Wetlands > Peat | place: Sweden: Abisko, Stordalen Mire... | reverse complement strand
GACGAACCAAAGGCGGTCGGGGCGGCTGGCGCTAGCCGATAAAGGCGTCGTTCGCCGAACCCAGGGGAAGCGGATTCTGAATGGCACCCGCGGCCCAGCATCGGGCATCTCGCACCGGAGCGTAGGAAAACCGGTGGAGTGGCGACGGCCCATGGCGACGGAGAGCCTCCAGATGGTCAGGGGTACCGTAGCCCTTGTGCTTCGCCAGTCCGTACTGAGGATACAGTTCGTCGAATTCGGCCATCCGGCGGTCTCGTTCGACCTTCGCGAGGATGGAGGCGGCGGCGATCGAAACTGAGCGGGCGTCCCCGTGGATCAGGGCTTTTTGTTCGATGGGCAGCTCGATCTCGATCGCGTCGAGCAGCAGGTAGTCGGGCAACGGGGAAAGCTGGGACACGGCGGCCAGCATCGCTTGGCGGCTGGCTTGATAGATGTTCCAGGCGTCGATACGGGCGGCATCGATTTCGGCCACAGCCCAAGCCAAGGAATGCTCGCAAATGCGGGCGGCCAGTTCTTCGCGGCGGTCGGCGGTAAGTTTTTTGGAGTCGTCAAGACCGACGATCCGGCGCCGGGGATTCAGAATTACAGCGGCGGCGACAACGGGACCAAAGAGCGATCCGCGCCCCGCTTCATCGAGGCCAGCGATGCGCATCCAGCCGTTCTGACGCGCTTCCCGCTCGTATCGCGACGAACAAAGTCTTGCCATCGATTGCGAAGTTTAGCACACGAGTCTGTGGAAGATTTGCGGCATCGAGATTCCAAGGTTGGATTTCACGACACACGAGGAAAGTCGGCCATGGATGCGGAAGCTTGTAGAAGCTCACCTAAGAAAAAAGCCCGCCCCGGAGTTCCGGAGCGGGCCGATTTCCGAACGAAGCGGAAGTTATTGTTTCGCGGCAGCGACGGGTGCTTGATACTGCTCGACGCGCTTGATGCGCGCCGCCTTACCCTTGCGCTTGCGCAGGTAATTCAGTTTGGCGCGGCGGACGCGGCCTTCGCGAACAATTTGAATAGAGCTGATCATCGGTGAGTGAACCGGGAAAATGCGCTCGACTCCAATGCCGAAACTCACGCGCCGGACGGTGAACGATTCACCGAGCAATTCGCCGCGGCGGCTCATCACGACGCCTTCAAACGGCTGAATGCGCTCTTTATCGCCCTCGCCTTCTTTCAGGCGGACGTTGATGCGCACGGTGTCACCCGGGCGGAAGTTGGGGTGGTCCTTGCGAAGTTGGGACTGCTGCGCTTTGTGAACAATCGGATTCATGACTCCATTTTCCAGGCAGACCCGCTCAGGTGGGGCATGCACACTACAGACAATCCCCAATTTTAGCGAAAACCCGCCTATTTGACTAGGCAAAATTGCGGCGGACCGCTCAGTGCCGGGGGATCAGTAGATCAGGGCGATTGCGTAGAGTTTTCTCGAGGGCGCGCTCGTGACGCCATTTGCGGATTTCCTCGTGGTTTCCGCCCAGTAGAACTTCGGGGACATCCCAGCCGCGGAAGGATGGCGGACGGGTAAAGTGGGGGTAATCGAGGATTCCGTGGGGCGCATTTCGAGTTGGGTGCGATCTGGCTTCGGCGACCGGTTCGGTGAGCGTTGATTCCGAAGCACTAAACGATTCGTTGATGACGGAGTCCTCGTTGCCGAGGGCGCCGGGAACGAGGCGCGTAACCGAGTCCAGGACCAGCGCTGCCGCGAGTTCGCCGCCGGAAAGAACGAAGTCGCCGATCGAAATTTCGTCAGTGGCTAGGTGCTGGGCGACGCGCTCGTCCACGCCTTCGTACCGGCCGCAGATCAGAACGATACGATCGAGTTGGGCGAAGCGGCGCGCGGTTGCTTGGCAAAAGAGCTTGCCTGCGGCCGACAGCAAAACGACGGCGGTTCTCACGTTCAAATTTTCTGCTTTCGAATCGGCATCCGGTGGCAATAGCGATTCGACCGCTTCGAAAAGCGGCTCGGGTTTCATCACCATGCCTTCGCCGCCGCCAAACGGGCGGTCGTCCACGGTGCGATGGCGGTCATGCGTGAAGGAACGCAAATCGTGAATGTGGGTTTCGATCAGCTGCGCTTCGCGCGCGCGCCGGACGATGCCGTAGTCGAGCGGACCGGTGAAGAACTCGGGGAAGATGGTAATCAGATCAAAACGCATCGGGAGTAATCGTATCGCATGCCTGGCCGCCGCGCAGCGAGTGTTGTGTATCGCGAACGTCGTGTTTCTGAAGACCCGAAGCGATTAGGCGCGATTTATGTCGCGCAAACCGTCGGGGAGGACGACTTCAATCCGGCGGGCCGCGGTGTCGATGGAAACGCAAATCTCTTGCGCGAGAGGAATCAGGATTTCCCCACCTGAAGATCTCACCGCAAGAACGGGCGTTCCCGAGACTGCATCACCGTTGAGCTGAACGTCCGTGACGGTTCCGAGCGTGGTGCCATTTGCTTCGACAACGCTACATCCGACAAGATCGGAAATGTAATGGCTATCTTTCGACAGGGGCGCGCGAGCGTCAAACGGGATTTGTACTTCGAGCCCGACGAGCTTCCTCGCCGCGTCCATGTCGTCGATGCCGCCCAGTTGGAAGATGGCTTGTCCGCCGTGACTGTGCGAGAGCCAGCACTTCTTTACAGCGAACGGGCGGGGAGGACGTTTGCCGTCCCACAACTCGACGGATTTTAGTTTCGTGAGACGATCGGGAAAGTCGGTGAGGATATCGCAGGCGACTTCGCCGCGAACGCCGTGCGGGCGTACGGCCAGCGCGACCGTGACGCCGGGAAGTTTTGAGGGGACATTCATGAAAAACGTGACGTTCGCGGCCAGCGAATTCGAGCCGGTGAAAAAACCCGCCTATTCCAAAATCTCAAGCGTGAAGCGCTTTTTCAGCTTCATCCCCGCGGCGCCAAGAAGGGTGCGAATCGACTTCGCCGTGCGGCCTTGCCGGCCGATCACCTTGCCAAGATCGTCGGGAGCGACGCGGAGTTCAAGCACTGTCACTTGCTCGCCTTCGATCGCGTTTACCTGAACTTGTTCGGGATGATCAACAAGAGCTTTGGCGATATCCGTCACTAAATCCTTCATGAAGTCCTCCACAGCCGGTCGAGTTCAGCAGCATGAGCTATTGATTCGCTGAAGCATGAACCCGAGTTCCAATAAATTGTCGCTGTAGAGTTGGGACGCGTCAGGCAGGTTTGCGGTTACGCAAGAAACTGCGGACAGTGTCGCTGGGCTGAGCGCCCTTGCCAATCCAATAATCCACGCGTTCGCGATTCAAATCGACGGCTGCGGGCGTCTTCAGCGGGTCGTAGGTACCCACGATTTCGACAAAGCGGCCATTGCGCGGACGGGTCTTTTCGGTGACCACGACGCGATAAAACGGGCGCTTTTTCTTGCCAATTCTTGCTAAACGGATCGTCAACACAGCGTAAATCCTCCTGATATCGAATCAAACGAGTATAACGAAACTGGCAGCTTTCACCAACGGCTATCTGAGCGGCGAAACTGGGTAAAGGGCCGGAGAGGGCGGCAATTTGGCTACTTCGGCGGCTGCCAGGTCGGTTTCGAAACGTAAGGCGTGCCGTCAAAGTCGAAGGCGTAATCGACCATCTCTCGAGTGGCGACGGACATCTTCAGCGTTTTCGCTTCCTCCCTCGAGACGTAGCGCATGTTGGTGATTTCCACGCCATCGGGCTTTGGTTCGCCGCCGACTCTGCGGACTTCAAAGACTGTGGCGACGTAGGAGACGGTATCGCCGTTGGCGTAATTCGAGCGGAAGTGCGGACCGCCGAAGACGCCGATCAGGCGAGTTGGTGCGACGAGCAGGCCAAGCTCTTCCCAGCATTCGCGGACGGCGGCGTCGGCGGGGGGTTCGTCGGGATCGACCGCGCCGCCAACCGTGATCCAGTAGCCCGTGTTGGCGTCTTCGACCAGGAGTAAGCGATGCTGGTCGTCGAAGAGCATCACGGTTGCTGAAGGCAACAGGAGGAGGTCGTGTCCGATTTTTGCCCGAATGGCCTCGACGAAGGGTGACGACGGCATAGCGAAGGATCTCCTGCGTGGCGAAATTTATGTAGGCCGGAAGAACGCAGACAGTTTCAAATGACCGATGAACCGCGTTTTTTCGTTTGCGGTAGCAGGCCTAGCCGGGGCCCTTGAGGCCGGCGAACTTGCCGAGGCCGCGCATCTTCGTCTTCGCGAAGGAGCCGTACTGCTTCATCATTTTGCGCATGTCGGAATATTGCTTCAGCACTTGATTCACTTCCTGAACTGAAGTGCCGCTACCGAGTGCGATGCGCTTGCGGCGCTTGCCGTCGATGAGATTCGAGTTTGCGCGCTCTTTTGCGGTCATGGAGTTGATGACCGCTTCGACCGAGGTGAGGCGCTTTTCGTCGATCTCCGGATTTTTGGGGAGATGGGCGAACGGACCGACCTTGGGAAGCATACCCATCAGCGATTCGAGCGAGCCCATCTTGCGAATCTGGCGCAACTGGTCGCGGAAATCCTCGAGCGTGAAATCGTCTTCGCGAAGTTTGCGCTCGAGTTCCTTGGCTTGCTTCAGGTCGATGGTTTTTTCGGCGCGTTCGATTAGACCGAGAACGTCGCCCATGCCGAGAATGCGCGAGACGACACGATCGGGAAGGAAGGGTTCGAGGGCGTCGTATTTTTCGCCGACGCCGACGAACTTGACCGGAGCTCCGGTAACTTTGCGGATGGAAAGCGCTGCGCCACCGCGGGCGTCGCCGTCCATCTTGGTGAGGACCACGCCGGTGATGCCGAGGCGTTTGTGAAACTCTCCGGCGGAGCGAACCGCGTCCTGACCAATCATGGCGTCGGCGACGAAGAGAAGCTCGGAAGGGTTCAGTTCGCGCTTAAGCGAACTGAGTTCATTCATGAGGTCGTCGTCGATGTGAAGGCGGCCGGCAGTGTCGACGAGGACGACGTCGCAAGCCGCTAGTTTCGCTTCGCGCAGGGCGCCGCGGACGATCTCAAGAGGCTTGTCCGTCCCGGTACCGGGCCAGAGGGGAGTGCCGGTGGCTTTGGCGACCTGGGCGAGCTGTTCGCGGGCGGCGGGGCGGTACACGTCGGTGGAGACGACGAGCGGACGGTGGCCGTGTTCGGCGAGCCACTTACCCATTTTTCCGGTGGAAGTGGTTTTACCGGAGCCTTGGAGTCCAACGATCAGCCAGACCGATGGCGGTTTTGAGCCGAACTGCGGCTTGGATTCTTTGCCGAGAAGTTCACCGAGCTCATCGCGGACGATTTTGACGACTTGCTGATCGGGCGAGAGCTGCAGCAGGACTTCGGAGCCGACCGCTTTGGCGCGGACGTGAGCGATGAAGTCGTCGGCAACGCCGACGTTGACGTCGCCATCGAGTAGGGCTTCCCGGATTTCGGCGAGAGCGGCGTCGAGGTGCTCTTCGGTGAGCTTGCCTTGGCCGCGGAGAGTTTTGAAAGTGCGCTGAAGCTTCTCTGTGAGAGTTTCAAACATGGGTGCGAACTTTCATTGTAGGGGAGGGGAGGAATGGGGTCAACGCGGGGAAAGTGGGTGGATTTCTAATCGACACAGCGTGTGTCGATTAGAAATTGATCGGGCGCTTATTTTCAGTTGTTTACGTTTGTTTCTAATTCCGGAGAAGGAATTTCTGCCCGAAATACGCACGGAGATTGCGGGAGCGTCGGCGCAAGGGATGGCGTGGGCGACTTCAGAGACTGAAACATAGAGGGCACAGGGGCGGAAGCGAGAATGCTCAATGGGCGTCGATTGGAAATGGGAGAGTTCGGGCGCCCGGGTGCGATTCCCGTTTTGGGAAATGAGTTGCGGTCTCAACGGGCATCGTTTTAACGCACGACGGATGATAACAGATACATAACGTATCGTAGAGTAAAAACGCGTGGATTCGTCTCGCTTCCTCTGGGTCGCTCGAAGCGGGGAGATCTGCGAAGGCGGAAGGCACGCGGGAAGGGCACCTCGCGAGGAAGCGCGCTTTCGCGCGCGGGCTTATGTCGTCGCTAAGACCACGACCCACCGAGCGCTCCTTCAAGGCGAGAAACCGCAAAGCCTCTCGGTTGACGGTGCGAGTGGATTCCTTGACCGTGGCGGTATGGGTCGTCTAAACTCCTAGGTTCGTGTGTGTGCGCGGCATGGGCTGTTGCGCCTGCGCGGCTCGTGCGAGGAGCCATTCAAAATTAAGGGAGATTTTCGTTGCCGAAACGTACTTTTCAACCCCATGTGCGCCGCCGACATAAGAAGCATGGGTTCCGTAAACGAATGAAATCGCAAGGTGGAAAGAAAGTGCTTGCCTCACGCCGCAAGAAGGGGCGCCACAGTCTTACGCGCGTCTGACCCGCCGCGGCAGGATCTGCCCCGGGAATGCCGGATCGTGCGCCGCGCGGAGTATGACGCGGTGTATCGAGAGGCGAAGAGGCGATCAAGCCGCGAATTCACGTTGTTCCTACGCCCGAACGGACTTCCCGTGAGCAGATTTGGATGGAGCATCAAGAAGGCGCTGGGGAATGCGGTGAAGCGCAACCGAATCCGGCGACGCCTGCGGGAGATATTGCGGATGCACCGAATGGAAATCGCGGGAGGGTGGGACGTGGTGATTCATCCGCGGAGTTCGGTGGGGACGGCGGAATTTGCGGGAGTGGCGGCGGAGCTGGTGAAACTGATGCCGCAGGAATCTCCGACGATTTCCGCGAGTGCGCCGAAAAGTCCAGACGCGAATTCGCGCAAGAGTCGACAGGAATGAGCGTGGCTGGGAACCTGAGCGCGGGTGCTGGCGGGAAGCGGGCGATTTTGGTTCGCGAGGAAGCGCGATCGGCGGCGACCTGGGTGGCGCTGGCGTTGGTGAGGTTCTACCAGATTTTTCTTTCGCCGTTTCTGGGCGGCGCCTGCAAATTCTATCCATCGTGTTCGAACTATGCGCAGGAAGCGATCGCGAAACACGGCGCGAAGCGCGGCGGGCGGCTGGCGATCCGGCGACTGGGGCGGTGCCGACCGTTCACCCAGGGCGGCGTCGATTTGGTGCCGGACGAACGGGACGAGGCTCGCGGCGCGAAGTGATTCGATTTAGCGCGATGCGGAATTTATAGGGAACGATTTATAAGGGAATAGGGAATAAGGAGTCTTCGCAGTGGAAGAAATGTCGGACCAGGTACGCGGAATCATATTTGTGATTGTGGCGCTGCTGATTTTGTTTGTGTGGCAGCACTTTTATAAGCCGCCGGTCCCGGTGGCGCCGCCGAAATCGCCGGAGACTTCGCAGCAAATCCCAGGAAATGGTTCCACGGCAATTTCTACAACGGGCGGAGCTCTGACGCCGGATGGAAGCGCGAAGTCCGCGAGCGCGCCGGCGAGTTCATCGATCAGCGCGGCTGCGAATCCGGCGGTGGCGCAGGCGTCGGCGGAACAAGTCGTAGACGTGCAGAGTCCGCTGTATCACGTGGAGCTCTCGAATCGCGGCGGTGTGGTGCGGACATGGCAACTAAACAAATATTTTGACGATCAGAAACCGCCACGGCCGCTGGATTTGGTGAACGACAGCGTGGCCGAGCAACTGGGCTGGCCGTTTTCGCTGGTGTTGAACGATGCGAACCAGGAAGCGGCGGCGAATTCGGGACTGTATAACGCGACGGTGGTGGGCGCGAATGGCGCGACGGATCTGAGCGTGAGCGGGCCGCTAACCGCTCCTGTGGAATTGAAATTTCACTGGAGCGACGGGCATCTGGACGTAACGAAGACGCTGAAGTTTGCGAACGACTACACGGTGAATGTGGCGGCGGAAGTGACGCTCGATCGAAAACCGCAACCGGTGGCAGTCGCGTGGCGCGGCGGATTTGGAGACAAGGCGGTTTACAACGCGGCGCAGCTGGTGACGGTGTATTACAACAGCGACGGGAAGCTGAATCTGCTGCAGTACAAAAAGCTGGGCGTATCGGGAAATCAGAGCCAGCCGGCGATTCAGTATGGGCCGCTGGCGTTTGCGGGAATTGAGGATCAGTTCTTTACGGCGGCGTTTATGCCGGACGGGTCGAATCTGTCGCTGTGGCACTGGAAGCAAGACCACACGACGACGGTGGACGACAAGCAGCAAACCGATCCGGAAGCGCAGATGGCGGCGGGAACGACGAATGGCGGTCCGCTGGCGATGAAAGTTTATGTGGGGCCGAAAGATTTGGGAATTTTGGAGAAGATGCATCCATCGCTAACCGGGTTGGTGAATTTCGGTTACATGGAAGTGATCGCGAAACCTTTGCTATGGGTGCTGCAAACGGTGCACACGAAGCTGCCGAATTGGGGCTGGTGCATCGTGGTGATGACGCTGGTGATCAACATCGCGCTATTTCCGCTGAAGATGAAGAGCTGGCGGTCGATGCAGAAGATGCAGAAGGTAGGGCCGGAGATCCGGCAGATTCAGGATCGCTACAAGAAATATTCGATGAGCGATCCGCGCAAGAAGCAGATGAACGAAGAAGTGATGGCGGTGTATTCGCGCGAAGGAATTAATCCGCTGGGAAGCTGCATTCCGATGCTGACGCAGATGCCCATCTGGTGGGCGCTGTGGCGGGTGCTGAACGGAGCGATCGAGTTGCGGCATGCGCCGTGGATTTTGTGGATTCACGACCTATCGGCGATGGACCCGTATTATATTTTGCCGATCTCGATGACGATTTTGATGTTTCTGATGACGAAGATGACGCCGCAGACGACGGTGGATCCGGCGCAGCAGAAAATGATGGCGTTTATGCCGCTGTTTATGGGATTTATCTTCTTCCGGTTTTCGAGCGGGCTGAATTTGTATATGTGCACGAGCAACCTGGTGGGAATCGGACAGCAGTATTATTTGAACAAGACAGAACCGTTGCCGTCGCGGGGCAAATTCAAGAAGAATAACGGAAAGTGATGAGAGACCATCGACCGACGCCAGGGAAGAATTTTGTGAGGCGCGAACACGCGCAGCCGGAAGCGCATCTGGATAACGCGCGCGCGATTCTGGAGCTCGAGCGCTACCTGGAACTGGCGGTGCGCGAGATGGGGCTGGAAATTGAATTTGCCATCTCGGAGCCTGCGACGGTGGGCGGCTCGAACGGGCAGACAGACGTGCTGGTGACGTTTCAGGGCGCCGACCAGGATTTTCTACTGGAGACGGAAGCGGAGTTGCTGCTGGCGCTTGAGCATGTTGGGCATCGATGGCTGCGGCTCGATCCGCGGCTGCACGACCGGGTGCGGTTTGATTGCGCGGAGTACCGGGCGACGCGCCTCGATGAATTAAAATTGTCGGCGCGCGTGGCGGCGCAGCGCGTGCGAGAGACGGGGCAGGCGTTTCGATTCAATCCGATGTCGCCGCGGGAACGGCGGTTGATTCACCTGGAGTTGACCGGCGCGCAAGGCGTGAGAACGGTGAGCGAGGGCGCGGGCGACCGGCGGCAGCTGGTGATTTATCCAGCGACGAAGAAGTAGAGTTGAGATACGGGTGCGGTTTGATTCGGTAGCAACCTTCCTAAATTTTTCGCCTAGACTTCTAGCGTGTAGCCTTCTTTTCCAACGTTGAAACACTTTGTGGGTCCGAGTGTGTCTGCGATGCCTGCTGTTTCGTGGATGTGTCCGCAGAAAAGCGTGGCGGGTTTTTCGCGTTCGACCCAGGAGCGAAGAGTGGCGCTGCCGGCGTGCTTGCCGGGGGCGAATTCGTCGAGCTTGGTATCGAGCGGAGGAAAGTGAACGACGAGATTGAGTGCGGGGATGCCGTCGAATTCCTTCAGGGCGGCGGCGATTTCGCCTTCGGTGTATTCGCCGGGCGTGCTGAACGGAGTGATGTTGCTGTAGCCGAGGCCGGCCCATGTGGAGTTGCCGACTTTGCGGATTTGGCGGTGAAAATCGGTGAAGCCAAAGTTTGCGCAGAATTCGGCGTTTTGTTTTTGCGTTTCGTGATTGCCGGGGAGCATCCAGGCGCGTTCGCCGAGAGGTTTCATAATTTCGCCGCAGCGGTCGAGCATCTTGCCGAAATTTGAAAGGTCTCCGGCGGAGACATAAATGTCGGCGGGCTGCGCGACCAGGCGTTCCAAGGCGCGAATGTCGCCGTGAATGTCGCTGAAGATGAGAACTTTCATCGAAGATCCTTTCCGTGCTGCGGCAAGATTTTCATCATGCGGCGGACGTTGATGCCATCCGCTTGCCAGCCCTCTTCGACGACGTCGCCGGTATCGTTGAAAACAACGCGGTACGAAAATGGAGTGGGGCCATGGTCTGGATGCGGGCGCGCGATGAAGCGGTTTTCGTTGAAGTCCACGAAGTGGAGACCGGAATCGGAGGAGCTGCGAATGACCGGAAAGCGCGCGAAGTCCCAGTACAGACGAACTTCGGGCAGTACCATCGCCCTGGCGATGAAGGCGTCGGGCGGAGAGTCTGGCGCGAAAGTGAATTGAGGATTGGACGGGTTGCGAAGGTCAAAGCGCGATTGATACACGCCGTTGGTGGAGAGGATTTCGCCGCCCCAGTCAAGGAGCGACGGAGGAAGCGGGAGAGCGGCGATGCGTTCGATGGGGATTCCCTTGGTGGCGGCGAAGCAATAGACGCGCTGAAAGGCGACGTGGTGCGCGAGAGTGCAGAAAAAAAGATAGATCACGGTCAGGACGAAGCCCGCCTGGCACCATTCGGGGGTAGAGACGCGGAAACCGGCGGCCTTGATCGATGGAAGGAAGAAGAGCGCGGCGATGAGCGCGGAGGCCGAGACGGCAATCCAGAAATGGAAAGGAAATCCGAAATTTCCGGCGACGTACCAAGCCGCGACGGCGACAACGGTGAAGACGATCGACATGAGAGCGGCACGAGGACGCGATTTTGATTTCTGGGAGTAAATCCAGGCGACGATTTGCGGGAGCAGGACGAGCGCCGTGAAGACGAAGTCGATGATGAACAGAATGTCCCATGCGACGCGTCGCTGGGAAAATGGCACCCACATGCGTGTGCCGAACGACGTCATCCCGTCGAGAATGATGTGGCTGGCGATGGCGATGGCGTAGATGAGCCAGAGCTTCGGCCACGAAGGCGAGTCGAGGTCGCGCAATTTTTCGAAGCGCGGTTTTAGCAATCCGACGCCGGCGCAAGTGAGCCAAGCGAGTAATAAAGCGAAGAGCGGAAGGGCGACGAAGGAATGCGTGATGGCGCGGTGATATTTGACGATCGCGAGAGGGTCCGAGGAAAAACCATAGCGAATGATGTCGATATCCGGAAACATGGCGCCGACGGTGGCGGCGAAGGTGGCGACCCGGGCGTTGCGACGGAAAAAAAAAGCTTTGCCGATGAGCGCGCCCGCAATTCCGTGGGTGATGGTGTCCATGAAGTTCGCGGTGAAGCGAGTTCGCGAAAAAGTTTACACGATTGCGAGGGCTACGTAACGTTGAGTCGATGGGCGGACTTTTCTTTGACTCTACCGATGGGGCGAGCTTGGACGCCGCGACGGGCCATTGTAGCAAGTGCGGCGTCGGCGAAATCCGGCGGAATGGCGACGAGAAGGCCGCCGGAAGTTTGCGGATCGAATAGGAGAGCACGGATTTCTTCGGGCAC
>Ga0302320_10025268_pt1 | contig 11560 bp, 12 predicted proteins | sample Bog_T0_3_FD_202130 | JGI IMG/M metagenome (GOLD analysis project Ga0302320, IMG submission 202130) | Peat permafrost microbial communities from Stordalen Mire near Abisko, Sweden - Bog_T0_3 | ecosystem: Environmental > Terrestrial > Soil > Wetlands > Peat | place: Sweden: Abisko, Stordalen Mire... | reverse complement strand
GGGTCGATGCGAAGGTGTCTTCGTTCGTATAAATTAAATTATAACGCTGCTGGAAGCTGTTTTACATGTATGCATCTAATTAGGTTTGATCGTGGGGAGTGATATGGTCAATCGATGGCTATTGTAGCCCCTTCCACAACGGACGTCCTCCACGCATACCGCCATCTATACAGAGCTGCCCTCCACGCAGTTCAATATGCAAAACCGAGCCGATACATAGCTAGAGATGATTTGAGGAGCGCATTTCGAAAAGGAGACCCGGAAGCATTTAGCAAAGACAAGATCGACAGGACAGTCATGTTTCTCAACAATGCAGCAAAGGAGACGGGTATCGAGCACCGTCTGGTAAAGAACCTGCTCCGTGTATCGTATGAGCGGAAACGACATTGGAGAGCGTGAGAATTCCAATCTTCCTTGTTATCGATTTTCCACTCATCTCTTCTCTACCTAGCTCGAGGGCAGACAAACCTATTCAAAGTCAATTGAGGAAGAATGGTATGACCCATTACGATATGACTGTTGCTATGTTGAACGAAAGCATGGGGTTGTGTTTGAAATAAACAGCCATCAATTCAGGTCTAAGCTGTTGGAGGGAATCCTAGGTCATGGCATACTTTCAGAGGATGGTGCTTGGATTCCTCTTTTAGAGCTTTTAGAGGACTATCTTGCTGGATGATCAGGCGGGAAGGATCACCATACATTCGGTTGGAGAATGAGGCATAGGCCACCAATCGACCTATTGGAGCAAACTAAGAAGGTATTCCGAACATGGCCAGAGAGGTGTATGTAGGGATATCAAAATACCGAGAAGCAGTGGCGACTATCAAATCCACTATATATACCTGAAGTGTTCGAGCTCCATAGCAATGAGAGATTTATTGTGAGGGATACCAAAGCTCGTGTGCTTCGATTCCCAAACCTTCCGGGACTTGCGCTCCGCTATACAATCAACTATATTGGGCGTAGATCTACGACCCAAGTTCCGCTCATTGGTAGAGTATATTGCTAGTCCAATCACAATATGCAGCACTGTCGAGTTGTGGTTGGATGGAATGGGCTGACTGTACAATGCCTACCATGCAACTGATGCATGGAGGACGGAGACCCCACTTGATGACGCTTATGAAAGAGGCCCCGTCTATAAACCCTGTTTGAACTCCAATCTAAACCTGAGCAATTGGAACACTGTACTACTAAGGTCTTTTGTTTCCATAATCTCCAAAACCCCGCCTTGCTATATCGACAACACAACTTTCTCGGGGCTGTTTTGTCGCAGCCAAGTCTCTTCCGTTCGATTTTACATCGACAGAAGACTTCATGGACTATCATTGGTGTTCACCCTTATCGCGATCGCGTTGAAGGACTTTGGTCTTGACTGACCATATGTCTTGAGCGCTCGCCACGAACACCATCTACCAAAATGCCTGTGTATCCTGGTCAAGTACCTACCAAAGAACTGCACGGAGCTTTCCCGGGGAGAACTCCTCAAGGGCAAAGGAAATGGGTCAAACGCTATCGTACTGAAGTTGCTGCGTCTGTGAGCAGTATTCTTTCAACTTTCTTCGCAGTAAGTTCAGTAGCAAGCTCTGCATTTCCAGCCGCTAATCCACCTATGCAAATGCTAATCTCAACAGTTTCCTCTAGATTCTGTCAAAACTCGGATGCAAACATACAAATATGACAATTTCACCGATTGTGTTCGACATACATATCAAACCGAAAAGTTCAGAGGTTTCTTCAGAGGAGTCACGGCTCCAATGGCTTCAGTAACCTTGGTTCGGACTATATCATTCTCAGTTTACCAGAAGTCTAAGTATACGTATGCTGCCTGGTTTAAGAGGAATTGGGGCATAGATCCACTCGTCCACGTCAACACACCTGGAACTTATCCTACCCTTTCTACAATTGCATGTTTTGGAGCAGCTGGGGCAACCGCGGGCTCTTTTATTACGCTTGTAGCTTGTGAGTTTGAAATTTGGCATTTGTGGGCGTGGTTAATTAAAAATAGGTCCTTTTGAATTGACAAAATTGAGTGCTCAAGTCTCTGTCCTTATGGCCGATCACAACAAGTCCAGTATATCCGAACCTACATATCGTACAGCGACAGCAGCTAGTTATCAAAACAAGGGCACATTCAAAACCGCCAAAAATATCATAAAGCATCGTGGCATCGCTGGTCTGTATTCAGGATTCAACCTACATCTTCGTAAGTGCTTGAACTGCTCACATAACTATATCCCGCTTATGATGAGACAGTCCGAGATACTTTGGGTACAGCCATTTATTTCATGACCTATGAAAGCAGCAAACAGTTAATGACAGCATATACCGGAGATCGAAGCCCCACGAACCCATTTGCCGTTGTTGTTGCTGGAGGATTTTGTGGCATTGCAAGCTGGGTATGTCGACCGTGCCTTCATTAATTTGGAACCGTTCTAACCACTTCACAGGCACTTATATACCCAATTGATTCTGCCAAAAGCATTTACCAGAGAAATTGCCTTACTTGTGCCAAGGGCGAGATTGTCAAAAAGCGGCCAAAGATCGAATTTTTCAATAGAAGGATGTATCGTGGCCTAGGGGTATCTATGGGTCGGTCTTGCGTTGTCAACTCGATTTTCTTCTCTTCCTTTGAATGTAAGTACCTTGATCTCGACTCTTGACCATCCACTGATATTAGGCAGTCATCAAGAAGCGCATAAATGCAGTCGAGGAATAGGCACTGAGCATAAAGGCAGGCGTTGTGTATTTCTGTACATACCCTCTATTTAGTAGGGAACTAGGATTAGCATGATGTCTATGGCTAGACATTAGGAGTTGGGTGATAAGTTTTCAATATTAACAGCCAGCACTTGTGTTGCAGGCAGGAATTTCTTCATCAAAGGGCGAAGACAGCATTGGTTTGGCGGTCATATCACATGGTATAAAAGTCAGCAAAATTCCATAGGAAAAATTGAACTGAGTAAATTTTCGCGATTAGCCCCCCCAGAAGCATCCTCCACAGCAGTAGATTCTTTTGGCTCTGTGACTTGACCAAAGATTATGATGAGAGAATCCTAGATAAACGTGGTATGTACTCAACGATTGCCTTTTTAAGGCGAGGAGAGTCTAATCGCTTTTGTATGCAATTTCATTCACAATACATTCCAAACGAATGCTCGTGGCAATCTCGAATCATGGCAATTGTGGAGGCCTGAGGCCTCAGGCCTCAGGGGTGGAATGGGCCCGACCGAGAACTGACCATTTCTCATCCTCGTAATCATTGCAACAACCACAACCACCATTTTTCTTTTTCCCAGGCTTTCTTATTTGCATTCGCACATCTCTGATCTTTTCTACCAGCCTTTTCTATTACCTGCGCGTAGTGTGCTCGCTATTTGTCTAAAACAGGATCAACATCGTGCTAGCCAAAGTTTGCGCACGCTAATCCTTTGCAATTTGACTACCTACAAGACACTGAGAGAGACATCATGGTAGGTTGACACTTGTCTGCTAAAATTTCAAGAACGAAGATGGTAGGGAAAAAGAAAAAAGCAATATCTGCGAAAGCAGCGATGAAAGCGTCTGCAAAGCTGGCTGCGAAAGCAGCCGGTGGTGCCGCACCATCTGCAAAGAAAAGATCGTCTCGTCGAGATAAAGGAGAGGAAGGTGGTCCACTTTCGGACGAGGCGCGATCAGCACGTCGAATTTTCCATGAGCACCGTCGTGCTGAAAAGCTCGCGCACCGAAGGCAGGAAGATAGGCTTGTCACAGGTCATCTAGTTGGGAGAATTGAAGCTCCAAAGACGAAATACCCTACACAGTTTGCGCTCTTTCAAAATCCTGATAAGAAAGAAAGACAACTTGAGTTTCAGGTATCACTACCCTATCTGTCCTCAACATAACACCTACTGACTCCTGGAAGCGGACTAAAGACAAACGGCCACCTCCAGGATTCGAATTCATTCCGATCGGAAATCCAACTTTGACAACAGCATGCAAAGAAATATCTAGAGAGCGGGGCGCATTATTTTTCATTGTCTCAGTAAGTGCTGTATTGTGTCTCATTGGCCACTACTGAATTTGCATTTTTAAAGGACAAGAACGAAAGGACTGGAGTTGGTGAGGACAGCAAGATTTCGGACCATATATGGCGCATAGGCAACCACTTTCGAGAAACCATTGTTGAAGAAGCTCGTCGCATGGTCGGAGAAACTTACATTCCTAAGGCTCACGCTGGCGCTGTAGAGCCAATTCCCGAATCCCAAGCCGAGATAAACAAACAGGCTGATGATGCTATTCGAGATATTTTCCCTAGAATACCACATACAGATCGACAGATGATTATTGAACATGCATTTCAAAAGGTATCATCAAACCTAGACTTTTGAGTTCCTAACTAATCCATTCAGGGCGCAACGTTCCACGGCGAACCTACCGTTGGGCTTGCTCCGACAATTCCACTGTCACGTCGAGTTCAACTAGCCGTCATTGCCCACATTCGCCATAACCATACGAGATATGATCAACTGCTAAAAGAGACATCTTGGGTAAACGCTAGGAAGGTTGTAGAACCAATATGCTTGGAATTCCTCGTTAAATGGCGTGGAGACGAAGAAACTGGTAGAGATCAAATGGATGAGCTTCTGCGCGAAGTTATCATAATTACCGACTCCGATTCCGAGGATGAAGGTAGCGACGAAGATGAAGATGACAGCGAAGATGATGATAGTTCCGAAGAAGAAGGTGAAATAAGCTCCGTCAGCTCTGCGGACAGCTTATCACGTCAAACATCACAGATCCCTATCCAACAACAGCAACCTTATGCAGCACATAGCAATGATGTGAGTGGATCTGATATGATGGGGCAAGCTCCTATCTCGTCGCGAACACGAGGGAAACAAGGCGATGATAGGAGGCCGAAACGTAGTTTCAGACGCTACCAAGCTGCATGGGACGAGGCATTGCACAGGAACCAGAACGCCGCTCTGACATCTAGTTCCACTCATGGTGGCATTCATAACGAAGAGGTAGTCATGAGAATGCCTCAAGCGGTCATGCCAACGCAGCAATATGAACTCCCTCGGTATAGTCTTAATGGATCATCAACAGCTCAATGTCGCGATCCTCTCAAAACTCATTATGGCCATGAGAACCGCCAGGATTTTCCTTCCTATTTTTCACCGACGGTCCAGGTAAGTTGCTTTCAATGCTTGCTCGTTGGGTTCCTGTTGCGAGCGGCAGCACTGATGTCAACAGGATAAAAATAGCTTAGATCAAAGATCACCTTCTGGAATGATGCACAGAAATCAGGTAACTGTCAGACCCCTAACAGAGCGTCCTATGATCCACCAAAATTTCCTGCCTCGCTTCGATACACCTTCGTATGTGTTAAGAGAGCAGAGACAACCAGTAGTTGTGAGGCGCTCTCCAACAAAGCATGGTCTAGAAGATATGCTTATCCCGTCCATTGAAACGGCATCAACAAGTGATATTACGCGTGTTCCACCGCAGTTAAATGGGCCTTCCAATGCCTACAATGGACCAGATTGTATCCAAAGGTCATATCCACCAGAGGCCATTGAGCGCCGCAGGCTAGTACCTGAGCCGCGGTCGGTCATTGTCATTGATGAGAGTCCACCCAATAAACGTCGACGTGGAGTGCATGAAGATGATTATGGTCGGTTTAGGCCTATCGTTGCAACGGAGCAGCACCAGTTGCGCCGTGATTCTCAATTGATTCCTGCATCGTCTATTCCAGCAAGACAAGGTTTGTTCATTGGAATGCGGTCATCTTCCACAGATCCCACAGGCGGATCACGCATGATACCTGTTTACGACATACCGGATTCTCCAGAACATATGAGAAGACCACAAGCCCTACTTGGCTCTGAACAAAGGGACAGCTACCAGGTCAGGCGTACAATAGGCTCTCCAGATCGTTTTCGTGACAATCGCGATGATGTATTTCAAGCTCGGCGCCTGGATGATATGAGACTTGTTGACCGTGAGCGTATTCTCCGACACGGGGAAGTTGATAATGGCTTGAGAGATTACAGCTCCAAGCCTGCCTCTCCTAGGCCTTGTTTTCCTGTTTCTAATAGAATTTCTCGTTCTCATGACATGGCTAGTCCTCTTGTGGACCCGGGTTTGATTCATACTTTCTCTCAATCTCGACTTGATCCTCCTCTATCTCAGACAAGAAATGGTCTTAATTCTCTTTCTGAAAGATTTCATCAGAATGTTGTTCGTCAAGGGCACGATCAATTTCAGCCAACTAGGTCTTTTTCGGGTTTTGGCTCCCCTCCCCAAAACAGATCTCCATTTCAACACATTGAACGACCCACGTGAGTGCAGGCATCCATTGAACAGTGCGCGGTTTTACTAATTTCGCGCTTGACAAGTAGTCCACCTCGAGAGCAACATCGCCAAGCTGGCTTTTATAATCATTATGATCCACAACCAGAGCGAAGACAGATCCCTCAGTATCAGACACGAGAGCCACCTGCACATGGAGAAAACCCGCTACCATACGCTCGGGCTATACAGCCCAGACAGATTATTGTCCTCGAATAGATGGGAGTTGCATATTTTATAACGGAGAGTGGAGATTCCTCATGAAACTGAGTTTAGCGGCTTATTATGGAGAGCTTTATCATTGCCTGTCGTTGGAATGTTGACATTTCTTACCAGTTCTTTTATTTCAGTATTGGCAGCCGCATTGAAAATGGAGTAAGAGCATTTATCATTTTATAGGAGTGCAGGTTGGTAGGTGGGATGAATTGGGTGGAGTCAACATTTTGGCGCTGGCATAATGCCCCCAAGTTATAGGAGGCAGTGGGCAACCGTTGGCCCTATTGCTTTGTATGGATACCCTAATGTACATAGACTCCATCTACCTTAACTGGTAGAAAATACAGTACATATCTTATATTCTATTGCTTTCATCCAAGTTTCAAATCAGAAGATGCAATATAACAGAGAACCGATAAAAGTGGCACATAATTAAAACCTTTAAGGTCATTACTCAATCTCATGAATAAGGGTGACTCCTTTCGAGAACTCAGAGTCCCTAAGACAAATTAGGGTAGGGTCCCCATCAGATATCTCAGGCCAACTTTGCTGTTCCGAAATTGTCATTTACTAAAGATTTACAAATTTAGTTCTATTTTTATGTGTTTCGTTTCTATGAAAGAATTGCCACCTCAAGATAGAGCTGCGTCTGCTATTCATCAATTCGTCATATCTTCCAAACCAGTCCCCAAATGCCCAAGGCAGACAAAGATTCCATCCAAGCGCATCCCCTCAATCGAAAACAATGCGCATCTGCTCAGCCAACTCAACTCCAACTGCAGACACCAGTTCTGCAATAATACCCTTAATAGAATGCGCAGAATCGATATTACTAGTCGGCCAACTGACCAAATCGCATGTTTCAGCATCTACACCTCCAGCGCGGAGAGAGAGGTGATCGAGATCGATGGTGGCTAGGAGTTGTTCTTTGGTGAGCAAGCCGGGCATAGTGCGTGCGAAGATAGGGAGAGAGGGATGCGGGACCGGTGGTTCGTCATCGTCTGAATCCAAAGTGTCATCCTCGATGGAAGAAGTGTCGGATTTGGCGTCATCCTCGTAATTTATGACATCTTCAAAAGCATATTTTTTGCTTTCTTCCATTGTAGTTCCTGCTCGCTCCTGAGAGAGGCTCACAAATTTATTGTGGTTCAATTTCTGCTTCAGAGAGGTGTCTAGGACGTCCCAACTATAGGACACGGGGTCTAACATCTCCTGGGGTACGAAATCCGCTTTGTATCTCATTTTAACGCATTCGTGGATGTAGAAGCCAGCATACCAGTATCGGTAACCTTCCTCCCTTGCAAAAGCGATTTCTCGTAATGCGCCGAGCTTTCCGAAGCCATGTGTGTGGACTGATTCATGATACATGAAGTAGACAGCACTGACACATTGCGGGAGAAGATCTAGAACGCCAACGGCGACGAGTTTTCCGTCGATTCGGTAACATTGATGGTAAGATCCTAACTGTCTTTCTTTTCCATCAATGGTTTCGATTGCTGATACTACTATTGATGAGAATCTCAAAAATCAGTGTTGCCAAAGTAGGAATAAGGAAATACTTCAAAACAATTTAACGTTCTTGCATTGGGCAAACAGAATGAGTGTATTGCAAGAGATTGGTGACTTACGCGGGGAAGAGCATAAGAAATTCTTGAAGCTCTTCCTTGTAATCCGGTTTGGCGGCTCATGATGCACACTTCGTTGATAATTCTCGAACAATGCAAATTTCTCCTCGGTGAAAGCATCTGATTCGAGGTTGACCGAGAAAGCATATTCAGGTTGAGGTGGGGTCATCAACTGTTGTTCCTCACTTTCATGGACTCTTTCGATCAGATCGAAATCGGTGTTACGTTTTTTGGCTTGGGCTCGGGACTTGGGATATAGCCTTGCAGCTTCTTTGATATACGTGTCTCCGAGGACATGCTTGTTGAAGCGGTTCAAGACTTGGCGTTGGTCCTTCGATGCGTGGAAGGAATCCGAATTCAGACGGAGTGTATATTGGGGACAGCATGACTCCCGTAGATCAGGTTTGTCTGGCCAAGCATTAAGTATTTGTAAAAAAAAAAAAAGGAAGGGGGGAAGCTGTGAAAATATATAGGTATTTGCAAACAGTAGAGTCTTGACTTATAAAATAAGACGCTCTAGTTCTCGCCCGAGGGTTAATGTCAGGAAAGAAGGTTGTCACTTACAGAGCAACTTTCCAGAACGCCTCCAACCTCTGTCAAGAAGCGAGTGATAAAAAGAAGGCTCTAACGAGTGCGCTTGTGCGTAATATGAAAAGCCTGATGATAGAAAAAAAAGTAAATAAATGTAGGTAAAGGCAAGAACTAGAGGCTAGGGACAAGCGAGAAGAAAGGAAGGGGGAAGAAATGTGATTTGAGTGACTAATCAAATAAGTCAATGGGCTTTACGCTTCTGTAATTTCTGTGACCGTGACTGACTTCCTGATTTATTTTTACAATAGCCGCAGGCATTATTGCTATACCCTAGTAACAAACAAAAGTCAGCAATGGCTGAGCAAGTCAATTAGTTAGTTCAAGGCAACGCCGCTATAAGGTCAGATGCGCTGTTTGGTGTTGCGAGATCGGTGAGTAAGCAATTCAAATTCTTCAGCATGGTATGTATGAAATATGAAAGTATGAAAAGCACGAATGTGCTCTGTGCTCTGTGCTTTGTGCTTTGTGCTTTGTGCTCTTGTTTCGAAGATGAAAAGTGCAGATTGACGACAAAACTTGCCCCACAGAAGCATCTAATCGATTATCGACAAGCCATTTACCCACGGGTTCAAATGGTGGAGGTGGATAGGTTGAGTGATGAAGAGCTAGAGAAAGGTTCTCGAAGCCGACTTACCAATTGGAGTTAACTCGTTACCCGGGGTCTGCATTGAAGCGGAAAACGGCGAGACGAGACGAGGCGTGGAAAGTGGACGAGGCCGGCAGCGAACGGCGAGGGTGAGCGGCCCCGAATTATGTAACTCTGTTACTCTCTGAATACGATGTGTTGTGGTAGCTTTTTACCTCATCGAGGCTCGACTTGTTCTTGGCAAGCAAGCAGATGGGGGTAAGTAAGTGAGGCGCCTCTTCTTTGTCAACGTGACACTGGCAAAAGTGAAGTTAAGCCGATTCGTCTGCAGCGATGAGAGGCAAGGCGAAAGGTGCACTGCTTGGGGTATCAGGGAATGTGTTGTGGAAGAGCGCTTTGCCAATGGGGGTTAGGTATGTAGCTTAAGTATGAAGTATAAAGTATAAAGTATAAAGTATGAAGGTATAAAGCTATGAAGTGAAAGAGCTAATGGAGTCACAAGCATCTGCCTGGTTTTTTTTTTTGCCGTCTGCAAACAAGGCGCCAGACTAGAGAGATGAGCTGTGGGAGTAATGCATGGTAGTAGAAGGGCTTTGTATAGGCAATGCAGTTAATGCGTTGTAGCTATCGTTGCCTTTGTGATTTCTGGACCTTCATATTAATTAATTGACCTTAATATATCGAAGGAAAGACGGCTCGGGACCAGGGTTCCCATCACAGTGCGTGCAGGTCAAGGGGGGACATCGGATGAAGATGAGGGTGAGGATAAGGAAGGATGAGATGTGGATGCGAATCTATTGATGATAGGGAGGAGTGGACAAGCGATGGGACCCCCACATGTGCAATGCGAAGGGAAGCTTTCTCTCTTCTTTGCAATCCTTCCACTTCCCCTTTCCCCTTTCTACTCCACTCTACTCCACTCCACTCACAACAACGTTAACGCCGTAGTGCTACCGCCTTTCGCGGGGGACTCTATTTACTTCACATCTTCTAGCCTCGATGCGTACGCTTTTGCGCAGAAGCGGTGCAAGGTAGCAGGCACAGTGCTCAGGTAGGTAAGAAGACGTGGAAAAGGTAAGCAAACCGACCGCTCGTTGTTTCTCGTGGGTAAAGCGGCGGTATAAACTTGCTTTCTGGGGGAGACGCCGCAAGTCGAGCATAGCATAGCACAGCACAGCACAGCACAAGACGGGTTTTGCCCTGGCCCCCAGATCGCCGAAAGGGCAAGGCAGCCCTTTTTGGGCCTACCTTGCCTTGCCTTCTCTTGTCTTGCCTTATTCTTATTATAAGATTCACGGGCTATTACATTCATCCTTACGTACTTTCAGAGTCATCCGTTACTATCCTCACTCTCCTGACTATTGACTCCGAAAACTGATATCTTAGTTTTCCCGGCAAAGCTACTTCGCTGCTGCTGCTGCTGCCTTGGTCTGCTGCCAACAACTTCAGCACACGAGACAAGGAGGAAAAATAAAAGTCAATGGTAGTTGTGTTCGAGCTTCTTTGACTAGCAACTGCTCTCGAGACATCTCAATTCTCCTCTCACCCCCGTGGCGAGCAAAGAGCAAGCTTCCTTACTTAACCCCACGACTCCTCGGCTGGGCTCGTTCTTGTCCTAAACCCTTCAAACGCTAATTGTCTAATATTCATCCGACAGCTTGAACGGCTATCATCACTTTCAGATAAAGTTCCGCCTAGTCACTCAGCTGAGAACGATTATGACGCTACCACCGCCTGATCTTTAAAAAAAAAAAAAAATTAAAAAAAAAATTTATGCTTTTTTTTTTGTCAGCCGAATTTCCATCAAAGAAACCTAAGCCCTCTCTTTCACATCTGTTCACGAAGTGTGCATTCGACATCCTTCCTCTCTACACCCTTGAAGGTGAAATACCGCCTTTCACCATGGCGGAAAATCGGACTATGGAGTCTCGTACAGGTCGAAATAATCAACGTAAGCACCTAATTCCTGTTTCAAAGCTTCCCAGAAGATTTCAAGTCTTGACTCCCCTGGTTGAGATGCGCTCGTGCTCACATGCCTTCTCAATTCCAGGATATGGACCCGAAGGAGAACGCTTAGTGGCAGGCGTGGTCCCTCTCAACGATGCCAAAACCCACGTCCTCCTAATCGAATCTGCACGACGTAATGGTTGGGTTCTGCCAAAGGGAGGATGGGAGACCGACGAAGAATGCACCGAAGCAGCTCAGC
>Ga0302320_10025267_pt1 | contig 11560 bp, 11 predicted proteins | sample Bog_T0_3_FD_202130 | JGI IMG/M metagenome (GOLD analysis project Ga0302320, IMG submission 202130) | Peat permafrost microbial communities from Stordalen Mire near Abisko, Sweden - Bog_T0_3 | ecosystem: Environmental > Terrestrial > Soil > Wetlands > Peat | place: Sweden: Abisko, Stordalen Mire... | reverse complement strand
CGTCCATAGTGGCGACATGTTTACCAACGCCTACCAGGGCCACATTGGCACCGACGGAACGGACCCCGGCGATCGTATCACGGCCCAGGGTTATGTTTGGGATACCTATGGCGAAAACGTCTTCTCCTACTCCTACTCCGTCTTTTACGGCCACGCCGGGTTCGAGGTGGATTGGGGCGGCAGCTCCACCACCGGCGGCATGCAAAGCCCGCCCGGCCACCGTGACAATATACACGACAGCAGTTTTCGCGAAGTCGGCGTCGGGGTGGTGGACGGCAGCAATACCACCACCAACGGCACTGTCGGCCCGCAGTTGGTGACGCAGGATTTAGGCGCGACTGCATCCGGCACTCTCTTTATTACGGGCGTGGCTTATTACGATCTGAACGGCAACAACTTTTACGATCTGGGGGAAGGGATTGGCGGCGCCACCATCCAGACGCCCGGCTCGACCTATTTTGCCATCACGGCCAACTCCGGGGGCTACGCCATCCCGATCACCACCAACGGCAACTACACCCTCACGTTCTCCGGTCCGGGATTCGTTACCACCCAGCGGGTCGTGACCGTATCCGGGCTGACCAACGTGAAGGTGGATTTTACTCCCGGCTATTCCCCGCCGGTGTTGGCCGGATCGAATCCCGCCGGCGTCAATGAGAATAATGCCTACTCCTTCAACGCCATCGGCGGGGCCACGAATTATCAGTGGATGCAGACGTATCTCGTGTCCTACACGAACGTCGAGGGCGCGGAACATGGCTTGACCAATGTCACCGTAATTACGTCGCCAGGGTATTCCGTGATCACGAACACCTTCCACGCTTCGGGCAGCTACTGTTTTCACTTGTCGCATACAAATGCCATGGCGGGATACATCGGGCTGGATCCGACATTGGTCCCCGGCGCGAACAGTCAGCTCTCTTTTGCCAAGCAACTTGGCTATGCGACCAGCGACGAAGTCGCCCGGGCGCAGATTTCCACCAATGGCGGCGCCTCCTGGACGGATCTCTGGACGGAAGCAGGGGGGACGCTGGATTCGGCCTTCGTTTATATCACCAATTCCCTCAGTTCTTATGCGGGACTTCCGTGCCGGATACAATTTGCCTACACGATTAACAGTGGTGGTTCGTATTATCCGCAGACCGACGCGTCTGTCGGCCTCTGTCTGGATAACATCGCTTTCACCAACACCGAACAAGCGCAAACGCCCGTCACGAACAGCATTTCCAGCAACTCACTGGTCTTTGTTCCCACCAGCTCCGGCATTTACCAATTGAGCGTGCGCGCCTTGTTACCGGGCCGGATGTTGCCGTGGGGGCCAACCCTGCAAGTGGCCGCCAGCAATCTCCCGCCGGTGACAATTCAGTTTTCCGGCTCACCCGTGCGGTCTGCCGGCCAGGTGCAAACCCTCTTTACGGTCGGCAATTACCGCAACGGCTTGCCCCTGCAGATCCAATCCGCCTCCAACCCCGCCGGACCGTGGACACCAGACACCATCTCGACTCTACAAACGGTCGTAAGCAACACCCAATTCCGTCTCACCGCGACCAACGTCAATTCCCACTCCTTTTTTCGAGTCCGGGCCAATTGATCGTTCAGTTATTCACCTTCAAGCGATAGAAGCGGCTGCCAGTGGTATTGGTATCCGCAATGAAGAATATCGTGTCGGGTGTCGAACGACAATTAAAAATCGCCATCGTGAAGAATAATTGTCGTTGAACAAAACCCGCCTGTCCATGGGCAAAAAAAGTGGAAAGTTTGGGGAGTGCCCTTAATTTGGTAGGGCGGTGCTATGCCGCCGCCCAAACTTCTGGGAAAGCGGGAATGAAAATCAAATTCGCGTACCCAAATTAAGGCGCTGCCAAAGTTTCGTCGCTCTTGCCATAACCGAGCAGGCCGTTGTATAAATGGAGTAAGGACATTTGGAATGAAGAATTTGCGACCAAGAACCTGCCGATCCTCCGGCGAGATGAGCCACTGGCCGTCGCAGAGTCACAGTTCTGCCAAGAAAGCCTAAATCAATGCCTGGCGGGAAACAGATTCTGCTGGAAGTGCTCAGAGAGTTATCGCAGCGGAGGACTGACGCCGCGGATCTCGGCGAGGCGTCGGAGAGGGTTAGAGCGGGATTACTGCTTCACGGTTCGACAGGCGGAGACGCGTGGGAAGCTGTCGACGACTTTTCTTGGTCGTCCAGCCTGAACCAGGATGGGGAGCCGACCAAGCAGGGCCTCGCGCTCACGGGAGAAAAGGTATTCTTGGCGGATCTGTTTGAGGCGATTGCTGGCACGGACAGCGTTCCTGAGCACGTCACGCGGGAGTTCCCCCACTTAACGCCGGAGCGCTATCGACGTGCGACGTACTTTATGTGGCTGATTCTTTCGAGCGCCCAATGGTTTGAGGAACTCAGTTCGGTGGAATCTGGTCCGCTGGACCTCGCAGAGAAAGAACAGTTGATCGAAGGATACATTCAGAAGCTAAGGCACTTCCGAGAGTGCCCCGAGGATTTCCGATGAGTCGCTACCAAACTGGGCAGAACCACACCTTGCAGCGGACGGGAGCCAGCGGTTCGGCTCAGTCTGTATTCGCCGCTCAGTGGCGGCTGGCTCCCGTGGCTGATGATGGCCGTCAAGCCACTTTCCGCGTCAAATAACTTATGAGCACATATATTGACCAGATTGCAAAAGACGATGATAAATTTGTCGCGAGAGCAACGCATCCGGTTCGCCGCGCCGCTGCGATTGCCGATCTTGCCAAAGCACGGAAAAAGGCTTTTTGGCTTTTAATTGTTGCGAGCGCATCGTTTTTCATTTATGACCAATTCGCAAGCAATCACAGTAGCGAAATGCTCGCCTTGCTTTTCGTTTGCATCGCCTGGGCGTCGTATTCCCGGATGGAGTCGGACTTGAGACTGCTCCGGATTATTGACCATCTGCAAAAAGATGACAAACCAGTGGCCTAACCCAGAAAGAGTCACCAAATGAGCAAACTCCGTGTGGAAAGCTTCACCATTTCGATTGACGGCTTTGGCGCCGGTCCGGACCAGAGCCTGGAGAACCCTCTTGGTGTTGGCGGAAGGGCCCTTCATGGATGGGCGTTCGCTACCCGCACCTTTCAGTCTCACTTGTTCGGAAGCAAAGACGGAGAGCCCGGTATCGACGACGACTTTGCGGCGCGGGGCTTCCACAATGTCGGTGCCTGGATTATGGGCCGAAATATGTTCGGGCCGGTGCGCGGTCCCTGGCCTGATGAGAGCTGGCGAGGTTGGTGGGGAAATAACCCCGTCTATCATACGCCAGTTTTCGTGCTCACTCATCATCCCCGCGCTCCGCTGGTAATGGAGGGAGGCACCACCTTTCATTTCGTTACCGACGGGATTCGCGCCGCGCTGGAACGCGCTCGCGTTGCCGCCAACGGCAAGGACGTCCGAATCGGAGGCGGAGCGGCCACCATCAGGCAATACCTGCGAGAGCGGCTGATAGATGAACTGCATATCGCCATCTCACCCGTCTTGCTCGGCGCGGGTGAGCGGCTATTCGACGGCATCAACCTCGCCGATTTGGGATACAAATGCACCCAGCACGTCCCAACGCCGCGAGCCACTCACATCGTGCTAACCCGCACATGAACCCAACGCCGCCCAACCATGCGCTGCAGCGAACCGGGCGGGAGCGTCACGGTTGCAAGCCATGTGCCCTGTGCGCCGGGTCGCTGAACTAGGGTCGTTATACCTGAGTATGCCTTGGTGCGTGTCATTTGAAATTTGGGGCGAGGAGTTTAGGCCCAGTCGCGTTCCATTCGGGTTTACGGCGCAGCACGACCCCGGAGTGATTGGCACCGTTGGGCGCTACCGTGGCCAACCCATGCCTTACGGCTCGGCCAGCTACGCTGTTCCGCCGTCCGTCCCAAATCGGGAAAGGATCACCCATGGAAAGGTGTGTCATTCTTGACATTGACTGAGAGAATCGGTAGCGTCATGACCCTGCCAGAGAGGCAATTCGACAGTGGAACATGCTGGAGCCGGCTGACGGACGATCGTCCGCGGCGGCTGGTCGGCCAGCCTCTGGACGTCGAGACGCGGGATATTCCCAACGAAGTGGCGCAAGAAGATCGGGGGACCAGCGAAAGCATGGCCGGGAACCGACGCGAAAAACAGACCATGCTATGGGTGACCACTTTTGCGGCAACCCCGCATAGAATATGACGATACCATGAACCGACCCCTTTCCGACCAAGAACCTGCCGATTCTCCGCCGAGATAAGCGACTGGCCGTCGCAGAATCACAGTTAGGCGGCATTAAGCACCATGCAAAATAGCCCGACCAAAAACAGATGGCAGCGCGCCTTCTTGGTTTTTATATTTGTTGTCGGAGCCGTGGTTGGAGTGCTGACCGGAAGCAGTATTTACAATGTCAGACACGCTTGGCTCGCAGCACTACTCTTTGGCTTTTTTTGTGGCGGTCTTGCCAGCATAGGCACTTTGGTGGTTGTTTCTGGCCTGTTTCGATTTGTTGGGTCGGTTTTGTTTCTGAGGAGCAAGAAAGAAAAGATGTGGCGATATGTTCCAGCGTGGTTATTTCTAGGAGTGTGCGGGTTGCTGTTGTTTGGCGGTGGTATTTTGCTCGGGGTTGGCAAGCTAATTGGAAGTCGTGTTTGCTCTGCTGTTGGGGGCTTGGCCTTGGTGACAGGATTCGGTGTTTTCGTTTTGCTGGTTTTGGTGGGTTTATGCATTCTTGGTTGGAAAAGATTATAGAAGAGAGCATGACCATGCCGCCTAACAATTGCATTCGTCGAGCCCGGCGATTACGGAGCGGGGTCAGTCCATGATATTGTAATATATGGATTGACTCTACTGCCTGTGCTGCCATTTGAGGCCGCTCCGGGTTGCAATGGCCCAGGCCGGCTCAATCCTAACTTTTTGCCCTTTTTTGACACTCCAGCGGCTGAGTTAAGCCGGAACTACGCAGGCAAAGAAGCGAAAACGGACAGGATGAACAGGATCTACAGGATGAAGAAAGAGCCGGTTTGGCCAGCGTACGCCGCCGCACCTTTGGTCAGTGCTCCTTCCTCGCCCAATTCATCCTGCTCATCCTGTAAATCCTGTCCAAAAAATTTGCTTTCGGAAAGGGGTCAATGGCATTGGCATAGACGACGTTTTCGGGAAAGCCGTCAACCCAGGGGATTGCAATGCCAAAGCTGCTCACCCATCCGGGCGTCGTGTCACCCATCGCCATGCCTAACCTTCCCGTGCATCATTGCGCCGTTTGACAAAACTTACTGACTATGCTAGTATAGACACAATGGCAACCCGAAGGCCAGTCGTATCGCCGGGAATTCAGGAAATCCGCAAGTTGCTCTTGCGGTGTTTTTTATTGAATTCCGTCAACGTCGCTCAACGCCACGGTAAGGCATTGACCACCAACACCATCGCTCCTGAACTTGCCGCCATTTCCCTGACGGTGAGCCCAAAAAACGAACCCAAATTGCTTTCCCATCCAGCCGCTGAACGTCTCCGCCCATGTGACCAAATCCGACCTAATCAAACCACTTTTTTCGCAACCGGCAAAAACCCAAGGCGGACGCATTTGAGGACAAGGCTGTCCGTGCTCCTTCCGGTCAACGAATTGCCGCGCGAGGTGGCTTCCTTCCAATCCCCAATTCGCAATCCGCAATCCGAATTTCCCCGTCCTTTCCTGCCCACGGGGAAGCATCCGGAAGCATCCGGAAGCATCCGGAAGGTAAAAATATTTTTGAACCAAACCATGACCAACCCCCAGTTGGCCGCCCGATCCCCATCTCAAATCTCAAAATCCACCCCTCCCCCTGTCCACCAGGAAGGTTGCGGAAGGCTGCGGAAGCCTGCGGAAGGTAAAAAAATTTTCAATGACTCGAAATCCCCCAAGCAAGATTCCAATCGTGCTTTGCATTTGCGTTTCGGCCCCAGTGATTCCAGTCTTGGTTCCATGATGAAAATGGCATTTCTCCTTGCAGCCTTGGCCTTTGCGTCTCCATTGCGGATTGTTGCAGCGGATGACGCACCCACCAATACCCCGCCTGCTGCCACCAATGCGCCTGCCAAAGAACCGGCGAAGGAGAAATCCAAAGAGGCCGAGGAGAAGCTGGTCCAGTCCAAGCACACCGTGACGATTGACGGCCAGACCATCCACTACACCGCCAGCACGGGCACGATTTTTCTGCGGGACGAGGACGACAAGCCGACGGCGTCCGTTTTTTACATTGCCTACACCCGCGACGATACCAAAGACCTCACGGCGCGGCCGGTGACCTTTTCCTTCAACGGCGGCCCCGGGTCATCCTCGGTCTGGATGCATCTCGGGATGCTGGGGCCGCGGCGCATCCACCTGGCCGACGATGGCAGCGCGGTTCCGCCACCATATAAGCTTGTGGACAACGAGTATTCGCTCCTCGACGAAAGCGATCTCGTCTTCATTGATCCGGTGAGCACGGGATTCAGCCGCGCCATTCCGCCCAAGGACGCCGACAAGTTTCACGGTCTGCGCTCGGACACGGAATCAGTGGCGGAGTTCATCCGGCTCTACGTGACGAGGCACGGTCGCTGGACCTCGCCCAAATTCATAATTGGCGAAAGCTACGGCACCACCCGCGCGGCGGCATTGTCGGCGGACCTGGAAAACCGCCTCCACATGAACGTCAACGGCATCATGCTCGTTTCCACCGTGCTCAATTTCGAAACCATCTCCTTCGGACCGGGGAATGACCTGCCCTACATCCTGTTCCTGCCGAGTTACGCGACGACCGCTTGGTACCATAAAAAGCTTTCGCCGGAACTTCAACAAATGACGCTGCCGGACCTCTACGCCAAGGCCCAGACCTTCGCCAGCGGACCCTACAGCGCGGCGCTTTTCGCCGGAAGTTCACTCGATCCCGCGCAGCGCAAGAGCGTCGTCGAGCAATACGCGCAATTGACCGGGCTGAAAACCAACTACGTGGAACGCGCCAACCTGCGCGTCCCGCTCGACCGCTTCGCCGCCGAAGTGTTGGCGGAAGAGGACCGCGAAGTGGGCCGCTACGATGGCCGTTACGTCGGTTACGTCCGCGATCGTTTGGCCGGCGGCATGGAGCGCGATCCCAGCTACGACGCCGTGGCCAGCACCTTCGCCTCGACTTTCAATACCTATGTTCGGTCGGAGCTGAATTACGAGACAGATTTGAATTACGTCATTCTTGGCGGCATCGGTCGCTGGACGTGGGACCGGGAAAACGCCTTCGTGGATGTCGCCGAAAACCTGGCCAACGCCATGACGGCAAATCCGTTTCTAAAAATCCACGTTTCCTGCGGCTACTACGACCTGGCCACGCCCATCTTCGCCACCCGCTACACCTTTGATCATATGGGAATTGATCCAACGCTGCTGAGCAACATCACCATCGATAATTACACCGCCGGCCACATGATGTATCTCAATCTTCCGGATTTGAAAAAATCAAAGGCCGACCTCGCGCGTTTTATCCGCTCGGCCGGCGCGGAGCCAAAATGAGCCGGGCACTGTCAAATAAAACGGCCATTGTCACCGGCGCCAGCCGCGGCATCGGGCGGGCCATCGCCTTGAAGCTGGCCGAGGAAGGCGCCGCCGTTATATTGACAGCGAGGGATACGGAATTATTGCGAGCCGTCCTGGGGGAGATCGCGGGCAGGGGAGGGAAGGCGGCTTCGCTTGCGCTGGATCTGAGCCAGCCGGAGTCTCCGGCGAAATTGGTGGCCGAAACAATCGCCCGCTTCGGTGGCATCGATATCGTTGTCAACAATGCCGGAGCGACCAAGCGCGGAGAATTCCTGGATTTGACCGAGGAAGACTGGATGGCCGGGTTTGCTTTGAAGTTTTTTGGAGCCGTGCGATTGCTGCGCGCGGCCTGGCCCGCGTTGAAGGAGCGGAAAGGCTCGGTGGTCAACATCGCCGGCACCGGCGGGCGAACGCCCGGCCCTCAATTCACCATCGGCGGTTCGGTCAACGCCGCGATGCTGTCCTTCACCAAGGCGATGGCCGACGTTGGCGTCCGCGATGGAGTGCAGGTCAACGCCATCAATCCCGGCGCGGTCCGGACCGCCCGTTTGACCACGCGGTTGCGAACTCTGTCGCAGGAACTGGGCGTCAGCGAAGCCGAGGCGGAGGCCCGGATGGTGGCCGATTCCGTCATGTCAAGAATCGGTGAACCGGAAGACGTGGCCAATCTGGTGGCCTTCATCGTCTCACCGCCAAACCGTTACCTGCACGGCGCGCTGATTGATCTGGACGGCGGGACCACCAAAACGATTTGATATGCGCGACCGCCCCATTTCCGTGATGATCTTCGGGATACTGAATATCGGTTTCGGTTTCTTCGGGATGGTCGAGGTGTTGCTGTCTAAACTGTTCGAGAACTTCGGCAGCAATGCCGACAGTCCGCAGGTCAATTCCATTGTCGCATTTTTTGGCGCGCTTCAAAATGACCCGGCTTACATCCTCTGGAATCGAATCACCCAGCCGCTCAATTTTGTTGTTGGTGCAGTGCTGGTGGCCTCGGGCATTGGTTTGCTCCTGCTGAAAAACTGGGCGCGGTTGACCTCCATTGGATTCGGGATTTACAAGGTCGCTTTCGTCGTGTTCAACGCCGTCGTGCTGGTGGTGGCGTTGCGCCACATCCTGGCGAAGTCATTCGAGAACTCCGGCGCCGGCGTCATCATCATGCTGGTCGCCGTGGGCGTATTTGCTGCGATCCTCACCCTGGTGTACCCGGCGCTGCTGCTGTTCTTCATGACCAGACCCAAACTCGTGCAGGCCTTTCAAGCGGGGCCACGTTGAGGCGAGCCCGTCTTTAATGTGGCAGAGCCGTCCCGGCTCTGTTCCCGGCCTGCTTCAACCGCGTGAACCAGGCCGCGGCGCAATCCCCGCCGCCTTGTCCAGTTCGCGATGAATCCGCGCGACCCGTTCCACCTGGCCCTTGGCCGGGAACCGCTCATAAAACCCTTCATTGCGGAAATCGCGGGCCTGCCCGCTCCACGGCGCGAGACGTTCATTCCACCGGGCGACGCGGTTTTCCTCAGGCTCGGCATCCTGCGCCGTGAGATCGGCGCAGACCCGGATCATGGCTTTGAGCGTAACCGGTTTGGTCACCATGAAACCGGAATTGCCCCACGCTTCGCCCCAGGCCTGCGCGGCGGATTTGAGGAAATCCCGGACCATTGCGTAATACTGCGTGGCCGTGCGTTTATCCGCGCCCTGCGGTTCAATTTTCGCCCACGCCTGCCTGGTCCAGCGATGGATTTCGTTAAAGAGTTCGGCCTGCAAAATCCATTTCTCCTGCTTGCTCCGCCCGCCCAGGCGGTTGATGCGGTAGCGCAACGGACTGTCGGCCTCGCTGTATAACATCTGCGAAACGTGCGCGGCAAATCGGCGGTCAGGCTCGGCCCACGAGACGCGCTCGTAAAGATCGATCAGATGGCTCTTGTTGATGCGCGTGGGAGTCGAGTTGATCATGACGAACATCTCGGTGGCAAAATCCTCGCTGCCGCCATCAAAAATCATGCACGGGACGTGAATGTTCGCGGTCTCGTTGGGATGGGAGCGCTCATAGAACTGAAGCGCGGCCAGGCGGTGCTGACCGTCAATAATAAGATATTGCTCTTCCGGCTCCTGCAATCGTCCCACGCCCGAGCCGTCGGTCCAGGCTTCAAAACGGAGTTTTTGCGGCGTGAAGAGCAGGACGGTGCCGGGAATGGGCGGCTGCGTAATGGCGGTTTCGTAGAAGTTGCGGATGGAGCTGACTTTGGCGCGGGAGAGTTCGCGTTGGAAAGCTTTGTCGCTCCGTTCGATTTTGGAAATGAACTGGGCGACATCATCCTCCGGCGTGTCGGTGGCGGGCTTGATTTGCCCGCCTTCCTCATCGTAAAAGCGGCTGATGAAGCGGACTTTCTTGAGGAGGGCCTCCGACGGATAGGAGGCGAAATAAAAAAAGGCGTCTTTTTGGCGGATTTGGGTGGCGATCATAGTGTCGGTCCCGCAGAAACGGGAAAAATGCAAATTCAATGAACGAACTGGTTTGGCGCAGCCTGTGCGCTCCGCCAACTTTAGGGATTATGACGCAAAGCGCAAGAACCGGGTGGGAGAAGTTACCCACAAGTTCTTCACCATTTGCGCCCCGGCTACTTTTCGGCTGGAGGCCGGCGGGAAGAGGACCACCATTTTTGAAGAGTCGCGACAAACGCCTTATCCGCGCGCTGGCTGAAAACACCGATGATCGAGTGACCCACTTTCAACGTCATGGCCATCGCAATAACAAACAGGACGACGGAGATCACGATATTTTGCCACCCCGAAAGCGGCCATTGCCAGCGGCAGAACCACGTGGCCTTCTGGCTGAATGGCTCGAGGTAGGCGATGGGCCAGATGTCGCCCTTGTCCGGCCCGCGCGAGCCGACGTAATCGCACAAGAGATGGAGGTGAAAAGTCAAAAACGCCAGCAGGGCCACCCGCAGGCGGCGGCGCGCGAAGCAGGTCAGCAGACCTGTGGTGACGAGGGCGCCAAACAGCCCGTGCAGCCAGACGTGGTGATAATCTTGATAATACTCCGTGTGTTTGTGCCGGACGGCGCTGTTAAAAACATCCACGATGAGGCCCAGGCCATCCAGGTCCGGCAAGACGCCGGCCAGGGTGACCAGGCGGCAATCGCGCGGATTGTCCGTCGTTTTGGCGGCGATGATCCAACTGGCCAGGAGATGCGTGGTCGGAGACATTTTAGTTCGCGGCGGTTGTTCCTGGATTTTGACACGATCCGGATTCCGAAGGCAAGGTGGCAGAGGCGTCCCGCCTCTGCGTTTTGCGGGAACAGCGGCGGGACGCCGCTGCCACTTTTTGGCAATCCAGCTTAGCGCACACGGCATTTGCTTTCGTGTCACTGGTGCCTTACAGTCCTGGTGGAAACCACAAGCATGTCGGCTGAGGACTACATTTTGAGGCTGGCGCTACTGGTCCCGCTGGGCGCATACCTCTTGCGAAAGCGACGCGAACGGGAACTTGAGCACGAGGCGTCGAATCGTCTGGCTCTGAAGAGGCTGCCGTCGGACTGGACCGGCAAAGCGATTGATGCGGGGAGTTTGTTCTCAGCTACCGCAGAAGTTCGCCGGAATCCTGCTGCTGCCAGTCGCTCCCCGGCGCACCAGGCGCATTATAAGCGTGCCTTCCTGGCGCTCGCGCGGGTCTCCGTGGAGCAGCTCAACTACTTTAACCCGTTTCGAGCTGCCGGGCACTGACCCTCTGCGGCCGGGAGCCGCGCACATACTTTCTTCCGTTGAAAGTAATTTGTGGACACCGAAGCCCTTACCAGATAAAGGTATGCGCGTGGGGAGGCGAAAAAAGCGCGACCTATATTATATGATGCCCGGCACCCGTAGTGGTGCCCGCAAGCGATTCTGGCTGAACATGGCCTTGAGCATTTTCGTCGCCGCGCTGGTCTGCGCATTGATGGTCTGGGCCTTCACCTACTTCAACGGGCGGTAATTCCATTGGCAGAACTTGACGTTGCGGCGCTGCTGGACCGTACGATT